>OJSQ01002938.1_pt1 | contig 13288 bp, 19 predicted proteins | sample 1599551 | NCBI WGS metagenome assembly OJSQ01 (sample SAMN04168659, study PRJEB22393) | human gut metagenome | biome: human gut microbiome; feature: stool | host: Homo sapiens | collected 2014-05-12
AAATGTTTAAAAGTGTAGTGTTTATGCGGATAATCTAAAATTAAATATAAAATTTTAATTGAAACTTTTTATTGTTTCGTTCCAAAGATAGGTAACAGCTCCGTCAAATAACCCTGCGGCAACAGAGGAAAGAAAACGAGTTAGATAGGTGGCGAATTGTCTGTTTTCAACTGATATTTTTTGTATTTCTGATTCAATGGAATTAATAACAATTTGTCGTTCCTCGATAGGTGCTAAGATGCCTTCGACAGGTAAGCCTAAATTAACAAGGTAGTTAGTAAAAGGTTCATTAAAATCGCTTATAGAAGATTGAATCTCATTTTTTATTGTCGTTAAATCATTCATTATACTATATCCTTTCTTTTATGGTATTGTGGTATTTATGTTCTTCTCCATTGGTAACTGCATTTTTTGTCATCTTTTCCATTATAATCAACTTTACTACTCGTAGCAGGCCAGTTGATTTTCCATTCAAAATACTCGTCCTCTGAAATCTCTCCGCTTTTTAACTGCTCTTTCCGCAGACACCACTCCCGCATGAAATCATTGACTAATCCATACTCTAGCCACATACCCACCGGGGCATGTGCAGGCCAGTCGTCATTGTCATAGTAACGCACTGATTTATCATCAGAAGCGTTGCACTTGCCGGGATTGCGTACAAGCTGAAATAAATGGATCGTGCTACGGTCATCTTCATCAAGCCAAAGGAATGTAAGCATAATATCTTCGGCACAACCGGGAGTGACGCCAATAAAATGAATATAATTGACGTTCAGTATCTTTGCCATTTCCATTAAAGTGTTGTTTTTGGGAACACGGTAGCCGGATTCATACTGTGCGATACGAACATCAGCATTGCGTTCCTCATATCCCAATTTCAAGCCCAATTCACGCTGTGTCAAGCCCCGGAACGTGCGTATTCTCTTTATTCGTTCTCCTAATACCATAGTCATGTGTCCTTTCTGAAAATTAGAGTGATTGTTTTAAAATTATCATGTTACATCTGCCCCACAACTCGTCTTTATATGCAAATACATCTTTGTCAATCTTTCTTTCAACAAATCCGACTTTTTCATAACATTGCTTCGCTGATGTGTTTTCATTGAAAACATTTAGCTGAACTGCTTTTGCACCGGTTATCTGAAAAGCGTATTGCAGAGCAAGATTCAGCATTTCTTTTCCGTAACCTTTTCCACGTTTTGTTTTATCAACAATTACAAATTTAAGAAAACCGATATTGTCTGCTGTATTGACAGAATAACAGAAGAAGCCTACTGCCTGTCCGCTGTTTTCAGTTGCTACATAAGCACTGTCCGTCCAGTCCATTGCATTTCTCTCTAATAAATCATGGAAAGATTTTCGTGTTATGGGGTAAGTCAAAAGATTTGCACACCAAAAAGCATGAGTTCTTTCGTCATCAATCCATTTTGATACATATTCGTAATCTTTGTTTGGTATATATGGTCGGATTCTCATAAATGGAATGTCCTTTCTTTAATTACAGGAGGTACACCATAATATATTCTTCTTCATTCTCCCTTACAATTTCAAAACCAATCTTTAAATACATCTTTGCCGCATAATTGTCTTTTTGAACAGAAAGAGAAACCCGGCTGTACCCATGTGATTTAAGCAGGGCAAGAATTTCTTTCATCATAGCCGTTCCAATGCCAAAGCCCCGGTATTCTTTATAAAGAGAGATTGCCAAAGAGGGCGTTTCATCATCTATATGTCCGTAATCGTTCATAATGCGAACCCAAACAGCACCGACAATCTTACCGTCAACCTCTGCTGCTAATCCCCAATCATCTTTGGATTCCCCGAAACGCTCAACATAAACCTGTAATTCGGGAGATGTAATGATGGTTTTAGGTGGAGGTTCGATACCCTCTGGAACAAAAATTGCTTCATATAGAAAATTATCCAGTAACGGATATTCCTGTTTTTGTATTTTTCGTATCGTTACGTCCATAGCTGGCCTCTCAATTCTGTATTCTCCATATATTCTAGCATAATGCAGATAATACAGCAATAAAAACTTATCAGAAATGCTAAATTTAATAAAAAAGATAAGTTTAACAAATAAGCTATTGACAATAACAGAAATGTTAAGTATAATTCAAATACAGAACTTAACAAAAACGCTAAACAAAAGGAGGGTATTGAATGAGGAATGAACTATTTGTAACTGCCGGGGAGGTAGCGCAGGAGTTGGGTGTTTCCAAACCATTTGCTTACAAATTAGTACGACAGATGAATGAGGAACTGGAAGAAAAAGGTTTTATCACAATCGCCGGACGTGTCAGCAGAAAATATTATGAAGAAAAATTCTACGGCATGGCGCAGGCGGCGAACTAAGGAGGGCGGATTATGGCGGCATATAAAGATGAACAGCGTGGAACGTGGTATGTATCGTTCCATTATTATGACTGGACGGGGAAGAACTGCCGGAAAGTCAAGAGAGGTTTCAAGACCAAAAGAGAAGCTACGGAGTGGGAACACCATTTCCGCATGAAAGAAGCGGCTGACTTGGATATGACTTTCGGGGAATTTGTGCAGGCGTATACAAGAGATATGAAGCCGAAGCTGAAGCACAATACTTGGCTGACAAAGGAGCATATCTTACGCACAAAATTGCTACCGTACTTTGAGAACAAGAAAATGTGCGATATTCGTGCAAAAGATATTATCCAGTGGCAGAATGAGCAGATTTCCTATCGTGATGAAAAAGGAAAGCCCTATGCGCCGACTTATCTGAAAACTCTGCAATCTGAATTGAGCGCATTATTTAATCATGCGGTGCGGTTTTACGAATTAAAAAGCAATCCTGTTGTCAAAGCCGGGCCGCTTGGGAAAGGGAAAGCAGAGGAAATGCTTTTTTGGACGAAAGAGGAATATCTGAAATTCATTGAAAAGGTAAAAGACAAGCCGTATTCCTATCAAGCATTTCAAATTTTATACTGGTGTGGCTTGCGTGTTGGCGAACTTTTAGCACTCACGCCGCAGGATATAGATTTTGATAACAAGGTCATTCGGATAACAAAATCTTATCAGCGGTTAGAGGGAAAAGATGTGGTAACAGACCCAAAAACACCGAAAAGCAAGCGCAATGTCAGTATGCCGGACTTTTTGTGTGAGGAATTAAAAGAGTATCTCGGCAGGCTGTACGGACTTCTCCCGACTGACCGTATCTTTCATCTGACAAAAAGTTTCCTACACCATGAAATGACGAGAGGGGCAGGGAAAGCAGGGGTAAAGCGCATTAGAATCCACGATTTAAGGCATTCGCACGTTTCGTTGTTAATCAGCATGGGATTTTCAGCGGTATCAATCGGGAACAGGGTAGGGCATGAAAGCGTGGATATTACGTTTCGATACGCCCATATGTTCCCGACAGAACAGATACAAATGGCAGAGTTGTTGAACGCAGAATTTAAGGAGGGTACAGAAGCATGAGCGGCACACACAAATATCCAACAATCAGTTTTCGCATTTCTCCCAGAGAAAGGGAAGAAATCGAAGCAAAGATTTTTGCAAGCGGCATGAAAAAGAAAGATTATTTTGTCCGTTCCTGTATTTACAATCGTGTATGTGTGGTAGGGAAGAAAGAAACAGTATATCAGATTGTGGAAAAATTACAGGAAATGCAGAGCCGTATGGAAGAACTGGCAGAGCAGATAAAAGGCGAAAAGCCGGAGGTCACTACCGAAGAAATCAGAGAATTACAGACGACATATGAGGATATGTTGAAAGCAATCCTTTGGGTATTGGACGGAGCAAAATATCTGTGGCAGGGAAGCACCAACAGAGAAGAAAAAAGCCCCGACAGCGGCAACTGTTAGGGCTGTGATAACTGGAAAACCTCTGTTATCAACCTCACAATACAAGTATAGCAGAGGTTTCTTCCAGTGACAACGATTTTTCAGAAATGGAGGGCATTATGGAAGAAACAAAAACAGAATTACAGTTGATTAAATTGTCAGAGATACAGTCGCAAGAAGTTTCTTGGCTGTGGTTTCCCTTTATCCCCTATGGCAAGTTGACAATCGTACAAGGCGATCCGGGGGACGGAAAGACAACATTTATTCTGAACATAGCGGCTAAGCTGTCTATGGGAGAAGGTTTAGACGGTGGAATGAACTTTACAGAGCCTTTGAATGTAATCTATCAGAGTGCGGAGGACGGTCTTGCCGATACGGTAAAGCCCCGCTTAGAACAGGCAAAGGCAGACTGTGAGAAAATCTCGGTTATTGATGAAAAGATAAAATCCCTTTCCATGATAGATGAACGCTTGGAAGAAGCTGTTATAAAGACGGGCGCAAAGCTGCTGATTTTAGACCCGATACAAGCCTATTTGGGCGGCGGTATGGATATGAACCGTGCGAATGAAGCAAGGGACATGACAAAGAAGTTGGCGGCACTGGCAGAGAAATACCAGTGTGCGATTGTCCTTGTCGGTCACATGAATAAAGCGGCGGGAAATAAAGCGGCATACCGGGGAATGGGTTCGATAGATTTCTTTGCGGTTGCTAGAAGCGTTCTCTTAGTCGGCAGGATAGAGGGAGAAGAAAATATAAGGGCTGTGGTGCAGATTAAAAACAACCTTGCGGCGTTCGGACACCCGAAAGCATTTGCTCTGTCGGAGGACGGTTTTAGGTGGCTAGGGGATTATGAGATTACGGCTGATGAAGTGTTAGGCGGCATTGCCCCGAAAGCAAATAAAATGGAACAGGCGAAGCGTCTGCTTCGGGAACTGGCAGAAACAAACAACGCCATGCAGAGCAATGAGATTTTCAATCTAGCGGACGAACAGGGAATATCAAAACGGACACTGGAAAATGCGAAGAAGGAGTTGGGTGTCCGGGCAAAGCGGATAAACAATACATGGTATTGGGAACTGGATAAAATCAGACAGTGACGGACTGGCAGGGTAACAGCGCAACAATGCAGGGTATTAGAATTTTGCAGTCTTGAAATTGCGTTCTTGAAGATTGCAAGGTTGCAAAGATTATAGACATTGCAATGTTGCGCTGTTGGGAGAAAGCCGGAAAGCGGCGGTATCAAGGCGGCAAAAAGCCGCCCCGTCCGTTAGGACAGTATGCCCCCGGCAGGGCGCAAAGGCACTTTTGATAAAGCGGAGCGTGTCGAAAGTGCTTTTGCGTTACTTTCGCAGAAAGTAACAAAGGCTATGCGCCGGATACGGCGCTCATTACCCGATAGGGAGAAAGGAAAATTTATTGAAGCGGACAATCAGCGTTATGACAGGGAAAGGCTCTGTCAACCATAACAGCAGAAAATTCCATGCAAAGAACACTGACCCGGAGCGGAGTTGTTTGAATGTGGAATACTGCAACGAAAATATCAAAGACGTCTACCACGAATTATTTGATGAAGCACTTGCCCGGTACAATGAGAAACAGACCAGAAGTGACCGCCGGATTGATGATTATTATGAGAAAATTTGTTCCGGCAAACAGGAGAAGCCATTCCATGAGATTATTTTGCAGATAGGCAACAAGGACGATATGGGGGCAAAGACAGAGGACGGACAGCTTGCGGCAAAAATACTTGATGAATATATGCAGGATTTTCAGCGGCGCAATCCTACGTTAAGGGTGTTTTCGGCACATCTCCACATGGACGAAGCCACGCCACATCTGCATATAGATTTTATACCTTATACGACTGGAAGCAAGCGGGGGCTTGAAACAAGGGTGTCGTTAAAAAAGGCACTGGCAGAACTCGGCTTTAAGGGCGGCACAAGGAGCGAAACAGAACGTAACCAGTGGGTAGCGGCAGAGAAAGAACAGCTTGCGGAGATTATGTTACAGCATGGCATTGAATGGGAGAAAAAGGGTACACATGAGAAGCATTTATCTGTTTTGGATTTTGAAAAGCAGGAGCGGCAAAAAGAGGTTGCGGAGCTGGAACAGACAATCTCCGGCAGTAGAGAGGAATTATCCGATATTCTTCATCAGCAGATAGCGGCAGGACAGGAAACGGAACAGATACGGAAAGAGGGCGAAGCGATCCGGCAGGAAGTATCGGAACTTACCGCAACAAATCATCTGCTGAAAGAGCAGAAGGAAACGCTGACAGAGGATAAAGAAAAGCTGTTATCCGAAAATGAGAAATTGGAGAAGCAGCAGAAAAAGTTACAGCAGGAACTTAACAAAATGGTACAGTCAAAGGAAGTCATGGAGCGCAATATACACGCCTATGATGAAGATGTGAAATGGCAGTTGGCAGAGCCGGGGGCATTGATGAGCGCAAAGAATTATCGGGATAAAAAGGCACTCCCGCTTGTGGAGAAATTGAAAGAGGTCGTTAAAAATCTGACTATCAAATGTGTACAGCTTACGGAGCAAAGCAGGAAGTTGACTGCCAAAGTGGACGGGCAACAGAAACAGATTAGCCGCTTGACGGATAAGGTCATGGAGCAGAGCGACACAATAGACCGATTGCAGGAAAAAGTGTCTGATTTGGGGCGTTTGGAGCGTCATTTAGGCAGAGAGCAGGTGCAGTCGATAGTGGAACGGTCAAAGGTGTTAGAACAGGCAGAAAGGGCAATTAAACGCCCGAAACGTGCCTTTGAAATGAGTCGATAGGAAAGGGGGATTGATAGGATATGACGGATATGGAGAAGAAAGTCATGGTGCGGCTGTGTGCAAAGATTTTGACAGAAACAGAATTATATGAAATGGATATGGAAGTGCGGAATCTGATTGATTGGATATGTGTGTCAGAGCAGATAAAGGAAAACAATAATACAATCCGTAATCTGACCGGGGAATATAAGAAGATAGAGCCGGATTGCAGGGAGGGTGTGCGGGTGCAGTTGGAGCGCATGAAAGAACTGTGCAAAGAGCGGAATAATCTGTATGAGAAGCAGAATGATTTGAAAGGGCAGAAACAGAAGATTGAGAAGTCGTTGGAGGGATAAGAAATGTGGGGCGTGGCGGTTGCTATGCTCTATATTTTTGTGGTAAATGGAGAATGAACGTGGTATAATTAAAACTGCCAATTTGGAATGTGGAGGTAATTTTAATGGATTTTATTAGGACTGATGGCAAGAATAAAGATTTTATAGAAAATTGCAGACTTCTTGACATTGATTTGGATAGACGTGTGGGGAAAAAGATAAAGAGAGATAAATACAAGAAATACAACCAATTAGATGAAATATCAGAAGCAATAGTAGTATATGAGGATAATAAAGCGGTTGGGGGCGGCGCAATTAGAAAGTATGATGATGAAAATATAGAATTAAAGAGAGTGTTTGTTCATACTGAATATCAAGGACAAGGTATAGGAAGCAAACTTGTTTCTTTGCTAATAGAATGGGCTATAGAATTGGGATATAGAAGAATGATTCTTGAAACGGGAGAGTTATTAGCTGAGTCTTGTGCTGTATATAGAAAAATGGGATTTGAAGTAATTTCCAATTATGCTCCATATGAGAATATGCCAGAATCATTGTGTATGGCAAAGGATTTGAAAGTCAGATAAATTCCTGCATTGTGAGGAAGATAGGATAATATTTTCCTTAATAATAATTTGCACATGGTGCTAGCACCATGTAAGTTAATGCAGATAAGAGAAATAGTAATGTGGCAGTTCGCAGTATCAAGCGGATTGCCACATTTTTATGGAAAAAATTAGCGGTTATGTGGTAATATATAGAGGCAAAGATAAAAACACAACGCAAGGCAGTCTTGCAGAACTGGTAGGTAGTCCAGTCGCACCATTTTGGTGTAAGTAGCCCTCCCTCCTTAGGGTCGTCCGTTCTTTGTTCATTACAATTATTTTAAGGAGGAATTGTCATGGACAAAGTATCAGGAAAATTGACAGTATTTTTTGAGGAACCGTTTTGGGTGGGAGTGTTTGAACGTGTATCAGATGGAAAGTTATCGGTGTGTAAGGTTACATTTGGGGCAGAACCAAAAGACTATGAGGTTTATGAGTTTGTCCTGAAAAATTACTATCGACTGCGATTTAGTCCGGCTGTTGCAACTAATGTAAAAGAAACAGGGCGCAATCCTAAACGGGTACAACGTGAAGTGCGGAAACAGGTAAAGAATACCGGGATTGGAACAAAATCACAACAGGCCTTGAAATTGCAGCAGGAGCAGTTGAAAATTGAACGCAAGATTGTGAGCCGAGAACAACGTGAAGTAGAGAAACAGCGGCAGTTTGAAATGAAACAGCAGAAAAGGAAGGAGAAGCATAGAGGGAGATAATGCCATTTAGTGAAGATATAAAAATTAAAGCATTGGTATCGTGTGGGAGAAAATGTTGTGTTTGTCACAAATTCTGTGGAAATAATATGGAGATACATCATATAAAAGCAAAAGCGGATGGGGGAGAGGATTCTTTTGAAAATGCTATACCATTATGTTTTGATTGCCATGCAGAGGTAAGACAATATGATTCTAGACATCCTAAAGGAATTAAATTCTCGGAAAAAGAACTCGTTTTGCATAGAGATAACTGGTATAAAAAAATAAAACAAGAAAATCAGCAAGACAAAGTAAGTAAAGAACCGATGAAAATGCACCATGAAAAAAATTATCAACATATAATGCTTCATAAAGCAAATACTGGAAATGATATATTATTTTATTTAGAGGGTGCTTTGGGAATAGTTCACGATGAGCAAGCAGAAACATTAGAAGAAGCAAAATTGCTCGGTGATTTTGTTCAGTATTTATTTGATACGATTGATATGGATTTCTTGATGGAACCTTATGATCGGGTTATGACGGCTTTTAATTTATCTGAGAATTTAAAAGAATTAGATGATGCAGGCTTTTGGGTTTTTGTAGGGAAAGAGAATCGTAAGGTGACAGGGGGAGTAGGTAGTCCAGAAATGTTTCCTGCATTGATAGTTCGTATTGTCAGAAAGGATAGTAATGAAATTATAAAGTATGAGTTGTAATTTCTGCATGTAGATATGGCAGTCAAGAAAAAAATCTGTGATACCCGTATGATACCTGTTTGCTCTGAAACTGTAAATAAGGCATAAAATATGAATACTATAGCTACGAAAACCCTTAAAAAGCAATCAAATATTTAACAATTATGTTATGGTTATAGGGAGTTTGAATAATTAAAAATTTCTGGAAAGCCTTATAAACAGGGCGTTTCCGGGCAGATAAAGTTCTATTTGATAACAAAATGATAACACTGGATATTTTGGCATTATTTATCAGGTATCCTGTGGTTATCGAGTAATATGTGTGAAACCGACAAAAAAGGTCTTACTGAATTGAGTGAAATCAATTTGGTAAGGCCTTTTTTCGTCGGCTTTTATTTTGCGTTTTTTGGATAGTTGTAACGCCACTGATCATATTCTTCCTGAGTGATCTCGCCGGATTTGAGTTTTTCTGCCTGTTCCTGCCACGCATGGAACATATCGAACATGGAAAGGTAGGTGGTTCCCTTGGCCTTGTCCAGCCGGAGACAAAGTTCTCCGTCAATCTCATCAATGTGAAGCCCGTAAAGGTCTTCTAAGGTAAATAAGGTATGCATCAGTCCAACGTAACTGTCAATATCCGGGACAGCAAGAGCATGAGGGGATACTTCAAAAATATCAGCCAATGCGTTCAGATATTTTTCTTTTGGACTGCGTGCCCCTTTTTCATACTGTGCAATGCGGACATCAGCCTGTGAATCACTGAATCCCAGCTGTTGACCCAAATATTTCTGCGTGAAACCACGCAGAAGTCTGAAATGGTGGATTCTTTCGCCTATTGCCATATGTTTATATCTCCTGTCTTTTTCTTGATAGGTTGAGTATAGCATATCCAAATGGTAGAGACAAGAAAATCCATACAAAAAAGTATGGGTAAGTGTATTGAAAGCACTTGACCCATACAGAATAGTATAGTATAATTCAACCAATACAAAATAGTATAGTAAAAAGAAAGGAGAAATTTTCTATGAGTAAAATGTTTATGAATGTGAAAGAGGTCATGGAAGTCCTGGAAGTATCGGAGTCCTATGCATACAAGCTGATGAAAAGGCTAAACAGGGAATTGCAGGCAATGGGATGTCAGACAATCGCAGGAAAAGTTGACCGGAAGTATTTTTATGAGCAGTTCTATGGAACAAGATCGAATGATGGGAGGAATTAGGAATGGCAATTTACAAAAATGACAATGGCACCTGGTATGTAATGATTCGTTATCAGGACTGGACAGGTGCAAGAAAACAGAAATGCAAACGAGGATTTTCTACAAGAAAAGAAGCTGCGGACTGGGAATTACAATTCAAATTACAGAAGAAAGCAAGCGTGGATATGACAATGGAAAGCTTTTGCACTATGTATAAAGAAGATGTCAGACCTTCTTTGAAGCAGAGTACCTGGCTTACAAAAGAAAATATTATTCAGAAAAAGATTCTTCCGTATCTTGGAAAACGTAAAGTGTCGGAAATTACAGCTAAAGATGTGATGGACTGGCATAACCAGATGAGAAAACTGAAAACGAAAACAGGAAAACCGCTTTCGCCAACGTATCTGAAAACGATACATGGACAATTAAGCACTATTTTTAATCATGCAGTGAAATATTACGATCTTAGCATTAATCCGGCAAGAAAAGCTGGGGCACTGGGAGAAGAAGAAGGCAAGGAAATGTTGTTCTGGACAAAAGAGGAGTATAAGCGATTTGCAGAAGAAATGATGGACAAACCTCTTTCCTACTATGCTTTTCAACTGCTTTACTGGTGTGGAATTCGTTCGGGCGAGCTGCTTGCTTTAACACCAGCAGATTTTAATTTCAAAAAGAAAACGCTTCGGATCAATAAGTCCTATCAGCGTTTGAAAGGAGAAGATGTAATCAGTACGCCAAAGACAAAGAACAGTGTACGGACAGTCATAATGCCACAGTTTCTGTGTGATGAAATGCAGGACTGCCTGAAATTATATTACAGTTTAAAGCCTGACGACCGCATTTTTCCGGTAACAAAATATTATCTGAATCATGAGATGGAAAGAGGCTGTAAAGCGAGTGGGGTAAAGAAAATCAGAGTTCATGATCTCAGGCATAGTCATGTATCCCTGTTGATCAATATGGGGTATACCGCACTAGCAATCGGAAAAAGGGTTGGACATTCAGCAGAAAAGATTACTTACCGGTATGCACATCTGTTTCCGTCGGTACAGCAGGACATGGCAGAGCAGCTGGATGCGGAAAATATGGATGAAGAATTAAATGAAGTAGAAGGAGGACTTGCAAATGTCGGCTAAATGTCTGGATCAGCAGGGACGTTGGAGAAATAAAGTTGTAGCATTTCGGATGTCACCGGAAGAAGATGAACTTCTGGAGACGGCAGTACGGCTATCGGGATTAACCAAACAAGAATATATTATCCGAAGATTGCAGGAAAAAGAAGTTGTGGTTACAGGAAATCCCAGGGTGTATAAAGCTTTGAAGAAGGAACTTGAAAAGGTACTGGGTGAGCTGAAACGTCTGAAAAAGGGAGAAGATGTGCCGGAGGATTTATTGGAAGTGATTCGGCTTATCACAATAACAATGGCTGGAATGAAAGCGGAATAAAAGAGCCTTTAAGTGTCGGCAAACACCTAAAGGCAGGGATTTGGTAGAATACTCTTCCCAAAAACTTCTATGAGTATTCTATCAAAAACCACTCTTTCTTTCAACGGGAAAATAAGGAGGATTTGATGGAAAACAAAAGAACAGAAACAAATAAAACAGTACAGAAAAGGCTGGAACCGGAACTGAAACTCATCAATATGGATACGGTGGAAGTGGAGCAGATTGAATGGCTGCTTTATCCATTTATTCCCTATGGAAAAGTAACAATTATACAGGGTGATCCGGGAGAAGGAAAAACGACAATGGTGCTTCAAATTATTGCAAAACTGACCAGAGGAGAGACTATTCTTCCAGCTGATTCAACAAAAGATAAAAGGATAGATATTGATAGTGAAAGCGATATGGTAGATGCAGAAAATATTGAAAACAATGCGTCAACACAGCATTTGGAGGCACCAGTAAATGTAATCTACCAGACTGCAGAAGATGGTCTTGGAGATACGATAAAACCAAGATTACTTGCTGCAGGTGCAGACTGCACAAAGGTCATGGTTATCGATGACAGTGAGCAACCGCTGACGATGGCAGATGTCCGGTTGGAAGAAGCAATTGTGCAGACAAAAGCCAGAATGGTTGTGCTTGACCCGATTCAGGGCTTCCTTGGATCAGAGGTGGATATGCACAGGGCTAATGAAATCCGTCCTTTGATGAAACGTATAGCAGTCTTGGCAGAAAAATATCATTGTGCGATTATTCTGATTGGACACATGAACAAGAACAGTAACGGAAAATCTTCTTACCGGGGACTTGGTTCTATTGATTTTCAGGCAGCTGCAAGAAGCGTTTTGATTGTCGGACGAATTAAGGACGAACCGGAAGTAAGAGTTGTGTGCCATACAAAGAGTTCCCTGGCACCGGAAGGTAAAGCTATTGCGTTCCGTCTGGATAAAAACAACGGATTTGAATGGATTGGTGAATATGACATTAGTGCAGATGAATTGCTCAATGGAGAGGGAAAAGGACAGAAAACCCGGAAAGCAAAAGAATTTCTGCTTGAGATACTGGCTGATGGAGGTATGGCACAAAAGAAAATTGAGGAAGAAGCAGAAAAACTGGGAATTAAAAAGAAAACACTGAGAAATGCCAAAATGGAACTAGGAATAGATTCCATAAAACGTGGAAATCAGTGGTATTGGATGTTGTCAGAGTAGAAAAAGGAAGATGGCAAGATGACCATATCTTAATAATAGGGCATCTTGCCACCTTGAAAGGAGATCAGATGAAAAATAGAAATGTGCAGATACCATATGAGTTATTCTTTCAACTGTTGCAATATTTCCTGATGGAGAATTATGAGGGCGAAGAAATCATAAGGAAAGGGTTAGAAAAGAAATTGAATGCAATGGTAGATCGGGAGTTATACAGTAAGTACAAAACAGCCCCAACAGAGGAAGAGAGAGAAAAGTCCAGGCAGGAATACCTGGAAAGGAAGGGAATACCGGAAAACTTTCGTTGGTAGAGATTCTTGCTGATCACTTTATAACAGGAGCGTGTCACGCACCTGTAAATATCAGACAAGGAGAAAGCCGGTAAGATACAGACGAGAGGTTATAGATTACCCGATTATTTATCGGTAAATTATAGGCTGCGAAAGGGGGCCCTGAATCAGGCAATGTCATTTAGTTAAGACATTGAGTCGGCAGCCTCTTGCAGAGCAAGGTATA
>OJSQ01002942.1_pt1 | contig 13270 bp, 12 predicted proteins | sample 1599551 | NCBI WGS metagenome assembly OJSQ01 (sample SAMN04168659, study PRJEB22393) | human gut metagenome | biome: human gut microbiome; feature: stool | host: Homo sapiens | collected 2014-05-12
GTTACGTCATCATCTTCTTCTAATTTTTCCAGCAATTTGTCCACGGTTTCTCTTTATCAGAGCTTTAGATTAGAATTAATTTTTAGTGATTTTTACCCTTAAAATTGGTGGTATTTTATCTCTGGTTTAACTCATGGTTTAACTCATGGTTTAACTCAGAGAATGGTTTTAGTTAAACTAGGAATTATCCAAGAATGTGAATAAATTTTTAACTATTTATATATGAATATATTATTGTTGTGGGAGGCATTGACTTTTGCCTCTGCTATTTTTGAATCTGTTCGTAATGAATTAGACCGATTCAATTGTATTTATTTAGCTTGTATTCATAGGGATAAGTTTTTATTTGATGAATGTTTTTTACTTAGTTGTAAGGAAAATTTCTAAGTAAATTCATGAGATAATGAGTAAAAATGATGTTCTACTGATTATCCCATCCTCTACACTTCAATGGTATTTATATCTTATATATTACAGATTGAAGTGTTGGTGGTTGGTATTTAACTAGTGTTGCTCATAGATTATTATTTTTAAAGTTATTGATTGGTTTTGATTGTTGTGAAGGGGAATAGGGATTTAATGAAAAAATCCCAATAACGAGAGTATTGGGATAAAAGACTTGATGAGTAATAAGATGTTAATTAACTTTCCAACCTTTTTCTTCAGCAATAGAAGTATCCCATTTATCATTTATCTTAAGAGTTGAAATTGATTCTCCGTTATTATATTTCCCCATAGGTAAACTGGTTAAAAGAGCGTTGACTGCTTCTTGTGTGAATTGGTTCTCCTCACAATCTAATTCTATTAATTCTATATTTTTAGTCAAATCTAATGAACTTAGTTGATTACTAGAACAATCTAATGAATATAATTTTATATTCTTGCTCAAATCTAATGAACTTAGTTGATTACTAGAACTGATTAATTTTGTTAATTCTGTGTTTTTACTCAAATCTAAAGACACTAGCTGATTGTTGTAACATTCCAATTCTGTTAATTTTATATTTCTACTTAAATCCAAGGAAGTTAGTTGATTGTTACCACAACCTAATGTTGTTAATTTTATATTTTTGCTTAAATCCAAAGAGGTTAATTTGCAGTTTAAACACCATAATGTTGTTAATTCTGTAGCTTCACTTAGATTTAATGAAGTAACTTGAGAATAACTTATATTCAATTTTTTTATTTTTTTGACTTTAATAGTCACATAATAAATCCCTTTTTGCGAGTAATAATGTTTTGGAGATTCGTCTATTGTTCCATCTCCCCAATCTATGATTATTTTACAAGTTGTATAAGCATCTTTTTCATCTTCCATACAATCAAATGCACTTGCTAAGGTTGCATCAGTAATTTCCAAAGTCGCTTTAATTTCTTGCCAATTAGTATTATCATCATTATTATCATCATTATCATTATCATCATCAGAGCATGATGTCCAACAAGTTGCTAAAGCAACCATAACTAATAAAGTGAAAAGAGATTTCATAATTTTAATTTTTACAATTGTTATTAATTGAATTAGTAAAGATGTTATCTATTCTGTGTAAGTGATTTTATAAACACAATATATTTTATTGCTTGATGTCATGCCTTTTATTTCTGTTGGATAACCTTCTTTATCAACAATGTATTCATGACTTTCGATGTCTGTCCAATCAGAACCTTTTAGAATTAAGTTTTTACTTTTTTCTCCAATATAACCAGTTAATGCGGTGACATCAAAATCTCCATCTGTGTTAGGGTAATTTAATAGAATCTGGTTAAAATCGATATTAGCTTTGTTTTCTACCTCTGACATTGTACATCGAATAGTTCCATATTTATCTATATTTACCAAATTTCCATTATTATCCCATGTAAATTCTTCGTCATACTCTATTGTGTTCAAAATTAAATGATTGTCATCTGAATAAACAAATTTGGCATTATTGGAGGCACAATCTATATCTGCTTTAATATCTGTGATGTTATTTTGATTATTTAGAGTACAGGTTATTACATATTGTTCTTCCCCTTCTGGATTGGAATCATTCACATGAATAATTAATTTATCAGTTGAATGTTCAAGCGTGTTGGTTTGAATATAAACTTCTCCGTCTTCTGTAAGTTTTTGGGTAATTTTTTGAATGGTTTGATCATTGTTGTAACTGTATTCCCAGATAATGTGATAATCATCATTGTCAGAAGTGGTACATTCAATTTTACTAACAAGTTTTTTGTCTTTAGAGGTGTCTTCATCCTTATTATTATCATCATCATCAGAACATGATGTCCAACAAGCTGCTAAAACAACCATAACTAATAAAGTAAAAATTTTTTTCATGATGTTTAATTTTAAATTGTTAATAAAAAGTATTTGTGATAATCATTTGATTTCCCAGCTTAACACACAAAAATTAGGTTGGATTGATCTCTTCCTGTTGTATAAATGAATAGTCTTGTTGATGTGATTTAATTGAAATCCTTTGTTCAATCCTTTAGATAAATCCATGAAGTTGTCCATGTTTTTAATTTCTGCATCTTCAATGTAAGGAGTTGCACTAACCAGTACAAAATAGGTTTTACAAGGAAAATTTGTTTGGTGTGCTTTATATAGTTTATTGAAATCTTCTTTTACCTGTCCAATTTCAGTATTTCTGATCGGTTTGAAATATTGTTTGAACTCGTATATAAGAAGAGGCTTTTCCTTGTAAGATATAACTAGGTCACTCTTGTTATTTGTTTCTTTAGCAATAGAATATTTCTCTTGTTTTACCTTGTTGAATTTTGTTATAATCCCATCTATAATATCAGCCTCATGGATTGGGTTGCCTTTTTGTAATAGCTCTTGGGTTACTTCTGTTGCCCAAGTGATAATCTTTCCATGTTCCATACAATGAAATAACTTTACTACCCCAATCTCCTAGTGGTAAGTTATTAAAAAAAAGAAGTGTGGAGATTGCTAGTTTATCTATCTTTAGGTATCGCCAAACACCTGACTAAAAATAAACAGCCACCCCACACTAAACCAGTATATATTTAGAATTATATATGGCAAGCATGAGCGTTTGTACCGTTTATCCCTTTAGTCTTTTAAATTTGGCGATTTTAAAGATAAGGATAAAACCAAACACTTCTTATTAATATGTCTGCCCCCTAGATCACTCCAAAGGACACCACAAATGTAAATAATAATTAGCATTCTACAAACGCTCAACAGGGGTGGCTGTATGGCAAAAGTATTAAATTTCAGTGTGAATAGCTTGCAATCACTCTTAATATATAACCATTCTACAATTCACCCCTCTGGCTGTATATCCAGTATAAACAACCAAAGAGGTGAAAATCCTTACCCCCTCTTGGATAGTAACAGGATTATAAAAAAGATAAAAACAGCACAAGATTCCACTATTGCTGATCTGGGATAGATGGTGAACAAGACAATGATGTAACCAATAAAAGCGACCACGAACATCACCATGTACCATTTTAAATTCCTTTCAAATTTTTTATCTATCTATTTTGACTATAATTATTCCCTCTAGTAACCTTCCTCTGAATAGCTGGAATAACCATCTTCCCCCACGATGATATGATCCAGACAATTCATGTTTAACAGCTTGCAAGCCTCCATCATGTTCTTGGTTATTTTTATATCCTCTGGACTAAAGGCCAAACTCTGGCTTGGGTGATTATGGAATATAATTAGATTGACTGCATTAGTCTTTATCATCAATTGCAAGGTGGTTCTGGGATCTATAATAGTATGCTCTTGATTCCCGACACTCAATCTTGCGACACCTAACACTTTACAGCTTGTATTTAATAGCATCACCCATGCCTCTTCATGGTGATATAAACAACCCTCAAAAAAGGGTCTGATGAGTTTATATGCCTCCATCGCCATCGTGACCCTTGGTCTATCCTTGGGTTTAACCTCTGGCTTGTATTTAATCTCCACCTCTGATAATAGTGTTAAATCATTACAACCTTCTCCTGTTCTAGTTTCACTGATAATTGGTGATGATAGATTCTTTTCATTCATGATTATAAATTTAATTGATAAGACACTGGTTTTAAATAGAGAAGTGGATAACATGAATGAAGTTTCATTACAAGTTACCCACTTCCATTTTGTTTTTAATTAAGGTCATACTGGGGGATGTGAGGTTGAATAGTCTAATCACTCACTTAGCTTGATAAATTTTCAACTTGTACCATCTTTATAAAAATAACAAGCTAATCAATCATCCTCTCCCAACACTTCAATGGTATATATTATAGTATATATATCAATCAAAGTGTATGAGGGGGAATGAATGTTTCCTTTTTAATTTTTATCATCATCATTCTAAAAGGAAAAGGATGGGAGAGATGGATGCCAGAGGGGGGAAAAGGATAAGGCTTATTTATCAAAAGTGTAGCATGGGTATAAAAAAAGCAACCACTTTTCAGTGATTGCTTGATGAATTAAATATCAACTAGAATTGTTTTTAGTTTCCCACTCCTTGCCAGTTCTTGTAAATGCTGCCATAACTTCGCTGAACCTTCTCGAAGTAGATCATGATTGAGGTATTCAATATCAGTTGAATGATTGTAATGTTCCGTTATTTTAAATGGAACGAAACTTGGAGATTGCTCCTTCTCTTTTTTTTCTTTTTTCTTCATGTTGTTTTGTTTTAAGTTTGTAGTAAATGATAATTCTCTCCCAACATTTCAAACTGTTATTTTTAAAGTAATAATCATGTAGAAGTGTAGGGAGAGGGAAAGAGTGAAGAGCTACTAGTTATTAAATATAGCTGTAACCTTCACTTCTTTTATCTAGTTAATGCTTGCTTGTGGTGTTTATTCTACATGGAATAGATGATTTTACCTGTATCTCTATAATGTTCCAAAACAGGGGGTAAAGAAATTCACCTGTTCCAGTGGCTTTTTCATCTGGATGGTTTACAAGATTTTCATTGATTGGAAGTAGTTAGAAGGTTTCAATAATCTCGTAACTTCTTCCATGATTGTTATACTCTTTAGTGTGAAACAACAATCTAAAATATTGGACAGCATTATTATGTAACATCTTTTCCATCCTGTTTCTAACAAGTAACTTGTTCATCCTTTCAGTGATCTCCTCACCGGTTAACCTTTCACCCACTTTAAACTCTGAGAGTAGGAGGGTTCTGAAGGTGATCAAGGTGGGATCAGTGCTATGCCTGATCTTCTTGCAAGCGATCACTTGATTCATCTTTTTAGTGTTGTGCAGGTGTTGTTCCTGCAATTCTCTAATCTCTTCATCCTGTAAACCTAGGGTAAGTAGTTCTTTATAAGTTCTTTCCACAGTATATTGCAGGGAATCCTTGTCGATCTTCACCCCCAAGACTGGATGAGAGTACTCTTTGCCCATGAAGGTAGTTGTCTCGTGTTGTTTTGACTTGTAAAACAAATCAATAGCTTTCAATGTTTCTTGTTTTTTCATGTCATAATTAATTTTGTTATTATCATTATTATTTTCCTTGTTCTCTTCATTACCACAATCTAGTACTAGTTTGGATTCAAGTCCAGAATTGCATAGGGTGATATTGTAATATTGCAGGACTTTATTCATCCTGTGTAATTGTTCATAAATAGTATAGTTAATCTTCTTGAAAGCGCTAAAAGCTATCCCTTGGTGATCAATCTCTCTGGTCACATTTATGTACTGGTCAAATTCATTAGCTTGTAATTTTAGCTGCCTTTTTAATTTCCTAGTGCTTTTAGTTATTTTCACCAGTTCATCCATCCTTTTTTTGGCACCAGTTGTTAGCTGGTCTTTTAGAAAATCAAAAATAGAAGGGAAATTGTATATCCCACTATCCTCTTCTTTTACCCATGTGGCATTGGTGAGGATGAGAGATGTAACACTAGTATCCTCTCTAAACCTGTTCATCATTTGCACAATGTCAACATAGGTATGTCTATTCTTCCCCGGTGCGATAACAAGGAAATAATTCTTTCCCAGTAATGAATATCCTTGAGTGTAAGTGGTGAAGATCACCTCTGCATCAATCCTGCATTCATTAACTAGCTGGGAGAGGTAATCGGTTTTATCCCCTTCACTTTCAGCTCCCATGTCCTTGACAATTAATTTATCCTCTTCCTCTACCTTCTGCCCTTCTTTCTTGATAACCTTTGTTTCTGAATTAATAGCGGCAATTCTTTTAATCCCCCTCTTCTTCAATTCTTCTATAACCTCGGGGAGTAGGGTGGATTTATCAAGTAAAGAAATAACAGGGATCTTGTTGTTCCTCCTTGCAAACAAGCATAGTTCAATAATCCCACCTGCTAAATCTTTATAGGGGACAAACCCTAGCTCTCTTTTGTCTGGAATCTCTTTCCTTGCTTTTAGCACCTGCATCCCTTTAAATATATTATCATTACTGGTGACAGGTGTGCCAGAGAGGAATATGATCCTCTTGTAAAATTCTAGAGAAGTCATCACTTCTTCGATAGTACTCCCTTTCCAGCCAATTTGTGTGACTAGAGTGTGAGCCTCATCAATAATCACGGTCTCCCTGCTTTCAAATTTAGGGATATGGTGCTGGATGGTGATGATTAAACTTGAATTGAAATCTTCTCTATGATCTGCTGTATAATATGGTATCTGGTATTGTGCTGATAGTTGTTTTGCCAAGTTAATGGTATCAACAACAAAAACAGCTTTTATCTCCCTCTCTTTTAGATAATTGAGAATGTAATAGGATTTTCCACCACTTGTTGGACAATCCACGTAGATTTTAAACTCTTCATTAAAATCCAAGTCATCAAGAAACCTTGTTTCTGATAACTTTTCCTTGAATGTAAACTTTTTACATTCCATAAACTTTTAAGATTTAATTAATTATTAATCCTCCTTCAACACTTCGATTGTTATTTTTACTATATAAAACAGGTTGAAGTGTTGAAGGTAAACATCACTTCTCGTGAGTTATTTTTAACATCTTATAAGCCTGTATGTAAAGGTTTATCTATTTTGATATAATCTATCTGGATGGTGTTATTTACAGGTAGAAATGGAAATTTGCCCTGTAAAATGGTATCTAGGAAGGATGTAGAATATCCTTTAATTATGTTACAAAGATATATAACCTTCACAACATTTCCAAGTGAAGTGCAGGAAAAATTTTACATTTATTAAGAAATGAGAGGAGGATAGGTTTTATTGTTTTTTGGATGGTGTGATTATAGAGGTTTGATGATTGGGGGAGCTAGGGAAGTTATTTACTTGTTTATTTTTTATATAGCTATAATCTGGTATATCATTTTGAGGTTGGATAGCTTTATGCAGGATAAAAAATGAATGGTCGAGGTTAAATATTTCATTTGACGAGAAGTTTGATGTGAGATGATTTTAGGGTAAGAAGTTATATTTTGAGCCTATTTTAGGGTGTGGAGTTGTGTTTTTATCCTGTGATTGATAAGGTGAGGTGTTTGTAATGCTAAAATTGGCTTTGATGGGTGATCTATGAATATTTTTTTTATAATATAATTGTTATGTTATATGATAATTTATATATTTGCTGGACTTACAGGGATATAATGGGTTTGCCAATGACCAGAGTGTTTTTGTAAGGCGATTGTTTAGTTCTTTTGCTTGGTGAATTTTTTTTTGAAAGCTTTCGCCGAATTTTTGATTTTTTTTGGTTTATGGTTGAGGAATTTTAGTTTTTCTTTATTTTTTTATTAATTAAAAATGTAATAAATTATGATAAGAAAACTGAATTTTACAGGAAATCAAGCAATTGATGCTAATCAAGAAAATGGTAATGTTACTACTAATGTTATCATTAAAAGTCAGAAAAGACAAAAAGATTCTTTTTGTGCAGTGAGTGAGAAGTATAGAAATATTCTTTCTCGTCAAGTGCAAAAGGAAAAGGTTGAAGTAAAAAAAATGGTTTTTGATGAAGCCTTGAAACAGGTAAAGGGTGCTACTAAAAAGCATTATTTATCTGATCTTAGAGATGCAGTTGTTAATAGATTGATTTCTAATTTGAGGTTTTGTAGAGATTGTTTTGAGTTAAGTTTGAATCCATTTGCAGTTGCCCAGAATATTGCTATTGCTGGGAAAAAACAAATGGATAAAGTTCTTTCTTTAGGAATTGCATCTGTTTACAATAGTGAAGAGATGAAAGCTTTGAATGATGAACTTTTTTCAGAGCGAGAATTATCAGAAGCTAGATTTTCTAGTTTAACAAGTTCTGCTTCTGAAGAACAACTTAACGAGGCTTCAAGGCTAATTGACGCTGTAAAGCGTGTATTAGTGGAATTAAGTAACTCTGGATCTCAAGATGAAAAGGCTGCATAGCTTTTTTATAGTGATGATTCATTACTTAAAATATTAGAACCTCTCTCCTCATTGGCAATTAAGTTAGGAGAGAGGTTCATTTTTTACAATAAATTTTGCATTGCATTACTCATTTGGGTATTTTCAAAGCTATCCAGATAAATTTGGGTTACCTTTTCAGAACTATGTCCCAATGCTTCACTGATGATAGATGTACTTACACCAGCTCTTTTTAATGTGGTTGCATGAGAGTGTCTAGCAACATAGGTTGTCAATTTCTTATCTATCCCAAGTTCTTTACCAATGTTTTTTAATCGCCGATTTACTTTAACAATTGTTTTATGAATTCTATTCCTTTGTTGAATTTCTGTTTGATGGAATGTTGATAAAATGGGGAAGAGAAAAGGACTACCTTCAGTTTTGTATTTGTCGATAATTTCAGAGGCTTTGGAGAGTAAAGGAAGTTTGATGAGTTTCCTTGTTTTCTTTCTTCTGTAAATTAATCGAGAATCTATTATGTTTTCATGGGTAAGGTAAGCCATATCAATGAAATTGATGCCTCCCATGAAATAAGAGAATGAAAATAGATCAATGGCTAAATGAATATATAAGTCTTTGCCGGTATAATTATAGTTGATAATTTGCATCACTTCTTCTTTTACAATTGCTCTTTTAGCTGTAACTTCATGTAGTCTTGAAATTTTGAATTTACGGAATGGGTAGTATTCCTCTTTAACAAGGTTTTCTTCAATTGCATGATTATAGACAACTCTTAATGTTCTGAATCTTATTCCAATAGAGTTCTCTGCATCTCCATTCGCTCTTTGCCATTCCTCATATTTTTTTAGCCAAAGAATATCAATATCAGAGAAATAAATATCAAGATGGCCATTAAATTTCATCAAGGAATTGTAAACATGGTAATGGGATTTTGCATATCCTGTTCTTTTGGCTATTTTGAGTTGTTCTATTTGTTCCAAAAAGAATTCTCCAACAGTCTTTTTCTTTGTTGGTTTGGAAACCTTTTCAATGAGAGTTCTTGCTGTAAATTCTTTGTCCTCAGATTTGAATTCAATAACCTTTTCATTAAATTCTTTGGTTTTATTTGCTATGAGGGTTTCTATGTACTCTTTATTGGGACAATTGAGTTTTGGTTTGTTTTTTGTGAAATCCCAATATTGTTCTGCAATTGATAGACCTAAACTGATGTATTTCTTTTTACCATCTTTACATACTCTAAGCATTAAAGGGTGTTCCCCATTTGCAAGTGTTTTTGATTTGTAACACAAGATGTTAATTCCTGTACTCATGATAGATTTCGGTTTAACTCTTGGTTTAACTCATGGTTTAACTGGGGGTGAAAATCTGCCTAAAAATGGATAAAAAAAGAAGCACCTACTTTTGTAAGTGCTTGATTTTTAGCATTTTCTTTATCATAAAAGCTGATTAAGAGTCAATTGCTCTACCAGCTGAGCTACGAAGTCTTCCTTGTTGCAAGGGCTTTTAACCGTTTTGCGGGTGCAAATATGCAACAATATTTTTTAATCTGCAAGAAAATTATTCTTTAATGTTGTGATAAACGTTAGTTACGTCATCATCTTCTTCTAATTTTTCCAGCAATTTGTCCACGGTTTCTCTTTGTTCGTCGGTTAATTCTTTTGTATCAAGAGGGATACGCTCGAATTCTCCGCTGACCATTTCATAGTGGTTATCTTCCAAATATTTTTGAATAGCTCCGAATGCTTCGAAAGAACCGTAGATGATCACGTGATTTTCTTCGTCCTCGAAGATTTCGTCGGCACCGTAGTCAATCATTTCCAATTCGAATTCTTCTAGGTCGAAGTTCTCCGGGCGGGTAATTTTGAACACGCATTTCCGGTCGAACAAGAAATCGAGGCTACCGGTTGTTCCTAAAGAACCGCCGTATTTATTGAAACAATGGCGTACGTTGGCAACGGTACGGGTGTTATTGTCGGTTGCGGTTTCTACCACGATGGCGATTCCGAAAGGACCGTATCCCTCGTAAACGATCTCCTTGTAATCAGAAGTATCTTTTGAAACGGCGCGTTTGATAGCTCTTTCGACGTTCTCCTTCGGCATATTTTCAGCCTTGGCGTTTTGGATAAGTATACGTAAACGCGTGTTATTCGCTGGGTCCGGACCACCGGCTTTTACGGCAATATCAATTTCTTTTCCTATTCTGGTAAACGTACGGGCCATATTGCCCCATCTCTTTAGCTTCCGTGCTTTACGGTATTCGAACGCTCTTCCCATATAATTGAATCTTATTTATATTACAATTTGAAACGCGAATTTAGTTTTTCTACTTAAAACAAAAAAGGAATTCAGCGATTTTGTGTTGAGAATGAGTTTCATTCCACGAGTTCTACACTGAAATCATCAATATATATTCCTTCTTCGGGGGTGATCTTTTTGCCATAGGTACGGATTTCTACCCGTAAAAGTTTGGCTCCTTCCGGGGCGGTGAATGATTTGCCGTTGAACACGTTGATCCAGCCGTTCGTTTGTTTCAGGTAACTCTGGGCTTGTATGGGTTTGTTGTGTTCTGCCGGGAGTGCCGTGCTTTTGGTTTTACGCCAGTAACAATAATATTTCCACGGAAAAGAGGGAGAAGGGGCATTCACGTGCATTTTTATCTCGTAGCGTTTGCCGGTTTCAATTTCTACATCTTGGTACAGGTAAGTTTTACCTTGTAGGTATGCAGCTTGTCCTGAACGGGCTTGGGAGCTCGTGATCTTGAGGGCGACACTGTCTTTCCCGTCTTTATAAAAATGCCAATGGTCGGGTTCTTTTTCCGGGTTACTCCATTCCTCGAAATCCCCGTTCCGTAATAAGCTTTCCCCGTTTCCTTGTATCCCGCCTTCGGTTAATTCCGGGAAATTACATTCCACGTGAATGGTTTGATTCGTGTCGATAGCTACCGAGAAGGGGATAATTTTTCGCTTTGGCGTGTTGTCTTCATCGTAGGTAACAGAAAGTGTGGTTTCCCCCTTTTTGGCGGGGAAGGTCCGAATCATTACTTTTCCTTGATGATCCACGGGTTTCGTGATCGTGCCGAAGGTGTTCGTGGTTGATCCGGAAAAACTGACCGAGGACGGGATGAAAGACAATTCTAGGTTTAGGTTGGATATTTCCTTTGGAATTGCATGGAGAGAGACCTGTAATGTTCCTGTTCTCCGGAAGAGCCGGATCGGGGGAAGGGCATTTTTATTTTCTGTGATACTGACACTTTGTAGAGCCGTGGAGATGTCACAGGCCTCTTGGTAAGTGTTTTCTTCATGTGGTAGGCAAAGGAACAAGTTTTCAAGTGTTTCTCCGGTTTCCGGAATAACCATGTTTCCCTTGGGAGCGTTGGCCACGAGGGCTAATCTGTATCTGCCCAGAGGGAGAGTAGCGTGAAGTGTGTTTTCATGAATGTCCGATGATGTAAACGTTTCATGACGGGCGATACGATTATCTCGGTCAATGGCAAACAGGTGCAAATGGTGTATGGAAAATTCCATGGAAGTGTTACATTCAAGCGGGATTCGTATCTCCTGCCCTTCCATGACTTTGCTTTTCTGACATGAAAAAAGTACAAACTGCGTTACCAGTAAAAATATTATTTTTCTCATTGTGTTTTTGAATTTGTAACTGGTAAACCTGCAACTTGTAACTTTTAGCAAGGTGAAGTCTTGTTAAAAAATAGAAATCCCGATGTTCGTGGTAAAACGTTCGAGTGTTTCGATTCCCATGTACGAGTTCCCGTGTTCATTCAGTTCGGGACTCCACACGGCGATACTGAGTTTGCCCGGGATGATGGCTACCACGCCTCCTCCGACACCGCTTTTGCCCGGCATTCCTACACGGAAAGCGAACTCCCCGGATTCGTCGTAGAAACCGCAGGTCAGCATGAGTGCGCTAAGGCGTTTCGAGCGGCTCACGGTGAGGATATTCTCGTTGTTGTGCGGGTTGGTCCCGTGGTTGGCTAGGAACAGGAATGATTTTGCAAGATCCTCGCACGTCATGGCAATACTGCATTGATTGCAGTACACGTCGATCAGCGAGTCCACGTCGTTATCGATGTTACCGAAACTTTTCATGAAGTGTCCTAGGGCTTGATTCCGGCTAGCGTGTTCAAATTCGGACTGGGCCACCGTTTTATCATAGTAAATGTCGTCGTTTCCGGCCACGCTTCTCACGAATTGCAGGATGGCTTCTTTCGGTCGGTGGTAAAGATTCATCACTTTATCCGTAACCACGAGAGCCCCGGCGTTGATAAACGGATTACGCGGGATTCCCTGTTCGTGTTCCAACTGAACCAGCGAGTTAAACGGGGTTCCGGAAGGTTCCCGGCCCACGTATTTCCACAGGTCTCCCCCCATGTGGCGAACGACCATGGAGAGAGTAAAGACTTTCGAAATACTTTGGATGGAAAATTTGGTTTGGTAGTCTCCCGTGCCGACGATCTGACCGTCGAGAGTGGCTATGGCAATCCCGTATTGACGCGGGTTGATATTTGCCAAGGCAGGGATGTAATCAGCTACTTTACCTTGTCCGAAGAGGGGTTTTACCTCGTTATATATGTTGTCAATAACTTCCTTGTAATCCATTGCAAACGTTTTAAACGGGGGCAAAGATAAGAAAGTAAATGATTCATCGGTACGTGTTTATTTTATTTTTCGTACAATTTTGCCGGAATAGGTTTCCGTGAGATGTTCTTGAAAATATATGTTTTTGGGGACTTCGTAAGGAGATAAACAGGATTTGAGTCGGGATAGTAATTGCTGACATTCAGCCTCGTCCCAAGGGAGCGATTCTATGACAAGCACGGCTTTTTGTCCTAGCCGGCAGTCGTCTTCAGCCGTGATAAAGAAACGTTGGCTTAGAAAAGAGGCGATACGGGCTTCTATGCTTTCCGGAAATAGTTTTACTCCCCCGGAATTGATCACGTTATCATGGCGTCCCAACCAT
>OJSQ01002953.1_pt1 | contig 13201 bp, 13 predicted proteins | sample 1599551 | NCBI WGS metagenome assembly OJSQ01 (sample SAMN04168659, study PRJEB22393) | human gut metagenome | biome: human gut microbiome; feature: stool | host: Homo sapiens | collected 2014-05-12
GAAACAACAATCTGCCCCATCACTGAAAGAGAAAGCACCGCCGTTGCACCGATGGACTTGGTACACCAGCTGCTTATTACAACAATGGACACTCCCAAAAATCCGACAATATAAACATAAGGCGGACAGCCGGTAAATTTTATTTTTTTACGTTGAACAACAGGTATGTAAATCAAAAGTATGATTGCCGCAAAGAAATGCACAAAAAAAGTCATTACAAATAATGAATGATAAATGCCAAGCTGTCCGTTGAAAGAAACCATTATGCTGTTAAATATACCGGACAGAGCAAGGTACAAAATGCCCATCTAAGTTCACCTCAAAAAATTTTTATTGACCTTATATTATTATCGGCTTTTTTGCCATATTTGTCAATTAAACTTGGTGAATAAAACTAATTGATTTGGACTGTAATTTATTGTATGCTTATTCTAAGTTTATATAAAAGGAGATGTTTGATGTGAGTGAATTACAGCCGCATATCAGATTAAGCAAAGAAGTAAATTCAAAATATGCCATAATGCCGGGCGATCCCGCAAGACTTGACCGTATTGCACCCTTCCTTGAGGACGTTCAGGAGCTTACCTTCAACCGTGAATACAGAAGCCTTGTCGGAACATATAAAGGTGTCAGAATACTTGCCATATCAACCGGAATGGGCGGTGCATCGGTTGCAATAGGCATTGAGGAGCTTAAAAATATCGGTGTTGAGGCAATGATAAGAATAGGCAGCTGCGGAACAATACAGCCGCAGATAAAGGTCGGAGATATTATTATCGTAAACGGTGCGGTACGTGATGACGGTGCATCACAGACATATGTTAATCTTAAATTCCCTGCCGTTCCCGATACAGACCTCACAAATTACTGTATAGAGGCGGCCAGAGAGCAGAATTTCCCTAACCATGTCGGAATATGCCGCAGCCACGACAGCTTCTATATTGATAATGAGGACGAAATAAATGCTTTCTGGGCAAAAAGAGGTGTTCTCGGCAGTGACATGGAAACAGCCACACTTCTCACCGTCGGTAGACTCAGAGGAATAAAAACAGCGTCCATCCTCAACAATGTTGTACCTTACGAAGGCGATACTCTCGACAGCATAGGTGATTATGCAAGCGGAGAAGATGCGTCAATGATAGGTGAAAAGAACGAGATAGTTACGGCACTTGAGGCATTTGTAAAGCTTGATAAAGCAAGTAAATAAGTTAGTATTATTAAAACAGACTGTACCCAAAAGATACAGTCTGTTTTTCTCTGTAAACGGCTTACCATTTATATTTATGTAACTGTCCCTGCGTTGTCATGCCCTTAAAATTCTGCTGTCTTAATGCCTCGTAAAGTATAATCGCAACCGAATTGGAAAGATTAAGGCTTCTTAAGTCGCTATACATAGGTATTCTTATGCTTGTGTCCTTATAGTCAAGAAGTATTTCCTCCGGTATGCCGGCACTTTCCTTGCCGAACATAATATAGTCGTCCGGGCCGAAGGCAACGTCAGTGTATACATGCTTTGCCTTGGTGGTGGCCATCCATATTTTCGCCCCGGGATTTTTCTCCAGGAAGTCTTCATAATTGATATAGCGCCGTACGTCCAGATCCTTCCAGTAATCCATGCCCGCCCTTTTGATTTCCTTTTCGTTCAGACGGAAGCCAAGCGGCTCTATGAGATGCAGGACGGAACCCGTGGCTACGCAGGTCCTGCCGATATTTCCGGTATTAGCCGGGATCTCCGGCTGATGCAGTACAATATTCATTTCAATTCTCCCCGATGTCTTTCGTTTTATTTTTATAAAAGCGGCAGCCCCGTCTCCTGAATTAAACAGGATACAGGGCTGCTGGAACCGCCGGCGTCCGGCGGCAGTATTACAATGCCAAAATGATAACTGTCAGCTCTTTCCCCACTGCCTGGAACAGCAGGCGCCGCTGGCTGTTACCTTGCCTGTTCCTTCTTCAGCCTTGCCACGAAATCCGCCAGCCTGCCGATGGCAACCTTCAGATTTTCGAGGGAATAGGCGTAGGAAATACGGATAAAGCCTTCTCCGCAGTCCCCGAATGCGGTTCCAGGAACCACTGCCACTTTTTCCTCCTGCAGGAAGCGTGTGGCGAACTCATCGCTGGTCATGCCGAATTCCCTGATGCAGGGAAATACATAAAAAGCGCCGTAGGGTTCAAAACAGGGCAGCCCCATTTCCTTGAAGGCATACATCAGGTAGCGCCGTCTCTGGTTATAGGCTTCCCGCATCTCCACCACATCGTCGTCGCCGTTGCGCAGGGCTTCCACCGCCGCATACTGGCTTGTGGTGGGCGCGCACATGATGGCAAACTGATGGATCTTCAGCATCTGCTCAATGATGATCTTCGGCCCGCAGGCATAGCCCAGACGCCAGCCGGTCATGGCATAGGATTTGGAAAAACCATTGATCAGGATGGTTCTTTCCTGCATGCCCGGAATGCTTGCAATGGAGACATGATCCGCTTTATAAGTCAGTTCACTGTAAATTTCATCAGAAATAACGAACAGATCCTTTTCCAGAATCACCTCCGCAATCTCTTCCAGATCCTTCTTTTCCATAATCGCCCCCGTGGGGTTGTTGGGGAAAGGAAGCACAAGCACCTTGGTTTTGTCCGTAATGGCATCCCGAAGCTCCTGTGCGGTGAGACGGAATTCATTCTCAGCCTTCAGGTTGATGATGACCGGAACGGCATCGGCCAGCACGGCGCAGGGCTCGTAGGATACGTAGCTGGGCTGGGGAATGAGCACCTCATCCCCCGGATTGACCATGGTACGCAGGGCAATGTCAATGGCCTCCGAACCGCCTACGGTAACCAGCACCTCATTGGCATAGTTGTATGTAAGATGAAAACGGCGTTCCAGGTAATTGCAGATTTCAATCTTCAGTTCCTTCAGACCTGCATTGGAGGTGTAGAAGGTTCTTCCCTTTTCCAGGGAATAGATACCCTCATCCCGGATGTGCCAGGGGGTATCGAAGTCGGGTTCACCAACACCGAGGGAAATAGCATCATCCATTTCGCTTACGATGTCAAAGAATTTCCTGATGCCCGACGGTTTGATATCGACTATTTTATCGGACAGCGGATTTCTCATGGCGTAATTTTCTCCCTTGTATCTTCATTTTTCTTTGCAAGAATGGTTCCGTGGTCTTTGTATTTTTTCAGGATAAAATGAGTAGCCGTGCTCAGGACTCCGTCCAGCGCAGACAGCTTCTCAGATACAAAGCTGGAAATTTCCTTCAGGTTCCTTCCCTCCAGGGTTACCAGAAGATCAAAGCCGCCGGAAATCAGATATACGGCGTTCACCTCCGGATACTTATACACGCGCTCGGCAATGTTGTCAAAGCCCTGGCCTCTCTGAGGGGTTACGCGCACCTCTATCAGCGCGGATATTTTATCCAGGCTGGTCTTATCCCAGTCAATCAGCGTATGGTAACCGCAGATGATTCCTTCCGATTCCATAGCCGCCAGTTCATTCACCACATCTACTTCTTCCACGCCAAGTATCACAGCCAGCTCTTTTAAATCAATGCGGCTGTTTTTCTCAATAATTCCCAGTAATTGTTCTCTTAAATCTCTCATAATGACTCCCTTCCTGGTTCAGCTTTCGGCTTCTCCAAAGCTTATTTTGTAAAGCTCATCCGTTTTGGGCGGTTCAAGGAAGCGTTTTTCTTCCCCGTTCCGGATAACCCGGTCGTTCCCTCCGGTCGCTTTACCCACGATCGCGGCCGGGATATTTTCTTTTTCCAGATTCCGTATAAGATCTGTTCCATTATCCGCTGCAATCAGAAGACAGCCTCCTGATATCAGTTCATAAGGGTTGAGATCCAGCTGATTGCAGATTTCAACCGTTTCCTGACGGATGGGCAGCTTTTTAAGATCGATTTCCAGTCCGACGCCTGAGCTTTCCGCCATTTCCCAGAGTGCACCGAAGATGCCTCCTTCGGTTACATCTGTCATGGCACAAACGCCGGACTTGCCGGCGACTGCAGCCTCCGGGATAACAGAGAGATATTTGTCAAAGCCCTTCGCCTCCTCCACCAGGTATGCGGGAAAACGCTCCAGAAGCTCCTTCTCCTTTTCCCTGGCGGCGATGGAGGTTCCTTCCAGGCCGATCCATTTTGTCACTACGATATCGTTCCCCGGTTTTGCGGTCCCGGTGGCAACGGTATCTCCTTCTTTGGCCCTGCCTATGGCTGTTACGGTAAGGACAATACGGTTTACCGCGTCAGTGACCTCGGTATGCCCTCCTGCGATCTGAACGTGCAGGGAGGCGCAGACCGCTTCCGCCTGGGCCATCAGTTCCTTCAGCTCCCTTTCCTCACAGTCCGGGGGCAGAAGAAGGGTGAGAAGGACCGCCACCGGCTCCGCGCCGGCGGCTGCTATATCATTGGCGGACGCATGTATCCCGTAAAGGGCGATATCCTTACCGGCGCCGGTTACCGGATCCGAGGAAAAAAGCACAACTTCTCCCCCGCCGGGTGCCAAAATGGCGCAGTCTTCCCCCAGACCTGCGCCAAGTACGATTTCATCCCTTCGGGTTTTCAGTTGTCTTAATACAGAGCGTTTTAAGACGCTCTCGGGCACCTTGCCGATTTTCATGCGCGTTCCCACCTGTATTCACACTGGTTGGCAGACATTACTGTCCTGCCTGCTGTTGCTGCTGTGCCAGCTGTTCATTGTACTGCTGGATCAGCGCCGCCTGTTCTTCAGGCGACTTTCCTGCCAAAATGGCCGCGAGCGCAGGATCCACACCGGGATTACCCGCCGGGGCACTACTCTGACCGTTCTTCAAAGCCGCCGCCACGCTCTTCACCTGGTCGATGCTTCCGGTGGCAATCGCCGCCTGCATTTCATTATAAGCGTTTGTGTCGTTCGTGGCAACACCTACCGTTGCCGTACGGGGAACCATCTTGTAGCTGCTGCTGTTGATCTGCTCTCTGCTGACCTCAACGCCGTTTTCCGTTACCACCTTCCACAGCCTTGCCTTGTAGCCCACATGCGCGGACTGTACATCCACGAAGCCTATGGGCTGGGAGGTAGTCTGTACGATGCTTTCAGAGGCAGGCTGGATGGTTTCCAGGACTTCGCTTTCATAGGTTACCACATGGCCCGGATCCCTTGTTTCCACGCCGTAAATGGTAAACGTAATATTTTTATTGCTTGTATAGCCTTCAATATATATGGGATAGCCCGTATTGTTGGTAAACCGGAAATCCTTCCCTGCGGATTCGGCGATGGCCGCGTCCATGGAGGGCTTTACATATCCAACAATCATGGAGTGGTTGTGCCTTTCCTCCACCTGAAGCTCCGCCTTCAGAACCGCATTGTAAAGGGTCGTGGATACCTGGCAGATACCGCCTCCGATACTGTCCACCACCTGGCCATTCAGGTAGGAACCGGCCATATAGTATCCGTTATCCGCAGTAAAGGGGCTGACGGTCTCATAGGTGGAGAAGGTTTCTCCGGGGTAAATGGTCGTTCCGTTAATCAGGCTGCAGCCATTAGTCACGTTGGCGCTCCTGTCCTTTCCTGAGGAAGAAAAGCTCGTGGTATAGCTGCCGAGCACATCCTTAACCTTCGCCAGCTCTTCTTTGTTTCCCTGGGGAACCTCTTCGGTAACCGCCAGATCCACGGCGGCATCCCCGCCCTTCCACTGGGTGGTCAGATAGTCATATATCGCATTCTCGGAAGCTGCGTTGTCAACTACAACGCCGGTCTGTCCGTCTTCAATCACAAAAGCGCCATCCACTCTCTTCAGATGGGCGTTCACCGCCTCCACGTTAAAGGCGTCGCATTTATTTTCCACAACCGATGCAATCGCTTCCCGGTCAAAGGAAAAAGCGATATCATAGACCTTATTCTGATGCTCCAGATCCTTCAGGGCCTTATAGCGTACCACCACGTTGCCGGATTTCCCAAGGTTCACCGCTTCCTCAACAAGCTCCGGGTTCGCCCAGCCAAGTCCAAGCTCGGAGGCGGTTACATTCACCGTATTGCCTTCCACTACGTTCAGAGTAATGGTGCTGGCGGCCAGTGAATCCACATAGGACTGTATGGCGGCTTTCGCCTCTTCCCTGGTCATTCCTGAAAGTGAAATATCTCCGGCGTACACGCCTTCCAGTATCGTATCATCCGGCTTTGCCTGTGCCCGGGAGTGAAGTCCCGCGGAAAGTGCCGCGGCTCCTATGGCCAGTACAAAGACAAGTGTCCAAATCCATTTCTTCATAAGCTGCTCCTATCCTTACAGAAAATACAGCAGTGTCGGTACGACCATTGCCAGCACCAGTATGATGATGATGACTGAGGAAACAACTCTTCTCGTTTTTTTATTATTGAAATTAAACATTTTCTTATGCCTCCCGACATTTCCATGCTTATCCTACTTGTTCAGATGCTTATTATATATGAAAGCTTCCTGTTTTGCAAGCAAAGATAAGCCGAAAATCAACATCAAAGTAACAGTTCACCCTTCGGACAAACTGTTACTGCATCCACCCATAAAAGCCGCCTTCGGCGAGGGGCGGATGCCTGCTGCCACCACGTTTTCTCACGGTTTGCGCAGTGAATGCGCAAACCTGCCTGAACTGTTGCCAAATTATGAACCTGTGGATTTATAATGTTTCAGGCCAATCCGGAAGAAAATATAACAGGGAAGAAGAAAAAGAAGGGATATTACGGGCATTAACATATAAACCGGACTCTGCTTCCTGTCCATCAGGTAAAGAAGCGGATAATACTGAAAAAGCGCCAGAGGAATCACAAAGGTCAGAACCTTGAGAATACCGCTGCCATAGACGGAAAAGGGATATTTTCCAAACTCACGCGCCCCATAGGTGAATATATTCATAAAATTGAGATTCTGAATTGTAAAAAAAGTAAATGTGGCCTTCAGAAGAAAAAGGCTGAAAAATAATATGCTTCCGCAGAGTATCATTAGAAAGAGGGTTACGATTTTTTTCCAGTCCCAAAGGATACCGCTTCCCGGAACCGCGTAGCACAGCACAATTACAGCCTGGATCAGCAGGCCGAGACGTGTGAAATCCATATTGGGAACCAGTATCTGCAGGATAATGTTTCTCGGGCGGACGAGGGCGCGGTCAAATTCACCGTTTCCCATAATTCTTGGAAATACGGCCAGGCCGCCGCCGAACATTTCTCCAATGGCAAAAGCCATCATTACTACGGCAAAGCACAGGAATACCTGGTTATAGTTAAAATCATCAATAGCATTTACCCTGGAGAAAATAAAATACAGCCCGAAAAAGGAAGTGAAGGCCGTAATAAACTGCCCCAACGTTGTCAGCAGAAAGGAAACCCGGTACTGCATCTGGCTTTTCAGATTCATGGCCACCAAATTCATATAAAGCTTCATTCTTCTCACCCTCCCTGTACCACGACTTTTTTAAGAGACGCCCTCATAAAAAGCTGTCCGGTTAAAACCAGGGCCGCCAGCCAGAATAGCTGGAAAAAGACACCCTGCATGGCATCCATACCGGTCAGCTTTCCGCAGAATATCTGCAGCGGCATATTCTGCATCGCCGCAAAGGGAAGTACCCTCACCACAGTCAGTACCTGATCCGGAAAAAATGGGAGCGGTATCACGCCGCCAGACAAAAATGTGGTGATCGCCGTCACTATGATTTTTATCCCTCTCTGCGATACTATGTAAAAAAGCGAAACATACATCAGCATGGCAAAGGCTACCACAACACCCAGGGCAAGAACCGCGGATATGAGGAAAAGCAGGAGCTGCATCAGATTCTGCGGCAAAACCATCCTGTATGGCTTCGGAAGAAGCGCCGCAATAAACAATACCGGCAGGCTGTTCACAGACATAAACGCCACCCGGTTCGCCGCGGACTGGGAAAACCAGCGGCCGTACAGCCCCATGGGGCGCACAAGCTCATAGGCTATGGAACCGCTACCGATAGCCGTATAAATTTCCTCATCACCAAACACCACTGAATACATGAGAAATAATATCTGCTGCATCCAAACATAGGATACGGTCTGCGAAAACTCCATTGGGAAGGCATTTCCCGCAGTGCGGTAAAGGGCGGTATATGCCAGGATTTCCATAAATGCCCATGCGAAGCTTTTAAGGATTTCTCCAAACGCAGCGGCCCGGTACTGTAGGCTGTTGATAAAACGGATGCGGAACACCGAAATGTATTTTTTCATGATGGTACTCCTTTTGACGGGGATGATTTAGAAGGTTTACTTTATTTCGGGGGATCTTTATCATACGCGTTGCGGTGATATTTTTCAAGTGATTAATAGTAGATAAAGGCAGAAAAACAAAAAAATAATTAATTTAAATATTGAAATATTTTTTATGATATATTATTAACCAACGCGAATAGTGCTACCATAATGACATAAAAGGTGCTACCTATAGACGGTTGCCCCATTAATTAATTGGTATAGAAATAACCGCCAATCTTTCTCAGGGACACGACGGTTATTTCTTTGCTTCTATGTAAGCTATCATTGTAAGAATCATCAATACCAGCGATAACAGTTCAAAGTCGCTCATTATTCCAACCATCCCACCCCCAACAAAAATAAGAAGCCCCATACCGTCAATCCAAACAGTACAGGGCCTCATACCATACATACGCCAACCAGCGCACGTTTCCCATCAGCTAAACCTTTGCCAAAACTCTCAGCTTTCCCCATTCAGGGAAAACTCTCAGCACTCCCCATTCAGGGAAAACATCAGCGTATCCCCCATACGCATCTCAACCTCCAGTTTCGTCACATTATGCCCGTAATACCTCTTCTCATACACCTCAAAGGGGCTGCATTCCTTTTTAAAATAAACCGTATGCTTTCCCTTATAAGAAGCATGGACCATCACAAAATTCTTATTGGCATAAAGCACATCATCATCCTTATTGTAAAGATGGCATCCGGCATACTCCGCCAGGGAAGCCAGCAGCTCAGACCGCAGAATCTGGGGCGCGCAGTACACACTCGTCCAGCCGTCCATCTCCTTCAACCCATAAGCAGGAAGTCCCAGCTCGCAATAAGTGCCCAGAATCTCCGCCTCCGGATCATCAATATAAAAACCAGGATTCATATAGGCAGGCAGAATTACATTTTCCAGCCATACATTGGAATGCACATCCCTGTCAATATAGCCATACCTGCGATCCTCCACCGCGTACCGCACCGCCGGATGATCCAGCCTGCTTATCTTAAACCTGGGCGAACATGTATGATCAATCCGCCCCGTCTTAAACCCGGTCAGCTGCTCTATATTTTCATTGCACATCACAGCTTCTGCATCCGGGTTAATAAAGCCCGGCGCATACAGCCACAGCACCACCGCATGATTTTTCCTGGCCTTTTGGATAATCGCTTCTCTTTCCTCATCCGTCAGCCGGAAAACATTCATCATCACATAAAGCTTATAATCCGGCATATCGTCCCTGATACAGTCATTATGGAAATAATAATCCACGGGAGCGCCGATCCTTGCCAAATCGGAGGTTCTGTAATAATCCAGCATCAGCGTATTCGTATACATGGAAACCGTATGGCAGCTCTCCTGATCATAAATCAGGGCAATTTCATTTTCTTTATTTCTGTCCAGCCCATAGGCAAAACGCGCGATTTCCTCCTGCCTGCGAAACAGCTTATAAATCTCCTCATGCTGATAACGCCCGCCTTCCGCATGCTGATCAAACCACCATGCATAAATATCCTCGCACAGCACCCGTGCAAAATCCCTCTTCAAAGTTACAATACTGTCCCTCACATCATACAGCCCCATCGCATCCCGGTAAAAACTGTCCTCCAGATGCGTCCTGCTGTCCTCCTCCGCCACAAACATCTGCCCGCGGAGCCTGAAGGAATCCTGCATCTCACGCTGCGCCACACAGCCGCCCGGCTCCCGGTTGTTATAAACCCCCGGCGCCGCCAGAAAATCCACATACCCGCAGTCGAGTATCGGAAGCGTGGAAGTGGCCGTACTACTGTTAAAGAAATCCGTGCAACCATAAGAGCCATAAAACGCCCCTACGATTTTTCCTGCATAACGCTCCTTCAAAAGCCTGGCAAAATAAATGATTGCATCCGCCGTAACCTCATGGAAAGCGTCATAAAAGTCAGCCACATACCTGTAATCCTCCATATTCAGGAACACCCCAAGATTGGCAGCCTTCTCCGCGTCCATATCAATATTCTTTCCAATAATACGATCCGCGCTCTCATAATACTTCATGGCATCCATGATGCCCTCTTCCATAAAAATAAAATACTGCTCCTGCACATTGGGAACCACCGGCTTATCAAAGGAAGCATCCTCCCTCTTCCAGGCCTTTTTCAGCTTTTCCTCCGACCCATATTTTTTTTTCAGAAACTCTCCATAAAACTTCACAAATGCAGGAGAGAAATCTCCATACTTATTTTTCGTTCTGTCACAAAGTACATTTACCGGATACCACTCCGAGGTTCCCCCCGCCGCCAGAAAATATCCGATTACCCTGTCCGCAAACGGAAGAGAATCCACCTCATCACAGAATTCCTTCAGCGCTTTTCCCGCCGCCTCCCTCCACTTTTCGGAAGCAAACGAATACATTCCCGGAATTTCATCCCGATGCACCTCAGAAGCCAGGATTGCAGGCTCATGGCTTCCATCCTGATAAGTAATCAACTCATCCTTATTCTCCTCCATCCAGTCTACCGGAGGATGCAGCCCGATTCTCACGATAATATAAGCATCCGGTACTTCAGCCAGAAGTGTCCGGGCGTTCTTCACAAACGCCTCCATCCCGCTGTCCTCATGCTGCTTTATTCCGGATTCATCCACAAAATCCCGCCCCGGCCTCAGCCAGTCCGTATTTGTCATCAAAAAGAAAACCTTCAGCCCCGACTCCCCCAGCCGTTTAATATATTCAGCCTTATGAAACCGCGTAGTCATAGCCATCGGCGGATATGCCCTGCCTTCAATCACTAAAGCCGGACTTCCATTCACCTTTTTAACCTCAGCAAAACTCATCTAAAACCCCTCTCTTTCCTTCACATACCAGGCGCCTGAACTGTTACTTTCTTTATTCCTTTACAGATCCTACCGTGATCCCCTTTACAAAGAACTTCTGTAAAAACGGATAAACAACCAAAATGGGAATAATCGAAATAAACAGCTGTGCGCTTCTTACCGTTTTTTCACTGAGGCTGGACAGCAGGGCAAGCTGTTCCGGCGTCATATTCGTCATCGTCTGGTTATTGTTGATAATCTGCGTTGCCAGATAGGTTGCCATGGGATAATTATTCGGGTTGTTCATATAGAACATGCCATCGAACCATGCATTCCAGTGCCCGATCATGGAAAACAGCAGCAAAGAAGCCAGAGACGGTTTGGACATGGGCAGAATCACCTGAAACAGCGTCTGCCAGTGATTGGCCCCGTCTACAAAGGCCGCCTCCTCCACCGCTCTCGGCAGTCCCCTGATAAAGTTCATCATAATGATCACATTCCAGATATTCATGGCGCAGGGAAGGATCAGCACCCAGAAGCTGTCCAGAAGGTGCAGATTTTTAATGATCATATATGTAGGGATCAGGCCGCCGCCCAGGAACATGGTTATGGCAAAGTAAACCATATACCAGGTACGTCCCCTGAAATGAATCGGGGAACGGGAAAGCGGGTAAGCAGTCAGTATGATCAGAATCATATTCAGCGCTGTACCTATTACCACCCTACCGCCTGCTATTCCCACAGAGTGGAAGAAATCCTTCTTTTTCATCAGATATTCATAAGCGGAAAGGGAAAACTCCACCGGAATAAAGGTTACACGCCCTGCCATAGCGGCATTGCTGCTACTCAGGGACATGGCAAGGACATGCAGAATCGGGAAAATACAGGTCAGCGCCACAAGCGTCAGCACAACCGTATTAAACACCTGATAAACATAATAAGAACCGGAACGTTTGATTTTCATCTGCCTGCCCCCTTTTAAAATACGCGGTAATCGCTCTTTTTATAGAGAATCAGATAACTGGTTCCCACAAAGATCAGCGAAATTACCGATTTAAACAGTCCCATAGCCGCCGCGGCTGAATACTGGTGACTCGTCATACCAAGCCTGTAGACCAGGGTATCCAGAATATCCACTGTCCTCTCAACGGTAGGGTTATACATGATCAAAATCTGTTCAAATCCCGCATTCAGGATATTCCCCAGCCCGAGTACGGTAAGAACCGCCACCATGGGAAGTATGCTGGGAAGCGTTACATGAAGCACCTGTTTCCAACGCCCTGCGCCGTCTACCTGGGCAGCTTCGTAAAGAGTAGGATCCACATTGGTGATAGCCGCCAGCAGCAGCACCGTATTATAACCCATCCCCTTCCATACATCCGAACCGATAATAATCGTTCTGAAGTACTTGTTGCTTACTAGGAAGGCCGTGGGCTCCATGCCGAACAGATGCATCATAGTGTTGTTGATAATACCGTCATAAGCAAAAATCTCAAGAATCATTCCCGCAAGTATCGCCCAGGAAAAGAAATAGGGAATGAATACGATTGTCTGCACAGAACGCTTGAACCAGCTTTTTGTTACCTCATTCAGCATCAGCGACAGTATCAGAGGCACCAGTATGCTTAATATGATTTTGAAAAAAGAAATGATCATAGTGTTTACAAAAGCCGTCCTGAAGCTGGGCATTGTAAAAATATACTGGAACTGCTTCAGTCCCACAAAGGGAGACTCCCGAAAGCCCATCAGGGGTTTAAAATCCTGAAATGCCATAACCAGGCCAAAGATTGGCAGATATGCAAAAACAGTGGTAAACACCACCGCCGGTATCAGCATGACATGAAGCTCTCTGGTCCTGTACAGGCTCTTTTTTTTCTTTTTCACTTTTAATTCCGTTTTCTGCTGTGCCATGGACATTTACTCCTCTCCAAGCCGATAAGGAAAATGCCATATTTTACATGTAAAATATGGCACACTTCCTTATTTTGGCTGCATTTTAAAACTATTTATTATTCTGATACCATTCATTTACTTCTTTTGCAATTTCATCGCCGCCCTGTGCTTTCCACTGCTCTACGAACTTATCAAAGTCGGAGATTGGCGTCTCACCCATAACCATGCTTAAGAAGGTGTTGTTGCGCAATTTATCAAGCTCGGCCTTTCTGGATACCATTGCAGGTGTGGTTACATAAACCTCAT
>OJSQ01002961.1_pt1 | contig 13162 bp, 11 predicted proteins | sample 1599551 | NCBI WGS metagenome assembly OJSQ01 (sample SAMN04168659, study PRJEB22393) | human gut metagenome | biome: human gut microbiome; feature: stool | host: Homo sapiens | collected 2014-05-12
GAAAAACGATCGGATCAGCTGACCGTTTTACTTATTCTTTCTCTTTGAGAAGTCAGGTGGAAACACCGACGGCGAATCCGAAAGATGGAGAGAGTATTTCCATGGGAGATTCCATCAGCTTTGTTGACGCCTGCAAGGCGCTGCCTTCTACCTTTGGCGTGATTTTCACTTCCGCAGGGCTTCCTTCCCTGTTTTCAGATGTGACGAAGCTGCCTCTGGTGCTGATTACGATTTTTGCTTTCAGCATTTCCGATACATTTGATACGATCGGAACCTTCATCGGAACGGGACGCCGCAGCGGTATCTTCAGCGATGAGGACGAGAAGGCTATGGAAACCAAGCCCGGATTCAAGTCCAGAATGGATAAAGCCCTTTTCGCAGATGCAACGGCAACTTCCATCGGAGCAATCTTCGGTACGTCCAACACCACGACGTTCGTTGAAAGTGCTTCCGGTATTGCGGCAGGCGGACGTACCGGCCTGACCAGCGTGGTGGTGGCGATCTGCTTTGCGATCAGCGCATTCCTGGCTACGTTTGTCAGCGCGATCCCTAGTGCGGCAACGGCACCGGCGCTCATCATCGTCGGCTGCATGATGGCCGCTTCCCTGAAGGAAGTCAAGTGGGGCGACATCTCCGAAGCCATTCCGGCGTTCTTCGCGTCCGTGTTCATGGCGTTCAGCTACTCCATCTCCTACGGCATCGCCGGCGGCTTCATCACCTACTGCATCGTCAAGACCTGCAAGAAGCAGGCCAAGGACGTGCATCCGGTGATCTGGGTCGTGGCCGTGCTGTTCATTCTGGACTTCGTCATCACCGCAGTGCTGTAACAGTCCTTTTCATACGGAAATGGGCGGTTCCTTCAGTGGAATCGCCCATTTTTTATATCGACTTTCGTATCGGTTTGACGCAGATCCGCATTAGATGGCTTGGGAGAACGCGTCGACGAGCGCGGCCATCCAGTCCGTCAGGGAATCGTACTGCTCCGGCATCTGCTCGGTCAGCTCCACGATCGGAATATTGGACGATTTGGCGGCGGTGACGATCTTGCCGGTCAGCTCGGTCTCCTCCTGAATGTTGACCACCAGCAGGCCGACCTTGCCGGCCTCCAGCATGTCGGTGAACTGTTTGATGTCGGTCGGCGTTGGCTCGCTTTCGTTGGCCGTGGCACGCATGTAGCCGGTCGGCGTCGCGTCTTTGAGGCCCAGGTCCCCGGCCAGATATTCGGCGACCGATTCCGTGGCGGCATAGGCTTCGCCATCCGCCTTGCGTTTGGTCTCCGTGATTTTTCGGGCGACCTCGTCTTCCTTGGAACGCCATTGCTGGTTCAGCTTGTCGAAATCGGCCTTGCCGTCGGGCCTTGTGCCCTCGTATGCCCTGGTGATGGCCTGTGCGACCGCTTTGCGCACCGCCGCCGAGAACCAGACGTGCGGGTTGCCGCCATCCTTGACGCCACCGATCTCCGCCGCGTTGATGACTTGCGATTTGGCGGATTGCGCGGCTTTGACGGCCCATGAGTCGTACCCGGCGCCGTTGACGATGACGATTCGTGCCTTCTGCAGTTTGGCGATGTCGGACGTGGTCGGCTCATAGTCGTGCGCGTCCACGTTGGTGGAGTTGATGATGCTGGTCACCTGCACGCCGCTTCCGCCGAGCTGCTCGGCGAGGGTGCCCCATTGGTTGATGGAGGAGACGACGGAAATCGCGCCATGCGCGGAACCGGCACCGTCCTGCGACGTTCCGCAGGCAGACGCGGAAGTGAGAAGGCCGACGGAAGCGAGTACGGCAATCGCAATTCTTGCATAACGGTTCACGATGGTTCCTCCATTTTCATACGCTTCATGCTTCGGTGAATCCATCATAACCGTAACTGAGAATGATTCTCAACAGCGCGTGTCGCTTCCACAAGAAAAACAACAAACCGACGCCGAGAGCAATCTCAACGTCGGTTTGCGGGGAAAAGGAGCTGCCGATCAGCCAAAACGTACAATTACAGAGTTTCGCACAGCGAAACGCTATTAACTGGCCAGCTGAAGCTGACTCGCACCAACCCACCGGGTTGGCACTACGTTTTGGCGAATCGGCCTTATCGATCAGCCAAAACGTCCGGAGACGTAACGTTCGGCTTCTTCGTTCTGCGGGTTGTTGAACATCGTGGTGGTGTCGGTGAAGTACTCGAGGTGACCCGGCTGGCCGACGGCCTTCAGGTTGAAGAAGGCGGTGTAGTCGGCGATACGAGCGGCCTGCTGCATGTTGTGCGTCACGATCACGATGGTGTAGTCGTTCTTCAGCTCGTTGATCAGATCCTCCACGGCCAGGGTGGAGATCGGGTCGAGGGCGGAGCACGGTTCGTCCATGAGCAGCACCTGCGGGTGCACGGCCACGGCGCGTGCGATGCAGAGCCTCTGCTGCTGGCCGCCGGACAGGCCGATGCCCGGATTGTCCAGACGATCCTTGACCTCGTTCCACAGGTTGGCGCCACGCAGGGCCCACTCGACCAGATCATCCGCGTCGGACTTGGAGATTTTGCGGTTGTTGAGCTTCACGCCGGCCAGCACGTTCTCGCGGATGGACATGGTCGGGAACGGGTTCGGACGCTGGAACACCATGCCGACGTCACGGCGGACGGCGACCGGATCCACATCCTTGTCGTACAGGTTCTTGCCTTCCAGCAGCACCTCGCCTTCGCAGTGGGCGCCCGGAATGATCTCGTGCATGCGATCGAGGGTGCGCAGCACGGTGGACTTGCCACAGCCGGAAGGGCCGATGAACGCGGTGACCTTGTTGGCTTCGATGTTGATGTTCACGTCTTCCACGGCCAGGAAGTCGCCGTAGAAGATGTTCAGATGGTTGACATCAATACGTTGTCCCATTTGTTTTCCTTATTGTTCTTATGTTTTCGACTATTCGACCGCGCTCAGCGTTCCGACTTGACGGCGAAGATCTTCGCCACGAGACGGCCGATGAGGTTGAGGATCAGCACGATGAGAATCAGCACAAGGGCTGCGGCCCAGGCGCGTTCCATCGGGATGGTGGTGACGCAGGCCGCGGAAGCGTTGGCCGGGCAGTTCGCGTTGAGCTTGGAATACTCCTGGTAGACGTACACCGGAAGCGTGGTCATCTGTCCGGAGAACAGATTGAAGTTCGTCGAAGCGATGTAGCCTGCGGTCATCAGCAACGGAGCGGTTTCACCGATCACGCGGGCGACGGCGAGAATCGCACCCGAAACGATGCCCGGCAGGGCGGTGCGCAGCACGATCTTCGTGATCGTGCGCTGCTTCGTGACGCCCAGGGCGTACGAGGCCTCGCGCAAATCGTGCGGCACGATCTTGAGCATTTCCTCGGACGACTTGACCACGGTCGGCAGCATCAGCAGGGAAAGTGCGACGGAGCCTTCGAAACCGTTGATGGTGCCGGGGCCGATCAGAATCGTGAACATCGAGAAGGCGAACAGGCCTGCGACGATGGACGGGATGCCGCTCATCACATCGACCAGCAGGGTGATGACCTGTGCCAGCTTGCCACGGTTGGAATATTCCACCAGGTACACGGCGCACATCAGGCCGATCGGGATGGAGATGAGCATGGCGCCGAAGGTGATTTCCAGCGTGCCGATGATGGCGTGCAGGATGCCGCCGTAGCCGCCGGACGGGGTCGGGTTGCCGCCGACCACGCCGGTCATGTTGTAGCTCAGGAAGTTGAGGTTCAGCCTCTTGACGCCGTTGATGATGGTGGTGAGCAGCACCGAGAACAGCGGGATCAACGCCACGATGAACGCGCACGAGATGAGCGCCTTCATGGCGAAGTCCTTGCGCTTGCGCGCTGAGGTGAAGGAACGGGTCGGCTTGAACTTGTCGAAGTCGATGACGGGAGCGCCGTCCATCGGCGAAGCGTCGTTATTTGCGGCGGTCATCACACACTCGCTTTCTCGGTGAGCTTACGAGCGATGAAGTTCACCACGAAGGTAATCAGGAACAGGACCAGGCCGGTGCCGATCAGCACGGAAACACCCAGATCGTTGGCTTCCGGATACTGCGCGGCGATGTTCGCGGCGATGGTCTGGTTCTGCGAGGCCTGCAGCAGCTTGACGGAGTAGTTGAGGCCCGGGGACAGGATCATGAGCACGGCCATCGTTTCGCCGAGCGCACGACCGAGGCCGAGCATGGAGGCGGACACGACGCCGGACTTGCCGAACGGCAGGACCGCGAGCTTGACCATTTCCCACTTCGTGGCGCCGAGGGCCAGAGCCGCCTCTTCCTGAAGGCGAGGGGTCTGCAGGAAGATGTCGCGGGACATGGAGGTGATGATCGGCAGGATCATGACGGCCAGCACCACGGACACGGTGGCCACGGTACGGGAGGGATTGGCGGCGGGACCGGCGAAAATCGGAATCCAGCCAAGGTATTTGGCCACCCAATTCCAGAACGGGTAGATGGCGGGCACCAGCACCAGACCGCCCCACAGACCGTAGATAACGGACGGGATGGCGGCGAGCAGATCGACCACATAGCTCAGGGCGGTGGCGAGCTTCTTCGGCGCGTAATGCGAGATGAACAGTGCGATGCCGACCGACACGAAGAAGGAAATCAGCAGTGCCAGGGCGGAAATCAGCACGGTACCGAACAGCAGCGGTCCGACGTAGCCCCAGAAGCTGGAAGCCTTGCCGCCGGTGAAGTTGCTGATGGTCGCGCTGTTGGCCTTCTGGTCACCGCCAATCAACGGCCACGCGCGGAACAGCAGGAACAGCGCGACCGCGGCGAGCACGACGAGGATCAGGATGCCGCAGGCGTAGGCCACGCCCTTGAACACCTTATCCGCGTTCTTGCCGCTCACCGGCTGCTGTGCCGTTTTGCTTTGCGAACTCACGGGTTCTCCTTTTGGTTTGCTTGCGATTGCTTTCGATTTTTCTGGTTTTGCGTATCGTCCGTAGGTATCGTTTCAGGCCGCAGCCGTTTTTTACGCGGCTGCGGCCTGAAACCTACGGTCAGTCACCGATCACCGAAAGCGATCGCCCCACTGTGATGGGCTCACTTGGTTTTGATGGCGTCGATGGACTTGACGACCTTCTGACGCAGGGTGTTGGACATCGGAGCGGAGCCGGCTGCGGAAGCGGCGGTCTGCTGGCCTTCGTCGCTGGTCACGTAGGTGAGCCAGGACTTGACGAACTTGGCGGTGTTGGCGTCCTTGTATGCCGGGCAGGCGATGTCGTAGGAGACCAGCACGATCGGGTAGGCGCCGGCCTCGGTGGTGTTGTGGTCGAGCTTGACGACCACACGGTTGTCGCCGGTGGCGGATTCGTCGAGCGGGGAGGCATCCACGACCTTGGCGGCGGCCTCAGCGGAGAACGGCACGTAATTGTTGCCGACCTTCACTGCAACGGTGCCGAGCTCGCCAGCCTGGGAGGCGTCGGCGTAGCCGATGGTGCCGTCAGCCTGCTGCACGGTGGAGATCACGCCGGAGGTGCCCTTGGCGCCTTGGCCAACCTCGTTCGGCCAGTTCTCGCCGAGCTCATAGCCCCAAGCGTCGCCAGCGGCATCCTTGACGTAGCTCAGGAAGTTCTTGGTGGTGCCGGACTTGTCGGAGCGGTGCACCACGGTGATGTCGAGATCAGGCAGGTCAACCTTCGGGTTCTGCTGCTTGATGGCGTCATCGTTCCACTTGGTGATCTTGCCGTCGAAGATCTTGGCGATGGTCTCGGCATCCATGTTCAGGGTCTTGCCCTTGCCGGACACGCCCTGCAGGTTGAAGACGACGGCGATCGGGGAAATGTAGACCGGGATGTCGAAGGCGGTGCCGGAAGCGCACACGCTCTTGGACTGCTCGACCTCGTTATCGGCGAGAGCAGCGTCGGAGCCGGCCCATGCGGTTGCACCGGTCAGGAAGGTGGACACGCCAGCGCCGGAACCGGACGGATTGTAAGCGACCTTGGCGTCCGGGTTGGTGCCCTGGAAGCCGGCGATCCAAGCTTCGACGGCGGCCTGCTGGGAAGAAGCGCCAGCGCCGGAGAAGTTGCCGGAAACGGTTTCGGTCTTGGTATCGGACTTGGCCGAAGAATCGGTGGAAGCGGTGGTGTTGTCACCGCAAGCCGCGACGGAAGCCAGCATCACAATGCCGGACACAGCGGCGATGGAGCGTACGAGAATGGAGTTACGCATTATTCTTTTCCCTCTGTCAACGTTCAGATGGCGTGTGTTTCTGATTTTTCGATTTTCTGTTGTCGCCATCGTTCTTCATGACAATCTCCAGCCTATTGGGCGTTTCACTCGCCCCAAACCAAAAACGGTGAACGGAAGATGAACAGTCTACGACACCTTCGCCGTTCGACGTTCCTTCCGTTCACCGTTCTTTGCAAGCACGATGCGAATGTGCGCTATACCAAGCCTTTCATCATCATTCGCTTGGCGTATCGATCTTGTATCCGAGGCCGCGCACGGTGGTCAGATACTTGGGATGGCCCGGGTCCTCCTCGATTTTGGCGCGCACGCGCTTGACATGCACGTCCAGCGTCTTGGTGTCGCCGACATAGTCGGAGCCCCAGATGCGGTCGATCAGCTGGTGGCGGGTCATCACGCGGCCCTTGTTCTGCATGAGGTATTCCAGCAGTTCGAATTCCTTCAGCGGGAAGAACACGTTCTCGCCGCGGACCGTCACCTCATGCTGGCCGATTCTCATGGAAATGTCACCGCATACGAGCGGAATATCGTCGTCGGCGGCTTCTCCGGATTCGGCGACCATCTGGTTGCGGCGCAGCACCGCGCGGATGCGTGCCAGCAGCTCACGGAAGGAATACGGTTTGGTGATGTAGTCGTCCGCGCCGATTTCAAGGCCGACGACCTTGTCGATTTCCGCGCTTTTCGCGGTCAGCATGATGATCGGCACACGGCTTTGCTCGCGGATCCGACGGCACAGCGCGGTGCCGTCAAGACCGGGCAGCATCAGATCGAGCAGCACCAGATCGATACCACCCTTGGTGAACAGTTCCAATCCTTCTTCACCGGTGGCCGCGGCGGACACGTCGTACCCTTCACGGGTGAGCTGGTAGACCAGCGGCTCACGGTACGACTCTTCGTCCTCGACGATCAGAATTCGCGTCATCAGTGGTTCTCCTCATTCTCTGTTGTGGTGGAGTGGCCGGACTGTTTCTTTTCACGGGTGTTATCATTCGCCGAATCCGCCGGATGGTCGGGTTCCGCAGCGCCCGAAGCCTGCGGCATCGTGATGGTGAAGGTGGATCCCTCCCCCTCGCGCGACCATACGGAGATGGTGCCGCCGCAATCCTCGACGCAATGCTTGGTGATGGCCAATCCCAGGCCGGTGCCGCCGGTTTCACGGGAGCGCGCCGGATCGACGCGGTAGAATCGCTCGAAAATTCTGCTGAGCGACGCCGCGGGGATGCCGATGCCCTGGTCCACGACGCGAATCGCCACCTTGCCGGATTCGATACCGATGTCGACGGCCACCGTGGTATGTTCCGGCGAATAGTTGATGGCGTTCTCCACCAGGTTCTTCACCGCAGTTTTGATGGTCTCATGGTCAGCGACCACGAACACGTCCAGGTTCTGTTCGGCTTCCTTGGCCAGTTCCTCGGCGTTCGCATGCACCAGCACCTGCCGGCCGTTCACGGACAGGACCAGGCTGATGTGCTTCGATTCGGCCTTGACCTGGTTTTCGGCGAGCGCCTCGCGTGCCACGGACAGCACGGACAGCCGTTCCGCGTTGAGCATCGCTGCCGCGCTTTGCGCTTTCTGCAGGTCGATCAGACGGTGGACCAGTTCCGTCAATCGTTCGGATTCCTTGGAGATTCGGCCGGAGAAGTATTTCACCGCGTCCGGATCGTCGGCCGCGTCGCCGATCGTTTCGGCGAGCAGAGAAATCGCGCCTGCCGGGGTTTTCAGTTCGTGCGAGACGTTGGTGACGAAATCGCGCCGCATGATTTCGAAACGGCGTTGCTCGCTCATGTCGGAAATGAAAATCGCAAATAGGTTGTCGGCGATCTGTCCGACGCGCACGTGCAGGTAGAGCGTGTCTTCGGGCAGCGGCTTGCCGGCTTCGACGCCTTTGCCGTTCGTGTTCACCACGCCCGTTCGCGTGCGGCCGTGCAGGGGGATGGTCAGTTCGCGTTCGCGCACCACGCTGTCCGTGGAGACCAGTTTCACGATGTCGCGGATTTCCGCGAGCGCCATCGCCTGGTCGTGGATGATGCCGAAGCGCCGCGCGGCCGGGGATGCGTATTGGACCGTGGCCAGCGAGTCTACGACCACCAAAGCTTCGGGCATGACGGCCACCAGCTGGCGTTCCGTGGACTGCACGGGAACGCGAGGGCCGAACAGGGACGTGTTCTTCGCAGCTCCGAACAGGCTCGGATCATTGGGGTCGACGCCGTCCTGCACATCCTGGAAGCCTCGTCTGCGGCCAAGCAGGAACGCCACGACGAACACGACCACGGCCACGACCACCAATGCCGCAACCACCGACGGCGTTGCCAGCATCTGCTCCAACGTCATGCGTTCACCTTCCGATAATCCTCAGTTCTTCCTTAAGACTAGCGGTTTCGGAGAGGCTTTCGCGTATGCGATTCTCTCACGCCACCGGAAGTTTTCCTGCCGTTCATCTTCCGAAACGCAGCATATCGGAATATGAGACGTCCCGTTTGCCGATATGACGATGCATGATGACGGGTCATGCGGCAAACGGGATGTGGAAACGGGATGTGGAAACGGCTTTTCGCAACGTTAGGCGTTTCGCAACGCCACATGAACGCTACATGCGTTTGGCGATGTTCACCGTCAGTTTCGCGGCGGTGTCCGCGTATTCGGAAATGTCGAACGTTTTGAAATCCTCGTAGTCGGTGTCCGCGTTGTCGCTCAGCGCGCGAATCACCAATGCGGGAACGTCGTTGCGGGCGGCGACATGCGCGACGGCGGCGCCTTCCATTTCCACCGCGTCCGCGCCGGTCTCACGGATCACCTGCTCGACCTTCTGCGGATCATCGACGAAATAGTTGCCGGTGGCGATGATGCCGACGATATGGTGAATGTTCAAGTCGTTCAGCGCCTGGTCGGCCAGTTCGAGCAGACGGTCGTCGCTATGGTATTCCTCGATGGGCCGGTCGGCGGTGCCGGGCTTGAACTGGCCCACCAATCGCATGTCGGTGTCGAGATAGCGCAGAGTGCCGCCGAGCACCACGTCGTTGATGTGCAGATTCGTGTTGAGATTGCCCGCGATGCCGGAGAAGATCACGGCGTCCGGCTGGTCAGCGTCGATCAGATGCTGCGTGGTGGCGGCGATGTTGACGGTGCCCATGCCGCCGACGGTCGCGGCGACGTTGACGGCGGTGCCCTTGTTGGTTTCGAGGGTGCCGCGCGTCACCTTGACGCCGGCTTCCTCGGTGACGGTGACGTTGCTCAGTGCCGTTGCGATATTGGCGACTTCCTCATCCATGGCGCCGATGATGGCGATTGCGGTCATTGCACCCTCCCTGTCTTACGTGCTGTCTTGAGTGTTGTTTTACGCGATTGCGATTCGCGTTTCCCGAATTTTCTGCAATCGCGCGGATAGTGAATCGAATCGGTCACTTCCAGCGGCGCACGGCCACCGCATGGGCAAGCTCGCGTAGCAGCTGTTCCGTGGTGTTCCAGCTCAGACATTTGTCGGTGATGGACTTGCCGTAGACGAGCTGGTCGAGCGGCGCGGCCTTCTGGTTGCCGCCTTCGATGAAGCTTTCCATCATGATGCCGGTGATGCCCTGCTCGCCTTTGGCGATACGGCCCGCGATGTCACGCACCACCTGCGCCTGACGATGCTCGTCCTTGCCGGAGTTGCCATGCGAGCAGTCGACGATCAGCCCATGTGCCGCAGCGGAATCGGCCGGCATTTCGGCGCGGATGGTGTCCATGGCCTTGGCCACCGAAGCGGCATCGTAATTCGGGCCGTGCGAGGAACCACGCAACACCACATGGCAGTCGGGATTGCCGAGCGTTTTGACCACGGCGGCGCGGCCGAGATGGTCGATGCCGAAGAACGTGTGCTGTTGTGCGGAAGCGAAGCAGGAATCGGCCGGAGCCTTGATGGAACCGTCCGTGGCGTTCTTGAAGCCGATCGGCATGGACAGGCCGGACGCCAACTGCCGGTGCACCTGGCTTTCCGTATTGCGCGCGCCGATCGCACCCCAGCTAATCGCGTCGGAAATATACTGCGGACTGGTCGGCTCCAAAAACTCCGTGGCCGCCGCCAAACCCTCGTCAAGCACGCCAAGCAGCGTGCGGCGGGCCAACAGCAAGCCCTTCCTGATATTGCAGCTGCCGTCGATATCCGGATCGTTGATCAGACCCTTCCAACCGACCGTGGTGCGCGGCTTCTCGAAATACACGCGCATGACGATCAGCAGCTCGCCATCCAACTCGCCTTTCAACGCGGACAGGCGACGCGCGTAATCGAGCGCGGCCTTCGGATCGTGAACGGAACACGGACCGACAACCACCAGCAGGCGATCGTCCTGACCGTACAGGCAGGCACGAATCTCATCACGCGAATAGGCGACGATCTCCTGCGCCTGCTCGCTCAACGGCAGATCGCCCAGCGCCTGCGCCGGCGTGGGCAACACTTCGAATTCCAGCACGCGACGGTTCACGATGCGGCTGATGCCCACCTGGTCCTCCCAGCGCGGCACGTCGGTCTCCACCAGCGGATTCTTGCCCTCATCCATGGCCTGCCTAATGGCACGTAAATCCTCAGGCGTGTTCAGCTGCTGCTGCATGATCTCGCTCTCCTTGTCGCTTCCTTTCCCAAGGATAGCAACGATGGTGCAGAAACATCAGCCAAGCTTGCGACGCGCGTCGACCGCGTCGGCAAGCGTGTGCAGCAGCTGCTCGGTACGATCCCACGGCACGCATGCGTCGGTGATCGACTTGCCGTATTCCAGCTGGTCGAGCGGCGCGGGCTTCTGATTGCCCGCCTTGAGGAAGCTTTCCATCATGATGCCGAGAATGCCCTGTTCGCCGGCCGCGACGCGTGCGGCGATTTCTTCGACCACTTCGGCCTCGCGCACCTCGTTCTTGCCGCAGTTGCCGTGCGCGGCATCGATGATCAGACCATGCTCGCTTGGTCCGGAAGCCTTGGAAGCCTTGAGATCCGCCAACGCTTGGGCCACGGAAGCGGCATCGTAGTTCGGACCATGCGAGGAACCACGCAGCACCAGATGGCAGTCGGGATTGCCCTTGGTCTCCGCGGAAATCACACGACCATCCAGATTGATGGAGAGGAAATGATGCTCGAAAGCGGCCGCGAAACACGAATCGGCCGCCGGCTTGATGGAACCATCCGTAGCGTTCTTGAAACCGATCGGCATGGACATGCCGGACGCCAGCTCGCGGTGCACCTGGCTTTCCGTATTACGCGCGCCGATCGCGCCCCAGCTGATCAAATCGCAAATATACTGCGGGGTAATCGGATCAAGCCATTCCGTAGCGGCGGGCAAGCCGAGCCCCAGCACGTCGGTAAGCACCTTGCGAGCCATGAACATGCCCTTGCGAATATTGAACTGGCCGTCAAGATCAGGATCGTTGATCAGACCCTTCCAACCGATCGTGGTGCGCGGCTTCTCGAAATACACGCGCATGACGATGACCAGACGATCATCAAGCTCCTTCTTGACGGCGGCAAGCCTCTCCGCATACTCGTGCGCAGCCTTCGGATCATGAATCGAACACGGGCCGACGATGGCCAGCAGACGATCGTCACGGCCATGCAGCACGTCACGAATCTCCTGACGGGACTTCAACACCAGATCGCTCATCTCGTTCGTGAGCGGAAGTTCCTTCAGAAAATATCGGGGAGCGGGAATCGGGTCAAGCTGACGAATATTGACATCCACGGTCTCCGGAAATACGGCGCGCTCATCCAACAGCTGTGCATCCTTCGAACTATCCGGACCGCGAAGACCTGCCATCGCTTCTGTTCCTCCCCTGCATCATTATGCTTGCGTAGCGCGATAGCGCCACCGTCGTTACCTTAACGGATGGGGACGGAATATGGGGATGGGCGACTGCATGGTGGAATGGGTGGGGGTGACGTGGGACGAAGAAAGCGATATAGGAAAGACCCAACGCGGACGGAGAGTCCGGGTTGGGTCTTTTTTTGGGGGAAACGTGCGTCATGGGGCCTGCCGGGCTGAGGCGATGAGGCCTGCAGCCTCGAAAACGCCTGTCGGCGTTTTCCCTCGCGGCGGAAGCCCACCGGGCTTCCGCTATTCGCTCGGCGCGTATTGGCCAGCGCGCGCTCCGCGCGCTATTTGGCCAATGCGCCTTCGGCCCTGCAATTACGGACCACGCTCCGCGTGGACTCAATACTACCTTCGCCGTGCCTTCGGCCTGACGGCCTCAGCCGCGCCTACAAACAGTCCACAGGACTGTTTGCTTAACGGCGCGTCGGCTCAGGGAGCGCTGGCCTTAGGCCAGCGCTCCCATCGGATCCCACGCGGGGAGCATGGTGGCGGGTTCTTCTAGGGCCTTGAGGTATTCGGCGGGAAGGAGGGCCTTGGGGACGGCGACCTCGTAGACGTATTCGGTGAACCAGTCGTCGCTCATGGTGAAGTAGCCCTTGTCGGCGATCTTGTCTCCCCACGAGTTCTCCACACGCCAACGGCGGGTGGTGTGGCCATCCTCATCCACATCCACACCGACGAACGCCATCGCGTGATTCATCGCGGAATCGCCGAAACGGACACGCTGTTCCTTGTCCAGATCGAAATCGACGCCATACACGCGGCCATACTCGAACAGGTCGGTGGCCCACGCGCCGTTCTCACGGTCCATCATCGGATGGCAATCAGCGCCGAACCATACCGGAATGCCCTGTTCCTGAAGAATCTGACGCACGCAGTCCTTCATGAACTGGTTCGGCACGTTGAGGTACTCGGTCGGGTCTCCCCCGGCCACGTTGCCCAGATGCTCGATGCCGATCTTCTTGCCCTTGACGTGCTCCTGACGCGGATCGTCCACCAGGCAGACATAGCTTTCCAAATCGGCGGAACCCACATATTTCTTCCAGAACTCGACAGGCGTGATCTCGCCATCGCGGTGGAACTCGCCATCCTTGTCGGTCCACTCCCAATCGAAGCTCTTCGGCGGCTCGCCCAAGTGAATCGTCAGAATACGGTGACCGGCGG
>OJSQ01002969.1_pt1 | contig 13153 bp, 10 predicted proteins | sample 1599551 | NCBI WGS metagenome assembly OJSQ01 (sample SAMN04168659, study PRJEB22393) | human gut metagenome | biome: human gut microbiome; feature: stool | host: Homo sapiens | collected 2014-05-12
GGCGGTGTCCAGCTTGGTCAAGCAGTACTATTTGGCGCGGGGCATCGCCCCGAAAATCGTTTTACTCCCGATGGAGATGGAGGACAGCGGCCTTTTCTCAGATTTGATGCTCCAGAACACCGGACGCCGCACCCATTTCCGGGTCCCGCAGCGGGGAGACAATGTCCAGATGGTCCAATTGGCCCGAGAAAATGCGTTACAAGAGGCCGAACGGGTCACCAGCAGAGAGGAACGGATTTCTGGTACGCTGCAGCTTCTGGGGAAGATGCTGTCTTTGAAGCAGCCTCCCCGGCGGATGGAGTCCTTCGACATCTCCAACACGGGAAAGAGCGACATCGTGGCCTCTATGGTGGTATACAGCGGCACCCGGCCGCTGAAGTCCGCTTACCGCCGTTTCCGCATCCAGTCTTTGGAGGGACATCCGGATGACTACGCCTCCATGCAGGAGGTGCTGCGCCGACGGCTCCAGCGGGCAGCGGATGGGGACGAGAAGTTTCTGCCCCTGCCGGACGTGTTTCTGATCGACGGCGGCGAGACCCACGCCCGGGCAGCGCAGACGGTGGCCTGGGAATTCGGCGTGGATGTGCCCATCTTCGGCATGGTGAAGGACGACCGCCACCGAACCCGGGCCCTGGTGACGCCGGAGGGCCGGGAGATCGGCATCGTCACCCAGCAGGCGGTGTTCTCCCTCATCGGCCAGATCCAGGAGGAGACCCACCGCTTTGCCATCACCTACCACCACGAGAGCCACAGCAAAAGCGCCACCCGCTCCGCCCTGGACGGTATCCCCGGTGTGGGCGAGAAGCGGCGGGCGGAGCTGCGGAAACACTTCGGCACCATCAAGGCCATCCGGGAGGCGGATGTGGAGACCCTTGCCGCCGTGGTGCCCCGGGCCGCCGCCCAGGCGGTGTGGGAGCATTTTCACCCGAAAAACGAGAACGTCTGAAAGCCAGCGGCACAGCCGCTGGCTTTTTTGCGGGAGATGAGGAAAAGGATGCAGCCATTTCGTTTGATAAACAGAGCGTGAGGAAAGGACTGGTATTTTCATGAAGAAGGAACACTGCGTTTTGATCCTGATCTGCTGCTTTCTCATGGCGGCTTGCGGCCGCCTGGAAGACATTCCGGAGGATCTGTCGGCGTTTCCAGAGACAGAACGGAAAGAGACCGCCGAGACCCCGGCAGGGCCGCAGTTTGAAACCCTGACGGTTGCCGATGATCCGATCACGGCAGAATTCTCCCTGACCACCCGGCAGGAACCGGCGGCGTTTCTCTATGTCGCCGTGGAGGAGGATTGCACGACCACGGTGAACTGCACCTATGCCTCCCAGGACCAGCCGGTGACGGTGTGTCTGGCCGGTGGGGAGTCCTGGGAACTGCAGGGGGCATCGGAGGAGGCATACGGCGCCATCTGGAGCAACTGGCCGGTGACGCTGCGGCAGGGGGAAAACGTGTTCTGCATCACCGGCGGCGGGAGTTTCTGCCGGATGCGGCTGGAGCTGCTGGATGCGGTAGGCGTCTCCTATGCCGGGGCCTTCCCGGAAGGAACGGAGCTGCAACCGCTGGAGGGGATGTAGGCAAAGGAGCACGGGATTCCGGGCCGGAATTCCACACGGCCTAGCTTTCCATGGGCCGGCCAATGTCCCGATCCATCAGGGGCGGGAGCTCCACACCGAACCGCCCGGAGCCAACGGCTCCGGGCGGCTTTCTTGTCAGGAGTTGATTTTGCGAAGGAACCAGGCGACAATGGCCGCCAAGGCCACCCCAAACAGCATTCCGCTGTAGCATACCCGTAGGTAGAGCAGGTGGAAAGCGGTGGACTCATTGTTGTGATAGCCAGTAACAAGTGCCAGCAGATTGTTAGTGGCATTTATGTCTATACACAAAAGACGGAATAGACCCAGGCAGACCGCCAGAGCCAAGACCCAGGGCCAGATCCGGCGGCCTCTCCGGGCCCAGAGAAAAAACGGCCCCCCGTCACCAGGGCAGAGATACAAGCGTAGAGGAACAGAGACAAGAGCGTCCCTATGAGAGGAACTGTCCCAAGGAAAAGAGACGACAAATCCCCCAGCAAGCGGGAGGTGACATAGGGGATAGCCGGTGCGGCAAAGACCACCAGCACAGCCAGCGCCAGTTCCCGTTGAGACCAGGACTTCATGGGGCGCACATCCTTTCAAAAGATGGGGCTTTTCTCCATTGTATCAAGGGCAGTCAGACCTGTCAAGAAAAGAACGGCCCCCGGCGGACACTGTCCACCGGGGGCCGTTTTCAGTCGATCTCCTTATACATCAGCTTGTAGTAGCTCCACTGACGCCATTTGGCGATCTTCGCCGCCTGTTCCTCCGTCAGCTGGTCCGTCACTGTGCCGTCTGCCAGCTGATACGCCTGCTTCTGCACCACAGGCAGCTCCCGGCGCAGCTGGTTCAGAAAGTCGAACCAGGGGCTCTCCCCGGTCCGCCCGGTGAGCTCCAGCACCGCGGCCCCCAGGAAGCTGGCGGAGAGCCGCCCATCCTCCGGCAGGTCCAGGGACGCTACGGCGGCCTCCCAGTCCAGGGCCTGCGCGGCGGCGTCATTGGCCCAGATCACATAGGGCGTCTCGTAGGAGGTCAGTGCGTCCCACTCCGGCCGGGCCGTGAAGCCCAGTTCCGCGTAGGCCAGCTGGTTGTCGCCCAGATAGGGCAGATGGTCTCCGAAGAACACCAGCACCACCGGCTCCTCCGCGGCGGAGAAAGTGTCCACCAGACGGCCCAGCATGGCGTCCGCGTCCCGAGCCCCTTCGGTGTAGACTCTCAGCAGCGTCTCCACCTCGTCGGACACCGCCGTGTTCAGCGGCACCTCCGGATAGGCATAGCTCTCGCCGTACTTGTCCAGGGTGTAGGACATGTGGTTCTGAATGGTGGTTGTGTAGTGGAACAGCGTCTCGCCAGCGGCCACAGTGTCCGCGAATTCCTGTTCAATCAGGCCCGCCATGTAGTCATCCGTGACCCAGCGGCCCTTGTATGCAAGCGCCTCCATCTGGTCAGCAAATACGGTCTCCTCCGCCCCGAACCAGCGGTAGACGTTCTCCCGGTTGTAAAACCAGTCGTCCCCCGGGTGGAAGAAGGAGGTGTGGTAGCCATCGCCGCCAAACACCCGGAAGAGGCTGTCCAGGTTCCGGTTTACCACCCGGAAGGAGGAGGTCGTTCCGGCAGCGAGCGCGTTGGTCTGCATGCCTGTCAGCACGTCGAATTCCGTGTTGGCAGTGCCGCCGGCGAAGCCGGGCACCACGATATGGCCGGCGACGGCGTGGGGATCCTCCCGCAGGGCGTGGAGGTTGGGCAGGGGGTCGTTCTCCGCTGTGAAAGCGAAAGCGTCGCTGTCCGTGATATCGGAGAAGGCCTCATCCATCACCATAATGACGTTCACATCCTTCCCCAGACCGGTGTCGCCGCCCTGGTCCCAGCCGGCCGCCTCCGACCGACTGAAGCCCTCAGGCTTGTCCACCGGGTAGGTGGTGAACTGGTGGCAGAAGCAGTAGGGGAACCCCAGCTCGTTGAACACGGAGGGAATATAGTAGGCGTTGGATACCCGGAAGGAGTTGTACAGATCATTGGAGGCATAGACTGTCAGGATCAGTCCTGCCAGCACGGCAAAGCTGGCGGCAGCCCCCAGCAGGCTTCCCACCCAGCCGCGGAGCCGGGCGATGGGGAAGGGGCGGCTGCCTACGAAAAGCCCCAGGGCCACCAGCACCAGCGAGAACACCACGACGGCGGCGATGGACGGCACCGGGAACTGGATGTCGTAAGTCCCCACAGCGCTGCCCGCTTCTTTCAGCAGGGCAAAGTCCCGGGGAAACACCGGCTCGTCCCGTACCTCGATCTTGATGCGGTTGGCGATAGACAGGGCGCAGACGGCGAAGTTCGCCAGCGCCCCGGCGAAGAACACGTTCCGGAGCAGGCAGGTGAACACCAGCAGCAGCATCCCCACCGGCAGGCAGTTCAGGATAATCAGCAGCGGCTGCGCCCGGAAGACGGCCAGGACGCTCCGCAGGGCATTGGGCTGGCACCAGAGCGCCAGCAGAGTGATGGCGCCCGCCAGCAGCACAGCGGCCAGAAGCGTGGCCCACAGGGGCAGTCGGACTTTGGGAAAATGGTCATGGAGCTTCAAGAGCAGACGGTCCTTTCTGGTTGGATTTCCACACACACAGAATACCTCCATTATAAGGATTTTCCGGAAAAAAGCAAGGCTCCTGCGAAGTGTAGAGTGCCTTTGAGACAGTTTTGTGGTATGATATGGCTGGAAAAGGAGCGGATGGCATGGACGCAAAAGCCACCGGCGGGCTGATCGCCCGGCGCCGAAAAGAGAAGAACTGGAGCCAGGGGGAACTGACGGAATGGCTCCACGTGACGGACAAGGCCGTGAGCCGCTGGGAGACGGGCTGGGGCCTGCCCGATGAGAATCCTTGGGCGCCTGGTCTCGCATAAGACAAAAATCCCCTCCGTTCAACAACGGAGGGGATTTTTGCAGCAAGGTTATACACCCCGTATCGAATTTCGAAGAAATTCGGATCCATTTTCGGCAGGACATGCGCCTGCCGAAAATACGTTGATCCGTGCGCCTTGGGCGCACACACCAGTCCGCAGACTGGTGGTGGGGTGGTTAGGAGGGGAGCCCGCTCCCCCCTTAGAACGTCACGACTTCTTGCTGGGGCTTCTCACAGGGCCCGATGGAGATCACATGCATCACCGGCCCCTTGCCCTTGTAAGCGGCGTGCTTCTCCACCGCCATCCGGCCGGTGACCTCCACCCAGTCCCGGTTCTGGTACTGGTTCAGGTTCATGCCCTTGGCGATGAGACCCATGAACTGGATGTCGTTCTCACAGCAGGTCATGACAAAGCGGCCGGGGCAGTGGATGCCCGGGTACTTCTTGGAGTGGCACATGATAAGCTTCATGTGGACCATCTTGCCCGCCCAGCGGTCCGGGTGATCCATCACGTCCACATACCACACACCGAAGTCGTCGTCCGGCACGTCGATCAGGTCCTGGCTCAGGTCGAAGGGGCACTCGTCGCCGGTGAGGTAGTCCTCGCTGGTGCCGTCCTCCATCTCCAGGTAAATGTCAGCCCGACGGTTCACCATCCGAAGGTTCCGCTTCCGCAGGGCGTCCCGCAGATCCGGCGTACAGCGGTTGAACACCAGCATGTCCGCGTTGGTGATTTTCTCCATCATCAGCTGGCCCATATTCTTGGCGTACATCTCAAAGGTGGGGGCGTAGACGAAGGTCATGATCTGGTACAGCACCCAGTTGGCGGGCAGAACCTCCCGGTACAGCCGCTCCATCTGCCACATGCCGTTGTACTCGATCAGCACCTGTTTGGGGTGGTACTCTTTCTCCAGCTCCTTCAGGTAGGAGCACTTCAGGTCCTCCTCGTCCTCAATGGTGATGACCGTCACGTTGTCCAAAGCGTTTTTCTCGTACTCCTCCTCGCCCTCTTCGCAGCAGAGCAGCAGGGTGGGATCCTGGCGGGCGAAGCCGTCCTCCAGGATGCCGTTGATGAAATTGGTCTTGCCGGCATCCAGAAAGCCGGCCACCAGATAAACAGGAATGTCTGCCATTATAATGTGCATTTCCTTTCGGGTAAAATACGCGGAACGGGCGCCCGGACAGCAGGAAATCTGACTTTCGACTCTGACAGTCCCTCACACCGGCCACCGCGGCGCGCTGAAGCTCTTTTGGCTCTTTTCCCTACTTCGGGGACGGACTCCACTTGATTTTGTGCAGCAATATCAAGTGTGGTTACAGTCTTTCAAGAAAAGAGTTCACAGACCGAAGAGCTGGGAGAGCTTGTCCTCCTGCAGCTCGGCGCCGATGACACACAGCCGGCCGGTGTAGTCGGGATGGCCTGCCCGGACCTCATGCTCCTCGGGGACGAAGTCGAACTCGATCCACTTGCCGCCCTCGCCGTTCACGATGCCTTTGGCCCGCAGGATCTTGCCGTAGTCGCCGGAGTCCAGGGCCGTGAGGATCCGCTCAATGTCCGCCTGGGCAAACACCTTGGGGGTCTCTTTGCCCCAGGAGGTGAACACCTCGTCGGCGTGGTGGTGATGGTGGTGGCAGGAGCAGTTGGGATCGTCGCACTCGTGGTCGTGGTCATGGTGATGCGCGTGTTCATCGTGATCGTGATGGTGGTCATGCTCCTCGTGGTCGTGATGGTCATGATCGTGATGGTGTTCGTGCTCCTCATGCGCATGCTCGTGGTCATGGTGGTGATGCGCATGCTCGTGCTCCGCCTCATCGGCGGCGTGCTCGGCGCGCATCTTCCCCAGCAGCTCGTCCGCCAGGGACACCTTTTCAATGGCCGCCAGGATGGTCTTGCCGTCCAGCTGGTCCCAGGGGGTGGTGAGGATGGCGGCGTCGGCGTTCTTCTCCCGCAGCATGGCCACGGCGGCCTCCAGCTTCTCCTGGCTCATCTTCTGGGTCCGGGAGAGGATGATGGTGCCGGCGGCCTCGATCTGGTTGTTGTAGAACTCGCCGAAGTTCTTCATATAGACCTTCACCTTGGTGGCGTCCGCCACGGTGACGAAGCTGTTCAGCTTCATGTCGTCGGTCTCATCAGAGGAGTTCTGCACCGCCACGATCACGTCGGACAGCTTGCCCACGCCGGAGGGCTCGATGAGGATGCGGTCCGGGTGGAACTGAGCCTGCACGTCCTTCAACGCCTTGTGGAAGTCCCCCACCAGGGAGCAGCAGATGCACCCGGCGGACATCTCGCTGATCTGCACGCCGGACTCCTTCAGAAAGCCGCCGTCAATGCTGATCTCGCCGAACTCGTTCTCGATCAGCACCAGCTTTTCGCCGGGAAAGGCCTCCGCCAGCAACTTTTTGATAAGAGTGGTCTTGCCGGCGCCAAGGAAGCCGGAGACAATATCAATTTTGGTCATGGTATCAAGTCCTTTGTTTAAAATTTTTACCGTACTTTATCTTACCATCAAACTGGAAAAAAGCAACTCCTCCAGAAAAAAATTCACGAATTCCGCCATTTCCCATCCGAATGGGGAGACGGACCTGCACACGGTCCCGGACATGCCGGCAGGGGCAGGCGGCCCCCGTCGGTGGCACCTGAAGAAAGCGGACTCAGAGTGCCCGCCGGACGGCCCGCCTCTGCCGGAGTCTCCGCCCGCGGCGGATCTCCGGCTGGAAGGCCTCCAGCTCCCGGGCGGCGGTGCCGGAGAGGAGGAGCAGGGAGATCAGGTTGGGCACTGCCATCAGGGCGTTGAAGATGTCGGAGAGATTCCATACCACCTCCAGGCTCTGAGTGGCGCCCAGAAAGGCCGCCAGGGCGAAGAGAATTCGATAGAGAGGGATGGCCCGGCGGCCGAAGAGAAATGCAAAGGCCGTTTCTCCGCAGAACTCCCATCCCAGGATGGTGGAGAAGGCGAACAACACGATCCCCAGGGAGACCAGCAGCCCCCCCAGGGGGCCCAGCACAGTCTTAAAGGCCAAGGCAGTGAGAGCCACGCCGTTTACCTGCGCGCCGGAAGCGTCGGCGGTCCCCAGCACGCCGGAGGCGCAGATGCACAGGCCCGTGACTGTGCAGATCACTGTGGTGTCGAAGAATACGCCGGTCATGTTCACATACCCCTGGCGGGCGGGGCTGTCTGTGGCGGCGGAGGCAGCAGGGATGGCGGCGGAACCCATGCCCGCCTCGTGGGAAAAGCAGCCTCTGGCAATGCCCCAGCGAGCGGCGTTTAGGGCGGAGGCAGTCATAGTCCCTGCCGCGCCGCCCGCAGCAGCCGCGGGAGAGAAGGCCAGGCGGAACATCTCTGCCACGGCTCCGGGCAGAGCGGACAGATGCCCCAGCAGCACTGCGGTGCCCGCCAGCAGGTAAAGGACCGCCATGAGGGGCACCACCACGGAGCAGACTCCGGCAATCCGCCGGATACCGCCCAGAATGACCACGAGAGCCAGCAGAGCCACTGCCACCCCGGTGGTCCGGGCCGGAACGGAGAAGCTGTCGGCCAGCGCCCCGGCGATGGAATTGGCCTGGGCCATGTCCCCCATGCCCAGGGAGGCCAGAACTGTGAAGAGGGCGAAGAGAAAGGCCAGGGCACCTCCCAGCCGCTTCCACCGCAGGGCGGCGCACATGGTATACATGGGGCCGCCGCGCATTTCGCCGCCGGCGTCCCGCTGGCGGTACTTGACGGCCAGCAGGCACTCCGCGCACTTGGAGGAAAGGCCGAAGAGGGCGGAGATCTCCATCCACACCAAGGCGCCGGGGCCGCCCGCCACCAAGGCCGTGGCCACGCCCACGATGTTTCCGGTACCGATGGTGGCGGCCAGCGTGGTCATCAGGGCGGAGAAGGGGGACACATCGCCGGCCCCGCCTGCCTTGGCGCGGGAGTCACGGCCGAGAACACTTTTCAGCGCCCAGCCCAGGTTCCGCCAGGGGAGAAAGCGGGTGCGCAGGGTGAGGAAGACGCCGGTGCCCATCAGCAGCACCAGCATTCCCGGGCCCCAGACCCGCTGGTCCACATACGCGATCCACTCTGAAACTGTCATGGAAGCAGCTCCTTCCGAATTGGGGGATACTTCCAGCATAGCGTCTTTCCGGCATTTCATGCCATCAAAAACGCGGACGCCTGTACAGGCGTCCGCGCGGGAGAGAGGATTCAGCTCTCCATGTGCCGGCCCAGAAAGGCGGCGATGGTCTGGGCCAGCTTGTACTCGGTGTCGCCGGTGACGGCAGCGGGATCGCTGGAGATGAACAGCACCAGGCCCAGCAGGTCGCCCTCCGCCAGGATGGGGGCCGCCACGGTGGTCAGCAGGCTGTCGATGCCCTCCGTCACCTGGAGGGGCTGGCCCTCGCCGGTGTACTGGTAGATTTTCCGACTCTCCATGATCTGCTCCAGCTCCGGGGTGATCCGCTTGCCCATAAGCTCCCGCTTGCTGCCGCCCGCCACGGCGATGACCGTGTCCCGGTCCGTGACGGCGCAGACGCTGCCGGTGGACCGGCTCATGGTCTCGCAGAGCTCCGCGGCGAAGTCCTCCACACCGCCCAGCAGCGAGTATTTCTTGAAGATGACCTCACCCTCGCGGCTGGTGTAGATTTCCAATGGATCGCCCTCCCGGATCCGCATGGTGCGCCGGATCTCCTTGGGGATTACCACCCGGCCCAGGTCGTCGATCCGCCGCACGATTCCAGTTGCCTTCATATCGAAAACTCCTTTTGTCTTTCAGATTTTTCAGGATGATTCTGCTTGGCAAAAGCTAGTATCCGCAGGATTTGTTTGGCTATGCAGGCCCGGCGGGTGGTTTCATTTGGCAATCAATCCGTCTCCGGCAGGTACTCCTGGACCACCAGCCCGTCGGTGGATACCAGATAGTTGGTGAGATAGGACAGGTGATCGCCGTCCACCAGCCAGGAGACCCGGTAGTTGTAATAGTCCACTCCGTCCAGAGTAAGCGGCCCTTCGTAGCCGTAGGACATCACATTGCCGGTGGCCTCGTCCACTGCGCCCAGTTGCTTTTCCAGAATGGCGACGCCTTCCTCCGGCGTGATGGTGTCCGTGGCGGAGAGCCCTTCCGCTGCGGCTCCGCTGGCCTCTGGTGCCGGATGACCGCAGGCGGAGAGCAGGAGCAGCAGCACGGCCAGTGCCGCACAGAACAGAGAGCGGGATTTCATGGGATTCTTCCTTTCCGTTCCGCCCAACACGGGCGGAAAATTTTTCCTCTGTTCAGACGAGATTAAAAAGCGGAAAGTTCCGGGAAAAATCCTGACCAATCCCACAAAAAGCACCAAACATTCTTGTGAAAATACGGGAAAAAACTGGGAAATCCCACCAACTTGTGCCGCCCTTTTTCGACAGGACCATCCTTGACGGTATTTTTCCCAGGAAGTATAATATAAACAATTATATGCATATCCAGATTCCGCGCAAACGCTTTACTCTAAGAATGACGAGCCTGCCGGGGATACTCCGCGGCGGGGAGAGGAGCTGCTGCCATGGCAAAACAAGGACAGGCGGACCGTTTCCACCAGGGGACGATGACGGACGGCTGGCGCTGGTTCGGCGCCCACCCTGCCAAAAAGCGGGGCAGAGATGGCTGGACGTTCCGGGTCTGGGCCCCCCATGCGGAGGCGGTGTCCGTCGTGGGCGACTTCAACGACTGGGAGGAGGGAGCGGCCCCCCTCGCCCGCAAGGGCGAGATCTGGGAGGGCTTTCTGCCGGACCTGCCGGTCTATACTTCCTATAAATATGCGGTGCGGGGGGCGGACGGCCAGGTCCGCCAGAAGGCGGACCCCTACGGCTTCCACACAGAGACCCGGCCGGCGACAGCCAGCAAGCTGTATGACATCAGCGGATTCAAGTGGACGGACGGCGCTTTCCGGGAGAAGAAGGCCAAGCACCCGGTCTATACATCACCGCTGAATATCTATGAGGTCCATCTGGGCTCCTGGAAAAAGCGGGGGAACGGGGACTTCATCGACTACAAGGACCTGGCGAAGGATCTGGCCGCCTATGTGAAGGATATGGGCTACACCGCCATCGAACTGCTGCCGGTGACGGAGCACCCCCTGGACGACTCCTGGGGCTACCAGTGCACCGGGTACTTCGCCCCAACCTCCCGGTTCGGCACGCCCAAGGACTTCATGTGGTTCGTGAACCACATGCATAAAAACGGCATCCTGGTGCTGCTGGACTGGGTGCCCTCCCACTTCTGCAAGGACGCTCAGGGCCTCTACGAATTCGACGGCACCTACTGCTATGAGTACAGCGATCCCAACAAGCGGGAGCACGCCGCCTGGGGCACCCGGGTCTTCGACTACGGCCGGCCCGAGGTGAAGAGCTTTCTCTTCTCCTCCGCCCGCTTCTGGCTGGAAGAGTACCACATCGACGGCCTGCGGGTGGACGCGGTGGCCTCCATGCTGTACCTGGATTACAACCGCAAGCAGGGCGAGTGGGAGCCCAACAAGGACGGCGGCAAGGAAAACCTGGAGGCCGTCGCGTTCCTGCGCAAGCTGAACAGCACCGTGCTGGGCCGCCACCCCCACAAGTACATGATCGCCGAGGAGTCCACGGCCTGGCCGCTGGTCACCAAGCCTGCCTCGGATGGCGGCCTCGGCTTCAACTTCAAGTGGAACATGGGCTGGATGAACGACATGCTCAGCTACATGAAGACCGACCCGCTCTTCCGCGCGGGCAACCACAACAAGGTCACCTTCAGCTTCTTCTATGCCTTCAGCGAAAACTTTGTGCTGCCCATCAGCCACGATGAAGTGGTGCATGGCAAGGGCAGCCTGATCAACAAGATGCCGGGCGAGTACGATGCTAAGTTTGCCAACCTGCGCACCTTCTTCGGCTACATGATGGCCCACCCCGGCAAGAAGCTGCTGTTCATGGGGCAGGAGTTCGGCCAGTTCACCGAGTGGAACGAGACCAAGTCTCTGGACTGGATGCTGCTGGGCTACGACAAGCACACCGAGCTGCAGACCTACGTCAAGACCCTGAACGCCTTCTATAAAGAGCATCCCGCCTTCTGGCAGATCGATTACAGCTGGGAGGGCTTCCAGTGGATCGTGCCCGATGACTCCAAGCAGAGCGTGATCGCCTTCCTGCGCAAGGACGCAAACGGCAAGCAGATCCTGGTGGTCTGCAACTTCAACCCCGTCCTGCGCGAGGGCTATGCCCTGGGCGCACCCGTGGCAGGTACATACAAGGAAGTGCTGAATAGCGATGACGAGGCCTTCGGCGGTTCCGGCGCGGTCCATAACAAGTCCGTGCGCACCCACAAGAAGCCCCTGCATGGCTTTGAGCAGAGCATTACCATCACCCTGCCGCCCATGAGCACCCTGTATTTTGAGGTGCCCACCAAGCGCACCCGCAAGGCGGCAGATCCGGCCAAGACGGCCCAGACCGTGAAAAAGACCGCTGCCAAAAAGACAGCCGCCAAGACCACGAAGACCGCCAAGGCTGGGCCTGCTGTGAAGGAGGAAAAGCCCAAAAAGACCTCCACCCGCAAGGCAAAGGCAGAAGCGGAACCTGCACCGGAAAAGGCCCCGGCCAAGCGCGGCCGGAAGCCCAAGGCAGAAGCCGCTGCCGCACCCGAAGCAGCACCCGCCAAGCGGGGCCGCAAACCCAAAGCCGAGCCCGCTGAAGCTGCCCCCGCGGCAACCGAAAAGCCTGCCCGCAAGCCCCGCGCCAAAAAGGCCGCCAAGACCGAGGAGTGACCGGGGCGCATCCGCACAACACAGTCAAACCATTTCCAAATCCAATAAATCCGGAAATGTGTAAAAGGGGAGAATAAAGCTATGGCAAAAGAAATTGTGGCAATGATCCTTGCCGGCGGACGTGGCTCGCGCTTGTACGCGCTGACACAGAAAACGGCAAAACCTGCAGTGGGGTTCGGCGGCAAATACCGCATCGTGGACTTCCCGCTGTCCAACTGCGTCAACTCCAACATTGATACTGTGGGCATCGCAACCCAGTATCAGCCCCAGAAGCTGAACGAGTACATCGGCAACGGCCAGCCTTGGGATCTGGACCGCCTGTACGGCGGCGTGCACACCCTGCCCCCCTACGAGCAGGCAAAGGGCACCGACTGGTACAAGGGTACTGCAAACGCCATCTATCAGAACATCAGCTTCATCGACAGCTATGATCCCGAGTACGTCATCATCCTGTCCGGTGACCAGATCTGCAAGCAGGACTACGCCGACTTCCTGCGCTTCCACAAGGAAAAGGGCGCGGAGTTCTCCGTGGCTGTCATGGAGGTCGATTGGAAGGAAGCTTCCCGCTTCGGCCTGATGGTGGCAGACGAGAACGATAAGATCACCGAGTTCCAGGAGAAGCCCCCGGTTCCCAAGTCCAACCTGGCTTCCATGGGCATTTACATCTTCAACTGGGATGTGCTGAAGAAGTACCTGGAAGAGGACGAGGCTGATCCCAACTCCAAGAACGACTTTGGCATGAACATCATCCCCGCTCTGCTGCGGGATGGCCGCAAGATGTATGCTTACCACTTCAACGGCTACTGGCGTGACGTGGGCACCATCGACAGCCTGTGGGAAGCCAACATGGAAGTGCTGGACCCCGAGAACTCCGGCATTGATATCTTCGACAAGAAGTGGAAGATCTACAGCCGCAACCCCGTGCTGCCCGCCCAGAAGATCGGCCC
>OJSQ01003010.1_pt1 | contig 12983 bp, 7 predicted proteins | sample 1599551 | NCBI WGS metagenome assembly OJSQ01 (sample SAMN04168659, study PRJEB22393) | human gut metagenome | biome: human gut microbiome; feature: stool | host: Homo sapiens | collected 2014-05-12
GTTTCTCCAGCCGGGCGATGATATCCCGCAGGTCGGCGGCATCCTCGAAATAGAGCTTGATCTCATCCAGCGAGATACCCAGCGTCTGCAAGCGCCGGATGGCCCGGATGCGGGTCAGGGTCTCCGGGGTGTAGTAGCGGTTCCCGCCGGAGCCGGTCTTTACGTCGGGCAGCAGAATGCCCTTGTCCTCATAGTTGAGGATCATGCGTCGGGTAATATGCAGGGACTTGGCCACCTCACCGATGGACATCAGACGGCTGTTGTGTTCACTCATGACGAACTCTCCAGATTTTGCCATATTTTTTTAAAAAGTACTTGCATCGTACATTGGTGTACGGTATATGCTCAGTATACAGAAAGATGCAGGTCGTTGCAAGTGGTAATTGCAAAATACAAAAGACCTGCCAGGGAGGAAATCTATGAAAAAGCGAATCGCCAGCGTGCTGGTAGCGTTGGTGATGGTACTGAGTCTGGTCCCCAAGACGTCATGGGCATGGACCTCGACGGTGACTACCCTCGAGCAGCTCAAAAGCGCCATGAGTGAGCTCTCTTACAACAATACCATCGAGATCGTTGTAAGCGGTACCATCGAAATCAGCGAAACTCTGAACATCAGACCCACCCGCACCACCAACGGCAGCATGGCTTGGTATGAGTATTACAACCAGCGTGTGGTCATCAGCGGCGCCGATGCCAATAGCAAGCTGGTGCGTGCCGAGGGCTTCAAGGGCAGCCTGTTCAATCTGACGGGTGAGCAGGGGTATAGCGGCGCAGGAGGCTCGGATCATCCCGCCTATGCCACCCTGACCCTGAAGGATATCACCGTGGACGGCGGCGGCGACAAGACGGTCGCCACAGACCCTGCCATCTACTTGAGCCGGTACAGCACGCTGACGCTGGATGACGGCGCCGTGCTCCGCAACTGCAAGAGCCAGCATTACGACGGCGGCGCTGCGGGCCTGTATACCAGCACGTCGGAATTTGTCATGAACGGCACCGCCCGCATGGAGGATAACGAGGCCGATTACGGCGGCGGTGTGTATGTGGCGAATATACTGGCTGCCTTCACCATGAATGGCGGCACCATCGCCAATAACACCGCCCGGAAGTACGGCGGCGGCGTATATTGCGAGGCCAACAAGCAGTATGGCTCCAACGACACCGCCAAGATCAATCTCAACGGCGGCACTATTACCGGCAACACCGCCGGGATCGCCGGCGGCGGTGTGTATTTCGGTGGTATGACCACCTGCAAGGTAGCCGGTACAGTGAATATCACCGGCAATACGCAGGGGGACGACAAGGCCGCCAGCAACCTGCACGTGGCTGCCTCGGCGGAGGATCAGGCCGTCCTTGCAGGCAATGTTTCCTCCGACTCCCGCATCGGCCTCAACGCCGATCTGATCCCCGCCTATCGCATCGTGCGGGGCTCCTCCGATACCAATGTGTTTACCAGTGACCGCGCCAACTGCGCCGTCACGAAGAACGGGTCCGTCAGCTTCAATCTGGACCTGCTGGCCAATGAGGAGCACACTCACTGCGTGTGCCTGCAGAACCAGAGCTATGGTCCCTACCACGACCACGATCAGGACACCAAGTGGGTCGGCATCAGCAGCCTGAAGTCCGTCAAGAGCTACGGCTGCTACTATCTGCTCAATGATGTGACCACCACCGATGAGGGGTGGGGCAGCGACCTGGATGATGTGCGGATCTGCCTCAACGGACACAATATCATTCTGGAAAACGGGTATTATCGCCCATACATTCATGTGACGAACTATCATACCCTGACCATCACCGACTGCGCCGAGGAGGCCGGTCAGATCACCCGCAAGGACACGGCGGATCCCAAGGGTACCTGCATCATAGAGATCGACGCCGGCTGCAAATTTAATATGTTCGGCGGCGAGATCACCGGCTTGGACAGCTCTGAAAACAGCGCCCCTTACCCCACCGCTGTGTCCAACAGGGGTACCTTCAACCTCTGCGGCGGCAAGATCACCGGCAATAAGTCCCATGCCGTGTATAATGAGAACGCCACGATGAATCTGTATGGCGGCGAGATCAGCGGCAATGATACCACCTACACCGATGCTTCCGCCGGTGCTGCCGTTGTCCTGGTTTCCGGCTCCACCCTGAATATGACCGGCGGCACCATCAAGGATAACATCTCCAACACCCTCGGCGGCGGTGTATACGTCAAGGGCCTCCAGAGCCGCAGCAGCACGATGAACTTCTCCGGCGGCGAGATCAGCGGCAACCGTGTCAACAGCACCAATGACGACCTGGGCTTTGACGGCGGCGGCGGTGTGTATGTGGATCTGTATGCGACTCTGGACCTCTCCGGCACCGCCCGCATCTCCGGCAACTACGCCTGTGCGGTCGACTATAAGGAGAGCGCCACCTTCGGCGGCGGCTTCGGCGGCGGCGTGTACGTGGCGGGCACCTTCGACATGAGAGGCGGCGAGATCTGCGACAACTTCGCCGGTCTGGCCAACTATAAGAACAAATACGGGAACGATGATCGCCGTGGCGGCGATGGCGGCGGCGTGTACCTCTATTCCAAGAGCAGCTTCAGCATGAGTGGCGGCTCCATTCAGGACAACACCGTCGATGACCGTGGCGGCGGCGTGTTTGTCCGTGGTTACGACCATACCATCACCCTGTCCGGCCGTTCCATCATCCAGAACAACGTCGATAAGGACAATCAGGACAACAACCTGTATCTGGAGAACTCGTCGCAGCAGGTCAGCGCCAGAAGACTCAGCAGCGGTGCCGATATCGGCATCAGCAGCGGTAGGACCCTCGCCAGCGGACAGACCGTCCAGATCAGCAGCGATGCCTGCACAGGCAGCATCCAGTACGTCAGCGCCGACCGGGCGGGCTACGAGACCTATCTGAACTCTGAGGGCCTGATCTATCTCCGCCTCAAGACCTATCAGGTCAGCGTCACCCTGCCGAACGGCCTCACCTATAAGAACGGCGGCCGGCTGACGCAGGATTGTCTGGACCTGACGCCCATCACCATCAGCGTTACCGATCCCGACAATTACTACATCCCCGACGGGTACAGCGTGACTCTCAACGGCATCACCGCCGCCAAGGTCGACAGCTATACCATCCGTGTCACAGGTACGGCCACGGCGGATACCGCCATGACACTCACCGCCCCCACGGAGAAAACGGCCCAGACCCAGCCCCCCACCGGCCTCACCGTGACCCATCCCCAGAGTCGGACGGGCTACGGCCGCATCAACGGCACCAACAGCAGCATGGAGTATCGCCCCGTGGGCGGCACCAGATGGAGCCAGTGCGGCAGCGCCTTCACCTCCGCTCTGGCCGGCACCTATGAGGTCCGCTATGCGGCTACCGAGACCCGGAAGCCCTCTCCGTCCACTACTGTCACCCTGAACCAGTATCTGGAGGCCATCCCGGTTCCCACGGTCTACGGTCCCTTCACCTATAACGGCAACTGGCAGTACGGTCTGCTGCCCGGCGAAGTCTACGGCTACGAGCTTGTGGGCAGCGGCTATAGTGCCTGCCGCGTGGGCACCTATACCGTTACCGTCCGTCCCGCAGCGGGCTTCAAGTGGAGTGACGGCACCACCGGCGAAAAGAAGCTCCAGTGGGAGATCGTGAAGCGCACTCCCACAGCGGGCGACTTCACCTTCACCGCTCCGGAAAATCTGGAGTATGACGGCACCGCCAAGGAGGCCACCGTTCGCTGGAGCACCGGAGGCGACCGGACCATGGGCATGGGTTATTGGCCCGACAACACCTTTACCGTCATCTATAAGCAAAACGGCAAGGTCGTGGCCGCTCCCACGGATATGGGTACCTATCAGGTCTACGTCACCGTTCCCGGCAACGAGGACATCAACGCCGTCAGTGAGTTGACCGATCCCAGCTGGACCTTTACCATCACCCACACCGGCAACCACCAGTGGGGCGATTGGCAGCACGATGACACCCAGCACTGGCGGTCCTGCGCCGTTCCCGGCTGTCAGGTGAAGGACTCTCTGGGCAGCCATGACGGCACCGCCACCTGCACCAAGAGGGCCACCTGCAGCATCTGCGGCGCTACCTATGGCACCACGGATCCCAACCATCATGACCTGACCCATCACGACGGAACCGCCGCCACCTGCACCCAGCCGGGCAGCCTGGAGTACTGGCAGTGCAGCGACTGCCACAAGCTGTTCGCTGACGCAGCAGCTGCTCAGCCCATCACCGATACCGTCATTCCGGCTACCCACCACGCCAATGCCCAGCGCACGGCAGGCGACCCCGCCACCTGCACGCAGGACGGCTGCGCCGCCTACTGGTACTGCCCGGATTGCGGCAGCTACTTCGCTGATGCCGACGGCAAGCTGGACGAGAGCAAGACCTACACCGGCCCGGCGGATTTCTATCAGGAGGCCATGGGTCACAGCTTCACCCACTACGTCTACGACAACAACGCCACCTATGACGACGACGGCACGGAGACGGCTCAGTGCGACCACGGCTGCGGCCTGACGGATACCCGCACCAAGGTGGGCTCTAAGCTCATCGACAAGGCGGCTCCTGCGGTGGAGGGCGTCACGGACGGCGGCACCTACTGCCTGACGGCAGAGATCACCGTGACCGACCCCAATCTGGAGAGCGTGACCCTCAACGGCCAGCCCGTGGAGCTGGTGGACGGTAAGCTCACCGTTTCCGCTGCCGAGGGCCTCCAGACCCTGACGGCCACCGACCGCTTCGGCAACACCGTTACCGTCACCTTCACCGTGAACGCCCAGCATACGGAGGGCGAGGGCAAGATCACCACCCCCGCCACCACGGAGCGTGAGGGCGTCAAGACCTACGCCTGCACCGTGTGCGGCCAGGTGCTGCGGACCGAGTCCGTGGCCAAGCTGCCCGCTCCCGCAGAGCCCACCACCCCCGCCGTTCCCACCGGAGACACCGGCGACACCGGCCTGTGGATGGGGCTGGCGGCCCTGTGCGGCATGAGCCTTGCAGCCCTGCTGCGTACCGGCAAGCGCAAAGAACAGTAAACTCCCTATCACGCACCATAACTCCCTATAAAAAAACCACGGGCCCTCCCCCCAAGTGGGGGAGAGCCCGTGGCTGGCGACACAAAACCAACCGGAGCCGCAAATCTCCGGCAGATCTTGTCACAGCTCTGTTTGGTAGGTTACAGACTGCGATGGTCGCTGAGTACCTGGAGCGGCTCCACCGAGGAGCCGCCCAGGTCGGAGGAGACGTTGACACTGGGGCGGAGCTCATAATCACTGCCGCTTGTGCTTCGGGCGCCCTGTGTGGAGCAGCGGTCGTATTCCACCTTCATCACCGAGGCGATGGTGTGGCGGCCGTAGTCGTCCAACTGGGCATACTGATCCAGCAGCTGCTGGGTGTCCTCCGTCAGATAGAAGGAGGCATCGCTGGAGATGGCCTTGATCCCCAGCGTCTGGCAGATCTGCACCACCGTATCAAAGGAGGAACCTCCGATGCCGTTGTGCAGCGCACTGTTGATGGTAGATAGGGGAATATTGACCGCAAAAGCAAACTGCCGCACACTCTTGTACTGACGGGAAATTTCGGTTTTGACGATTCTCGTTAAGTTATCCATAGTTTAGACCCTCTTTACAAATTTTTTCCATGCACGGGAGACAACTCCAATCGTACGTATTATAACACGCTTTTTTTCAAATGCCAATACTAAATAGTGAATAGTTTCTTAATTTTCAGCGGAAAAAACAAAATTTTACAGAAAAGTAATATTTTTGGAATATTTATGATAAAAAACAGGTGGGAGATTTCCGTGTAATGGAAAATCTCCTTTTATTTTGCTCACAGCTGTGCTACAATAATAAGCTGAAACAGAGAGGAGCGAGCTATGAGGAAAGGTACTCACCCCCGCACGGCGCTGGGGCAAACGGCGGCGCAGATGATCCGCCGGTACTATCTCCATGACGTGGCACGGGACAGCGCAGCCCTGACCTACTACCTGCTGTTCGCCATTTTCCCGCTGCTGATCTTCGTCAGCACCCTGCTGGGTATTCTGGAGCTGGATGTGGACAGCATCGTCACCGGCCTGCGGCAGATCGTGCCGGGGGACGTGGCGGAGGTGGTGCGGGGCTATCTGGAATACGTTTCCGGCAACGCCAGCCGCCAGCTCATGTGGTTCAGTCTGGTGTTTTCCATCTGGTTCCCCATGCGGGCCACCGGCTGCCTGCTGCACTCGCTGCGCAAGGCCTTCGGCAAGGGCCAGCCCAAGAACATCCTGCTGGATCAGCTGAAAATTTTTCTCTTCGCCATCTGGCTCATGGTATCCATCGGCCTGACGCTGCTGATGATCACCGTGGGCCGCCGGGCGCTGTACTTTGTGTCGGGGATCATCACCGTACCGGACGGCTTCATCAACCTCTGGAGCAAGCTCCGCTTCGTGGCGGTGGCGCTGCTGATGTTCGTGCTGGTGACGGTGCTGTATATGCTGGCGCTGGGCCGCCGATGCCCGTTGCGGGAGGTGGCACCGGGCGTGGCCGTGTCGCTGGCGGCGTGGATGCTGCTGTCGCTGGCCTTCTCCTATTATGTGGAAAATCTGGCACACTATACCCAGCTCTACGGTTCCATCGCCACCATTGTGGTGGTGCTGCTGTGGCTGTATATGAGCGGGACGGTGCTGATTTTAGGTGGTGAGCTGAATGCGGTGGTGCTGCACCGGCGCACCCAGCGCCGTCGTGCGGCAGAGGAAAAGGCGGCGCAGAAGCCTTCCGGGGCGACGCAGCCGCCCCGACAGCCACAGCCGCCTAAACCGGCAGAGCAGCCGGGAAAGGCGAATCCACCCAAACCGGCGGAGCCACTTAAGCAGACGCAGGGGCAGCCGCCGCAAGAAGCAATACCTCCGGAAAAAGAGCAGCCAGAACGACCGGGAAAGGAACAGTCAGGCTCATGAAGATCATCATTGTAGGCAACGGAAAGGTGGGCTACGCTATCGCCCGCCAGCTGGCGGTGGAGGGCCACGACATCACCATGGTGGACTCCTCCCCGGTGGCGCTGGCCCGTGCCGACAGCACCCTGGACATCATGTGCGTGGAGGGCAACGGCGCCAGCATCAGCGTGCTGGAGGAGGCCGGTGCCCGGACGGCGGATCTGGTCATCGCTGTCAGCAATCTGGACGAGACGAATCTGGTGTGTTGCCTCATCGCCAAAACCATGGGGGCCAAGCACACCATCGCACGGGTGCGGAATCCGGACTACCGCCGGGACGCCGCCCTGCTGAAGCGGGAGATCGGGATGGACATGGTCATCAACCCCGATCTGGCGGCGGCACGGGAGATCGCCCGCATCCTCAGCTTCCCCTCCGCCTCCTCCGTGGAGCCCTTCGCCGGCGGCCGTATCGACATGATCGGCATACAGGTGACGGAGCGGGACCGGTTTTACGGGGTGGCCCTCAGCGAGTTCCATCGTATCCGCTCGGCGGAGGTGCTGATCTGCGCCGCCCAGCGGGGGGACGAGTGCATCATCCCCAACGGCAACTTTGTGCCGAGAGAGGGCGACAAGCTCTACATGGTGGGTACCAAGTCCGAGCTCCAGAAGATGCTGCGGGCTATGGGCCGCACCCAGCAGCGGGTCAAAACCGTGTCCCTGCTGGGGGGCAGCCGCATCGCCATGTATCTCACGTGGGAGCTGGCGGTGAGCAATACCAAGGTCTGCATCGTGGAGCAGAAGCACGATAAGTGCCTTCAGCTGGCGGCCCAGCTGCCTACGGCCATGATCATCGAGGGCGACGGCACGGAGGAGGAGCTGCTGACCAGCGAGAATATCTTCCAGGCGGATGCCTTCGTCTCCCTGACGGGTCGGGACGAGGAGAATCTGCTGATGGCCCTGACGGCTCGGCGGGCGGGCGTCCCCAAGGTGCTGGCCAAGATGACCCGCCCCAACTACATGGATCTGGTCCGGGATATGCGGGTGGGCAGCATTGTCAGTCCCAAGGATATCGTGGCCAACCAGATCACCCGCTACGTCCGGGCATTGGCCAATTCCGAGGGCAGCGCCGTGGAGAGCTTGTATAAGATGCTGGGCGGCGCCGTGGAAGCGCTGGAGTTCACCGCTACGGCCCGGAGCCGTGCGGTGCTGAATAAGCCCCTGCGGGCGTTGTCCCTGAAGGACGACGTGCTGGTGGCGGCCATTGCACGGGGCAGCGAGATCATCATCCCCGGCGGTACCAGCATCATTCAGGAGGGCGACCATGTGGTGGTGGTCACCAATGCCCATACCTTCGACGATCTGGGGGACATTCTGGCGTGAACACAAAAGCCGTGGCCCATGGCCACGGTTTTTTTCGCAAGGAGGGGAGACTGCATGACACGGGATCGTGAGACGGCCCGCCGCATCGCACAGGAGGTGCAGCCGCTGGGCGGCAGCGTCTACTATGTGGGCGGCTGCGTCCGGGACCGCCTGCTGGGCCGGGAGAGCAAGGATCTGGATATCGAGGTTCACGGCGTCACCCCCCAGCAGCTGGAAGCCGTGCTGGACCGGATGGGCGACCGTCGGACGGTGGGGGCCAGCTTTGGCGTCTACGGACTGGCGGGCTGCGGACTGGACATCGCCATGCCCCGGCGGGAGGCCGCCGTGGGTCGGGGCCACCGGGACTTCACCGTGGAGGTGGACCCGTGGCTGGGGCCGGAGAGAGCCGCCCGCCGCCGGGATTTCACCGTCAACGCCCTGATGGAGGATGTGCTCACCGGTCAGGTGCTGGACTTCTTCGGCGGCCGGGAGGACCTCCGTCGGGGCCTCCTGCGCCATGTGGATGACCACTCCTTTCCGGAGGATCCCCTGCGGGTGCTGCGGGGAGCGCAGTTCGCCGCCCGCTTCGGCTTCACCGTGGCGGAGGAGACGGTGGCCCTGTGCCGCACCATGGATCTGTCGGCCCTGTCTCGTGAACGGGTGGAGGGGGAGCTGCAAAAGGCCCTCCTGCAGGCGCCCCGCCCCTCCATCTTCTTCCGCACACTGGATACCATGCACCAGCTGCGCCCGTGGTTCACGGAGGTGCAGCGCTTACAGGGCGTCCCCCAGCCGCCCCGCTACCACGGGGAGGGGGATGTGTGGGAGCACACCATGGCGGTGCTGGATACCGCCGCCGAGCTGCGGCTCCAAGCAGCCCAGCCCATGGCCCTGATGCTGGCGGCACTGGCCCACGACTTCGGCAAGGTCGCCGCCACCACGGAGTCAGGCGGCGTCATCCACGCTTACGGCCACGAGGAGGCGGGTCTGCCGCCGGCGGAGGACTTCCTGCGCCGGGTGATCGGAGAGAAGGCCCTCCACCGGTGCGTGAAAAATCTGGTGGCCCTGCACATGAAGCCCAACGCCATGGCACTGAGTGGGGCCTCCGTCAAGTCCACCAACCGTCTGCTGGATGCCGCCATAGAGCCGGGGGACCTGATCCTGCTGGCGCTGGCGGATCACCGTGGCTCCCGGTGCGACCCGCCCCGTCCGGACCCGGAGCCCTTCCTGCGGCAGCGGCTGGAGATCTACCGGGCCGCCATGGCCCGCCCCATGGTCACCGGCAGCGACCTGATCTCCGCCGGACTGACCCCGGATCGGGACTTTTCCCAGCTGCTGGCCTACGCCCGCAAGCTCCATCTGGCGGGGCTCGACCGGGAGGCAGCCCTGCGGCAAACGCTGGCCTACGCCCGCAAGCTTTCAAAAAAGCATCAAAAAGAAGGCTGAGCATCCGCTCAGCCTTCTTTTTATGGAGTTTTTTACAGCAGGTGGAAGTTCACCACCAGACCGGCGAACACGATGGAGACCATGCTCAGCAGCTTGATGAGGATGTTGATAGCGGGGCCGGAGGTATCCTTGAAGGGATCGCCCACGGTGTCGCCCACCACGCCTGCCTTGTGGCAGTCGGAGCCCTTGCCGCCGAAGTGACCGGCCTCGATGTACTTCTTGGCGTTATCCCACGCACCGCCGGCGTTGGCCATGTAGATGGCCATCAGGAAGCCGGTGACGGTAGCGCCGGCCAGCATACCCACAACGCCCATGTGGCCCAAGATCAGACCCACCACGATGGGGCAAACCACAGCGATGATGGTGGGCAGGATCATCTCGTGCAGAGATGCCTTGGTGCACAGGTCCACGCAGCGGGCATAGTCGGGATCGGCCTTGCCGTCCATCAGACCGGTGATCTCCCGGAACTGACGGCGCACCTCCAGCACCACGCTCTCGATCGCTTCGGCGCCGGGCGACATCTCCAGCGTTCCGAGATCGGTTTTCCCGCCCGAAGTCCGCAGCTCGCGCTCCAAAGCCTCGTATCCGAGCGAAGTCACGCGCAGCCGCCACGCCCCGGCCGGCACACGCTGCAACAGCGCCGCCCCGTCAATGTCGGAAGCCGCATAAAACGGAGTCCGGGCGGTATCGGCCTGCGAGCGCAGTTCGGCCACGGCCCCGACGACCGGTTCCCGCGTAACGCGATCGACCAGACGCAGGTGCAGCGTGCCGTTCTGCGCCGACACGCTCCACACGCCCGCGAGGGCCGCCAGCAGGAAAAACCGCTTCGTCATTTAACGCGCTGCTCCGAGTTTCAGATAACGCGCATAAAGATAATCATAAATTGCATGCCGTTCCATATCGGGACGATATTCGGCCGAAAAACCGGGGCGCATAGCCTGCTGCGCTTCGGCAACCGACCCATGAATGCCCGCCGCAACGGCCGCGAACATCGCAGCCCCCAGCGCACAGGCCTGATCGCTGTCCAGCACCAGGATCGGCATGCCCATCACGTCGGCCATCGTGCGCATCACGAAAGAAGATTTGCGCGCGATGCCTCCGATAGCGATGATGTTGTCGATCGGCACCCCCTCTTCGAGCATCCGCTCGTTGATGGCGCGGGAACCGAAAGCCGTCGCTTCGACCAACGCCTTGAAGACAGCCGGAGCGGAGGTCGCCAGCGTCAGGCCGTCGATCGCTCCGTGCACGCGGGGGTCCGCATCCGGTGTCCGGCGTCCGTTGTGCCAGTCGAGCGCGACCGGATCTCCGGTCGTCAGCGGCAGCGATTCGGCCTCGGCCGTCAGCTCGCCGAGTATCCGCTCCTCAAGAGTTTCGTCCCCCTGCGCGATCCGGCTCAAGGGCCACGCCATGATCCGCCGAAACCAAGCATAGATGTCGCCGAAAGCAGCCTGTCCGGCTTCGAATCCGACATATCCGGGCAGTACCGAGCCGTCGACCTGACCGCAGATGCCCCGTACGACACGGTCCCCGACTTCGCCGTAGGTACCGACCACGATGTCGCAAGTCGAAGTCCCCATCACCTTTACCAAGGTTCCGGGAACGATTCCCGCCCCGACAGCGCCCACATGACAGTCGATAGCTCCCACGCCGACTGCAATCCCCGGCCGCAGTCCCAACCGTGCGGCCCATTCGGGGCATAACCCGCCGATACATTCGTCACCGGTAACGGTCCGGGTATAGAGATGCCCGCGGAAAATATCCAGCAGCGGATCGACCGCCGAGAGGAATTCGGGCGACGGGAGACCGCCCCACGACTCATGCCACATCGCCTTGTGCCCTGCCGCACAACGGCTTCGGGCAATGGTTTCGGGCTTCGTGTCGCCCGTCAGCAGTGCACATATCCAATCGCAGTGCTCGACCCACGAACAGGTTTTCGCACGCAATGCGGGATCGCTGCGCAGGCAGTGCAGCATCTTCGCCCACACCCATTCGCAGGAGTAGGCGCCACCGCTGTAACGGGTATAATCGACCTCCCAGCGTTTCGCCAGATCGTTTATCTCATCCGCTTCGGCCAATGCCGTATGGTCTTTCCAAAGCACGAACATCGCATCGGGATTTTCGGCGTATTCGGGCAGCAGGGCCAGCGGAACGCCCCGCTCGTCGGTCAGCGCCGGCGTCGAAGCGGTCGTGTCGAAAGAGATGCCGCAGATATTGTCCGCCACCTCTTTGCCGCACTTTTCCAACGCACTGCGCACGCACTGCTCCAAAGATTCGATATAGTCCAGCGGATGCTGACGGTAGCGATTCAGGGAGGGATCGCAGTAAAGCCGCTCTTTCCAGCGGGGATACGCCGCCACCGCCGATGCGATTTCCGCCCCGTCGGCCGTGCCGACAATCAGGCAGCGCACCGAATCGCTGCCGAAATCGACTCCTATTACATACTTGGTCTGAGTTTGCATATCACGTCGCAGCATAAAAAAATCGCAAAAAATTTGTTTGTTAAAACGTTTTAATTACCTTTGCAAAGGTAAGAGAATTTCCGGGATATCACAAAAAATCGCAAAAAATATGCGGACACGCAAAGTAACCATAAAGGACATAGCCACCGAAGCGGGCGTTTCGATCGCACTGGTGTCATTCGTCATGAACAACAAAGCCGACGGCAAGGGCACCTACCGCGTCAACAAAGAGACGGCGCAACGGATTCTGGAGGTCGCCGAAAAGCTTAACTACCAGCCCAACAATGCGGCACGCACGCTTCGCAGCGGCAAGACGAACACCATCGGGGTAATCGTATCGGACATCTCCAACAAGTTTTTCGCCGACATCGCCCGCTGCATCGAAGACCGCGCATATAAACATAAGTATACCGTATTGTTCGGCAGTACGGACGAAAATCCGCAGAAACTCGAAAACCTGATCGAGGTTTTCCGCAACAAGGGCATCGACGGACTGATCATCGTCCCCTGCGAAGGTGCCGATGAAATTATCCGCAATGTCGCCCTGCAGAATATCCCCGTCGTACTGCTCGACCGCGAAGTGCCGGACACCGAACTGAGCAGCGTCGTACTCAACAACCGGCGCGCCGGCGTCGAAACCACTCAGGCGCTGATCCGTCAGGGTTTCACGCGGATCGAAATGATCTCCTATTCGATGAACCTGTCCAACATCAGGGAGCGCGAAGAGGGCTACCGCTTCTGCATGACGGAAGCCGGCCTGAGCGACCGGATCAACATCCATCACCTGCGTCACGACAAACTCGGCAAAAT
>OJSQ01003015.1_pt1 | contig 12958 bp, 10 predicted proteins | sample 1599551 | NCBI WGS metagenome assembly OJSQ01 (sample SAMN04168659, study PRJEB22393) | human gut metagenome | biome: human gut microbiome; feature: stool | host: Homo sapiens | collected 2014-05-12
CCTACACGACGCTCTTCCGATCTACCGGCTTCTCCGGCGCCGGCGCGTTTTCCGACGGCAAGCTGTCCCTCAGCTATGAGGTGGGCGGCGATCTGCCCACCCTCATCACCCCAGAGCTGGCACAGGAGACCATCAACTACGCTGACCAGATCTATCTGGATTTCGGTGCGGACGAGCACATTGAGGGTCTCGGTAATGACGAGGAGCGCAAGGAGATCCGCAAGCACGCCATTCAGGCAGGCTTGAAGCTGGTGGACTGCCCCATCCGCCACATGGGCACGGAAAAGGCTCAGGGTATCTACTACGCCATCGAGAAGTACTTACAGGAGCACGGCGTAGAGATGTACTTTGGCTACGAGTGCAGCAACTTGATTCTGGAAAATGACGTCTGCAAGGGCGTTTCCGTGTCCAACGGCAAGGTGGACATGGAGATCTACGCCAAGCACACCGTGGTCGCTACCGGCCGCCGGGGTGCCGACTGGCTGGAAAAGCTCTGCGCGGAGCACAACATCGCTCACGCCCCCGGCACTGTGGATATCGGTGTTCGTGTGGAGGTCCGCAATGAGGTCATGGAGACCGTAAACCGGGTCCTGTACGAGTCCAAGCTGGTAGGCTATCCCCGGCCCTTCAAGAACAAGGTCCGTACCTTCTGCCAAAACCCCGGCGGCTTTGTCAGTCAGGAAAACTATGACAACAACCTGGCGGTGGTCAACGGCCACTCCTACAAGGAGAAGAAGAGCGACAACACCAACCTGTCCATCCTCTGCTCCCACAACTTCTCCGTGCCCTTTAACCAGCCCATTGCCTACGCCCAGAAGGTGGGCGAGCTGACCAATATGCTGGCCAACGGCCAGATCCTGGTGCAGCGCTTCGGTGACATTCTGGACGGCAAACGCACCTGGCAGAAGGAGCTGGCCCAGTCCAACATCCGCCCCACTCTGCCGGACGCCGTGGCCGGCGACATTACCGCCGCCATGCCCTACCGGGCCATGACCAACATCATCAACTTCATTCAGGCTATGGATTATGTGGTGCCCGGCTTCGCCGCCTACGAGACCCTGCTGTATTCCCCCGAGTTGAAGTTCTACTCCAACCGGGTGAAGATGGACACGGATTTCAACACCAGCCTTCAGGGCCTTCACTGTCTGGGCGACAGCTCCGGCTGGACCCGCGGCTTGATGATGGCCTCCGTCATGGGTGTCCTCATGGGCCGCAAGATCGCGGAGGAGGGCTGAGTTCCCTTCCGCCCGTAATATGTTCCGAATAAATACAGCCCCGCCGGATTCCTTTCGGAATCCGGCGGGGCTTTTATCATGTAGGAAAGGCTTTGCGCTTATTCCTGCGGCTGGTCGGCGGCGATGTTCACGCCGATGCCGTTGACCTCCACGCCGTCATCGGCGGGGATCAGGAGATACTTGCGGCCGTCGATGATCCGGGTCTCGATGAGATAGCTGTTTTCCGGGGCGATGGAGATCTTCACCTCCGGGGTGGTGACCTGAAACTTGCGGCTCTCGATGATATTCACCGGATTCAGTGCGGCGTTTTCGCCGTACTGCTTTTCGCAGTTCGCTTTGAACGCTTCCACCTTTTCGGTGTCCACGCCGCTGTTGGCCAGTATGCAGCCCACGTCGGAAACCGTCAGCTCCAGCGGCTCCGGATCGTGGCTTTCCTTGTGGTCCTCGATCTTTGCCCGGATCTGCTCATGGACGGACTGCACCACGTCATAGCTGCAAGCCTCATCCAGCGCCTCCGTCAGCGCCGTATCAAAAACGTTTTTCTGTTCTGCCGCAGACATGGGCGGCTCCACCCGGAACAGCGCGTCAATGACCTCCTGATGCAGCTCCGCCGGGTTCTTGGCGTAGAACAGCAGGTCATAGATGTTGGCGGCGCGGCTGTCAAAGGCGGGGTACAGGAAGCCAAGCTCCGGGGCCAGCGCGATATGGCCGGTGGAGCCGGGATGGAATTCGTTCAGGTCATGATCGTACCGCAGCTCCAGAGTAGGGGCCTTTACCGGGCAGACGGCGCAGACAAAGTAGCGATACACCGTGTCCCCCGCGTCCGCCTGAAATTCATCGTCCCGGCTCTTGTGGGGCACATCGTAGGTGTCCGCAGCCAGCAGAATCAGGTAGTTGGTCTCTCCCATGTTCAGTGCGTCGATTAGCCGGCGGCAGAAATTCTCCCGGGAGGCGGGGTCCTTTAACTCCGTCTGCCGCATGGTCTGCAGCAGGCGGAGCTCGTCACTGTCCGCCACCTGTGCCGTGGAAAACGTGATATCCACCAGATTTTTGCCCAAGGCCCCGGAGAGGGCCTTTTTCAGAAGGCCCAGATACATTTCCTGCTCCTCCTGCTGCATGAGGCCCATAGAGGCGTCGATCCAGGAAATGATCTCCTTATTGCTGTTGACATAGCAGCCAAAGATCTTGGAAATGCTGTTTTTATCCAGCTTGAAGCGCCGGCGGATCTCGTTGAGTTCTTTTTGATTCATGGTTATCCTTTCCCTTCGGTCAATGCTCGTACAGGAAGAAAGTGTACCACGGAACCGGCCGGAGGGCAAGGGAAAAACCTACAAATCACACACAGCAAAACCGGCGGATACGCATACACGTATCCGCCGGTCATTTATTGTTCGGTCAGCCGATCAGCCGTTCTTTTTGCCGGCGCACAGCTTTTCCGCAAGGACGCACAGCACCACTGTCAGCACCATGTCCGGCAGGGTGTAGCCCACCGGGGTGTCCACGCCCATAAGCCAGCGGTAGGCGATGAAGCCCACCAGCCAGATCACAAGGTTCCGGCCGTCCGCCGCCACGGCAAAGCGATCCCGCTTGAGGAGGAAATGATCCGCGATCTGCACCGCGATCATGGGTGCAAACACAGAGCCGATCAGATACAGGAAGCCGGTGATATCATCCATGGGGAACAGAATGGCCCCCGCAGCGCCGATGACCGTCACCGCAATGGCGGTCTTTTTCCCGTTCAGCTTCTTGGAGAGGGACTCGGCAGAAATACCGGCGGACCAGGCATCCAGGAAGGTGGTGGTGACGGTGGAAAACACCAGGATCACCAGTGCGGCAATGCCGAGACCGGCCTTCACCATGATAACGGCAATGTCATACTCCCCGGTAAAGATCGCCGCGCCCATACCGATGACATACATCCAGCAGGACACCAGTCCGTACACCAGAACGCTGACCCAGGTGGCCTGGACCGGCTTTTCCGCCTCGCGGGTGTAGTCGCTGATGAGGGGCAGCCAACTCAGAGGCATGGCCACCGCCAGCTCCACCGCCGCACCGAAGGTCATGGCCTCGCCGGAGGCCGCCATAGCGCTGCCGGAGAAGAAGATCACCTTGCACAGCACTAAGGTCAAAAGAAACAGGGCCGCCATAGTAAGCTTGTTGATCCAGCCCAGATCTGTAATACCCACAGCGATCCACAGGATGATGAGGACGCTGATGACCAGACACCAGACCCAATGACCAAGATTGAAAATACCTCCGATAGCCAAGGCCCCGTCATAGATCATGATGGCAGTCCAGCCTACCAGCTGAAGCACGTTCAGGAAGGCGAACAGCAAGCCGCCCTTCTGTCCAAAGCTCATTTTCACGGTCTCCATGGCGCTGCGGCCGGTGCGGCCGCCGATGAGGCCCGCCAGAAGCATCATGGCGCAGCCAATGATGTGACCAATGACGATCGCCGCCAGACCCTTGACCATACCCAAAGGCGCAAAGGCGGTGCCGGTGAGGATCTCCGCCAGAGAAACGCCTGCGCCGAACCAGATCAGTCCGTTTTGAAAGGTGGATGTCTTTTTCATACCTGCGCCCCGCCTTCCGTTCCGAAGCGGTCCGCCATATCCCAGAAGGATGCCTCATAGCGGGAACACGCCGTAAAGATCTCCTCCAGATAGCGGAGCTGCTCCTCGGTATAGTCCTTGGTCAGCCGCTCCAGCATATCCTTCAGGATCACGTTGTTGCCTGTGTAGCGGGGAGTGATGTAGCCCCGCACCCAACGCCCGTACATGGGGTGCTCGGGAGCGGAGGGGCACTCCTCCACGATCTTGCGGGCGATGACCTCATAGCTGTAAGCACAGGAGAAGATGGCCGTCAGAATTTCCGCCTCACCGCCCCGATAGGCAACGCTGAGCATATAGGAGGTGTAAGAGCGGTTATCCTGCTGGATAGGCGTGTGGTCCAGTTCCTCCTGGGTGATCCCAAAATCGGCCATATAGCCGTTGTGAACGTTGACCTCGCCGTCCAGGATCGCCTGGATGTACTTGGCAAAGAGTTTCATGACCTCCACGCTCTTGCTCTTGGCTACGCCGATGGCAAAAACCTTGGTATAGTCCATGAGATACCAGTAATCCTGAATGATATAGCTACGGAATTTCTTCTGATCCAGCGTGCCGTACTTCAATCCCTGCACAAAGGGCTTTTCGTGGTAGCTGGCCCAGATATCCTCGGTGGCTTTCAGAAGCCGGTCTACCGTACCCATTATTTTGCCTCCCTTCTGGCAATGGCCCGCTGCATAAGCGTCAGCGGCAGCACCGATACGATCAAAATGCTCAAGATCCCCTCCGAAAGCCGGGAGGACAGGTTAAAGGCCAGACTGTAACCCCAGGCGCCCCAGCCGTCCCATGCGTTCTGGGAATAGAAGATCACACCGCTGATCACATGACCGAAGCAGCGGATCGCCACCGCCAGCGCCATGCCGCAGATGGCCTTCCAGCGCTTGTCGCTGCCGAACACGCCGGCATAGCCCAAGCAGGAGAAGCAGACCAACTGCTGCACAAAGATCTGCGCCCAGTGGACCGCCTGCCAGCCGGGGATCAGGAGCATCGCCAGAATACCGCACACCCAGCCGCTCAGCATGGACAGCCGATAATCATACAGCAGGGCCAGCAGCATCAGCGGGATCCAGGAGCCGCAGGTGATGTTGGAGCCGGTGGGCAGAGGAATGCGGATCGTGGCCAGCACCAGCGTCATGGCGCAGACGATCCCACCCAGGCACAAGTCCCGGGCCGTCAGCCGAATGCCCCGGCACAGCCAGACCGTTGCCAGCAGATAGCCCACGGCGAATAAGATCGCAACCGTAGAGGTGATCATTCCGTAAACGCTCCTTTCAGAGCGAACATGTGGTTCATGGGACCGGAGCCGTGGCCCAGATCCAGCATGGCCGCCAGGGCCCCGGAGATGTATTCCTTGGCCCGCTCCACGGACTCGTCCAGATCATAGCCCTTGGCCAGATTGGAGGCAATGGCGCTGGAGAGGGTGCAGCCGGTGCCGTGGGTGTTGGGATTGTCGATCCGCTTGCCGTGGAACCACTTGCCGAAGCCGTTCCGCCACAGGAGATCATCGGCATCGTTGACCTTATGGCCGCCCTTGCACAGTACGGCGCAGCCGTATTTCTCGCTGATGTACTTGGCGGCGGCCTCCATGCCGGTAGCATCGGTGATGGTCATGCCGGAGAGGATCTCCGCCTCGGGGATGTTGGGGGTCAGGACCGCCGCTAACGGCAGCAGTTCCCGGCACAGGGCCTCCACCGCATCATCCCGCAGCAGCTTTGCCCCGGAGGTGGCCACCATCACGGGGTCCACCACGATGTTCTCCGCCTTGTACTGCTTCAGTTTTTCCGCGATGACCACGATGAGGTCGGCGGAGGAAACCATGCCGATCTTCACCGCGTCGGGGAAAATATCGGTAAAAATAGCGTCCAGCTGCTCACCCAGGAAATGAGGAGTGGACTCCAGAATATCTGTGACGCCGGTGGTGTTCTGGGCGGTCAGGGCCGTGACGGCGCTCATGGCGTAAACGCCGTTGGCCGTCATGGTCTTCATATCCGCCTGGATACCGGCGCCTCCGCTGGAATCACTTCCGGCAATGGTCAATGCTGTTTTCATGTGAATACTTCCTTTCTCTTTTACAGCACGTTTTATAAAGCGATACAAGGTGGTGCCCCCAATGTACCGCCTGAACACAGGGCAAGGCCCTGAGCGTTCCGAATTTACTTGTTGAGCGGTTCCCAATGGCCGGGAAACTCCGTCAGGGACGTGAGATAGACCTCCGCCGCCTCTTTCAGCCCCGCCTGATCTGTTTCCCCGTGGGCGTCCAATACGCCGACAGTGCGGTAGCCCGCCGTCTTGGCGGTTTTCAGGGCGTAGAGGGAATCCTCGAATACCAGCGTTTCTGCCGGGGCCGTCCCCAACGCTTCCGCCGCCAGATGGTAGATCACCGGCTCATGCTTGCTGACGCCCACCTCGCCGGTGGTGAAAACTGCTTTCAGGTAGGGCAGCAGGCCCAGCCGATCCAACGCGGCGGTCACGTGCGCCCGCGGGCTGGAGGTAGCCGCCGCCATGGAAATGCCCCGTTCCGCCAGAAATGCCAGCAGCGCCGCCGCGCCGGGCTTGGCAGGGACCTCCTGAACATAGTAGTCCTTCAACATTTGGGCAATGCCGCCGCAGATTTCCGCCTCGCTCTGTTGAAGCGGGTAATGCGCTTTCAGATAGACAGCCCCCTGCTCCATGCTCATGGGAAAGAGGACCTCATTCAGTCCCGGCTCCGGAGGAATGTGCAGCCGCCGGAGATACCGGGCGCCCAGATCTTCCCAGATACCCATAGAGTCCAGCAGGACGCCATCTAAGTCGAAAATGGTCCCCCGGATCATGCCCGCAGCATTTCTTTCACGGTGGTTTTCAAATCAGCGGCGGCGGCTTTGACGTCCTTGGCAGCGTAGATAGCACTGATGACCGCCACGCCGCAGATGCCGCTGCCCGCCAGCTTGCCTACGTTCTCGCCGGAAATGCCGCCGATGGCCACCACAGGAATGGACACGGCCTTGCAGATAGCCTTCAGGGTCTCGTAGGACATCTCCCCCACATCGCTCTTGGAGCTGGTGGGGAACACGGCTCCCACGCCCAGATAATCCGCCCCCTGCTTCTCTGCCAGCAGGGCTTCCTCCACCGTGTGGGCGGAGACGCCGATGAGCTTGTCCGGTCCCAGCTTGGCCCGGGCATCCAGCGCCGCCATGTCATCCTGCCCCACATGAACTCCGTCGGCGTCCATGGCCTTGGCGATGTCCACGTTGTCATTGACGATAAAAGGAACATGCCGCTCCCGGCACAGGGCTTGCAGTTCCTTGGCTTCTTCCAGAAATTTGCCCTCATCCAGAGACTTTTCCCGGAGCTGGATCATGGTGACGCCGCCATCCAGACTCTCCTTGACCACGTCCACCAGCGTCCGTCCGTTCAGCCAGTGCCGGTCGGTGACGGCATACAGCAGCAGATCTTTGGGATCACATTTCATATTGAACACCTCTGCATCTTTTGAAATTCCGGCGGGCACCGCTCTTGTCTGTCCGGCACAAAGGGCCAGATAGAAAACAAAACGCGGATATGCCTGAAAGACATATCCGCATTACGAGCTCCATGAGCGTGTCAGCGACGGTATCTCCCTACGTTGGCATTATCCAAATCAGGTTTACGGGTCTGGGCAATACATCCCACTCTCAGCCTGCTTGCGCAAGCTCCCCTGTTGACAAAGGGTATCATAGCACCATTTACCCCGGTTTGCAAGGGATTTTTTCCGGTTATAAGAGAAAACCGGTCGTTTTTCCACGCTCTGCGCGGACTGCACAGAAACTGCGCCGAAAAAACGCCCCTCTCAGCGAAAGTTCCTCGTCACGCGGACAATCGTCTTTTCGATGGCCGCCGTTAAAAGACCCCTTTGTGATCCTGCACGAAGTTTGTTCGGAGGGGTAGACAAGTTTCCGCCGCGGGTGTATATATGTATACAAGTATACAGCAAGCGTATCGCTGGAAAGGAGCCCGCCATGCTTGAATTATCCGCCAAAACCAATCTGCTGGAGGAAAATGACTACCGTTATTCCCTTCAGGATGTGAAGGACCCGGTGCTGTACCGGGACGTATATAACTATGACGAGGTCCCCAAGGTGGCCTTCAACCACCGGCGGGTGCCTACATCCATGCCTGCCGATATCTGGATCACGGACACTTCCTTCCGGGATGGCCAGCAGTCCATGAACCCCTACACGCCGGAGCAGATCGAGCACCTGTTCAAGCTCCTCAGCAAGCTGGGCGGGCCTTACGGCCTGATCCGCCAGACGGAGTTTTTCATTTACAGCAAGCGGGACCGGGAGGCCATTGAACGCTGTCAGGCTTTGGGACTGCGCTTCCCGGAGATCACCACCTGGATCCGGGCCACCCGGGAGGACTTCCGGATGGTGAAGGACCTTGGCATCAAGGAGACCGGTATTCTGGTGTCCTGCAGCGACTATCATATCTTTAAGAAAATGCAGATGACCCGCCGGCAGGCGTTGGACTACTATCTGGCCACGGTGAAGGACGCCTTTGACGCCGGGGTCATGCCCCGATGCCATCTGGAGGACATCACCCGTGCGGACTTTTACGGCTTCGTGGTGCCCTTCGTCAATGAGCTGATGGAGCTTTCCCACCAGGCCAAGATCCCCGTCCGCATCCGGGCCTGTGACACCATGGGCTACGGTGTCCCCTACACGGAGGTGGCCCTGCCCCGCAGCGTTCCCGGCATCATCTACGGTTTGCAGCACTATTCCGGCGTGGAGAGCGAATATCTGGAATGGCACGGCCACAATGACTTCTACAAGGCCGTTGCCAACGCCGCCACCGCCTGGCTGTACGGCGCCAGCGGCGTGAACTGCTCCATGCTGGGCATCGGTGAGCGCACCGGCAATGTGCCGTTAGAGGCCATGGTGTTTGAATACGCCTCTCTCCGTGGCTCTCTGGACGGTATGGACCCCACTGCCATCACCGAGATCGCCGACTACTTCGAGCACGAGATCGGCTATCACATCCCCCCCATGACGCCCTTCGTGGGCCGGAACTTCAACGTCACCCGTGCAGGCATCCACGCTGACGGGCTTTTGAAGGACGAGGAGATCTACAACATTTTCAATACGGAAAAGCTGCTGGACCGGCCTGCCGCCGTAGCCATCAGCAAAACATCCGGGCTGGCGGGCATCGCCTACTGGATCAACCAGAACTACCGGCTCCGCAGCGACCACCAGCTCAGTAAGCATGACGCACTGGTGGAAAAGCTGAAGGTCTGGGTGGACGAACAGTACGCCGGAGGCCGCACCACCGCCCTTTCCAACGAGGAACTGGAAGAAAAAATCGCAGAACTGTCCGGCGGCGTGCTGAAGCCCCGCCATTGAGGAGGAACCCACCATGATGAGAGATCACAAGCCCATTTCCATCGCCGATCAGGTTTTCGAAAAGCTGGAACGGGATATTCTGTCCGGTAAATACCCTCAGGGCGAGATTCTGAGCGAGCTGCGGCTGTCCGGCGAGCTGGGCGTCAGCCGCACCCCCATCCGGGAAGCCATCCGCCGCTTGGAGCAGGAGCGCATTTTGGAGGACTCCGGACACGGTCTGGTGGTCATCGGCATCTCCCGGCAGGATATGCTGGATATCTACGAGATCCGCCTTCAGCTGGAGGGTCTGGCCGCAAAGCGGGCCGCCGCCAGCATCACTGACGATGTACTGAGTGAAATGAAGGAGGTCCTGGACCTGCAGCGCTTCTACATTGAAAGTGAAAAGGAGCCGGGTGAAAATTCCGATCAGGTCAAAAACCTGGACTCCCGGTTCCATGAATTGCTTTACAACAGCTGCGGCAGCCGTCCCTATGCGGATACGCTGATCTCCCTCCATAAGAAGATCATCAAGTACCGCAAGGCCTCCGTCACCCACCACAGCCGGGCGGTCCACGCCTTAGAGGAGCACACCGCCATCTACGAGGCCCTTGCCGCCCACGATGGGGACCGGGCCGCGAAGGCGTCCCTGCGCCATGTGGAAAACGCCCGGGCCAATCTGGCAGACATCATCCAAAAGGAGGGCTGAACCATGGGAAAGACATTGACAGAAAAGCTGATCGCCGCTCATTTGGTTAGCGGCAGCATGGAGCCGGGGGCTGAGGTGGCCCTGCGCATCGACCAGACCCTGACGCAGGATGCCACCGGCACCATGGCCTATCTGGAATTTGAGTCTATGGGCATTGACCGGGTCAAAACAAAGCGGTCCGTGGCCTATATCGACCACAACACCCTCCAATCCGGCTTTGAAAACGCCGACGATCACCGGTACATCCAATCCGTTGCCGCCAAGCACGGCATCTGGTTCTCCCGCCCCGGCAACGGCATCTGCCATCAGGTGCATCTGGAACGCTTCGGCGTACCGGGACAGACCCTCATCGGCTCCGACAGTCACACCCCCACCGGCGGCGGCATCGGGATGCTGGCCTTCGGCGCGGGAGGCATGGACGTAGCCGTGGCTATGGGCGGCGGCGCCTATTACATTACCATGCCCAAGGTCATCAAGGTCGAACTCACCGGAACGCTGCGCCCCTACGTCACCGCCAAGGACATCAGCTTGGAGGTCTTGCGGCTCCTTTCCGTCAAGGGCGGCGTGGGCCATGTGATGGAATGGGGTGGCCCCGGCATCGCCGGGTTATCCGTTCCGGAGCGGGCCACCATCACCAATATGGGTACGGAACTGGGGGCTACCACCTCCATCTTCCCCTCCGATGAAGTAACCCGTGCCTTTTTGAAGGCTCAGGGGCGGGAAGCCGACTTCACCCCCCTCTCCGCCGATCCCGACGCGGCCTATGACCGAATTATCCACATTGATCTGGACACGCTGGAGCCGCTGATCGCCTGCCCCCACATGCCGGATAAGGTGGTGCCCGTCCGCAGTCTGAAGGGCGTTAAGGTGGATCAGGTCTGCGTCGGCTCCTGCACCAATTCCTCTCTGTACGATCTGCTGAAAACCGCCGCTATGCTGAAGGGCAGGACCGTGTCCCCCTCTGTCAGTATGTCCGTGTCCCCCGGCTCCCGGCAGGTCCTGACCATGCTGGCCAACTGCGACGCGCTGTCGGATATTCTGGCCTCCGGTGCACGGCTGCTGGAATGTGCCTGCGGACCCTGTATCGGTATGGGCTTCTCCCCCAACTCCGGCGGTGTGAGCCTGCGGACCTTCAACCGCAACTTCGAGGGCCGCAGCGGCACGGCGGATGCCAAGGTGTATCTGGTGTCCCCGGAGACCGCCGTGGCCGCCGCCCTCACCGGGGAGATCACCGATCCCCGCGATTTGGGGCTGGACGCCCTCCATGTGGAGATGCCGGACCACTTCCTCATTGACGACAGCGCCGTGCTGGCCCCCGCCTCCCCGGAGGAGGCAGCCCATCTGGACGTGCTCCGCGGTCCCAACATCAAGGAATTCCCCCAGGGCAAGCCGGTGGGCGACACCATCACCGCCAAGCTGACCTTGAAGGTAGGGGATAACATCACCACCGACCACATCATGCCCGCAGGCTCTAAGATCCTGCCCTACCGCTCCAACATCCCCAAGCTGTCCGAGTTCTGCTTCGGCGTGTGCAACAAGGACTTTGCCAAAAAGGCCAAGGAGGCCGGGGAGACCATTTTGGTAGGTGGAAGCAACTACGGACAGGGTTCCTCAAGGGAGCACGCGGCGCTGGTGCCCCTGTACTTAGGTGTCCGGGCAATCATCGCCAAGAGCTTCGCCCGTATCCACGCCGCCAACCTCATCAACGCCGGTATCCTGCCCCTGACCTTTGCCGACCCCGATGACTATGACGCCTTGACTCAAGGTGAGACCCTGACCCTCACCGGCATCGACGCCGGCCTGGACAGCGGCACCATGACGCTTCACGCTGGAAACCGTGAAATCCCCGTCTGCGGCAGCTTCACCAAGCGGCAGGCAGCGATGCTCCGGGCAGGCGGTCTGCTGAATTACACGAAAGAAGGCAATGACTGATGGATCAGAACGCATATATCGAACAGGCGGCGGCGCATTTCCGCACCTTACTGACTGAGCAGTTAAACCGTCAGGCGCGCATGGCCCAAGGCTCTCCCGCTAAGGACTTTTCCCGCATGGAGCGCATCGTCATCGGCCTGATCCCCGGTGACGGCATCGGTCCCATCCTCATGGCCCAGGCCCGGCGGGTGTTGGAAAAGCTGCTGGCGGCAGAGCTTGCCGTCGGCCGGGTGGAGCTGCGGGACATCGAGGGGCTGACCATCGAAAACCGCACGGCCCAGGGAAAGGCCATTCCTGACGAGGTGCTGGCCTCCATCAAGAACTGCGACGTGCTGCTGAAAGGCCCCACGGAGACTCCCAAGGGCGGTACGCTGGAAAGCGCCAATGTGGCCATGCGCCGGGAGCTGGACCTGTTTGCCAACGTGCGGCCTGTATCCGTCCCGAAGCTGGGCATCGACTGGACCTTCTTCCGGGAGAATACGGAGGGCGAATACGCTCTGGGCAGCCGGGGCGTTGAGGTGCCCGGTATGCTGAGCATGGATTTCAAGGTCACCACCGACGCCGGTACCCGCCGGATCGCCAAGGCCGCCTTTGACTTTGCCCGGGCCAACGGCAAAACCAATGTGGCCATCGTCACCAAGGCCAACATTATGAAAAAGACCGACGGAATGTTCACCCGCATCTGCCATGAGGTCGCTGCGGACTATCCGGAGATCACCGCCGAGGACTGGTACATCGACATTATGACCGCCAATCTGGTGAACCCGGAGATCCGCAGCAGGTTTCAGGTATTCGTCCTGCCCAATCTGTACGGCGACATCATCACCGACGAGGCCGCCCAGATCCAGGGCGGCGTAGGCACAGCGGGCAGTGCCAACACCGGCAGTCAATATGCTATGTTCGAGGCCGTCCACGGCACCGCCCCCCGGCTCATCGCCGACGGCGAGGGGGACTACGCCAATCCCGCCAGCATTTTGAAGGCGGCAGAGCTGCTGCTGCTGCACATCGCCATGGCGGACAAGGCAGATCAGCTCGCCGCCGCTATGAGCCTCTGCGCGGAAACGGAGCGGCGGGTGGTCATGACCGGCCACCGGGATGGAGCCTCCTGCGCCCAGTTCGTGGATTATGTGCTGGAAAAGCTGT
>OJSQ01003041.1_pt1 | contig 12861 bp, 7 predicted proteins | sample 1599551 | NCBI WGS metagenome assembly OJSQ01 (sample SAMN04168659, study PRJEB22393) | human gut metagenome | biome: human gut microbiome; feature: stool | host: Homo sapiens | collected 2014-05-12
AGAAAAAGCAAGACGACACTCGCCAAAGCTCCAATGGTCCCCGAACACGAACACCTCCGACTTACGTTATCACTGAATTGCAGACTAGTCTTGATTTGAGAAAGATCATTCTTCCTGGAAATAATCCGGAGAGTCCGGCTTTCTATTGCTGCAAATTTCCACTTGTATTTTCTTTGTCGGTTAGCTCTGCCGTGAGATGAAGGGGGTAAGCCTGACCGTTGTCACTGTTTTAACTGAAAAAGTCATATTTTTTCAAAAATCTGTAAGTAGTTTTAAAAATAGAGTTGTCTTAGATACAAATTTCAGTATTTATGGACAATTTTAAAGATAACGAAACCGATATACAACACTTGATCATCAGTTCTCTGGAAGGTACAGCTTCTGAAGAGGAGTTGTTGGTCCTGCAAAAATGGCTGGAAGAATCAGAGCAGCATTTTCTTCTATTTCATGCATACAGACAAGATTGGATACAAGCCGGATGTGTACAGCGTTACCAGACCGAGGAGGCTTGGAAGAAAGTAGAACATCGTCTGTTTCACCGAATGTCGGTCAAACATTTGTTTTTATGGACCCGGATAGCCGGATATGCTGCTTTGGTGGTATTGATGATTGCTGTCGGTTATGTTTTTATGCGTCGTGATCAGGACAAAGATCAGGCGTATGTTGTGGAAGGAAATATCGAGCCCGGAGGGAAAAAAGCCATTCTGGTGTTGGGTTCCGATGAAAAAGTGGTGTTGGGAGATGAAGCGGAAGAGACCTTGTTGGCTGGAAATACGACAGTGAAAAAAGAAGGGAATACACTGGTATACGATAGACAAAAAAATGGAGAGGGGGAAGAAGAGTACAATCGGCTGATTACCCCCCGGGGAGGAGAATATGCTGTAGTACTGGCAGACGGTACCAAGGTGTGGGTGAATGCGGAGTCGGAATTGAGGTATCCGGTGCAATTTTCCGGGACAGAACGAAAAGTGTACTTGAAGGGAGAAGCTTATTTTGCGGTAACCAAACAGGCGGGCAAGCCCTTTATCGTATGTTTGGATCAGGCAGAAATTACCGTATTGGGAACAGAATTCAATGTTCGGAATTATGAAAATGAAGCTATCGCGACTACTTTGGTGAAAGGATCGGTGTCGGTAACGGACAACTCGAATATTTCCGAATGTCGGTTACGACCGGGACAACAAGCGGTGTTGGAAAAAGGCGGGATTACTGTCCGGGAAGTGGAACCGATTCATTTTGTGGCTTGGAAGGATGGTTTCTTTGTATATCAGGATAAAAAATTGGATGACATACTAAACGAGTTGGCCCGTTGGTATGACTTCACTTTTTCTTACCGGAATAATGAGTTGAAAGACCTGGTGTTGACAGCTAAATTGAAGAAGTTCGATCGTGTCGACCGGATATTCAGGATCTTGACAGAAACTGGAAAATTGGGTTTTACTACACAAGGGAAGGAGGTCATTGTATATGAAAAATAAAAACAGGAGGAGCATCCATTGGTTGTGAACTGTTCCTCCTGATAATAATTGATAGATCAATTACTAATTTAAACAACAAATGTATGAAAAAAAGTCTTAAGGGTAGGTCTTATCCGAGAGAGAAAGCAAAAAAAGTTTTGCGTATGATGAAAATCTCGGTTGTCTTAATGCTGTTTTGCCTGCAGATACAGGCGAATGTTTATTCCCAGCACACTCGTTTGAGTTTGAAACTGGAAAATGCCAGTATCAAACAACTGTTTACAGAGATCGAGAAAAAATCGGATGTGGCTTTTGTTTATAATGCCGGTGACGTGGATCATCTGGGAACGGTGAATGTGAATTTTACGAATGAAGAGATCGGAAAGATTCTGGATTTTTGTCTGAAAGGGAAAGGGGTGGAATATAGTTTTGTGGATAATCATATTGTCATTCACAAAAAAACGGTACAGGTACCCCAACAGGCAGTACGGGTTGTCTCTGGTAAGATTTTGGATAAGAATACAGGGGAACCTTTACCCGGAGCTACAGTAAAAATCAAGGGGACGACAGTGGGAACTGCTGCCGATATCGACGGTAAATTTAAGTTGAGTGTAACCGACGGTACCTCCCTGTTGGAAGTGTCGTTTATCGGATATAAAAATGTAGAGATCGATGTGAGCAAACGGACGGAAATGGTGGTTATACTGGAACCATTGATCGCGGAGATGAGCGAAGTCATTGTCACCGGTTTTCAAAGACGCGAAAAGGCGGTCATGGTCGGATCGGTGAGTACCGCTACTGCACGCGATCTCGAAACAGCTGGAGTGACTACCGTAGATAAAGCGTTGGCAGGAAAATTGGCCGGTGTTTATATCCGGAGTACCTCGGGACGTCCCGGCGAGACAGGTAAAATTCAAATCCGGGGGATCAATACGATGACCGGAAGTACCGAGCCTCTTTATGTATTGGACGGAATGCCTTTACAGACAGGTGAGGTTTCCGGTGGTATCAACAACTTGCTGACTAACGGTATCGGGAATATTCCCCCTGAAAATATTAAAAGTATCTCCATCCTGAAAGATGCTACCGCTGCTTCTATTTATGGATCACGTGCTGCGAACGGAGTAGTGGTCATCGAAACCAAAATGGGGGAAGCCGGACAGGATTACATCTCTTATTCCGGAAAATTCGGAGTGACGATGGCTCCGAGAAATCAGTTCGATTTCATGAATACGACAGAGAAGATTCAGTTGGAACGCGAGCTTTACGATGACTTTCATCCCAGTTACGGTGGGCGGGTGATCCAGATCCTTAACCGCCGGGATAATGGTGCTATCTCGTCCGACGAAGCTGAACGCCAGATCGCCGAATTACAGAAAATCAATACCGATTGGATGGATGTGTTGTATCGGAATGCGATTTCACATTCTCATAATCTCACGCTGAGTGGAGGGAATACAAAAACACAGTATTTTACCTCCTTGAATTTTCAGAGTTCACAGGGGACTATGCAGGAGAATGATTTTAAATCCGGCGGATTGAATATGAAATTATCCCGTTATGTCTTGGATAATCTGTTGTTGAAATTCAATTTGTATTCTACCATCAAAAAAAATCAGGAAGGACAAGCCGGCATGGATGTTTTCCGTTATGCCGCTTTTGCCAATCCTTACGAACGTCCTTATAATGAAGACGGCAGTTACTCGTCCGATATGAGTTACCGCGATCTGACCAATGATGTAACCTATTATTCGGACTTGAATTATATGGATTTTAATATCCTCCGGGAACTGCGGGAGAATACACTGACCAACAATTATGCCGATATTCGGGGACAGTTCGGGGTAGAATGGACTCTATTCAAAAATTTTCGTTATAATGGTACAGTAGTGGCCAACTATACCTGGGTACATGACATTGATGAAGCACATCCCGGGACCTATCGTTCTTGGTCGCAGAACTGGTTGAATGCGGCTTCGGGGGTCGGTAAGATCTTACCCGAACACAACCTCGGTTTCCTGAAAGAAAATACGGGGCGTGTATTTGATTATACCGTGCGAAATTCTATCGAATACAACAACAAATTCGCCGGCAAACATTTTGTACAATTGTTCTTTGCCAACGAAATCGGAGGGCGTACCAACTACCAATACAATAGTTTTAATCCCATCTATCTGAGTGAATACCGTATTTCCGGTTATCCTAACTGGGATTTGGTGAGTCCGGATAGTTACAACAAACTGGATTTATCTAAATTCGGAGGTTCTACATTTGCAGAAGACCGGAGTGCTTCCTTTATCGGTTCGCTGGTTTATTCTTACGATGATCGTTACGTATTGAACGGTAATATCCGCTACGACGGTGTAGATATTCTGGGGTCCGATAATCAGTTTTCACCCTTATGGTCTGCCGGAATAAAATGGAATGCCCATAGCGAGGGCTTTTTGAAACCGTATGAAAATATCCTGAGCCGATTGGTGGTATCGTTCGGATATGGTTACCGGGGAAGTATCAACCGTTCGGTTTATCCATTCCATTCTTATCTGTTGGGTTCCAAGGTGTATGATGGAATTGTGGCTTCTTCCGAATTCCGGTATGGAAATCCTACGATCAAATGGGAACGCAAACAAGAGACCAATCTGGGTTTGGAATTGTCTTTGTTTAAAGGACGTATCAATATGGAAGGACGTTATTTCGACGAGAAAATTACCGATCTGCTGGATAATCTGAAACTGGCTCCTTCGGTGGGACGTGAAGAAGCTACGGTGAATGTAGGAAAAATGTCTAATCGCGGATTTGAATACAGCATGCGGTTAGAGGTAATCAAAAATAAAAATATCCTGTGGGAAATCGGTGGAAATATTACCAAAGTGAAAAATAACCTCGATCAGGTATATGAAAATAATATTCCTGGTATCGCCGAAGCCAATACGCGTAATGTTCAGGGATATCCGACGAATAGCTGGTTTGGATATAAATTTTCTCATGTGAATCCTGAAAACGGACATATGATGGTAAAAGCCCAACGTAAAGAAGCGGTAGTCGAAGGAACTTTCGTGACCAACAATTACACCGAAGAAGTGATCGATTTGGCTACTATTCCCCAGAAAGATTTACAGGAAAAATATGTGCCCTATTATGTGGGACAGAAAGATCCGAAATTATTCGGGGGTTTTAACACCCGTTTTGTTTATAAACAATTCGAGTTGTATGCTAATTTTGTATTTGCTGCCGGTAATAAAATCTTAGGTTTTCAGGATCGTAAAAACGGGCCTGACGGGGAAGTGGACGATATTACTGCCAGCCGTACCAATCGCGTGAGGGATGTACGCTACCGTTGGAGACAATATGGAGATATTACGGATATCCCGGTGTTCCAGAACTCTCTTTCGAACTATACCTATTATTTACTCGATAAAGATCTGGAAAAGGGAGATTATCTGAAATGCAACGAATTGGCATTGACCTGGCATGCTCCGCGTAAAATGTTACAGAAAATCTCTTTATCTACCTTGAAAGTTACTTTAGTGGCCGGTAATCTGTTTACGATTACTCCTTATAACGGGACAGATCCGGAAACCCAGACACCTTTCGGGTATCCGAATACCAGAAATTATACGTTGACATTAAATATTGGATTATAATGAATTGTACTATGAAAAAATATAAATTGATTGCCGTTTTCCTGCTGTTAGGATGCTTGTGCAGTTGTACCAAATTTTTGGATTTACCGGCCAAAAACGAACGTGCCGTACAATCACTCGACGATATCAAATCGGTATTGGCCGGTTATTTGTATGGGCAGGCTAACCCCCGTCAAACTTCGACCGTCGGTTTGTCTCCTTTGTTTACCTCCGAAATGGTAAAGATGTTCGAAGCCTATTCCGATAATATCGATGTGAACAAAGCTATGGTCGACTGCTATTTGGTTGACATGAACCAACATATGCAGGAAAAAGAGTATGCTAACCAGTTCTTGTGGAACAATTTCGATACCCCGAAGTCTGTCTGGATGAAATATTATGAAGTGATCGGATTGTTGAATGCTTTGGTCGATCAGATGAATGCGGTCACTTATGACGACCAGCAGGAGTGGAACCGGATTATGGGAGAACTGGTTACACACCGTGCCTATTATTATTTTAAACTGTTACAGTATTTTGCCCCTTACCGGAATGCAGAATTGGGTATCCCGGTTTATTTACATACGGGAGAACAAGTGGTTGGTGTAAAAATGCCCCGTAAAACACAGGCAGAAGTATACCGGACTATCCTGGCTGATTTGAATTATGCTTCAGAACTTTTAAAAACGACAGAGTCGAGAGAATCCTATAATTTGTTTTTCCGAAGTCTGAGGGTAAACCATATTTTAGCTCAGGTATATTGGTTCAAGGCTGAATCCGGAGCAAGAGAAACTTCCGATTATGAAAATGCGGCGAAATATGCAGCTCTGGCGACAGAGGGAGTCGAGACGCTGATACCGGTTACTACGGCAGGGCTTAATGCAGTGATGGCCAATAACGACGCCTCCTATCCGGGCTTATATATGTGTGGGACTACTTATGGCGCTACTGCCGGAATTTATGGATCCACCTGGTACTATATAGGCTACAATCCCAATAATGTCCCGGTAAATCCTGATTTTTACGCTCTTTTCACTCCGGAAGATATTCGATACGATGCTTATTTTATGGCTCCGGGAATTTTAGCCAATAGTTGGCCCGATGGGGGAGCTTACGGTTCCAAAAACGGAAATTGTGTACTGTTTAAACCTGAGGAAGCTTATCTGATCCTGGCAGAAGCGTTGTACCATACTCAGGGAGATGCTGTGGGTACTCTGAATAAATTTAAATCTTTCCGAAATGCCGGTACTGCAAACAGATTGAGCGGAGAAAGCTTATTACAGGAAATTTTGAACGAACGCCGGAAAGAATTTTTTGCCGATACCGATAAACGTTGGCTGGACCTGAAAAAATATGGCGGGACAATCAGTCGGCATTTAACTTTTTTTAAAAAGACTTACGATATAACGGTGGATACCGATGCCTATCAATACGCTTTACCGATTCCTTTGGACGAACTGCAACAGAATAATGCCATTTCACAAAATGAGGGATGGGTACAAATCGAGTTTTAACAGGCTTTTCTTATGGATATTAAAATTAAATATATGAAAAAAATAATATTTGTTTCTCTGATATTAGGTTCTTTCTTATGGGAAGGATGTGATGATAATTCGTTTGATTATCAGATGTATCAGCCTGGACTGAACGATATTGATTCGGTTTATTTTTCTACAGGGGCTCCGATGATGATTGCTGATGGACAGGCGACACTCGATTTTATTGTAGAAGCTTACCGGAAAGTAAAGATGGATAATGAAGAAGGGGTACGGGTAGATTCTATGGTGCCGGTGGATATTAAGACTTTGCCTGCCGGTAGTGTCAAAATCTTTAAAGGAACGGAAGAAGTCGGGGAGAAGTGGTCGACTACCGATGCGACTCCCGGAACAGTTACTTTTATCGCTAAAGTCGGAGAACGGGCTTCTTCGCCGAAGACGGTTGTTTTAAGGCCTAAGCCGGCTTTACCTCCATTGAAATATGTGGATGTCGTTTTTCATGTTTTCGAATTGAAGAAGAGTGATCCCAGTTATAATCCGTTGACTTATCAGGAGATGGATTATGAGTTGCTCGAACAGGCTTTGCAGAATATGAATGATGTATTCAATAATAAAGTAGGGAGAGGACCTAATGGTGCTTCTGCAAATATAGTCTTTCGTTTGGCTTCAAAAAACGGGAACGGTATGGAATTACAGAAACCGGGGTACAATCGGATCGATTATGATGAAAATAACATTAAACCTTCGAGTTGGGGATTCGACGTATCGAGTTTTATTGCTTATATCAACAAAAATGCAAACCGGATTTGGGATCCGGAGAAATATCTGAATATTGTGGTTATACCTTCCGGGGCTAATATGAGTATGGGGACCAAGACGCCGCAATGGCAAGTGGTTGCCGACGGTGAAGAACCGATAGCCGGAATTCCTAATGTGGTAGACGATTATACGATTCCTACCCGAGATTATGCAAATACTTGTATCGGTGTACCTCAGACTTTATTTCGTCCTGGTTCAGGTAAGAAAATCGAGTTGTATCCCTTCGTCGGTTCTTTTTACGGTATCCTCGGTACCAACCGGAAAGTAGGAAATACCGACTATTGTACCGATACACAGTTGTATGACGGTTCTGGGATATGGTCAGAATTGAAAAAGGTTAGCTGGAATGGAGATAAATTTTTGGCTAATAATGCTATGGACGATAACCGTTACCCTTCTTTGCGGAATAATTTTACATTGGATCAAATTACCCGTATGCGTCAGGTCATGGAAAAATGTCCGGGACGTAATAATGGTTTGGATCAATAAGGGAGGTATAAGGGAGAGATAAAGGAATGAAAAGGAAAATTTGTTATATTATCGCGATGTTGTTGGTAATGACATTCGCAGGAAATGCCCAAAAAACAGTATTTCAAAACCTGACATGGGAACAGGCTGCGGAGCTGGCACAGAAAGAGAATAAAATTATTTTGGTGGATGCCATGCGGAAACCCGCTACGGCAGAGGCGCAGAAACAAAAAGATAAAGAAGAGGCTGTATGGCAGAAAGTGCCTGCCAACCTGGAGTTTTGCAAACAGCATGTGGTGGCCATCCGTATCGATATGGCTACCGAAGAGGGCAAGGCTTTTGCTCCGAAATTAGTGATGAATATGTATCCTACTTACGCTTTCTTCATGCCGAACGGTGATATTTTGGGTACGGTCAGTCCGTTTCTGTTGCCTAAAAATCCGGAACTTTTCTTGGAAAGAGGGAAAAAGGCTTGGGAGCAGGCTGAGGTGAAAAGGAACAATAAACGCTCCATTGTTTTTGAGGAGATGGGTTTGAAAGAGGCATTGGAAAAAGCCAAGAAAGAGAATAAATTGGTTTTCATTGACGCTTATACCGCTTGGTGCCAGCCGTGCGTGATGATGGGAAAGAATGTGTTTACCTTGGACAAAGTAGCTGATTTCTACAACGAGCATTTCATTAACTTAAAAATTGATTTCGGTAAAGAAAAAGAGCTGGCGGAGAAATATGCGGTACGTGGCTATCCGGCTTTCCTGTTCTTGAACGGTAACGGTAAGTTGGTTCATTTGGCAGGGGGCTATACGGAAGCAGATGCTTTCATCGGTTATGGAGAGGAGGCATTGAAGAAAGCAGAAGGTATCGCCTTTTTCAAAGGGACTTGGCAAGAGGTGCTGGAACAGGCTAAGAAGGAAAATAAACTGATTTTTATGGATTGTTATACTTCTTGGTGCGGGCCGTGCAAGATGTTGGCGAAGGAGGTCTTTACCGATCCCGATGTGGCTGCTTTCTTTAATGAAAAGTTTGTGAATGCTAAGGTGGATATGGAAAAAGGTGAGGGACCGGCCTTGAAAAAACAATATGGCGTGAACGCATTCCCGACACTTCTTTTCCTGAATGGAGACGGTGAGTTACAACATTGTATCGTTGGCGGAATGCCTGCGGAAGAACTATTGAAACAGGCTGGTTTGGCGTTGGATGGCCAAGGGGTGGTTTCTTTGGAGAAAGCCTACAAAGCGGGAAACCGGGAACCGGAGTTCATCGAAACATATATGAGCGCCTTGGATTTGGCCAATCGGGGAGAAGTGACCGAAAAGGTCTGTCTGGATTATTTCGCTACCTTGGACAAGGCGAAATTGAGTGAGCGGAAATATTGGGACCTGTTCGCCAAATATGTTGAGGATGTGGATTCGGATGTGTTTGCCTATGTGTATGAACATCGCAATGAATTGGCCCAAGTCATCGGTGAGAAAGAGGTAAAAAACAAAATCCGCGTGGTTTATATCATCGGGGCGAACCGCTTTGTGACCGGTCAGGGAGAGGAGGCGACTTTTGACAAAAAAGGGTTTAACCGTTATTGCAAGCGTTTGAAAAAGACGGATGTAGAAGGTGTTGAAGACATTATTTCCGATGCCCGGATGAACAATGCGGAGAAATTGGGCGACTGGGAAACTTATGTCGACTTGGGTGATGTAAAATTGAAATCGGGTTCTGTGGGGGATGTGATCCTTTACAATTGGGGATTGCGTGTGAACCGTTTGTGCAAAGACCAGACTTTGCGGTTGAGGGTGGCCAAATGGATGGATGATGCTGCGGCAAAATCGAAAGAAGGACCGATGTCGTTTAAAGTTTATTTTGAAAGAGTGGCTAATGATTTGAAACAGGATTATCAAGAAAAATAAGTAGAAATAAAGTATGAAAAGAGTTTTAAATGCAGTGTTGGGCGGATGCCTTTTAGTAGCATCCTGTGCAGCTCCTAAAAAGGATACGATTACCATTAAGGGTAAAGTACAGTTTCCGGACAATCAGTTTAACATGGAGATTGTGGAACGGAACGGTTTTGACAAGACCATTATCGACTCCTGTAAAGTGAATGCTGACGGGACTTACCAGTTTACCATGAAAGTGGATCGTCCCGGAGCCTATTATTTGGATTGCCAAAAATGGCAGGGCGTTTCTTTCTGGGCGGAGGATGAGGATTTGGAAATCAACTTCCGCGGTATGGATACGGCCCGGATTAAAATCAAAAACCCGCCGTATGTACACATCAACGGAGGTCCTAACAATGAGGTGATGAACTTGTTGAACTGGGACAGTTACCGGGGCTATCAGCTGATGATCGGTGTTTCGCAGGGAGTATATCGGATTGAGGGATTGGATATGCAGGCGAAGCAGGAAACTTCCATGAAATTTTATGACATGCTGGGCGACGAGTCCAGAGCCCGGAGCAAGTATATTGCCGAGCATTATGCCGACCGGAATAGTGTGCTGGCAGTGTTGCCGATGCTGCGCGGAAATGAGAATGCCGCATTGGTAGAGCAGGTGCTGGCTAAATTGGAAGCTAAGAACCCGGATTATGCACCGTTGAAAAAATATAAAGCGGATATGGCTGAGGCGAAGGCTCAAAAAGAGCGTCTGGCTGAAGGTAAGGTGGCTCCCGAGTTTTCATATCCGACTCCGGATGGAAATAAAAACCTGGGACCTCAGGACTTTAAAGGCAAGATTTTAGTGCTTGATTTCTGGGCTTCTTGGTGTGGACCTTGCCGTCAGGAAATTCCCCATCTGAAAGAGGCTTTCGAGGCTTATAACGAGAAAGGGGTCGAGTTCCTGAGTGTTTCCATTGACAAGGATGGCAATGCCTGGAGAAAAGCCATGAAGGATGAGAATATGCCTTGGGCACAGGTACAGGCTCCCAAGGCCGGAAAGGATGTGATGAAACTGTATCAGTTCTCCGGAATTCCCTATATTTTGGTCTTGGATCAGGAAGGCCGTATAGTGGGCAAGAACCTGCGGGGACAGAAACTGATGGACAAGCTGGAAGAGATGGTGAATGGTGGCGCTAAGAAAAGCGTGGCTATGCCGGCGATGGGGATGTAATTAAAATTTGATGTTGTATATTTGAATACTCATTGAAATAAAAAAGGATTATGAAAAAAGTATTTTTATTGGTTATGTTGGTTGCCGGAATTCTGTTTGGTGCGGAGGCTCAAAACCGCAGTATCAATTTCGAGCAGACCAAAGTGTGGAAGCAGATTGTGAAAAAAGCGAAGAAGGAGAAAAAGCTGATTTTCGTAGACTGTTACACTTCCTGGTGCGGCCCGTGTAAGATGCTGGCGAATAATGTGTTTACTAAGGATGAAGTAGCCGATTACTTTAATCAGACCTTTGTGAATGCAAAGTATGATATGGAAAAAGACGAGGACGGCATTATACTGAAAACGCAGTTCGGCGTGAAGGCATTCCCTACGTTGGTGTTCGTTGATCCGGCAACACAACAGGTGGTGCACCGGATGGTCGGTGCCGGTAGCGCAGAATGGTTGGTGGAGGGTGCCAAAACAGCCGGTGATCCGCAGAACAACCTGACCGGTTTGACGAAACGTTACGAAGCCGGAGAGAGAAACGGCGAGTTTTTGGGCCGTTATCTGGCTGCCTTGGCTTCCGCCTACATGCAGGAAGAACAGGGTAAGGTGGCAGCCGAATACCTGAATTCGCTTTCAGAAGAACAGTTGGCTACCAAAGAGAATTGGGAGCTGGTGAAAAAGTATGTCAGTGATCCATTGTCAGGTCCTTTGAAAAAAGTCATGCAGAATCGGGATAAATTTTATGCGGTGGCCGGTAAAGAGGTGGTTGACTATAAATTAGACAATAGTATTATGGGGGCGACAATGGCATTGACACATTGGCGTCCGGGCATGGGGCAGACTTTTGATGAAAAGCGGAATGAAGAATTGATCGGCTATCTGCTCAGTGTCGATTATGCAGGAGTTCCGGCAGCTTTGGCACAGCTTTATACGGCTGCTTATATCCGGAAAGGAGATTTCCGCGGTTTACTGGATAAAATGAAGGAAGTGTTGAGTTATAATATGTTCCGCTCTGGAGCTGACCTGAATTATTTCCAGAACAATATCGAAGCCCTTACACTTTGCGATGACAAGGCTTTGGTGGAAGAGGGAATCAAATGGATTGACGAGGTTTGTGCGGTGACGCCGGATTTTTTCTCCAAAGCAAATCTGATGAATTCCAAAGCTCGTCTGCAAACCAAGATCGGTGACACGCTGGGAGCCGATAAATCCAAGATGGAAGAAGAAAAATATAATAAAGAAGGGGAAAAACGAAGCGGAGGGAAAGTATTCCGTGCTATGAGAATGAACTAAGAATTGGGGTTTACCTGATAGGAAAGCTATTTAACAGGTTGAAGTCCGGTTTTAGCGGGAAAACTTCAATTTGTTAAATAGGGACATTCAGTAAATACTATAAAATTAGCCAACTAATTCATACATAAAATATTGCGAATTAGTTGGCTTTTTTGTATCTTTAGGTATTCCCCCGCAAATAAGGTTTGGCAGCCAAAACGGGGGAAATACCCTGACTAAGATATGGCTAAGATACAAAATATTTCAGAAATTCACCCTACTTTGGGGTTTACAGAATTTGATATTCTGGAAAGATACCGCAAAAGTTTTCATGAGAGTGAGCTTGGCAGGCTTCATTCGGTATTTCCATTTGAGCATATAGCAAAGACTGTGGGCTTGTCGGACCAGCATCTGGGGCGCAGGAATATATTCAGTCCCTGCGCAAAGATTGCCCTTATGGTCCTGAAGGCATACACCGGATTCTCTGACAGGCAGCTGGTGGAACATCTGAACGGGAACATACACTACCAGATGTTCTGCGGGATTATGATAAATCCGTCCTTCCCCATAACCAACTACAAGATAGTCAGTGCTATCCGCAATGAGATAGCGTCCCGTCTTGATGTTGATTCCCTCCAGGAAGTGCTGG
>OJSQ01003045.1_pt1 | contig 12849 bp, 7 predicted proteins | sample 1599551 | NCBI WGS metagenome assembly OJSQ01 (sample SAMN04168659, study PRJEB22393) | human gut metagenome | biome: human gut microbiome; feature: stool | host: Homo sapiens | collected 2014-05-12
CGCATTTGATAGTAGTCTGCTGATAATTGGGATGGATTCCTTCCTTCATTGCTCTGGTTCACCTCTTTCTGGTACAATAGTCCTCTTTCACAAAGGCAACTGTGATGATACCACATCTCATGGCAAAATGCAAGCACTTTTTGCAAATTTACAAATTTATTGTGGCGCCCGTGGAGAAAAAGTACAATACCTTGCGGCAGACCTTCTCCTCCATCACCCGCTCCAGCGCCTGAGCATAGGCCTCCAGCTGGGGCCGGTACTCCTCCGCCCGCTGCGGCTCCTCGCCGGGAGCCAGACGGTCGGTCTTGAAGTCCACCACCACAAGCCCCTCCTCCGTGCGGAAGGCGCAGTCCACGACGCCCTGAAGCATCAGTTCCTCTCCCTCCGCCGCCGGGTCGTACAGCGCCGCCGGCATCAGCAGGGCAAAGCGATACTCCCGCCAGACCTGCCGGGCCTGCCGGATCTCCTGCGCCAGCGGCGTCGCCAGAAACGCCCGGATGCGCTCCATGTCCACCGCCTCCGCCTGCTGGGGTGTCAGAAGCCGCCGATCCGTGAGCCGCCGCACCTGCTCCTCCGGGTCCGGGCCGCCCAACTCCAGATACTGCATCACCAGATGCATGGCCGTCCCCCGTTCCGCAGCGGTGAGCCTGCGCTCCTGCTGCAAAAAGAGGGGCCTCTGGAAGTCCAGCCGCCGGGGCCGGGCGGATGCCGCCCCCTCTGCGATCTCCTCATCCAGCACCCTGCCCTTCAGCTGGGTGGCCGTCACCTTGGTGGGGATGGTGCAGGCCGCCGTGTGGCCATAGCGCAGCTCCATGGCGGAGAGATCATACCGTCGCTCCTGCACCGCAGCCTCCTCCGGGGCCGCAGCCGCAGACCCACATTCAAACACCGGGTTCTCCCACAGCCGCACCTGCCAGCCGCCATCGGAGAGGGCCGGCTGCTCCGGCTCCATGTCCGCCCACTGCCGCAGCACCGCCGCCTCCGGCGTACACAGCAGCGGCAGCAGGATCCAGTCCCCCGGCGCCTTGGCGCTCCCCACGGCCTCCGGCGCCGCAGGACAGCCCGCCACACTGAGCAGGCCCCGGACCCGGTTGCGTGCAAAGCGCATACAGTCCACGCAGATCAGCTTCTCCTTGGCACGGGTCATGGCCACGTACAGGATCCGCATCTCCTCCGCCAGACTCTCCCGTGACAGGGCCAGCTGAATGGCCTGCTTGGAGACGGTATCGTACCGGATGCGCCGCTGCCGATCCACCCGCTCCGTCCCCAGTCCCAGCCGGGGATGCACCAGCACGGGCCGCTGGAAATCGTCCCGGTTGAAGCCCTTCTGCAGATCCGCCAGGATCACCACCGGGAACTCCAGTCCCTTGGACTTGTGGATGGTCATCAGCTGTACGCCGCCGCTCTCCTGCCTTGCGCTGATATCCGGCAGGTCGCCGCTCTCCATCAAGTCATGCAGATAGCTGACAAAATCGAACAGGTTCCCCCGTCCCGCAGCCGCCAGCTGCCCGGCGTAGGCGTACAGCGCCAGCAGATTGCTGCGCCGCTGCGCACCACCCTCCATGGCCCCGAACACCGCCAGTGCCTGCCAGTCCGTGTACAGCTTCCACAGCAGCCGGTCCGCCGTCAGCTCCCCGGCCGCCGCCCGCAGCTGCGCCAGCCGCTCCAGAAAGGCACGGCTATCCTCGCCGTCGTCGGCACACAGAGCGCCGTAGTAGTCTCCCCCCGGATGCCCGCCCCGGATCTGGGCCAGCCGATCCGGTGAAAAGCCCAGCAGCGGCGACCGCAGCACCGCCAGCAGCGGCACATCCTGCCGTGGATTGTCCACGATCTGCAAAAACGACACCATCACGGCGATCTCCATGGTCTCGAAGAAGGACTGCTCCTCCCCGCCGGCGCAGGGGATATCCTCCCGCTGCAGGGCCGCCGTGAAGGCCTTCCGCCTTGCCGCCGGAGAGCGCATCAGGATCACGATATCCTCCGGTCGGACAGGCCGCTGCTGCCCGTCCTCCCCCTGCACGGGGAAGCCCTCGTCCAGCAGCTGCCGGATGCGATGGGCCACGAACCGGGCCTCCACCTCCGTCCGGTCGAAGCGTTCCTCCTCGCTGTCCGCCACGCTGATCAGATGGAATTCCGTATCCGTGTCGCTGCGCTCCGGATAACCTGTGGCCCCGTAGTTCAGTTGTTCCTCCGGCCCGTAATCCATCTCTCCCATCTGCCGGGACATGATGCTGCCAAACACAAAGTTGGCAGCCGAAAGCACCTGCCGCCGGGAGCGGAAGTTCTGGCTCAGCAGCACCTTTCGTGGCTGCCCCTCCTCTGCCTCCTCTGCCGGTCGGTAGGCCAGATATTTCTCCAGAAAAATGGTGGGGTCCGCCAGCCGGAACCGATAGATGCTCTGCTTCACATCCCCCACGGTGAACAGGTTCTGCCCGTCCCGTGAAATGGCCCGGAAGATGCAGTTCTGCACCTCATTGGTGTCCTGATACTCGTCCACCATGATCTCCCGGTATCGCCCGGACAGTTGCCGCCCCAGCGGCGTCGGCGCACCGTCGTCACCCTGCAAAAGCCGGATGGCATAGTGTTCCTGATCGCTGAAATCCATGCAGTTGCGCCGCACCTTCTCCGCCTGATAGGCGGCGGTGAAATCCTCCGTCAGCTGCACCAGCGCCAGCATGGCCGGGGCCATGGCCTCCAGATCCTCCAGCTGCTCGCTCTCGCTGACCGCCAGCAGCGCACCGATCTCATCCAGTTCGTCCTTGCACCGCTTGCGTACCGTCTGCGCCTGCTCCTTGGCCCCGTCGCAGCCCTTGACGACGCCCATCCGCCGGAAGGCGGGCTTCAGCCGGGCCATGGCGTCCCAGCCCTCCTGCGCCGCCGTCTCATAGCCCTGCAGCTGCTCCGCCATCTCCAGAAACCGGTCGCCGTAGCCCCGGTACAGATCCGGATACTGCTCCATCCACGCCGCCGTCTCCGTCAGCTTCCCCGCCCAGAACCGGGTCCGCCGCAGGATGCTGTCCGTCAGCACCTCCCGGTAAGGCCCCACGGACTCCGGCACCTGCTGCCACTGTCCCCGCAGCCGCTCCAGCCACCGCATGGGGTAGGCGTGGCTCTGGATCTTCCCGTGGATGTCCAGCACCAGCCGCTCCAGCGCCCGGTCGTCCCGCCCGGCGCCCAGCGTCTCCGCCAGCTGTTGGGCCTGAGTATCCCCCCGGCCGATGCGCTGGTAAAACTCCTCCAATACCTGCTCCAGCACCTGCATCCGCAGCAGCTCCGCCTCCTGCTGATCCAGCACCCGGAAATCCGGGGTCAGGCTTCGCTGCCCCTCCGGCGGCAGCAGGTGGATGTTCTCCCGCAGCAGGCTCCCGCAAAAGGCGTCCACCGTTTTGATGTCCGCCTGATACACCCGCATCATCTGGCGGCGCAGGTGCATATTCTCCGGCTGACGGGCCACTCTCTGGCTCAGCTCTGCGGCGATCCTGCCCCGCAGCTCCGCCGCCGCCGCCTTGGTAAAGGTGATGATGAGGAAGTCGTCGATGCGGCAGCGCTCCCGTTCCATATAGCCGAACAGCCGCTCCACCAGCACCTTGGTCTTGCCGGAGCCGGCGGCGGCGGACACCAGCAGACTGCCGCCCCGATCCTCCATGGCCCGCCGCTGCTCCGGCGTGGGCTCAAAACTCCCCATGACGTCCCTCCTCTCCCGTCTCATGCGCTACAAATTCCCAGAACTCGTCGGCCTTCACCCGTTTCAGCGGCCGCAGCCGGTCGCCGGCCTGCCCGTCCTGGAAGTGACAGGCCGATGCAAAATCGCAGTAGGTGCAGGCACTCTCCTGCGGCCCCCGCCAGCATGGGTCTGCATCGATGTTCCCCTGCCGCAGCTCGCGGATGATCTGGTGCAGCAGCTTCTCCACATACTGCCCCAGCCGCCCCAGCTGCGCCGCCGTAGCCACGCCGCCGCTGATGCCGCCGTCCTTGCTCACCTGAATGGGCAGGAAGCACGGCGCCTCCAGCGCACTGTGCTCCATGGCCCGCAGCACCTCCGGATCCCCCAGCACCATGCCGTCCCGCCGCAGCTCCCGGTCCATGGCCCTGCGGAGGGCCTCCGGTGTGATGTCCCGGTCGGCCTTCAGGATCAGATCTCGTGCCGGGTGGTACAGCACCCCCGCCGGAACGATGGGGTATCCGAAGCAGGACTGCCCCTCCTTCTCCAGCGTGAACAGATACAGCAGCATCTGGATCCCCAGCCCGTACCGCACATCCGACAGATCAAAGGACTTGCGCCCCGTCTTATAGTCCACCACCCGCAAATACAGCTTCCCGTCGTGGAGCCAGCCGTCCACCCGGTCCACTTTTCCGCTGACGGAGAGGGTGGCATCCCCCTCCTGAATGGTGATGGCCGGCAGTGTGCCGTCCCGTCCGCCGAAGCCCAGCTCAAAGGCCACGGGCTTGAAATCCGATTCCGCCAGCTCCTCCGCCATGCGGTCCACGATGTCCTCCGCCGTGGTGCGCAGCCGCCCGAACAGATAGCGGAACCGGGCGCTCTTTTCCTCGTAACCCGGTATCTCATCCCGGATGTAAAGGTCAATGTATTTACGGACCATAGCGTGCAGCTGCGGCGTTTTCACCGCCGCCCAGCCGCCGCTGCCTGCCACCTCACGGGCGGTGTTCTCCAGCAGATAGTGCAGAAACGTCCCGATCTCCGGGGCCTCGAAGCCCGCCGGACGCCGCTCCTTGGCCCGCAGGCCGTACTGCATAAAGTAGCCGAAGTGGCACTGTCGCACCCGGTCCATCCGGGATGCGGACATCCCCATCCGGGTGCCGTACAGGGACTGCACCGCCGCTGGGGACAGCCGTCCCCGGCGCAGCTGTCTGGCCCGCTCCATGGCCGCCAGCGTCCCGGCGTACTCCTCTCTCCCGGCAAAGTACCGCCACAGGGAGCCGCCCATCTCCTGACCGGCCTCCTCCAGCGCCACCGCCGGGGTCAGCAGACGCACCGTCTCCCGCTCCGGCATCAAGCCCGGAAACAACCGCTCCAGCCGCCGCACCACAAAGGAGGGCCGCAGCTGTCCGCCGTTGTGATCCGTCACCGGATAGCTCACCGTCAGATGCTCCGACGGCTGGGCCAGACAGGCATAGATGTTCTGTAATTCGTTGTCCAGCGGGTCAAAGGCCGCATCCGACAGCAGAATGTCCCGCTGCTGCAAAACCTCCCGCTCCTCCGGCTCCAGCAGGCCGTGGCCCGACGGCGGCTGGGGCAGCACATGGTCGTTGGCCCCCAGCAGAAACAGCCGCTTCACCGAGTGCCGGTCGTTGCGGGTCAGCTCGCTGACCTTCACCTGATCCAGCGTCGCCGGGATGGTCCCCACGCTGTACTGGGTCAGCACCAGCCGCAGAAGCCGGGCAAATTCCTCGCCGGAGAGCTCCATCTCCCCCAGGATCTCCGCCATCTGATCCAGTACGCCGCACAGGATCCTCCACAGCTGGCTGTATTCCTCCGCCAGCTGGGCCTGTCCCTGCCGCAGCAGCTCCTCCGCCGTCTCCTTCAGCCGCTGCGGCACGCCGGACTCCTCGGCGAATATGTAAAGCATCTCCGCTTTATCCCTTGCCTTCGGCCTATCCTTCAGGCCATCGCTCAGGGGCAGCAGCGTAGAGCGCACCTTCTGCCTTATGCGGTTGACCTCCGCCAGCCGCTGCTGCCGCTCCGGGGTCATCTCCTGCCCGTAGCCGTCGGGGTTTGCCGTCCACTCCGTGTCCCGCAGCCACATATTCCCCCGGATGCTCCACAGGATCACATAGTTCTCCAGCAGGTCGCATTCCTCCGCCGTGATGCCCGCCATCCCCGTCTTGAGATAGCGGAACATATCCTCCCGCCGGAAGCCGCCGGTAACGGCATCCACCGCCCCCAGCAGCATGGTCAGGGGCGGCTTTGCCAGAATATCGCTGCGGCGGCTGATGTACGCCGGGATGCCATCCCGCTGAAAAACGCTCTCAATGACCGGGCCGTATACCTCCATGCTCCGGGCGGTAACGGCAATGTCCCGCCAGCGGCAGGCCCCGGAGGCCACCAGCTTCCGGATCTGCGCCGCCGTCCGCTCCACCTCGCCGTATACCGTGCCGCACTCCCACAGCGCCACCTGCTGCCGGCAGTCGTCCCCCTCATAGGGCATATCCTCCCCCAGCAGGTGCTTCTCCAGATGGGCCAGCGGCCCCTTCCCGGAGCCGGTGAGCCACACGATCTCGCACTCCGTCCCCAGCTGCCGGGCCATCCGCTCCAGCCGCTGCCGCTGACGCAGGGCATTCTGAAACAGCGTCCCCTCCGCCCGGTCGCCCAGCAGCGTCACCGTCACGCTCTCCGCCTGACGCATCACCTGCTCCAGCACGCTCTCCTCCAGCTTGTTCAGATAGGAGAACCCGTCCAGATACACGTCCTTGCCCCGGAGATAGTCGCTCTCCGCCAGCCGGTCCCGCAGCTTCTGGAGCCGGGACCGGGCGTCCACGCCCTCGGCATGGAGTTTCCCGTCATAGGCGGCATACAGCAGCGCCAGATCCCGGAGCTTATCGCCCATGGCGCCCTCCATATCCTCCACCTGCTGCCACAGATCCTGCGGCGTGATCTCGTAGGCGTAGAACTCCTCCGTCAGATCCGTCAGCTGCCGCAGAAACGCCGCCCGCTGGGAGGGCCGTCCGAACACCTTCAGCCGGCTGTGCAGTTCCTGCAGCGCCAGCCGCATGGTCAGCAGCTTACCGCCGCCGTCCAGCGTAAACTCCGCCAGACCGCCGGTCCGGGCCAGCACCCGGCTGCCGAGGCTCTGGAAGCTCAGCACCTCCGCATCACGGGAGGCCGTAGGCCCCAGCGCCCGGCACAGATCCACCTCCGCCTCATGGGAGATATGCTCCGGCACCAGCAGCACCTGCGGCCTCTGGCTGCGCTGCCGGGCCATGGTCTCCAGCACCCGGCGGGACTTTCCGGCCCCCGCCCGTCCGATCCATATGGAAAGCATGGCTTCCCTCCTTCACCTTACTCCGTCACGCCGGGGATATCCCCCACGCCGTCCAGCACCAGCCGGGGCCGGTACGGGAACTTCTTGATGTCCGCCCGGCCGGTGATGCCCGACAGCACCAGCACCGTATCAAGACCCGACTCGATGCCCGCCACCATGTCCGTATCCATCCGGTCGCCGATCATGGCCGCCTCCTCGGAGTGTACCCCAAGGATCCGCAGGCCCGTCCGCATCATCAGGGGATTGGGCTTGCCCACAAAGTACGCGTTCTGACCGGTGGCCATCTCGATGGGTGCGATCATGGCCCGGCAGGCGGGGATGATGCCGTCCTCGGCAGGCCCCGTCAGATCGCTGTTGGTGCCGATGAGCTTGGCCCCCTTCAGCACCAGCCGAACCGCCTTGAGGATGTTCTCATAGTTATACGTATTGCCCTCGCCGATGATGACGTAGTCCGGGTCCACATCGTTCATGGTGATGCCCTCGTCGTGGAGAGCCATAATCAGTCCCGCCCCGCCGATGACGTAGGCGCTGCATCCCGGTGCCTGACTGCTGATAAACCGGGCCGTGGCCAGTGCGCTGGTATAAAAGTGGCTCTCGTCCACATCCAGCCCCATGCGGTGCAGCTTCTGCTGCAGCTCCTTAGGGGACCGCTCGGAGGAGTTGGTGAGGAACAGGAAATTTTTCTGCTCCCGATACAGCCACTCCACAAATTCCTTTACCCCCGGCAGCAGACGGTTCCCGTGATAGATCACACCGTCCATGTCGCAGATAAAGCCCTTTTTTCTTCTCAGTTCCTCCATGGATCATGCTCCTTTCTGAATTGGCCTTTTTCAACACTCATATTATACCTTGCCGTGGGACATAATCCAAGCACGCTTTTGTAAAATCCGCTGTTTTCCAGAATTTTTAGCAATTTCCTGCGGAAAGTACATATTCTGCTTGCTTTTCCCTGAAAATCGGGTATAATATGAGGGCGTCTGCTCTCCAGCAGACAAAAAATCGACTTTTGGAGGAACCTATGAAAAAAATCGTATCTCTGGCGCTGGCCATGCTGCTGGTGCTCTCTCTGGCCGCCTGCGGCAGCAAGAACAGCGGCGCCGGCGATGTGTCCGATGCCCTGACCCTGCTGAACACCGTCTGGGCCACCTACAGCGAGGAGGAAAAGTTCCCCGTCAGCGGCGGCGACTATGACCACCCCGTGGATGACGCTCCCGGTGCCTTCGACATCTCCAACGCCGACAATATGGACTATATGCTGGGCTTCCCCGGCCCCTCCGTGGCCAATCTGGTGGACGCAGCGTCCCTGATGCACATGATGAACGCCAATACCTTCACCTGCGGCGCCTACCACCTCAGCGATGACGTCAGCGCCGCCGACGTGGCCTCCTCCCTGCGGGATAATATCATGAACCGCCAGTGGATGTGCGGCTTCCCCGACAAGGTGGTGATCCTCACCATGGGCCAGTTTGTGGTCTCCGTCTACGGTGCCGAGGATCTGGTGGATACCTTCCGGGATAAGCTCCAGAACTGCTTCTCCTCCGCCGCTGTAGTCTACGACGAGCCCATCGCCTGATGCTCTTTTCCAGTATTCCCTTTCTCTTTTACTTCCTGCCGCCGGTGCTGCTGCTCTACTTCCTGACGCCGGACCGCTGGAAGAATCTGACGCTGCTGCTGAGCAGCCTCGTGTTCTACGGCTGGGGCGAGCCCCGGTTCCTGCTGTTCATGCTGGCCGCCATCGCTCAGGGCTACGCCTTCGGGCGGCTCATGGAGCGGTATCCCCGTCATAAGCGGCTCTTTCTCATTCTCTCGGCGGTGCTGAGTCTGAGTCTGCTGGGCTACTGCAAATACGCCGGCTTTTTCCTCCGCACCTTGGGTGCGCTGACGGGCCTTTCCCTGCCGGCTCTGCAGATCGCCCTGCCCATCGGCATCAGCTTCTACACCTTTCAGGTGCTCAGCTACGTCATCGATGTCTACCGTGGCACGGTGCCGCCCCAGCGAAACCTGCTGCAGCTGGCCACCTATGTGGCCATGTTCCCCCAGCTCATCGCCGGACCCATCGTCCGCTATGCAGACATTGCCCCGGAGCTGATCCGCCGCCGCCACACGCTGACGGACGCTGCCGCCGGCGCACGACGCTTCGTGGTGGGGCTTGGGAAAAAGGTCCTGATCGCCAACGTGCTGTATGAGTTGATGTCCGCCTTTTTGCAGTCTACCCAGCCCTCGGTGCTGTTTACATGGCTCTACGCCGTGGCCTGCGCCCTGCAAATTTACTTCGACTTCTCTGGCTACAGCGATATGGCCGTGGGCCTCGGTCGGATCTTTGGCTTTCATTTCCCGGAAAACTTCCGCTACCCCTTCCTCTCCGGCAGCGTCACGGAGTTCTGGCGGCGCTGGCATATCAGTTTGGGCAGCTGGTTCCGGGACTACGTCTATATCCCGCTGGGGGGCAGCCGCTGCTCCCGCAGCCGGTGGCTGCTGAACGTGTTCCTTGTCTGGGGCCTGACGGGCCTGTGGCACGGGGCGGCGTGGAATTTCGTGCTGTGGGGCCTGTTTTTCGCCGTCCTGCTGGCGGCGGAAAAGCTGTGGTACGGCCACGGGCTGGAAAAGACCCGGCTCTTAAAGCACCTGTATATGCTCCCCCTGCTGGCGGTGAGCTTCGTGCTCTTCCATGCCGCCGACCTCCCCGCCGCCGGGCAGCGGATCGCCGCCCTCTTTGGTTTCGGCGGCCTGCCCGCCTCCGGGGTGGAGAGCCTTTACTACCTCCGCAGCTACGCCGTCGTATTGGTCATCGCCTTGCTGGGGGCCACCCCCCTGCCCGCCAAGGCGGTGCAGCGCCTTCGGGACACCTCTGCCGGCAGCGCCGTGCTGTCCGTTGCGGAGCCTGTGGCGCTGGTACTGCTGCTGGCGCTCTGTACGGCGTATCTGGTGGACGGCTCCTTCAATCCCTTCCTGTATTTTCGGTTTTAAGGAGGGCTGACCATGAACGAAAAACGCACTGCCCTGCTGACGGTATGCCTGCTGGGGGCCTTTCTGCTGACCTTCTCCCTCTGGGCGTACCTGAAGCCCGACGACGCCTTTTCCCAGAGTGAGCGCCGCAAGCTGACTCCGAAGCCAAGCTGTACAGCAGAAAGCATTTACAGCGGGCGCTATATGTCGGATTTCGAGACATACGCCCCGGATCAATTCCCCCTGCGGGAGCAGTTCCGGACCCTGAGATCCCTGACCGGTCTCTATCTACTGCGCCAGAGAGACACCAACGGCGTATATCTGGCGGAGGGCTATGTCTCCCGATTGGAGTACCCCATGCAGGAGGACTCCATCGCCCACGCCGCCCGGCGCTTTGACTACCTGTACGACACCTATCTCTCCGGCACGAACTGCCGGCTGTATCTGTCGGTGATCCCGGACAAGAATGCCTTTCTGGCCTCCTCCCACGGCTATCCGGCGCTGGACTACGGGGCCTTCACCCAAAGCCTGCGGGAAAAAACTCCCTACCTCACCTATCTGCCGATAGGCGATCTGCTGTCGCTGGAGGACTACTACCGCACCGACCTCCACTGGCGGCAGGAGCAGCTGACGGACGTGGCTGCCCGCCTGCTGGAGGGAATGGGGGCCGAAGCCCCCGGCACCTTCCGGGAGGAGACTCTGCCCACCCCCTACTACGGCGTGTACTACGGCTACGCTGCCCTGCCCATGGAGCCGGACACCATCCGCTATCTCACCAATGACACCTTGGAGAGCTGCACCGTCTACCACTACGAGACCGGCCAGACCACCGGCATCTACGATGGGGAGAAGGGCGCCGGGCGGGACCCCTACGAGTGGTTCCTCTCCGGCTCCGAGTCCCTGCTGACGGTGGAAAATCCCCACGCTGCCACGGACCGGGAGCTTGTGATCTTCCGGGATTCCTTCGCCAGCAGTCTGGCCCCCCTTCTGGTGGAGCAGTATGCCAGAATCACGCTGGTGGACATCCGATACCTTTCCAGCACAACGCTTGGAAAGTATCTTACCTTTACAGATCAGGATGTGCTGTTTCTGTATAGCGTCCCCGTCCTGAACCACAGCGACACCCTGAAATGACCCCGTCATCCCTGACGTGGCCGCAGCGTTTCCCCTGTCTGGCAGCGGTACTCTTGACCCCTTGCTGACCCCGACGCATCCACAGTATGGCTGGCAGCGGTATATCTGACCGCCTTCATCCCTGCAAACATCACGCATCCGCAGTATGGCCCTCCCCGGCAAACGCCGGGGAGGGCCATGTCAGCGTGTCGAAAAAGTCTTTTCGCCACGACGAGACATCTTTCAGAGCTTCAAAAAGCTCTGAAAAATGGGGATCATCATCGTGCAGGACACTCTTCCCGGGTTTCCCGCACACACCCTTCCGCCCCGTTGACGAAAGGTTCCCGCTCTTTTGGCTGGCCCAGAAACCGCCGCATCTCCTGCGGCGGTTTCTTTCATATTTGGAGGGGTGGGGCGCATACACTGTCCGTGAAAGGACGGGATGCATTATGCGGGGAAAAGTCTTACTGCTGCGCCGTGGCACGCTGCTGCTGATCCTGACGGCGCTGGTGGCCGCCGGTATTTTCATGGCCGTGGGAGGCCCCGGCTTCGTCAGCGCCTCCGCCGCCAAGCGGCAGCTTCCCATCTACTCGGTGGAGCGGGAGGAGAAGGTCTGCGCCATCAGCTTCGACGCCGCATGGGGCAACGAGGACACTCAGATGCTCATTGACATTCTGAGCAAATACAACGTCAAGGCCACCTTCTTTGTGGTGGGGGAGTGGGTGGATAAGTACCCCGAGTCCGTCAAGGCCCTGGCGGATGCCGGCCACGAGGTGATGGGGCACTCCAACGACCACGCCCACTTCAATACCCTCTCCGCAGATCAGATTGTGGAGGACATCAACACCTGCAACGATAAGATTGAGAAGATCACCGGCAAGCGCCCCACGCTCTTCCGCCCGCCTTTCGGGGAGTACGACGACCACGTCATCACCACCGTCCGGGGGATGGGCATTGAACCCATCCAGTGGGATGTAGACAGTCTGGACTGGAAGGACTATGACGCGGCCACTATCACCCAGCGGGTGACCTCCAGCGTGGGCCCCGGGTCCATTGTGCTCTTCCACAACGCCGCCCTCCATACCCCGGAGGCCCTGCCCGACATCCTGGAATATCTGTTGGGAGAAGGCTATGAGATCGTCCCCATCAGCCAGCTGATTTTGGACGGGGAATACGGCACCGACTACACCATCGACCACACAGGCCGGCAGTGCCCCGTCTCCTCCTAAGCGCTTTCCGCGCAAGAAGGACGCCCCCGCCGGCGGCGGGGGCGTCCTCAACGGGGAGGTGGTTGTGTCTCTTCCCCCTCCTCTGCGATGGGGAGGTAAATTCTGGTGACATAGTTTTGGGGATTCGCCGTCATGGTGGCGCCAATGAGATACTCCTCCATAGAGATCCCCCGCAGCAGAAGTCCATGGCGCTGGGCGTACGCCTCCAGAGACAGGTAGGCGGGAAGCATCTCGGAATACGGCCCCACATAGATACAGGAGACCGCCCGAAACGCCGGCAGGCGCCGACAGTTGGGCAGCTGGGGGTTGGGGTTCTTAATCCGATAGCAGACCTCCAAATCCCCCTCGTCGTCAGAGGGGTCCTCACTGAACTGCTTCTTGTAATCGGAGTGAAAGATCGCCATATTCACATCCACAGGTTCCAGCCCCGCCTGATCCATCAGCTTCAGCAGCTCCGCCCGGCGGGAGATGAAGAGCCGGCTGGCCTTCCAATAGCACTGGTAGCGGGTATAGGCCACCCAGGCCGCGGGAAATTCCACCACAGAGACGCTGGGCTCCGC
>OJSQ01003055.1_pt1 | contig 12789 bp, 10 predicted proteins | sample 1599551 | NCBI WGS metagenome assembly OJSQ01 (sample SAMN04168659, study PRJEB22393) | human gut metagenome | biome: human gut microbiome; feature: stool | host: Homo sapiens | collected 2014-05-12
GCTGGTGGCACGAAAGCCCATGTCCTTGATTTTCTGCTGCACCTGCTGCACATGCTCCATTTCGTCCACCTTTACCATCACACGCTGATATTCCTTGGACTTTTGGCGATTGCCGTTGCTGCTTCCGCCATTTTGCTTTTGCTCCCATGCCTGCTTTTCCTTCTGTATCTTCTCCAGCTCTCGAATCGGCATGATGACCGTCCAGCCGTTATTCCCGTCGGCAGACATCTTCCCAACCGCATCCACCTTCACAGGCTTAATGGTTTTGTCTGCGTCCCGTGTGCCGTAACTCCAATCCCATGTCACACCAAGCTTTTCATTCAGCACATCCACCTGCGGCGGCTCGGAGGCATTGCGCATTTCCCAGCTCAGCTTCGGGTTATAAAATTCCACCCCGCCGCCAATCACAATGGCCTTGCTGTCCTCCTCCGATAAGGCACGTCCATCCTCTACCTGATAGCCCAAGGCGGTCATTGCCCCCGGCTCAATGCCGATAAAGCTTGCATCCGCCATGTATTTTCCTGCTGTCAGGTAAAGATAATCCTCAAGCACGGGCGAAACCGCCTGCACATGCTCCATCTGCCGAAAGTTCTCAACCGCCTTTGCATTCAGCTCATCCTGCTTTTTTGTCTGCTTCATGGAATCTGTTTCTTTGTCATATTCCATACCGCCACTGGGATAAACGTCAATCACCTGCAGGCTGCCCCAGTTTTCCAGTTGACTGGCAAAGCCCTTATTCATGCCGATACCAATAGAAACCATAACCACGATAGAAGCCGTCCCGATTACAACGCCAAGCACCGTCAGCGCCGTCCGCAGCCTTCGCTTCCAGAGGTTGCGCAGTGCCATATCAATCATGTCACGTTTGTTCATAAGGACATCCCCTCTTTATCATCCTCGTGGATTACCTCTGTCACTTCCTCTACAAAATCATCCTCCTCGAAATCATCCTCCAAATCCTCTGCACTGCTCACGCTTTCAGCTGTGCTTTTCGGCGGCTCCTTCTGATTTTTCACAAAGAACGCCAATGCCCCTGCCAGAATCACCAGAAGCCCAAGCCCAATCGCAATATGCTTCTTATCCATGGGCGCACTTGCATCCGGATTTTCCGTATCATCTGGCATTGCAGGCTCTGTCACCTGCATAATCATATCCCTGCGCTGTTCGACTGTCTCGCCGCTCGGGTCCTCGTATGTAATCACAATGCTGACAGGCACCTCGCCCGTCTCGTAAGGCGTAAATGTCGTTTCAAAATAATCACTGCTGCCGGATTCCATGTTGCCAACGTAAGTATTCTTATTCTGGCAATCCACGTTTCCTTCCACCTTAATCATCACGTTGTTCAGGGTAACCTTCCCTGTGTTGTAGTAGTTGAAGCCAACCGTTACGGGCATCCCCTGCTCCACTGTTTCGGGAATGGTAAAATCGTCAATCTGCAGCTCTGTAACCTGCTTCACATTGATACCCAAAAGCTCTGTTGCGGTATATTCCGTCCCCTTGGCATCCTCATATTCAAAATTGACCGTCAGGGTATAGGTTTTCGGCTGTGCCTCCGGCACAACATACAGCCGCAGTGCCTTATTGACGGTTCCCTTCGGGCGAATGGAATCAAAATAGAAGGTATTGCTGCTGTTCACAGGGGTAAAGATATTCCCCGATTTTTGCGTCTCGGAAGATGTTTCCTCTGCCAAGGTCAAATACATTTTGATATTCTTGACCGCCTTTTGCTTATGCGTATTCATCAAGGTCAAATTCAAATCAAATTCCTGCCCTGCCATCACAATCAGCGGATCGCAGCTATAATTGCTTACGATGATTTTCGGCTTACTGGTGTTTTCCTCGCCCTCCTTGCTGGGATTGCTGATATTTACCCCTGCGTACTGCTTGAAGGTTGTTTTTGCCGTACCGCCGGAAGTGTATTCCACCGTAAACTGAATCGCCTGATTCTGTGTCGCAGACTGTGATGTACCCGCAAAAGTAAAGCTCAGACTTGCGCTGCTTCCCGGAGCCAAGGACTGAATATTCTTCATGCTTGCGGATTTCGGAACTACCGCTGTGCTGTCCACGCCCTCCGCTGTTACCACGATATCCTTCGCCGCAACCGCACCTGTATTCTTCAGATCAAAGGAAACCGTGAAGTTCTGATTCACGCCGTAGGTACCACCCGGCTCCTGCATGTTCCGAATTTCCAGAATCGCCTTTCTGCCTGCCACACCGCCGACATTCACATAAAACTGATTCGTCTTTTCGTAATTTTTACCGAACTGGTCGCGATATTTCAGCTTAATCGCAACGGGATAATTCCCTGCTGCCATATCCGCCGCCGCAACCAGAGGGAACTGAAAGGCAGTGCTGCCGCCAATGGGAATCTTGGAAACCATCTTGCTGTTAAAGCCACCCGTCAGGCTGATGCCTTCGGTTGTCAGGTTATCCAGAGAAAGCTCCACCTGATACATATCCTGTCCGCCTGTATTCATCAGCCGTCCGCTCAGTCTTGCACTGCTGCCCGGACTCATATCCTCAGGGGAAAGCTTCATATCCCGGAACGCAAACCCCGGCTCTAAATCAAAGCCCTTCATTTTCAAATAAATCGTCATAGAGCCGCTTCTTGCACTGCCGCCGCGGCTGCTGTAGGTATATTCGATGGGCAGGCTGTAGCTGCGCTCCTGCACATCCCCATCCACCGTTACCTGCAATGTCACCTTTTTATAGGCATTTGCGCCCATGTCGCCAAGGTCGCCGTTGCCCTGCATTTTTACGCGAAACGGCGCAACGCCCGAAGACACTCTCGGCTGAAGGTTCACATTTTCCGCCGTCCCCGTTCCTTTGTTTTTCACCTGTAATTCGATTTTCGTTGTTTTTCCTGCCTCTACTTCATATACACCGTCACCACTGATGACGATATTCCCTTCCCCGTCATCCGCATAGCCCGTTACCCACGAGCCTGCTGCAAGAGAAAACACCATTGCCATTGCCAGTATGCGTCGCAGCCATTTCTTATTCATACACATTCTCCTTTTTTTCCCGTATCCGTTTCTGAATCTTCTCAATCTTTCCATCCTGTAGCACCACGATGCGGTCTGCATATTCTGCCAGCTCCTGATCGTGGGTAACAATGACAAGTGTCTGATGGTTTTTCTGTGCCATACCCGTAATCAAATCCATCATCTCATAGGTTGTTTTTGTATCCAGATTGCCTGTCGGCTCATCCGCAAACACCACAGGCGGGCGGTTAACAAATGCTCTTGCAATGCTGACGCGCTGCTGCTGACCGCCGCTCATCTCAAACGGCTTGTGATTTGCTCTGTCCGCCAGACCGACCGCCTCAAGCATCTCCATTGCCTGTTCATTTCGCTCCTTTACGGAAACACCCTTGAAAATCAGAGGCAAAGTCACATTTTCCAGTGCTGTCAATGTCGGCAGTAAATGATAGGACTGAAACACAAACCCGACATACTGTCTGCGGAAATCAGCAAGCTGATCCTCATTCATCCGTTCGATGTGCTTATTGTGAAACAAAATCCTTCCTTCTGTCGGCTTTTCCAGCCCTGCAATCAAGTTCAGCAGTGTTGATTTGCCCGAACCGGATTTCCCGAACAGACAGCAGACCTCCTCCTTATGGATATTCAGCGATACATTATCCACCGCATGAATGGACTCACTCCCCATCTGAAATACCTTCGTCACATTTCGGATACGAATGATGTTTTCCGTCACGGACATTCCTCCCCTCTCAAAGGATTTTCCTATCCTTTTAATCGAATTTTAATATAAATTTATAGTACCATAGAGTTGTTACAAAAAAAATACCCCTTTTCTTACAATTTTCTTAATCTATTCTAAAAAAAGAAAAAACTCCGTACATTTTGTACGGAGCCGTTTCTATTATTCATTCACTTTAAATTTTTCCAGTCTGTTGGCAGATTCCTCATCCACATAAACCTCCAGCAGAACACCCTCGCCTGTGTGTTCCTCGCGGATAATTTCGCATCTGCCGTGAATCCACCCGATTAAGCTGCCCTCTGTGTAAGGCACAAGCGCCGTAATGGATTTGCGGAAGCTTTGCAGCAGCTTTTCCACCCGCTCCAGAAGCACATCCATGCCGTCCCCATTCTGTGCAGAAACCTGCACGATATCTCTCGCCATGGTATCCATCGGCAAGGGCAGCTCCACCTCTCTGTCCATCTTATTAAAGACCGTAATCACAGGAGTATCCTCACACCCAAGCGACCGCAGCGTATCATATACCACCTCGATATGCTCCGCTCGGTTTGCATCCGAAGCATCTACAACATGCAGCAGAATATCTGCATACTGCAATTCCTCCAGTGTTGCACGGAACGCCTGCACCAGATGATGCGGCAGCTTCTGGATAAAGCCTACCGTATCCGTCAGAAAAACCTCCGAGCCGCCCGGCAGTTCAATTTTTCTTGTGGTTGTATCCAATGTTGCAAAAAGCTTATCCTCCGCCAGAACGCCTGCATCGGAAAGTCGGTTCAGAATCGTGGATTTCCCCGCGTTAGTATAGCCCACCAGAGAAATCACAGGTGACCCCTTTTTGCTTCTCTGCGCGCGAAGCAGCTCTCTGTGTGTGCGGATTTCCTGCGCATCCTTATTCAGCTCTGCAATTCGCTCCTTGATGTAGCGTCTGTCTGTTTCCAGCTTCTTTTCCCCGGGGCCCCTTGTCCCAATGCCGCCGCCCAGACGGGACATGGATGCGCCCATCCCCGTCAGTCGGGAAAGGCGATATTTCAGCTGCGCCAGCTCCACCTGAATCTTCCCTTCGCCCGATAAGGCTCTTGCTGCAAAAATATCCAGAATCACAATCGTTCTGTCCATCACCTTTGTACCGAGCATCTGCTCCAGATTCCGCAGCTGTGCAGGAGAAAGCTCATCATCGCAGACAATCCCTGTTGCATCATACGCCAAAAGCATCGCCTTCAGCTCCTCAATTTTCCCTGTGCCAAGGTAATGTCCGGGGTGAATCCTTTCCCTTTTCTGCACAGAGCGCGCCACCGCCGTCCCTCCTGCTGTTTTTACCAGCTCCTCCAGCTCATCCAGACACGCATCCGTATCCATTGCAGAGCGGCTGCTTCTCTCATCCATCTCCACCGCAACCAGAATGACTCTCTCCTCAAGCTCATTTAGCTCGTGTAACTCCTTCGCCATCTTATACCTCCCGCAGCCATTCCCCATCGAAGGAAAACTCCGCAGGCCCCGTCATATAAACATGGTTGTCCTCTGCATTCCATTCAATGGTCAATGTGCCGCCAATCAATTCTACATCTTCTTTTCTGTCTGTTTTGCCGTTCAGCACACAGGCTACCGCCGTTGCGCTCGCCCCTGTGCCGCATGCCCATGTTTCGCCGCTGCCACGCTCCCAGACACGCATTTTCACATGGCTGTCATCCACGATTTCCACAAATTCCGTATTCACCCTGTCGGGGAAAATGGGATGGAATTCGGATACTCTGCCGTATTTCTCAATGGGGTATTCCATCACATTTTCCACAAAGGTAACCGCATGAGGATTTCCCATGGAAACGCAGGTAAAATCAAATTTCCGATCCAGAATTTCCACTGTTTCACCGATAACAGGATGCTTGTCACTCAGAACGGGAATTTCTGCCGCCTCCAGCACAGGCTCACCCATATCCACAGTTACGCTTTCCACAATGCCATCCTTTACATGCAGCTGCAAAATCTTGATGCCGCCCAATGTTTCCAGTGCCACCGTTGTTTTCTCCGTCAGTCCTCTTTCGTAAACATATTTGCCGACACAACGAGAAGCGTTGCCGCACATTTTCCCCTCCGAGCCATCCAGATTAAACATTCTCATGCGAAAATCCGCAGCCTCGGAAGGCATAATCAGAACCAATCCGTCCGAGCCAACCCCAAAATGGCGCTCACTCATGGCAATTGCCAGCTTTTCGGGATTCTCCACCTTTTCTGCAAAACAGTTTATGTAAATATAGTCATTCCCGCAGCCCTGCATTTTTGTAAAACGCATATTCCTTCACTCCTTTTCTTCTTTCCCTTTTGTATGTAACGCGGGCAGAACTGCCCGCTTTTTCCTTTGTTGCTTTTATTGCTTTGTCATTTTCATCTGCGGCTCCTGCCCAACATTATGATACAGCGTCAGGCACCACAGACCGGACAAGCCGACCAGTGCAAAAATCACTCTTGCCAGCCAGAACAGGCTTCCATGGAACAGAGTTGTGACTAAATCGAAGCCGAAAAATCCAATCAATCCCCAGTTCAGCGCACCGATAACCACTAAGGTCAGCGCAATCATATTTGTTGCTTTCATGATAATTCCTCCTTAATACAAAAAATTCGGGATAAATCCGTATCTATAGTATTTCTAAGGAGTGCCTTTTTTATTTAAAAAACTTTTCCACCAGTGTGCCGAAGTCATTCCCCTTCAGATTGCCCACTGCGGAATAGCTGATTTTCTCAGTGTCGAGCACTGCCCTCGCCGTCGCAAGCACATCCGCCGCCGTCACTGCCTCGATTTTTGCAATCACTTCCTCTGTTTCCTGCACCTCTCCACGCAGAAGCAGAGAGGCCCCTGCCGCCGTCATGCGGTTCAGCGTGCTTTCCGTCCCGATGATGAAATTGGAAATCATCTGCTCCTTCGTCACCGCAATCAGCTGTTCCGGGAAGGCTTCCGCCGTCACTTCCTTCAGCTCCTCTGCAATCAGCTCAAACACCCGCTCCGTCTGATTAGGGTTCATGCTCGCGCAAATCGTGAAAACACCCGTATCCGCAAAGGCAGTCGTATAGCTGTAGATGGAATAGGTCAGCCCGTTTTCCTCTCGAATTTTCTGAAACAGGCGCGAGCTCATGCCGCCGCCGAAAAGCGTATTGAAAATTGCCAGTGCATATTTCTGCGGATGCTCTCTGGTCAGTCCGGGAAAAGCAAGGCAGACATGCACCTGCTCAATATCCTTTTCCTTCTCCACACAGGAAATCTGATACGCCGCATGGGTATCATGCTGCACAAAGGGCGTTTCCCGTTTCCATCCGCCCAGCTTTTCATTCAGCTTCCCAAGCATTTCCTTCTCCTCGAAATTTCCTGCCACAGAAAGCACGATATTTTCCTGATGATAATTCCGTTCATAATACGCCCGAATGAAATCCGCATCAAAGGCAGCAATTGTTTCCTCCGTCCCCAGAATCGGCATCCCCAGGGAGGTATCACGCCAGATGGCATCCTGCAAGGCATCATGCACCAGCTCCTCCGGCGCATCGTCGTACATATAAATTTCCTCTGTAATGACATTGCGCTCCTTCTGCACCTCCTCCTGTGCAATCAAGGGATGCAGCAGCATATCACTCATCACATCCAGTGCGCGGTCAATATGCTTATCCAGCACACGGGTATGATAGCAGGTATATTCCTTCGTGGTATATGCGTTAATCTGCCCGCCGAGCGCATCCATTTCCTCCGCAATCTGCCTTGCCGTGCGGCTTTTCGTCCCCTTGAACATCATATGCTCAATATAATGTGACACGCCGTTTTCCTGCGGCAGTTCATTTCGGGAGCCGTTTTTCACCCAAATCCCGAAGGAAATGCTGCGGACATAGGAAATGGATTCCAGTGCGACCCTTATGCCGTTGTCCAGTGTTCTGATTGTAACCATACCATCTCTCCTAAATCAGCTTTCTGTTTCTATCATGAGAAAAATTTCTGTTTTTATGCAGTCTTTTCCATCCTCTTTCCGATAAAATTTCGCTCTGCGCCTGACAAAAAGGCAGGAGGTTTACAGGCTTACACCTGCAAACAGCCCCTGCCTGCGTTTTACTGCTATTTTATTTTCAAAATCTTATTTGTTTTCTTCTGCTTCCATGGCATCCTTCATGGAGAAGTTCAGTCTGCCCTGCTTGTCAATTTCCATCAGCTTCACGGAAACCTTATCGCCAACAGCCAGAACGTCCTCAACCTTTGCCACACGCTTGTTGGAAATCTTGGAAATATGAATCAACCCTTCCTTGCCGGGTGCGATTTCAACAAATGCGCCGAAGGTCATCAGTCTTGTGATAGTACCCTGATAAATCGTGCCGGGTTCGGGATCGGAAACGATTGCGGTAATCATATCCTTTGCCATCTGGATGCCTGCGGGATCAATGCCCTTGATGTAGATGGTGCCGTCATCCTCTGTATCGATTTCACAGCCGGATTCCTCCACAATCTTCTTGATAACCTTACCTCTTGCGCCGATAACCTCAGCAATTTTTTCCACATCAATCTGCATCTGTGCAATCTTCGGTGCATAAGGAGAAAGCTCTTTTCTGGGCTCTGCGATTGCCTTCAGCATAACCTCATTCAGAATGTAATCTCTTGCTCTGCCTGTCTGCGCAAATGCCTGCTCAATCATCGGGAAGGTCAAGCCATGAATCTTCATATCCATCTGGATGGCTGTGATACCCTCGCTTGTGCCTGCAACCTTAAAGTCCATATCGCCGAAGAAGTCCTCTACGCCCTGAATATCTGTGATTTCGATGAAATCATCATCATTTTCACCTGTTACCAGACCTACGGAAATACCTGCAACGGGGCGTTTGATGGGAACACCTGCCGCCATCAGAGACAGTGTAGAGCCGCAGATGGATGCCTGAGAGGTAGAACCGTTGGAGCTTAAAATATCGGAAACCAGACGGATTGCGTAAGGGAATTCTTCCTCACTGGGAATAACGGGCAGCAATGCTCTTTCGCCCAGTGCGCCATGCCCGATTTCACGTCTGCCGGGACCTCTAGAGGTTTTTGCTTCGCCTACGGAGAAGCCAGGGAAGTTATAGTGATGGATGTATCTCTTGCCTGTTTCGTTTGTATCCAGACCATCCAATCTCTGTCCTTCGCTGATTGCCCCCAATGTGGTTACGGTCAATGCCTGTGTCTGTCCTCTGGAGAACAGTGCGGAGCCATGCACACGAGGCAGAACGTCTACCTCTGCGGACAGCTTTCTGATTTCTTCAATGCCACGACCGTCGGGGCGCTTGTGGTCTCTCAGAATCATTCTTCTTACCGTCATTTTCTGGAATTTATAAATAATATCGCCAATCAGTGCGTCGATATCCGTTTCTTCGCCAACCATTGCTGTCAGCTGCTCTGTCAGGGCTTCTGTAACCTCCTCGGTCAGCGCCTTAATCTTTGCATCTCTGTCCTGCTTCAGCTCCGCAAAAACGGCATCCTCCATTCTTGCGTCTGTGATAAAGCCGGTTACCAGCTGATATGCGTCTTCGGGAATTACATATTCTGTGTAGGGCGCTTTTTCCTTACCCTCTTTTGCTGTGATTTCCTGAATGAATTTCACAACCTGCAGGTTGGTATCAAATGCAAGATGAATTGCCTCCATCATCAGTGCATCGGGAATTTCGTCCGCGCCTGCTTCAATCATCATAACCTTATCTTCCTTGGAGGAAACGGTCAGATTCAGTCTGGTTGTTTCTCTCTGCGCCGCTGTGGGGTTTACCACCAGTGCGCCGTCACAGTAGCCGATATTCACAGAGGATACGGGATCTGTAAAGGGAATATCGGAAATATTCAGCGCAAGAGAAGCACCAATCATTGCCAGCACCTCAGGTGCGCAGTCCTGATCTACGGACATAACGGTTGCAACGATAGCAACGTCATTTCTGTAATCCTTGGGGAACAGCGGACGCAGAGGTCTGTCGATACATCTTGCTGTCAGAACCGCCTTTTCGGAGGGTCTGCCCTCTCTTTTGATAAAGCCGCCGGGAATTTTACCAACGGAATACAGTCTTTCTTCGTAATCAATGCTCAAAGGGAAGAAATCAATCCCTTCTCTGGGCTTATCGGATGCAGTTGCAGTTACCAGAACGGTTGTGTCACCGTAACGCATTAAGCATGCACCGTTTGCCTGCTCTGCCACTCTGCCGATTTCTGCTGTCAGTGTTCTGCCTGCCAGCTCCATGGAATAGCTTCTAAACATAATCATTCTCCTTTTCTTGAATGTCGTTTTTCGCACCATAGATCTTCAACTTCGCCTGCAAAGCCTGTCCTTGCAAAAAAAGTTGGAAATCTATAGTGCCGCCTACATACTTGCTTGGCGGAAATCCGCCGCTTTTTAAAAAGAAAGGGAGGATTTTTGGATCCTCCCTTTTTGTATCATCTGTAAATTACTTTCTCAGACCCAGTTCTGCAATGATTGCACGGTATCTTTCGATATCGATTTCCTTCAGGTAGTTCAGCAGACCTCTTCTCTGACCAACCATTTTCAGCAGACCACGTCTGGAGTGGTGATCCTTCTTGTGCATTTTCAGGTGGTCTGTCAGCAGAGAGATTCTTGCTGTCAGCAGTGCGATCTGAACTTCGGGAGAACCTGTGTCGTTAGGTGTTCTGCCGTATTTTGCGATGATTTCCTGTTTGTTGATTGTTGCTGCCATTGTTGTTTTCCTCCTTAAAAACCTTATGTTTTTTTATTTCTGTATCCCCAAAGACTAAGTAATGGTCGGAGTGTCCGGAAACTGAGTCTCGGTTTTACAACATTAGTATCTTACCATACGAAGCCCATCTTTGCAAGGAAAATTCAAGGAAATTACGCAAGTTTCCCAAGAAAAGCAGGCTTTTTTTCGATTTTCACGCCTTTATTTTTCCTGCTCGCTTCTCCAATGTGCATACTCCGCAGAGTGAAAATAGGCTCTCGCCTGCTCCGCATTGATCGCAATTTGCCTTTGCAGCTCCTCCACACTGGGAAATTTCTGTTCACTGCGCAGGAATTTATAGAAAAATGTCTGTAGCTGTTCGCCGTAAATCATTTCATTAAAATCCAGTAAATACGTTTCCACAATCTTCACTGTGCCGTTTACGGTGGGGTTTTTGCCGATATTGGTCACACCGTAATAATATTTCCCCTTATACAATGTCTTTGTTGCATAGACCCCATTGGGCGGGAACAGCTTGAGCGGATGCGCCTCGATATTTACCGTAGGGAAGCCGATGGTTCTGCCCAGCTTTTTCCCTTCCTTTACTGTACCAAGGATAAAATAAGGCACCGTCAGCATCTGGTTTGCTTCTTCCAGATTCTTTTCCAGAAGGCATCTGCGGATACGGGAGGAGCTGACTCTCTCATCCCCATGCAGCACCTTCGGCACACCGATAACCTTAATGCCGCGTTCTGCACCAAGGCGCTTCAGCATTTCATAATTGCCTGCCGCGCCCTTGCCAAAGTGGTAATCCTCCCCGACCACCAGCACCTGGCATTTCAGCTTTTCAAAAATCAGCTTCACTGCAAAGTCCTCAGGGTCCATCGCCGCAAAGTTCATATCAAAGGGATATTCAATATAAATATCAATGCCCATCTGCTCCATCTGGAATTTCTTTTCCGAAGGGTCAACGATTAAGGCAAAATCTTCTTTTCTTTGAAAGACAAACATCGGGTGGGGAGAGAAGGTAAATACCACGCTTTTCAGCCCCTCCTCCTCCGCAAATTGTTTTGTCAGATTGATCAGCGAACGATGCCCCTGATGCAGACCATCAAAGTTCCCCAGAGTCACAGCCGTCGGCTCGCTCTGCTCAATTCGCGTGTCAGTAATATGTTCCATTTTTTTACTCCTTTTACAAGTATAAAAATCCTTGCTTTATACCAGCATTTTAAACGGTTTGATGTAAAAATTCGTTTCTTCTTTTTTCAGTGTATACAGTCCAACAAGGTGATTCTCAAAATCGTAAACCGCTGCGATTTCATCCTCCTGCAATGCCTTCGGCTGCTTCGTAAAATATTTTTCCTGTATTTTTCCGCCGTTATAGAGCAGCTTGGTCGAGCCCTCCGCAATTTTTATCACGGGAAAGTCTCTCAGCGCCTCCTGCATCGTCAGCAGGGCATCCTCTGCTCTCTCCTGCTCCGCCAGTGCCTTCAAATCATCCAGCTTTATGGCGTTTTCCAGAGAAAAGCTACCTGTTGCTGTCCGCAGCAATTCCGCCATGTGTCCGCCACAGCCCAGTGCCTTGCCGATATCGGCGCAAAGCGTGCGGATATATGTCCCCTTCGAGCAGTCAATGTCCATCTCCACTCTGTCGGGCGGCAGGAACCTGCGAATCCGAATATCATACACCTCAATGGTGCGTGCCTTTCGTGCAATCTCCTTGCCCTCTCTGGCAAGCTCATACAGCTTTTTCCCATTCACCTTCACCGCGGAATACATCGGCGGCACCTGCTCCAGTCTGCCGATAAAGGCTGCCACAGCCGCGCGGATTTTTTCCTCATCAAACACAACCGCCTTTGTCTCCAGAACCTCGCCCGAAGCGTCCTCCGTCGTTGTGGTCACGCCTAAGCGGAGCATGGCGCGGTAGCTTTTTCTGCCATCCATGATGACATCCGAAAGCTTGGTTGCCTTGCCCACGCAAACCGGCAGAACGCCCTCCGCATCGGGGTCAAGCGTGCCGGTATGCCCCACCTTTTTCATGTGAATGGTTCTGCGAACAATCGCAACCACATCATGGGAGGTGAATCCCTTTTCTTTGTAAATATTGAAAATACCGTCCAAAAAACAGTACCTCCTTAAATTCTTTTTTACAGCATTTTTTCCACCTCTGCCAGAACCATTTCCTTGGCTTTGGCAATGGGTACGGAAATGGTACAGCCTGCCGCAGCGCAGCGCTTCATCACAAAGGCTGCCAGATCCGCCGCACTGCGCTCCCCCAGCTCTGCCGCAATGCCCAGACGGTCCACTGCCTCCAGCAGCTTGCGGCAGCGGCTGGACTTCTTGGGCAGGAACTCATTCTGCTTGATGGCAATGATGAACACCGTCGGCTCCACAGCATCA
>OJSQ01003076.1_pt1 | contig 12654 bp, 7 predicted proteins | sample 1599551 | NCBI WGS metagenome assembly OJSQ01 (sample SAMN04168659, study PRJEB22393) | human gut metagenome | biome: human gut microbiome; feature: stool | host: Homo sapiens | collected 2014-05-12
CCCTGTTCCGCAGCGGCCTGAAACAGCTCATCGGCATCGAGCCCGGCCTGACGGTCGCGGGCGAGGCGGGGGACGGGCTCGCAGGCATCCGGCTCGCGCAGTCGCTCCGGCCCGATCTCATCCTGCTGGATATTTCCATGCCCGAACTCAGCGGCGTGGAGGCCATACCCCGTATCAGGGAGGTTGCGCCGGGAGCGCGCATCCTTATCGTTTCCATGCACGCCACAGCCGGGCATGTACGCGCGGCCCTGAAAGCCGGAGCCGACGGCTACCTGCTCAAAACGGCGGACGAGGACGAGTTCCTCGTCGCCATCCGGGCCCTGCTCAAGGGAAGGAAGTACATCAGCACTGAGCTCACCGGGTCCATGATTATTTCATACGTGGACGGCAACGCCGAAGCCGCCTCGAAAGCCGACTCCCTGACGCCAAAGGAAAAAATGGTGCTGAAACTCATTGCCGAGGGCAACAGCAACAAAGACATCGCCGCCAAGCTGAACCTGTCGGTCAAGACCATCGACACCCACCGCACCAGCTTTATGAAAAAGCTTGATCTGCATAATGTACGCGAAGTTACGCGCTTCGCCATGCAGAACGGGCTTGTAGGGGACGGCATTGACTAAGCGACTCCGCCGCGCCGCCCCGCGCCTTTCGGCGGCCTCTCCGTTCCCGCCCGGAACGGGACGCCCCGTCCGCACGGGCCATGCATACCTGACGGCCTTCTTGTCCGCGGCCCTGCTGCTTCTCGCCCTGTACGCGGCTCCGGCCTCCGCCTCTCCGGAAGACAACAGCCTCATTGTGGCGCTGGAACGTTTTCCGCCCGGTTTCAACCCCGCCGTAGCCAGCGGCAGCCTGACCAGCCAAATCGGGGCGCAGCTGTTCGCCGGGCTGGTCCGTACCGGAAAGGACGGCCCCATACCCTATCTCGCGGAGTCATGGGAAATCGATTCCCAAGCCAAACGGTTCCGGTTTCATCTCCGCAAAGGCGCGACCTTTCATGACGGCACCCCGATCACGGCCAATGACGTGGCCTTTTCCATCCGGGCGGCGCAACGGCACCATCCTTTCCGCTCCATGCTCGAAGCCGTGGACAAGGTCGTCCCGGTAGACGACCTGACGCTCGATCTGGAGACGTCCATCCCGCAGCCCGCCCTGCTCAAGTGCTTCATCCCCGCGCTGGTCCCTGTCCTGCCCGCCCACATCTATGGGGACGGCACGCCCATCGACACCCACCCCGCCAACCTGCGGGCCGTAGGCTCCGGCCCGTTCCGCCTTGCCTCGCTGGAAAAAGGGAAAAACATCGTCCTCGAACGTTACAAAGGCTTTTTCCTCCCCGGCAAGCCGCGCCTCGACCGGATCACCTTCCGCGTCTATTGGGACCAAAACGAAATCCCGCTTGCGATCATGCAGGGCGAGGCCGATCTCTACGCCTTCTCTTCCCTGTCGGATGAAGAGCGCATCTTCCGCTCCAATCCGGCCATTGAAGTCACCCGGGACGAGTTCTCCCTCCTCCATCCCTTCGCCCTGCTGACCTTCAACGTGCGCAACCCGATTTTCCGCTCGCCCGAAGTCCGCAAGGCCCTCGCCATGAGCATCGACAATAAGGCGCTGGCTCAAGCCGTGCCCGGCGGGGTCCGGCCCATGTACGGCCCCATCCCGCCCGGCTCGGAGTGGCATTCGCCCGTATCCACGCCCTACGATCCCGATGAGGCCAACCGTATCCTCGACCGCGCGGGGTATCCGCGTAACGAAAACGGCATCCGCTTTACCGTGGAAATCGATTATGAGCCTTCCGCCCAGTTTTCGCTGTCCATCCTCAAATACCTGCAAAGCCAGTTCATCCGGACCATCGGCGTCTATTTCCGGATACGCACGGCGGAAGACCCGGGTTCATGGGCGGACCGCGTCACAAGCGGCGCGTTCGACGTGACGATGGACGAGCTGTACGGCTGGCACGACCCCGCCATCGGCATTGAGCGCATCTACGCGACCAACACGGCGGCGATCCTATGGTCCAACATGAGCCATTACAGCAACCCCGAAGTGGATGCCCTCTTCCGCTCCGCCTCAGCCGAAAAGGACCCGGAAGGGCGCAAGGCGCTGTACGCCGCGCTTCAGGAGCGCCTTTCCCGCGAGCACGTCGCCCTCTGGCTCTGCACCATCCCCTACGCCACGATCCGCAACCGCAACGTCCTGCACGTCGCGGATCAGCCTTTCGGCGTCCTTTCACCGCTGGACGAAGCCTGTTGGAAACGCCCATGAGCATCATGGACAAGAGCATCGCCTCCCGCATCGCCCTGCTGCTCGGGCTGTTCTGCCTCGTGCTGTGCGCGTTCCTCATTTCGCTGCTCCAGCTCCTCAAGATGCTGTCCGAAGAGGCGGACGAAACCGTCAACGTCGCTTTGCCCAACATGGCCATCGCTTCCTACATCAGCAAGGAGAGCGAGTGGGCGAAGGGCATCCTCCACGACAGCATCCTGTGCCGCGACCGTTTCGTCCACCTCGGAGTCGTACAGGAAATCGAGGCCCGGCGTTTTCCCGAAAACGTGCTGGAAAGCCTCGAAGCGCTTGCCGTCGATCCTGGGATCAAAGAAAAGATAAAGAACAACTTGCATGAATTGAACGGAATCCTTGCGGGCACGAACCAGGCCGTCGCCCAACGCATCGACAACCTGCGCAACACGGAACGGCTCGTAAAGCGTATCCGCACCCTCAACGCGGACTTGCCGCAGCTTGAGCGGGAGCTGTACGCCTCGGGCATGAAGCCGGGCGATCCGGGCTTCAACGTCTGGAAGACCGCCTATTCCGACGTGCTCACCGCCATGCTCCTGCTGTCCATGCACCATGACCGGCCCTATTCCCTGCGCCTCAAAAGCGAAATCCGCACCGACGTCAAACGGCTGCTGCGCTCGGCGGAGGCCAGCCCCTTTTCCGGGCGCCTGAAAAAACTCTCCAGCGATGCGGCCACAATGGCCCTCGCGGAAGACGGCCTTCTTGCTCTGTATGAGGAATACACGGCGCTGGAAAGCACACTGGATGCCCTCAAGATCACCCATCAATATACCTCAAACAGCCTCATCGAGTCGGCCAACGCCGTTTCCCAGCAGTCATGGACGAGCATTCAGGCATCCAAAAAGACGCTCGCGGAGCGCTACGCTGTCATCGTGGCCACTGTGGGGGTGACCTTCTTCCTTGCCGTGTTCCTCGCGCTGTTTATCTACCGCTCCATCGTCCGCAACGTGGTGGACCCCATCAAGCGGCTGAACAATTGCATGCTTGACCGGGTGAACCGTATCCCGACGCCATTCCCCGAATCCGTGCGCTACGAGCTGGCGGAAATGACCTCATCGGTACGGTACTTCACATCGGAGATCGAGAAGCACGAACAGGAACTGCTCCACTCCCACGAAAATCTGGAAAAACAGGTTGCCGAACGCACGTGCGAACTCAAGGCGCTTTCCGAAAAGTTGCTCATGGCGCAGGAGAGCGAACGGTTCAAGCTCGCCTCCGAGCTGCACGACAACATCGGGGCCACGCTCGGCGCGATCAAGTTCGGCATGGAGCGTTCCCTTCGTTCCATCCGTTCCCTGCCCGAGCACGAACTCCAGCCGGACATCTGCGACACGCTTTCGACCTCGGTTTCATTGGTCAAGAAACTGGCGACCCATCTCCGCCGCATCCAGAACGAGCTTCGTCCGCCTCAGCTTGAGCTTGGGCTTGAGGCCACCATCGCGGATTTCTGCGAAGAGTATGAGCGCGTTTTCGCGCATATGCCGATTGAGCTTTCCATTGCGCTCGACGAGGAGAAACTGCCGCCGAATCTGCCCATCGTGATCTTCCGCATCATTCAGGAAGCCCTCAGCAACATCGTCAAGCACAGCGGGGCGACCCGCGCCTCCGTTTCCCTCGGCATGGACGGCGACGCCCTCCGGCTCGTCATCAGCGATGACGGAAAGGGCTTTTCGGTCGCGGAAAAGCTCGCCGACGTGAGCGTGAAGTCCGGCCTTGGCCTCAAGAGCCTCCGCGAGCGTGCACAGCTCAGTTCCGGTGTCTTAACCATCGGATCGGAGCTTGGCAGGGGGACCATCATCGCCGTTGTTTGGGACGCTGCCGCGTTGCGCGGGTAGATGCCTCCGGCGGCAAGGGCTGCCGCCCTTGACCCGCCCGGGGGGAATGATTCCCCCCGGACCCCCTCAGGGCGCTCTTGATCCGGCAAAGGCCGGTCGCTTCGCTCTCCGGCCTTTGCCGGATCAAGAGCGCTCCGATTGCGTCAGATGTGCTGGTTGTACGGAGGAGGGATGATACTTCAATTAACGGTTGAAGGATTCCTTTCACTGCCACGACAAGTTTTTTCAGTTCCGTTAGCCATAACATAAACGCCCGGATGCAAGGGGGAGAATGCATCCGGGCGTTTATGTTATGGGGAATTTCCGTATTTTCTTGGCAAAATATTCTATTTATTTGTAATTATTTGAAAAAGAATGAATATTATCAGGGATTCGATAAAAAGATTGAGGAGGTTCGGGGAGGGGGAAGATGATCTTTTTAAAGGGTCACCTTCCCCCTCCCTCGGTTCACTTTTTCAGGCCGTAACCTGAGCTTCGTTCCCTGCTTCGACTTCAACCTGACCGGAACGGAGCGCGCGTCCCTTGCGGTAGATGACGATGGCGACGCAGCACCCGAGAAGGCTGATGCCAGCGAGGAAGTAGAAGATGACCGAGTAGCCCTGATTGCCGTACACGTCGAGCCAGTGGCCGAACAGGGGGGGGAACAGGCCGTCAGGCAGGTAGCCGAGGAGACTGATGACGCTGACCGCGATGCCGGTGTACTGGGGCGGGATGCTGACTTCTTCCATGCAGGCGAACATGGTCGTGTAGATGACGAGGCCGAAGAAGCTGAACATCATAGTGAGCAGGATGATCACGGCGTTGGACGTGCCCTTGGGCAGGGAGAGGATGACGAACAGCATCCCGATGATGACCACGAAGCAGATGGCGAGAATCTTTGCGGCCGAGCCCATCTTGTCGGAAATATAGCCGCTGAAAGGTCCGGTCAGGACGCGCAGGCCAAAGGCGCGGATGGTCCCGAGCACGGCGCCGAAGGCGATGGACGCGCCGAGGACGTTGGTGGTGTAGGGGGTCATGTAGGTGATGCCGATGTACATGCCGTAGCCGCAGAAGATCAGGACGACCATCATCCACACGGCGGGAAGCTTCATGACAGTAAGCGCGCTCTTGAAGGGGTTCTCCTTCGGTGTGGGGACATTGTTGTTGTACGGGGTCTTGTCTTCCACGAAGAAGCCGACGGCGACGGCGGCGACGGCGCAGAAGGCGGACTGCCCGAGGAGCATGAGGTGGAAGCCTTCGATGTTGCTCGAACCATTGGAGTAAATCCAAGCACCTACGAATCCGATAATGGAAGAGAAGATGCCGGTGGTGCCGTAGAAGGTGCCGAACATGCGGCCCTGTTCCTCACTGCTGCCGGTGTCGCGGATGGCCTTGATCAGCGTAGGCCACTGAACCGTGTTCGCGGCAATGGCGAGCAACGCCCAGATGAGCTGTGCCGCGCCGTAGGAAGTATGGAAGGCAAAGTAGGCGTTCAGGCCGCACATCATGATCAACGAAAGGAGCAGGAGCTTCTTTGGAGACCCGCGGTCCGCGAGCACCCCGCCGGGGATATAGAGAGCCATGCTGACCGCGGTAAAGATGGTCATGAGCAGGCCGAGTTCGTTGTTGCTGGCTTGGGTGGCTTCGCGGAACACGTCGTAAAACTTGATCTGCACATACGGCAGAGCCATGGACGACGAGAAGGTGATGCCGAGCGCGAACAGGCGCATGTACTTGAGGAAATTCGACATGATGGGCTCCTGAATGGGTTAGGCGCGGTATACGGTCTTGCCGCCGACGACGGTCTGCACAACCTGCACGTCCAGCAGGTCGTCAGGGGCCGTTTCCAGCGGATTTTGGGACAGGATGACGAGGTCGGCGAGGTAGCCTTCGCGGATACTCCCCTTCACCGTTTCACCAAACATCGAATGCGCGGCGTTTACGGTCCATGCACGCAGAGCGTCGTAAACGGAAACACGCTGATCTTCGCCGAGGATCTTCCCGCTCTTGGTGCGGCGGGCGGTCGCGGCGTACATGCTGAGGATGGGATCAAGGGGCGTCACCGGGAGGTCGGTGTGGAGGCAGAACGGCATATTCCGCTTCTTGGCGCTGGCGACCGGGTCCATGCGCAACGCGCGTTCGCCGATGAATCTGTCACGGTGCAGGTCGCCCCACACATGCACATGCCCGACAAAGAAGTTGGCGATGATGCCGAGCTTCGCCATGCGGTCGAGCTGTTCCTCGGACGCCATCTGGCAATGGATGAGCATGTGCCGGGCGTCCGGGCGGGGATAGGCCGCCTGCGCCTTCTCTATGGCGTTGATGGCTTCCTCGATGGCGTTGTCGCCGTTGGTATGGATGGCGATTTGGCATCCGCTCCGGTGGTAGCGCTCCACGCGGGCCTGCAAATCTTCCGGGGTATGGTGAAGGAGCCCCTTTTCGTCGGTGCCGAGGTAGGGTTCCTTGACGCTGGCGGTGCGGCCCTGAATCGAGCCGTCGAGCAGCAGCTTGATGGAGCCGAGTTGAAGGCTTTCCGAACCGAACCCGGTCACCAGACCGCCTTCCATAAAGGGGATGTACCCGTAATCCATGATCACGAGGTAGAAGCGCAGATTGAGGCCGCCTTCCTTTTCCAGCTCATGGAAAGCCCGGAGGAGCTGCCACTGGTTGCCCATGTAGCCGATGGAGCCGTCCCCGATGCTGCATACGCCCTTGGCGTTGGCGGCGGCGATGCCCTTGCGGAATGCGCCCTTGTATTCTTCGACGGTGTACTTGGGGATGACGCTCAGGGCAAGATTGTACGCCTGCCCGATGAGCAGGCCGCTCGGGAGGCCGTCCGCGCCGAGGTGGATTTCGCCCTGCCCGCCTGCGGGGATCGGCGTGTCCGCATGGATGTTGCAGATTTCCAGCGCCTTCGAGTTGACATAGGCGAGGTGCCCGCTGCCGTGCATGACGAAGACCGGATGGTCGGCACAGGCTGCGTCGATGTCCGCGCGCTCAAGGTGCCGCATCTCGGCGACCATGCTGTCGTTATAACCGTACCCGATGACCCATTCGCCCGCCTTCTTGGTCTTGGCGTTCTCGCGGATCATGTCCTGAAGCTCGGCGATGTTCTTGATATGGTAGCAGGTGAACTGGAGAAATTCGCATTCCGCCCAGTCGGTGACGTGCGCGTGGGATTCGATGAAGCCGGGGATGAGGGTCTTGCCCTCAAGGTCAACGCGTTCGGTGTCGTCCGTAATCTGGCGGAACACGTCGTCACGGTTCCCGATTGCGGCGATCCTGTCGCCGATGGTGTATACGGCCTCAACCGTATGCCCTTCAGCCTGCATGGTCAGGATCGTTCCGTTGTAGAATACCTTTCTGTCCATTGCTCGCTCCTCGTGGCGTGCCCGGAACGGCACGTTCTTTTTTCCACATGGTGACGTTCTACCGGAGCGGCGGCATGGAAGGTATCGGGGGTTTTCCTGAAAGCGGCCCGGAAAATCCCCTAGGCGTGAGGGGTAGAAATACGTTCAGCATTCCTCAAACGGCACTTCAGCTGCAACGGGAGTTCCATACCGTAGGCGTTTGGAGGCGTTATTCGGTCCATAAAGACACTCATTCAGGCTATCAGGGACGAGGAATCCTCAATTTGAGTCTTCCGCATGGGAACGCTTTGTCTTGCTGTTTTTCTATATTATTATATCTATTTGAAATTAAACGGAATATATTTCAAAGAAGCGTATCCTGCGCCGCCCCTGATTAAACATTTTTTTCACAATTTATCATCCAGCTTATGGAAGCCCCCCCCACTTTTGCTAGGGTGCGGACAAGGGCGAGCCCCCGGAATCCGGGCGGCCTGCCATGCGCCAATCAAAAAGACGCGGCGTATCCTTTATTGCATACAAGTCTTTCTGATTGCAGCATGATATGTATTTTTTCCAAAAATGGGGTAACGTGTCCCGTACGGTTTCCGGCCGACAACATCCAACGATGAGGAGAAACATCATGCGTAGGTTTCCAGCGTTCCGTCTTTGTGCCGCCGTGTTGCTGAGCCTGTGTTGCGCCCCGCTTGTCCATGCGGGAACATATCCGGATCACCCGATCAAGATGCTGACGATGACCAAGCCGGGAGCACAAATCGATTTGCTGACCAGAGCCGTGGCCGAAAAACTAAAGGCCAGCCTCGGGCAACCCGTGCTGGTCAGCAATGTCCCCGGCGGCTCGCACGGCAGTGTCATGGCCACCGAGCTGGCGTCCTCCCCGGCGGACGGCTACACGCTTGGCGTTTCCGCGACCGCGGCGTTCACCTATTCCCCCCACTTCGTCCGCACCAAGTACGGGCTCGGGGATTTTCAGTTCCTCACCCTGCTCGGGCTGAACCAGAGCGGGATCATCTGCCTTCCTGATCGCCCTTGGAAGACGCTGAAGGAGGCCTTCACTTGGGCCAAGAAGGAAGGCAAGGGCCTCACGTATATGTTCCAAGGCTCGGATGACCGCGACGCCATGAAGCGCATCGCCGAGCAGGAAGGCGTCAAGCTGTCGCTCATGCCCAGTTCCGGCGGGCCTTCCGTCATTTCGGCGGTCATGGGCGGGCATGCCGATCTGGGGCATACAGGCGCGATCCTGTTCGATTACGTGCAGAGCGGGAAGATCCGCTGTCTGGCGGCGTCCACGCCGGTTCGCCTTACCGAGCTTCCCGATATTCCCACGCTGCGCGAACAGGGATGGGACGAGTCCATCGAGATGTACGTGGTCTTCGCTGCGCCCAAGGGGCTCCCCGACGAGGTGCTGCAACGCCTGAAGGCCGCGCTGGACGACTTGAAGCGGGACAAGGCGTTTTCCGAATTCGCCGTCGAAAAGCTGCGTATGCGGCCCGTGGAGTTCGGCATGGCCCACGCCGCCCAGTATATGGAAGAGGCCTCCAGGCGGTACGCGGCCCAGGCCGACCGCTGACGCCTTCAAAGCGCGGGCTTCCGGACTGACGCCCGCGCTTGGAAACGGATTTCCCTTGCGGTTCGGGGCGGCGACGCTTGGGGAACGGATGCCCGTTCAGTGCAAACCCGCCCCGGATCGCTTGCGGCGGGACGCGGCTGCCCCGCGCGCGCCCCGCTTTCACAGGAGCCTCCTATGACCGAATTGCAAAGGGATACGCTTGCCTACGGCGTCGTCGCGGCGGCGAGCGCCTGCCTCCTCGTCTGGATCATCCCCGCCCATACGCCGGAATATCCGGGGTACGGCGTCCCCGCTTCCCTGCTCCCCGACATTGCCGCCGGGTTCATGCTGGCGTTGTCCCTGCTCGGGCTGGGGCGGGCCGCCCTCTCGCGGCGGAAGGCCGGAAAATCCGGCGGGGGCGGGCAAACGGCCGTCCGGTGGCGGCATCTGGCCCGCTTCCTGATCCCGTGCGCGCTGCTGATGCCCGCCATGTCGCTGTTCGGCTTCCTGCCCGCCGGGATCGCGTTCATGGTCGTCATCCAGATAGGCTGCGGGCAGCGGCGGTGGCTCCCCATGACGCTCGTCGCCGTCGCCCCCGTGCTCCTCGTGTACGCGATCATGCGTTTCGGGCTTGGCGTCCCCATGCCCTGACCCCCTTCCTCAAAGGATCAAGACTATGCTGGATACGATTCTTGCCGGGCTCGCCGAGGCGTTGCAGCTCGCCAACCTGCTGTTCGTGCTGCTCGGCGTCATCGCGGGCATGATCGCGGGGGCCATCCCGGGCGTCAACGGCCCCATGGCCATCGCCCTGTGCATCCCCCTTTCCTATTACATGTCCCCGGTGGCGGCCATCGGCTTCCTCGTCGGGCTCAACAAGGGCGCGTTCTTCGGCGGCTCCATTTCCGGCGTGCTGCTGAACACGCCGGGCACCCCGGAATCCGCGGCGACCACATGGGACGGCTATCCTCTGGCGAAGCGGGGCAAAGGCGAAAAGGCCCTCCGGATGGCGCTGTACGCCTCGGTGACGGGCGACGCCTTCGCGACGCTGGTGCTCATCCTCGTGGCCGCACCTCTGGCGGCCGTGGCACTCTATATGGGGCCGCCGGAAATTTTCGCACTCATCTGCATGGCCATGACCATCATTGCGGGGCTGGGCACCCGTTCCCTGCTCAGGGGCTTCATCGCGGCCGCTCTTGGCGTGCTGATCGGGACAGTGGGCATCGAGCCCGTCTCGGCTCTGCCCCGCCTGACCTTCGACATCGTCCCGCTTGAGAGGGGTATCTCCCTGATCCCCGTGGGCATCGGGATGCTGGCCTTTTCGGAAATCATCATCCAGCTTGAGCAGCAGCTCGGCCGCAAGGAAGCCCGCGAGGTGATCACCTTTTCCTCCAAGCCCGAGGATCGCTTCATCACTCTGAAGGAATACGTGGAGTGCCTCAAGACGCTCATCCGGTCTTCCATCGCCGGGACCGTCGTGGGCGCGCTGCCGGGGCTCGGCGCGCCGGTCGCCTCCTTTTTCGCCTACGATCAGGCCGTGAAGCACTCAAAGGAGCCCGAAACCTTCGGCAAGGGCAGGCTTGAGGGCATCGCTGCTTCCGAATCCGCCAACAGTGCGGTGGTCGCGTCCAGCCTCATCCCGCTCTTCACCCTCGGCATCCCCGGCAACATGGCGGCGGCGCTGCTCATCGGCGCGTTCGTCGTCCACGGCATGATCCCCGGCCCGCTCATGTTTGAGCAGAACGCCCAGTTCATCTACGCCATCTACGGGAGCCTGATCATCGCCAACCTGTTCCTGCTCGGTGTGGGGCGGCTCGGCCTGCGCCTGTTCTGCAAGGTGGTGCAGATTCCCTCGGTCATCCTATACCCGATCATTATCTTCACATGCGTGATGGGGGCCTATCTCGCCCAATACGCCGTCTTCGACGTGACGCTGATGCTCTGTTTCTCGCTGCTGGCCTATTTCATGCGCAAGTTCGACTATTCCTTCATCTGCCTGATCATCGGCTTCATCCTCGCCCCGATCTGGGAAACCTCGCTCCAACAGGTAATCATCGCCTCGGAGCAGGATCCGTACATGTTCCTGACGAGGCCGGTGGCGGTCGTCCTGATGCTCATGACCTTTTTCATCATCGTGAAGTCGGTGCTGGCTGCGGGCAGGAAAAAGTAACGCCGCCCTAAAAACTATTCCCTGACTGATAGAACAGAGGACGGTATGCCCGTATCTTATCTTCTAGATGGATACCACATTCAGAGATCGTCTTCAGGAGAACCACTATGGCCAATATTGCAGCCAGCCGGATGCACCCTTTCCATCCGAAACAGTTGTCAGACATCGAAATGCAGGTCGTCACATGCGATCTCCTGATCATCGGCGGCGGCAACGCCGGGTGTTTCGTGGCGACGGAAGCGGCGAAGCTTGATCCCTCGCTCAAGGTCGTGATCATGGAAAAGGCGGAGATCATGCGTTCCGGCGCCTGTTCCGCAGGCATGGACGCCATCAACACGTACATCCCCAAAGGGAAGACGCCTGAAGATCTGGTCCGGTGGAGCCGCGCGCAGGTGGGCGGCGGGCCGCTCCGCGAGGATCTCGCCCTTTCCAATGCCGAGGAGCTGAACGAGTCCGTGGAAGACCTCGAACGCTGGGGCCTGCCCATCCTGCGGGACGGGGACGGGAACGTGCGCTACCGCGGCAAATGGGACATTTCCATCCACGGCGAGCAGCTCAAGCCAATCATGGCGGAAAAGGCTCTCGAGAGCGGGGCCGACGTGTACAACCGCGTCGCGGGCACCGGGCTGCTCATGCACAAGGGCCGCTGCGTCGGGGCGATGGGCCTCGGCGTCCGCGACGGGAAATTCTACGTGTTCCGGGCGAAGGCCACGGTCATGGCCACGGGCGGCGCGGGCACGCTGTACAAGTCCTATACGGCGGATTCCACGGACAGCGGCGCCCAGATATGGATGTGCCCCTACTGCGTGGGATCCGGGTACGCCATGGGCTTCCGGCAGGGCGCGGAGCTGACGAGCCTAGAACAGCGCTGGGTCGCCACCCGGACGAAGGATTTCTGCGGGCCGGTCGATACCATCTCCGTGGGCTACGGCGCGCCGATCGTCAACGCCAAAGGCGAACGGGTCATGAGCCGCTATGCCGCGCTCGGCGGCGACGCCGCGCCGCGCTACATCCGGGCCAACGCGCCCATGGAGGAGTGGCTTGCCGGGCGCGGGCCGTGCTACTGCGACACCACGCACCTGACCCCGGAAACCAGCAAGGCCATGATGGAGGACTACCTCAACGAGCGGCCTTCCTTCGTGCTGTTCCTCGCCAGCCGGGGGCAGGACGTCACCAAGGAGCCCATCGAGATTTATGGCTCCGACCCCTACATCCTCGGCGGGCACACCGGCGGCGGCTTCCGCGGCAAGCCCGCCCCGGCGGAGCCCGCCAGCTTTGAGGACCGGCTCAAGCAGTTTATGGCCGCCTCGGACAGCAAGCTGTCCGAGCTGCGCCAGTCGGAGCGCCGCAGCTCCCGCCGCGGCGGCCGCAAGTAAGCCACAAAAAACAGCCCTCCCATATATGGGAGGGCTGTTTTTTGCTCTCAGCGCGGCGGGGGCGGTCCGCCCTCGCAGCAGTTCTTTATAC
>OJSQ01003084.1_pt1 | contig 12626 bp, 8 predicted proteins | sample 1599551 | NCBI WGS metagenome assembly OJSQ01 (sample SAMN04168659, study PRJEB22393) | human gut metagenome | biome: human gut microbiome; feature: stool | host: Homo sapiens | collected 2014-05-12
ATAAGTACCTAAGTCTATACCAGGAGTTCCCGGATCATTTTTTTCTATAGTAGTAGTGGTCCCCCCAAATAAATAAACGGTCCCATCCGTATCCGTTACACGAAATCCTAAAGTAGAGGTTCCTGTAGGAAGAATTACTTCAAATCTAATTCCCGTATAAGGTACCGGAACTAATGTTATTCCTTCATTTTGGGACTTTCGAAGATAAAAACAACCCGACTTACCCTTTAATCTATAATAATATTTATCAGATTGAGTATCAATCTCATTATTAAGCATTCGTAAACGATTATAGGGGGGGGGGTATAAGTATTAGCAAAATCAAAATTTGTAAGTTTCCCAAATGGGACTTGCTCATAATAATAATAACCGGATAATTGCCTAAAATCATCATGCCCTCTAATCTCTCGTACAATCTGAAAATCAGAACTCAGCGACCAACCCAATCCTGTATAAGCACTTTCTTCTTTTGCCTTAAATCCTCCGGCATGATAGCTAATTACAAGCGGCAAACTACTCTCACGGCCTTTCAGCTCAAAAAGAGGAATTTCTATCCGGGGAACACCTGTATTATAATCTACCGGGAAATTAATACACTTGGCTAAACTCGCAGCTTCTGGAGCAGGAGGAGGTTTTACCGGATAACTGAATTGTGAAGGAACACCTTGAGCCAATAAAGGGGATACAAATGATCCTAATAGGATAATACAAAATAAATAATGGCTTTTCATAAGCGCTAAATTTAAAATTAACCATTGTAAAAATAGGCAATTTTTAACAAAATGATTATCTGCATTATCTCAAATATTATCAATAAAGTATCTATTTCAAGAATATAAAACTTTTACTATAGAAAAAAAGACAAATAAAACGATATAAGCCTCCTCTTTATCAAAAGGAATAGGTACAACCATATATCAAATAAAGAGATATCACAATTCATTAATCATACATAGTTTTATCTATTCAGAACTAAAATCGACAAAAGAATTATCTAAATTAAACTAAACAAAGTAATAAAAAAACTCATCGCCTACCGGCGATGAGCATCTATAAAAATCTCAATATAAATCCACTACTACTTTTTCCTTCGTAAACGTTCCGTCGGCTTGTTGCACCGGCTCTTCCATTCTCCACTTCATAGTAACCGATTTACCCAAATAATCGAGAATCTGATAGAGCGTTTCGTTCCTAAAAGTAGCCCTATATTTATACTCTTTCCCCGATATATTATTAAATTGAATATCAATATTAAAATGACGTGACAATCTCTTCAACATATCAGGCAAAGGAGTATCCCTAAATATCAATTCACCGTCTTTCCAGGCTATCTTCTCAAATACATCAACCTCAGATTTGACATATTGCGACGCCTTTTTGTCATAAAGCAGACGTTCACCCGGCTGTAAAGACTCAGCTTCCTCATATCCGGGTATAAGTACATTTACATGTCCGGATTCCAGCACGGCCTCAACATAACCTTCATTTTCATAGGAACTGACATTAAAACGGGTTCCAGTTACAAATACACGTACTCCCGAAGGGGTATTAACATAAAAAGGATGTTCTTTATCAGATTGTACTTCAAAATATGCTTCACCTTGCAAATCCACCTCACGTATATTTTTGCTAAAGATAACCGGATAACGAAGGGTACTCCCCGAGTTTAGCCAAACGACCGAATTATCAGGCAATTCATAACGCACCACAGAACCTGTAGAAGCTGTTATACTCGCATATTGTATTTTTTCATCCGACGATTCATTAAAATACAAATACCCTAATATCACAGAGGAGAGAAATAAGGGCAAAGCCAGAAATGCAGCACACCGGATCAATTGGTACTGCAATCTTTTATTCTTCTTTCTTCTTATCTGATTTTGAGTTTTCCCAAAAGCAGTTTGTACATCAATCGTTTCCATCTCTCTGATATCATCTCCCAAAGCCAATGCCATCCGAAGGTCCTGAAATAGTCTTCGGTGCTCCTCCGACTCATTCAACAGGACCTCCACCTTCTTTTGCTCGGCTTCAGTGCATAAGCCTTTACAATAGCGAAAAAATAAATCTGAATCTTTATATTCCATTTGTTTTTAAGTTATCTTTTTCGTTTTTCAACTATTACCGGATAAATTATAATCGGGTAAATCGTTGGTCCGCTTAAACTATCTACTATTTGGGATGCCAATTTACTGTATTCTTGTCGAATAATTAATAAAAACATAAAACTAATTTTCTCTAAGAATCATAAAATCATAAATATATATCCCACGGCTTTTCAATGTATACTCACCTTATCTATATTACAATTAAAACCACCTCCAAAGGACAACTCCTCTTCCATTTTTGAAAAAACAGTCCTAATCAGTACCTTTGCAAAGCACTATTTACTATTTTTGTAACGACTTTGGCTATGATACAATAATAAATACCCTAACAGCAGATGCAATGAGAATACGCCTTCGCGAAAGTAATAACGAGAAAGAATTCAGAAAGCTGTATGAAGAATACTATGCTCCTTTCTGTCTGTATGCGAAGAGATTCATAAATGATATGACAGTCTGTGAAGACCTCGTTTCCGATGTATTTGTTTCTCTCTGGGATAAACGGGATTCAATCGAATTAAAAAAAGAGACAGCAACCGCATATCTGAAAATATGCGTGCGCAACAGTTGCCTCAACCACCTGAAACACATGGAATATGAATGGAACTACAATGAGTTCTGTCAAAAGCAGTCTCCCATCTATGCCACAGAGACAGACAGTGTATATACTTTGAACGAACTTTATGATATGCTATACAAAACACTGCAACGCCTTCCCGAAAACTACCGCATTGTATTTATCAAAAGCTTCTTTGAAGGTAAAACGCATGCCGAAATTGCACAAGATATGAATCTTAGTGTAAAATCGATCAATCGATATAAACAGAAAACAATGGAATTACTCAGAGAAGAACTCAAAGAGTATCTGCCTGTATTGCTTCTAATAATATTACAGCACAGATTATAATCTATGTTTTACAATTTTCTTTTTATCAAGATATTTTTGATTATAAAATTTCTCATCTGTTTTTATATTAATCAAACTATCCCGACTATACAAAAAATGCATATCAGATATGTCAGGAACATTATATCCTTCAACATCTGTAGGATAAACAATAAGTTCATTATCAATTAATGCATACTTAATTATCATTGAACTACCTATCCCTCCATAACGTTTCCAATATTCCAAAATTGAATCATTTCTTAAAATAATAGATTTCACATCACTCTCCACGATTTTTTTCCTGATTTCATTTTCACTATAAATATCTGAATCAATAGAAGGTATAAACCTATATACCTGAGTATCAAAACTAATTTTACATGACACAATAACAAATGCAATAAGCATTAATGATACGAAAAGAAATAAATTCTGTTTCATGGTAAAAGTTCATATATAGGTATTAAATCGTAAATTCTGCTCCCACAAAATTATAAAATATCCATAGCATCAGATACAGAAAGGGCTATATCTGTAACCTCCAATTATTTATACTCTTTCTGCTACATTTAAACTACATCAGTAAACTATCACGAAGAAACACATACTCCTTCTCTCCAATTTTATAAAGACATGGCATAGTTTCAGGGAGATTTATATGAATCTTTCGATTTAAAACTTTTGTATCTAAATTAATACTATCCAGAGGAGGTATATAATACAATGAATCACGCAACAATGAATATATCTTCAGGGGATATTCACAATAAGAGACGCTATCAAATCTTAAAGGATCACATTTCAAAATTAAATTTATAGGAGCTCCTGTTTTACCCTCCTGTTCCGGAGAAAAGGGAGGAACATTATAAATCCCAGGGAAAACATCCAGAATATCAATCTCTGAAACAGAAAATTCAAACGGCTGATTACCATTCTTAAGTAAAAAACGACTCTCAATATTTGAAGATAAATCTAAATAGAAAGAAGAATCAGATTTATTGTAAATCTCAATATACAAATATATTTCCAATAAATCAGAAAAAAGAGATACTGAGTTATCCTTACCACAAATCCGAACATACGAGATAGTCATATCCACTAAAGGATCTACTTTCACGTCCTCTAAACAACGAAAATTACGTATAGCTTCTATATCGTAATAACTCTCTAGTTCTCTTTTTCGGGTAAATATACTTTTATCACACGACTTACATTAAAAAAAATACCATGTAAAATTACTATATTGAGCCCCTTCTAAATATGGCCATATTTTATCTACTATTTTACCTGGCAATTTTGGTTTACCCTGAAAATAAAACAAAAAATATTTACCATTATATTCTATAATATCAGTTGGTTCTCGATCTTCAATTGATTCAGGGATAAAAGATCCATCTCCAATTATTACATAAGAGTAAAAATCAGAATACGTAAGTCCTACAATCTGTGTAAATTGAGATAATGAATCAGTGTCAGCCAAATGTTTTAAATGATCTAATAACTCTTCATCTATTTTATTAGGATTTATATTTACTTGGCAACTGCTCAATAATATCACAACAAATATGCAACTTCTACTTATAATATCAATTATCATCTTCATCATTCCATTTTTTAATTATATAATCCATAAAAGAACATATCTCCGTTAAATTCACCTGATTTTTTCCACCATCTGATCCCACATTAACCATTCAGCCTAAAATATACATTCCATAAACGCAGTCCTGATAGTAATCCCCTTATGCCTCATCAGACATAATGTGCAAATGAATATCTACAATTGTCTCCAATTCCTCAAATTTAAATATTCAAAAAACAAATGAAGCAGATCTCTTTAGCATCGTACATGAGCAAACTTGCTGAAACTATTTGCAAAAATCCATACCATCCCTCTGCATATTAAAAAAATTCTTAAAATAAAGACAATCAATCTGACATTTTTTACTATTAACAATTATCCGGGTAGCAAAAATTCCATCAGATGGACGTATACCATTGGTTAATTCTTCCTTTTTGATCTCATCAAGGTTCCAATCGGCCACCAATTTCATCATATAACTTATAAAAGTCTGTTGATTTGTAATTTGAACTGTTTTCCCGAAATCCTCGGAATTAATCGATAATGTATCGTTTTTATTCCAAATCATTAAATATGAACTAGACAAGTCAACCTCTCTATGTATTTGAAGAATAAAAATCGTGTCTATCGGATGATTAAGTTTCATCTCATTCAGTATATTTGTTTTTTCTCTCAATTTATAATAACAATTTATATCTCTATTTTCTAGAGGTTCTATTGTAAGTTGCTTTTCCTTAATTTCCTTGGATATCTTACTCCAATTTTGTCCCGATAGTTCTCCCATTGTTAGGGCTAACAAACTAAATAAAATTATAACCTTTGTTTTCATTTTAGTAAATATATGGGGTTGTTGGTATAGACCTATTTCCTATTCTTACCATTGTTTTATAAAATAAGCTTGTATTCGTTCTTGAATCAAGCAACCTTGTAGAGTTGTATCCTGGACTATAGTGAGTTCTAAGTGAGAGCCCATGTTCTGATCTTAGTTGATTTTCAACATGAGTTGCATATTTCTCTGCATTAGGTATAGTCTTGTTTCCAATAGTTGTCCAAGTAGACGCATCATAAGTTTTATTCCAGACATCCTGTACGTGTGCCATTTCGTGGCCGAGTCCAATATAAGAAGGTCTTGTTGTATTACCAGCTTGATCAGGTCCACCTGTGCTAGAAGTAGGATCCCAAATAATGTACTTCCCATTAGGATCTGCTGCATTTGTTTGACTACCTCTTGCCTTACCTATTTGAACAGTATTAGTTGAATTAACCAAATCATCAGCCAATGCCAAACCTTTAGTTCCACTTCTCAATTTAGTTAATGCAGTTGTTAAACTAACAACGAATCGATCCCCTCCAGAATACAAATTACCACTACTATCAAGGAATCCATAATTACCTTGAGCATCTCGTCCATAATAATATGTTGTATTTACAACATTACCATTTACCATTGAAGTCACAACAGTAGTTATACTATCTCCCCTTAAGTCCACGTTGTTTATCGGATTGTTATCACAATACGCATATGGACTCATTGAATAATACTTCTCACATAATGGATCCATCGTATGAAAACGACCTATTGCCGAATCATAATGCCTTGCACCAAAATCATACCAATCTAGTCTATGCATTCGTTCTAAATATTTACCTCCATATTTATATTGTTGTACTGCTGTTCCCATTCCTTGACCAAACAAACCACCAAAAGGATAGTAGTGAGTTATCTGTTCAAAACTACTATTTTGATCCATCACTACACGGTTATTTCCCTGGTAATCTTTCATATAATAATGATACATAGGATTACCATTTTTAAATGTAATATAGCCACAATCTAGTAAAATTCTACTCAAAACACCATTTTCATAAATTATATTGCCACAATAATCAATTGTTTCATTTACACTAAAATTGTTCTGTTGCTCTAACTCTGAATTCAATGGAATAACAAAAGACGTAGAATTAGCAGAATTCATATGTAATGAAGAAGAAAGAGGAAAAGATATAGAAGAATATGTTGAAGTACCATATTCCTTACGCAGCTTCACTCCGTCAGCACTATAAGAATAACGAATTATATCACCATTGTTACTAAAAGAAAGATAATTAGGTAAATTCAAACAATTATATTGGATCTCATTTATTCGTCTACTCAAATTCTTAATCAGATTACCATTGGAATCATAAAAAAATTCCTGCTCCCCCGAATAGTCATAATCCACATAATCAAAAGCACCTTCATAAATTGGGTCGAATGCGGATTCGTCAGTAATTTTCCTTAATTGATTACCTGTATATTCCATTGTTAATTCATCTATAAGTTCATAATAAAGTTGGCCTGATATTACCTCAGATAACCCATAACGTTTCAAAAGTACCAAATTTCCCATTTTATCATAGCCATAATTAACAGTATAGTCCGGATCATAATTTGTATCCTCATCTGCGTTTTCTTCGGTATACATAGCTTTCGTTAATCGATTTAGCCCATCATAACTAAACTTATAACTACGTACCACATCTTCTTCAATATCAACTCCCCAATTCATTTGACTAATATTTCCATTATAACAAGGAGAAGTACTATCTGTATAATACAACTGTTGATTAAACGGACCGCTTATTCCCGTTATCCAATTACGAATATTGTAAAAATAATTACACTCCCAAAGTGCATCATGAATATTTTCTATCCATAAACGTCCTAATTCATCATACCAATTTTCTGATAAAATGACTTCTTCATTCTCATCTAATTTGTGTCGTATACTTTTTAGACGTTCTGAATGATCATACGAATAAGTGTATTCCTCTTTTAAAACAGGTTGATATGGTACTGAATGACAATGGTGATGTTTCAGCAGCTTACCAGTAAACGTATATCGATAAAAATCGGCTTCATATCCACCCAAATGGTTAGTTGAACGTTGTTGAATTATACGATCTTTAGCATCATAATACAAAACCTTTATAATTTCTCCCATTGTATTATCTATAAGAAAATCACGAGTACCTGTCAATTTTCCCTTACCCGACACTTCATCATTCTCTGAATAAACATAACGGGAACCATAACTATCCTCCTCATCATATAGTAGATTAATGGATTTATTAGATAAAACTGGAAGACTTAAAAAGTGGTAACAATCATAATAATAAACCTTTAAAAGCTTAGTTTCAGCACTATTAAGTGTTATCCCCTCAAAAGTATAACCTGTACCCATAAAGCCCGCTTCAGGTAATGTATAATTAAAAGATGCAACCACTCTAGTAGAAGAAATAGAAGCTATATCTAAAACATTGCAAAGTCCTTGTAAAACAGGACGATCAAACACATCAGATAGAGTAAACATCCACTGTCCTTTTCTACGTTGTTCCCCATCCTGAGTAAGTACTAAACGATCCGAAAGATCATAAACCATATATATAGGAGCGCACCCGGGTAGAATTTTCTCAATACAACGATTACGTATATCATACTTATAACGATACGCGTATAACTCTAGTTCACTTACACTGACTCTTTCACTTACTTGTGGAGGAAGAACACAACGTAAATTACCATATACATCATAAATATAGCGAGTATCATAATTTTCACCATTGTTTACCTTTCGTAAAAGGATCAAATTATTTTTGCTATCCTTAAACTGATAAGATACATTACCATCTTCATCGATTGTTTTCACAACAGATAACTGTCCGATAGGATAATTACCACAATATACCGGAATATCTCCTTCTAATTTATATTGAGGACAAGGATAATCAGTTCCATTAAGAAGATATTCTGTGCCTACAGGGTGATTTATCCAAGCATTTCCCGGACCATGTTCGTTTAAAATACGATTTAATGGAGAAGCCTCATAAGATGGATGCGAATAAGCCACTTCATCACGATAATAAGTTGAAGAAGCCGCTTTTAATATGGATGGTAAAACATATTCACCGTTACCTACTATAGGCACAGGAAGCCAATGAAGGCTATCCCGACCTATACAATCATATTCATGAAATACAACAAGGTCTTTTCCGTTAGGAGCAAATCCATGTTGTACTTCTTGGGTAAGACGCCCAAGACCATCAAAATAACAAATTTTCTCAGTACTTCCAGAATCAAGCATAGTACTAACACGAACAAAGTTATAATCCATACTTTGAGAGAAAATGGGAGACGTTGACAATAGTGACCATAAAATTAATGGTATGTATATATTATGTTTCATAATCATTATTTTCATTGAATTTTAAAAATATACTCAAAACTATTTATCGTTTCAGTATTTTATTTCCATAAACCAAATTGTTTACTTGTATACGTAACAAATATTCCCCTACTGGATAATCATTCATTGGAATAATAGAGCACTGTTTTTCATCTTTCTTATATAAGGAATACTGTTGAGACAACTGGCGTCCCTGCATATCATAGATAATTAAATATACCTCCGCTTTTTCGTGAAGTGTACAATCGACTAACAGCTGTCCCAAGTTGTTAATTCCATAATTATAAGTAATATGAGTATCTTTATAACAATCATAAGATTGCATATCCGTATTTTCCCTACCATTATACTCTTTTTCATTCGTTTTAGTACGCATAACCTGATTATCGGGATCATTCTTCAGCGTATAATACTGTTCATGTGGGGGATAATAAAAAGACGTTAAAAAATGGTCCGACCATTTTCCATTTCTAAAAATTGTGCTTTTAACTGTTTCAAATACAGGATAACGATACCCTTCAGCGTACCAGTACCAAGTATCAATTTTTAAAAAAGTAGAAGCTTTTTGTAATCTAAAATCAATACTATCACATTTTAAATCAAAGGAGATAGAATCTTTTTGCAAAGAATATCTATCCATTACAGGTACAATACTTTCCACCATCCTCTTCTGTACATGAATCCGCATAACATTTCGTAAAGTATCTCCTCCAGGAAGTAATAATCCCCCTGTAGCATCCGCTGTTACTGTAGATTTCCCACATATATGAACATTTAAGCGATTACAATACTTTCCCTTACCATCAAAATAGTCTGTCAACACACATCCATAAAAGAAAGGAAAAACGAGAAGAAGCTCTGGTTTACTATAATTAAGCAAAGTTGTAGGGTTTTCATATCCCAATAATAAAAGAGAATCACTATATAGTTTATAATAATACATTGTACGATTTTCAGTACCAACAATAGTATCAGAATGCATGCCTTCAACATTATAATTTAAGTTATAATATTCATCAACAGGTATTATATCTCTGAAATCCCATATTATATTTTCTCCCCCACTACCTGGTTTCTCATAAGCTATTTGCTGTTTAACTAATCGATCTCCATGTCGTGGTAAGTTATTACATACTTCCAAAGTGTTCTGAGCTAATATATCCCCCAAAGAGCTCCTACAAACCATTAGTAAAATGGATATTTTTATACTTATTTTCATAACATATCAAAATTAATGGCCATAATTATATTGATATTTTTGAACAACCAAGCCGTCAACATCAATAATCTCACATAGTCTCCCCAAAGTATCATAATGATAAGATCGGCTTTGACCTGCCGGGCTTACTATTTGTATTACTCCAACTAATGGTTGATGTATAAAAGTAGTAACATGGGCTTTATTCATTGAAGGATGTTGACGTAACAGATCTATTTTTGAACAGATATAGTCATCGTCAAAAGATTTACGTAAAGATATAACAACGGCATCTGCAAGAAGGACCTTTACAGCTTCGTAGCTTGCATTTTTAATTTCAGCTATTGGGTACTGATTGTTATATCCCCATAAATAAACAGTCGAAAGTCCACTGTTATCTATGATCTGTACGGGGTTATCCACTTCATCATAAGTACAGGACATTTTTTCATAATATCCCGGCGCCATTACAAAACTATTTTTATTGACAGTGGAACTAACATATCCTGGTACACCCGAACCCAACAAACTGACAGACTCTACCTGTCCGGGATTATCAACCCTATAACGGGAAATGATACCACTTACTACTTTAGAAGTGATGCTATCTTCTTCAACCTCTTCTATTACAGCAGAAATATTATTTGCTGTTATCATTCTTTGTATAAAAGGAATAGCAGTACCATAGTAATACGGATAACGTCGAGTACGTGTACGGACTTGCCCATCCGAGGTATGTACCGTAGTTGTATTGAGTTGTGCTTGCTGATCATAAGTATAAGTCGTAGTTGTTACCAATTGGCGAGGACCATCATAAGTCGTTTCTGTAATCTTTTCCAAAAGAATATCACCGGAATTTATTTCTTCGGGGAAATGCTCAACAAGCCCATTACCAACCGGCAAATACCTTTCTATGTAAGACAGTGTTAAAGGATCACTTATCTCTGCCTGGATATACGAATCCAAAGTACCATTATAACGAGTCATATATATAATATTACGTTTATATGACTGAAGATTGTGGATCTTAATACCGCTGTTGAAAATCTTGTGCTTATACTCTTTAGAATGTATTAGTTTGTATTCACCATTTTCATATTTATATGTATTTTCTGCCTGAATTTTCCCAAGACGCCAATCTTCCTGAAAACTTTTCAGATTTGTGTCCAAGATCTGACTGCGGAGATGGAACCCATAAGCTTCGGGAGAGGTATAAATATATTCTTTTTTCCCATATTTAGAACCGACCGCATCTTCATACTCCGTTACTTTCTGGTAATAGATAGGAGCTCCATTACCATAATACAAATCTTCAATAGCATTAGAATAAATAACCGTTTTAAGTGCTGTGGGATAATCCAAATACGTTTTATCGTAATATTCATCAATGGGGGTATCACCTATATACAAAACATTTTGACGACATAAGAAAACGTTTTCAGATTCTGAGAAAGGAGCATGCAAACCGCGAATAATACCAGTCCCATCCTCTCCGTAAACATAATATTTCCTACTGGCAACTGTCCCGTCAGCTTGACAATTTAATATACTAGCTACTCGCGCGCCACCCGAAGGTATCGTACGCCAACCTCCATCTATACGATTACATTCAAATTCAAAATCTGTATATCCACCAGTTGGGTAGGTGATTCGTTTCAATAGACCTTTTAAAGCATATTGTGGTTGAACATTGTTTTCCATCTCCATATAAAGCAGATAATTTCCTCCTATAAAATAATTAAGAAGCATCTGATCTAAATAGTTGTTACTTAAATAATGTGGAGTTTCTATTTGCATAAAAGGAACATTTATATCTACATTATCTGTACGATCGTGTGTCGTTCCGCGAAGTCCTCCCCAAAAGTCACAACCTATTGTAAAATTGCTAAAAGCATGCATACTTGAATAATCGAATTTATAAGTTTCGCTGGGATTTCCAACAATTTGAATCTTATCCAAATAGTTAGTCAGGCTATTTCTTTCTGCTGACACCTTCTGCCCGACACAAGTTTGAGTAAATGCTATTTCACGTACTTGTTGCTGCGAACTATCTACAATTTTTATAGAAGACAGATATTCATAAAGTGTGTTGTAATTGAATAACAATTTATTCCCATTAAACTTAATAACAGAGGGTACCAAACGTTCCTGAACACGTTTACCATTTACAAATTGCATTTCGCCCAATTGATATGTATTATCAACATAATCGGTCTCAGTATATACAGGAGGATCTTCACAATATTCTGGAAAAATAAATCGCGTATAATCCTGAGATACAGTATAATTGATCACATGAGGATAATTTATATTCTGAAAAGGTATTTTCTTAAGAATATCCTTTAGTGTTATTTCAGCACTCCCCGGAAACATATTTGAAATATCATCTGCAAAAAAGACCCGACGTACTTCAGTTAACCCATCAGGCTGCCCTAAAGGAATACTCATATTTTCATACAGTTCGGAACTCTCTACAAATGTATATGAAACTCTACTTGAAAGTTGACGATAAGAAAATTGTATTGTATCCAGCTTTGAAGGAGATATTATCTCACGACATTTCCATGATGAAATATAAGTACCTAAGTCTATACCAGGAGTTCCCGGATCATTTTTTTCTATAGTAGTA
>OJSQ01003101.1_pt1 | contig 12557 bp, 9 predicted proteins | sample 1599551 | NCBI WGS metagenome assembly OJSQ01 (sample SAMN04168659, study PRJEB22393) | human gut metagenome | biome: human gut microbiome; feature: stool | host: Homo sapiens | collected 2014-05-12
GTCTTGCCGGCGTTCATGCCGCCGGTAGCGCGGACGGAGTTGCCGCCCACCATGGGCTGGCTTTCCACGATCACAACGCTCTTGCCCTCGGCAGCAGCGGTGATGGCAGCGGTCATGCCTGCGCCGCCTGCACCCACGATGACAACGTCAGCGTCAACGGTGGAATCCTCAGCCTTGGTCTCGTCGGCCTTGACCTCGATCTTATAGTCGTCGGCGTTCAGGCCGGCGGCAGTCAGGGCAGCGGCTGCTGCCTCCTTGATGGCGTTGGAGGTGATGGTCGCGGTGGACACGCCGTCCACGGCGATGCTGCCGGTCTCAGCGATCTGAGCGGGCAGCTGCTCCAGTGCCAGCGTACCGATGCCCTGGGTCTCGTCCTTGCCCTCAGCGGTGCAGCCGGTGATCTTGCCGTCTTCCAGCGTCAGGGTAACGGTAACGTCGCCGCCCATGCCCTTGGCAGTGCCGATGAAATCACCGGACACGCCGCCTGCGGTGGAAGCGGGCTTGCTGCCGCAGCCGTAGCCCAGCAGGCTGACGCCCACAACAGCCGCCATGGCCAGCGCAGCCACGCTCTTGCGGATCTGATTCTTTTTCATTGTTTCTTCCTTCTCATATTCGGGTTGCTTATGTTCGGACATCTATCAGCAAAAAAGGGGAAGCTGCTCATTCGGAAAGCAGCTCCCCCTCGCTGAAACTTAGGAAAAACTTAGGCGTTAGCCTGAGCTGCAGCAACAGCGCAGGCGACCGTAGCGCCGACCATCGGGTTGTTGCCCATGCCGATGAGGCCCATCATCTCGACGTGTGCAGGCACAGAAGAGGAACCTGCAAACTGAGCATCGCCGTGGACGCGGCCCAGAGAGTCGGTCAGGCCGTAGCTGGCGGGGCCGGCTGCGACGTTATCGGGGTGCAGGGTACGGCCCGTGCCGCCGCCGGAAGCGACGGAGAAGTACTTCTTGCCGTTCTCGATGGCCCACTTCTTATAGGTGCCGGCGACCAGGTGCTGGAAGCGGACGGGGTTGGTGGAGTTGCCGGTGATGGAGCACTGGACGTCCTCCTTCTTCATGATGGCAACACCCTCCATGACGTCGTTGGCGCCATAGCACTTGACAGCTGCGCGCTCGCCCTCGGAGAAGGGGATCTCCTTGACGACGGTCAGGGTCTGAGTGGGGATGTCGTACTCGGTCTGCACATAGGTGAAGCCGTTGATGCGGGAGATGATGTAAGCGGCGTCCTTGCCCAGGCCGTTCAGGATGACGCGCAGGGGGGTCTTGCGGACCTTGTTTGCGGTGCGGGCGATGCCGATGGCACCCTCAGCAGCGGCGAAGGACTCGTGGCCTGCCAGGAAAGCGAAGCAGGTGGTGTCCTCGCTCAGCAGACGAGCGCCCAGGTTGCCGTGGCCCAGACCGACCTGACGCTGCTCAGCGACAGAACCGGGGATGGTGAAAGCTTCCAGACCTTCGCCGATGGCGGCTGCGCACTCGGCAGCATCGGTCAGGCCGCGCTTGACGGCGATGGCGGTACCCAGGGTGTAAGCCCAGACAGCGTTATCAAAGCAGATGGGCTGCACACCGCGGACGATCTTGTCGCAGTCGATGCCCTTAGCGAGGAGCATCTCGTTGCAGGCGTCCAGAGATTCGAGGCCGTTGGCCTTCAGGCATGCCTCGATTTTCGGCATGCGGCGATCCATAGATTCAAAAGTTGCCATGAGTTGTTCCTCCTCTCTTATTCCTCACGCGGGTCGATGTACTTGACAGCGCCTGCTTCCTTGCTGAAGCGGCCGTAAGTACCCACGTTCTTCTCGTAAGCCTCGTTGGGGGTCTTGCCGTGACGGATGTCCTCCATCATCTTGCCCAGCTTGACGAACTGATAGCCGATGACCTCGCCGTTGGCATCCACAGCCAGCTTGTTGATGTAGCCCTCGGTCAGCTCCAGATAACGGACGCCCTTCTCCTTGGTGGAGAAGATGGTGCCGGTCATGGAGCGCAGGCCCTTGCCCAGGTCATCCAGACCTGCGCCGATGGGCAGACCGTCCTCAGAGAAAGCGGTCTGGCTGCGGCCGTAGACGATCTGCAGGAACAGCTCGCGCATTGCCACGTTGATGGCGTCGCACACAAGGTCTGTGTTCAGCGCCTCCAGAATGGTCTTGCCGGGCAGGATCTCGCCCGCCATGGCGGCGGAATGGGTCATGCCGGAGCAGCCGATGGTCTCCACCAGCGCTTCCTCGATAACGCCCTTTTTCACGTTCAGCGTCAGCTTGCAGGTGCCTTGCTGCGGCGCGCACCAGCCAACGCCGTGCGTCAGGCCGCTGATATCAGAGATCTGATATGCCTTTACCCACTGGCCCTCCTCCGGGATGGGGGCCGGCCCATGGTTCGGGCCTTTCGTGAGCGGACACATACGTTCTACTTCATGAGAATAAGTCATAGTGATGCTCCTTTGTGATGTTCTTTTGTGTTTCTCTTTTGACAGTTATTTCACATTTGCGCTATCCTATATTATAAAGAAAGCGCTGCTGCATTGCAAGTGCGTGGGGCCGAAAATCAAAACTTTTTCCCCCATTGTGCGCTTTTGCCCGGTTGCCGCTGTCTTCGCTTCCGTTTTGTATAACATTACAAAAAGTTTTCTATAAATTTGTTGACATTAACGATTCACATGCTATACTGTGGTTGACAGGGGAACGTCGGCCTGTCAAACGGAAGTTGTGGAAAATAGAATTGTGAGAGGAGATATGCGGTCATGGCATCTGTTGATATGCATGATATCGACCTGAAAGAATTCAACGAGGTTCTTGCCGCCTGCAAGGGCGATGTGTTTATGGTAACGCCCGAAGGCGACCGCCTGAACCTGAAAAGCAGGCTGTGCCAGCTCATCGGCTTTACCAAGCTGATCGAGGGCGGCAGCATCGCGGAGGCGAAGCTGGAGTGCTCCGACCCCGAGGACCAGCGCAGGCTGTTCCGCTTTAATATGTTCGGCGAAAAGTGAACCGTTTCACCTTTTGGCGCGCCCGCATCCGCGGGCGCTTTTTTGTGTCCGAACGCGCGGATGCGCACGGTTTTTGCAGCTTCACCGTTTGTTTGCACGAAGTTGGACGGTTTGGTTTGACACCGTATTCTATAAAGTAGTATTATAAAGTGGAATTGTGCGGCGGCGCGCCGCGCGGAAGGTGAGTGAAAAATTTGTCTTTTTTTGAAAAACTGTTCGGCTCCTTTTCCACGAAGGAGCTCAAGAAGATACAGCCCATCGCGGACAGGGTGCTGGCGCTGGAGGCCCGGTACCAGGCCATGACCGACCGCGAGCTGCAGGCGATGACGCCCGCGCTCCGGGAGCGTCTGGCAGGGGGCGAAACGCTGGACGACATTCTGCCCGACGCCTTTGCCGTATGCCGCGAGGCAAGCTGGCGCGTGCTGGGCATGAAACACTTTCCCGTACAGGTGGTGGGCGGCATCGTGCTGCACCGCGCCTGCATCGCCGAGATGAAAACCGGCGAGGGCAAAACGCTTGTCGCCACGCTGCCCGTATATCTGAACGCGCTCACCGGCAAGGGCGTGCACGTCGTCACCGTGAACGATTACCTGGCCAAACGCGACAGCGAGTGGATGGGAAAGCTGTATAAATTTCTGGGTCTTTCGGTGGGGCTCATCATCCACGGCGTCACAGGCGAGGAACGCCGCGCCGCCTACAATGCCGACATTACCTACGGCACCAACAATGAATTCGGCTTCGATTACCTGCGCGACAACATGGTCACCTACAAAGAGCAGATGGTGCAGCGCGGGCATTATTACGCCATCGTGGACGAGGTGGACTCCATCCTCATCGACGAAGCACGCACGCCGCTCATCATCAGCGGCGAGGGCGATAAAAGCACCGATCTGTACAAGCTGGCCGATAATTTTGCCAAGGGCCTGAAGGCCACCGTCGTGGCCGAGCTGGACGACAAAGAGGACCAGGACGAGCAGGTGGACGGCGATTATGTTGTGGACGAGAAAAAAAAGACGGCCACGCTTACCGCCAGCGGCATTGCCAAGGCTGAAAAGTACTTCAATGTTGAAAATCTGGCCGACGGAGCGAACATGACGCTGCAGCATCACATCAACCAGGCCATCAAGGCGCGGGGCGTGATGAAGCGGGACGTGGATTATGTGGTGCGCGACGGCGAGGTCATCATCGTGGACGAATTCACCGGCCGCCTGATGCTGGGCCGCCGCTACAATGAGGGGCTGCACCAGGCCATCGAGGCCAAGGAGGGCGTCACCGTCGCCCGCGAGAGCCGCACGCTGGCCACCATCACGTTCCAGAACTATTTCCGCATGTACGAAAAGCTCTCCGGCATGACGGGCACCGCACAGACGGAGGCCGCCGAGTTTGAGGAGATCTACGGCCTGCAGGTGGTGGAGGTGCCCACGAACAAGCCCGTGGCCCGCACCGACTACAACGACGTGGTGTACAAAACCGAACCGGCCAAGTTCAACGCCGTTATCGAGCAGATCATCGAGTGCCATGAAAAGGGCCAGCCCGTGCTGGTGGGCACCATTTCCATTGAAAAGAGCGAGCTGCTGAGCAAGCTGCTGAGCCGCCGCGGCGTGAAGCACGAGGTTCTGAACGCCAAGCACCACGAAAAGGAAGCTGAGATCGTAGCGCAGGCGGGCAAAAAGGGCGCGGTCACCATCGCCACAAATATGGCCGGCCGCGGCACCGACATCATGCTGGGCGGCAACGCCGAGCACATGGCCAAAGCCGACCTGCGCAGGGAGGGCTTCTCCGAGGAACTGATCGTGGAGAGCACCGGCCACGCCGATACCACCGACCCGGAAATTTTAAAGGTGCGCGCGCGCTATGCCGAGCTGGAGGCCGCGCACAAAAAAGTCATTGCGGAAGAAGCCGCCGAGGTGTGCGCCGCGGGCGGCCTGTTCATCATCGGCACGGAACGCCACGAGAGCCGCCGCATCGACAACCAGCTGCGCGGCCGTGCCGGCCGCCAGGGCGACCCCGGCGCCAGCCGCTTCTTCATCAGCTTGGAGGACGACCTCATGCGCCTGTTCGGCGGCGAGCGCGTCAGCACCATCATGGATTCCCTGGGCGTCGAGGAAGACATGCCCATTGAGAACAAGATGATCTCCGGCACCATCGAGAACGCCCAGAAAAAGCTGGAGGCCCGCAACTTCTCCATCCGCAAAAACGTGCTGCAGTTCGACGACGTGATGAACAGCCAGCGCGAGATCATCTACGGCCAGCGCGGCAAGGTACTGCGCGGCGAGGATGTATCCGAAAATGTTCACACCATGATCCACGAGTCCATTGCGGCCAATGCCCAGCTGTTCCTGGCGGGCGAAGTTGCCGACGACTGGGATTTCGACGGCCTGCGCAGCCACTACCGCGGCTGGCTGGCCAAGGACGGCGATTTCCGCTACACGCCCGAAGCTCTGGGCGAGCTGAAGCAGGAGGACGTTGTGAAGGTCCTGACGGACCGGGCCGACGCCATCTGCGCGGACAAGGAAAAACGCTACGGCTCGCCTTTGATGCGCGAGTTTGAACGCGTCGTGCTGCTGCGCACCGTGGACACCAAGTGGATGGAGCACATCGACGCCATGGAGGAGCTGCGCAAGGGCATCTATCTGCGCAGCTACGGCCAGCGCGACCCTGTGGTGGAATACCGTATCGAGGGCTTCAACATGTTCGACGAGATGGTGGCGTCCATCCGCGAGGACACCTCCCGCATGCTGCTCACCATGGAGCTGCGCACCGAGCAGCCTCTCCAGCGCGAACAGGTGGCAAAGCCCACGGGTGAATCCGGCGCGGACGACGGCAGCGTGAAAAAGCAGCCGGCCAAGAAGATCGCCAAGCCGGGACGCAATGACCCCTGTCCCTGCGGCAGCGGCAAAAAGTTTAAAAAATGTACCTGTGAGCAGTATAAAGACCTGCGCTCGTGACCGGTGAGCGGGCCGCCCTTTTGGGCGGACGTGTTCCGGAGACTTACAACTGAATCGTTACGCTTGGGAGTGGCGCCCGGGCGTGCGCTGCGTTGCCCTGCTGTTCCGCAGGGCAGGCGGCGCCGTCCCGCGCCGCTCCCCCTTTTCTGTACTTTTTGTCGAATTAAATCACTTTATTACAAATTGTATCGCAGATGCAGCAGCCGGAGGCGCTGTCCGGCGGCCTTTTGCACCAGACCCGGTGCAAAAGCGCTGTAAAGGCGTGCCGCTTGCCGGCCTGTTTATATAAATGCGCGCGGAGTGCCGTTACCTTCCGCGCGCCTGAACGCATTATCCACCGGGCGTGCGGCTGCGCCCCAGCACCGGCGCTTTCTCCCTCCCGCGCACCGTGAGCGGCGGAGCGGGGAACGCCAAAGGAGTAATCATGCAACCCGAACAGACCCATCCCCGGCCCCGCGGCTTCCGGCGAAGGCTGCTGGGCGACATTTTTCACGGCGTGAAGCGGTATCTTATCCTGGGCGTGGCGGCGACGCTGTGCGCCACGTTTCTCACCTACGTCACGCCGCTCGTCGTTTCCTTCACGGTGGACAGCGTCATCGGCGACAAAACGCCGGAGCTGCCCGCCGCTCTGTCCGCTCTGTTCCAGCGCATGGGCGGGCGGGCGTATTTCTCGAGCCACATCTGGGTGCTGGCCTCGCTTGTGGTTCTGGTGACGCTGCTGGGCGGCGTATTCACCTATCTGCGCGGCCACTGCATCGCCTTTGCGGGCGAGGGACTGGCCAAGCGCCTGCGCGACAGGCTGTTCACGCATCTGGAGGCCGTGCCATACAGCTATCATGTGGGCGTGCAGACGGGTGACCTTGTCCAGCGCTGCACCAGCGACGTGGAGACGGTTCGCCGCTTTGTGCAGATGCAGGCCATGGAGGTGGTGCGCACCGTGGTGATGGTTTGCACGGCCATTTCCATCATGCTGCCCATCAGCGGCGCGATGACGGCCGTATCCACCTGCCTGCTGCCCATTCTTGTGGTGTTCAGCTTCTTCTATTTCCGCGGCGTGCAGCGGCAGTTCACACGCTCGGATGAAGCCGAGGGCGCGCTTTCCACCACGCTGCAGGAAAACCTGACGGGCGTGCGCGTGGTGCGCGCGTTTGCACAGGAAAGCTCTGAGCTGGACAAATTCACCCGGCGCAACAAGGCTTACCACGATATCACGCTGCACCTCACCACCCTGATGGGCGCATACTGGGGCCTCTCCGACATGATCGGCTATCTTCAAATCGCGCTTTCCGGCGTGTGCGGCGTCTATTTCGCCGTGCACGGCGGGTTCAGCCTGGGCAACGTGCTGCTGTTCACCACCTACACCTCCATGCTCACGTTCCCCATGCGCCAGCTGGGCCGCATTCTGGCGGATCTGGGCAAGGCGGATATTTCCCTGTCCCGTTTGGAGGACATCCTTGCCGTGCCCGCCGAAGCGGAGCCGGGCAAAGCCCTTACGCCGCAGATCGACGGCAGCGTCGCTTTCGAGGACGTGTGCTTCGATTACGGCGACGGCGTGCCCGTGCTTTCCCATGTTTCGTTCACCGTACGGCCCGGCCAGACCATTGGCATCCTCGGCAGCACGGGCGCGGGCAAATCCAGCCTGGTGCAGCTTCTGCAGCGGCTGTACCCCGTCACCGCCGGACGCATCACGCTTTCCGGTGTTGACGTCAACGACATCGAACGCCATCACCTGCGCCGCAACGTGGGCATCGTTTTGCAGGAACCGTTCCTGTACAGCCGCACCATCGGCGAAAACATCGCCATCGCCCGGCCGGACGCGGATCTTTCGGACGTATATGCCGCCGCGCGCACGGCCTCGGTACATGACGTCATCGAGAGCTTCTCCGAGGGCTACGACACCGTGGTCGGCGAGCGCGGCGTGACGCTTTCCGGCGGACAAAAGCAGAGCGTGGCCATCGCCCGCATGCTGCTGCAGGATACCCCTGTCCTGATTTTTGACGATTCCCTTTCCGCCGTAGACGCTGAGACGGACGCCGCCATCCGCGACGCGCTGCATTCCCGCCGCCACGGCACCATGTTCCTCATCAGCCACCGCATCGCAACCATCCGTAAGTCGGACCTGATCCTCGTGCTGGACAAAGGCCGCGTGGTGCAGATGGGCACGCATGACACGCTGGCCGCGCAGGAGGGGCTGTACCGGCGCGTGTGCGCCATCCAGAACGAGCTGCCGCAGGCGGCGTCCCCGAAAGGAGGCGAGGCGTAATGGCACAGAATGATTTTGAAAACAAAAGAGACACTGCCGACCAGAAGATCGACCTGCGGCTGTGGAAACGCCTGATCGCCTATGCCATGCGCCACCGGCGCACGGTGGTCTCCGTGATGCTCGTGCTGCTGGTGGTGGCGGGGATCGACCTTGCCTATCCGCAGCTCTCCCGCTATGCCATCGACCATTTCATCGAGGGCGGCACCACCGAGGGGCTTTGGCTGTACGGCCTTGTATATGCCGCTCTGGTCGTCGTCCAGAGCCTGGGCGTGTTCCTGTTTGTGCGCGGCGCGGGCCGGCTGGAAATGGACATGAGCTACGACATCCGGCAGGATGCGTTTGCAAAGCTCCAGCAGCTTTCGTTCAGCTTTTACGACACCACCTCCGTTGGCTGGCTGATGGCCCGCATGGTGAGTGATATCGCCCGGCTGTCGGACATGATCGCCTGGAGCCTTGTGGACCTGATGTGGGCGGGCGTGTTCGCCGTGGGCATCGTGGCCGTGCTGCTTGCCATGAACTGGAAGCTGGGTCTGCTGGTGCTGTGCATCACGCCCGTTCTGGCCGCGCTGTGCGTGTTTTTCCAAAAGCGTATCCTCAAATACCAGCGCGCCGTGCGCAAAACGAACAGCCGCATCACAGGCGCGTTCAACGAGGGCATCATGGGCGCCATGACCACAAAGACCCTCGTGCGCGAGGAGGCCAGTGCCGCCGAGTTCCGGGAGCTGACGGGCGCCATGCGCACGGCCAGCATCCGCTCGGCTTTGCTGAGCGCGCTGTTCATGCCGCTCGTCATGGCGCTGGGCAGTATTTCCACAGCGCTGGCATTGAGCCGGGGCGGCAGCCTGGTGTTCGCCGGAGCCATGGGCTTCGGCACGCTGGCGGCCTTCATCAGCTATACGACGCAGCTGTTTGACCCCATCCAGCAGCTGGCGCGCATTCTGGCCGAGATGCAGTCCGCACAGGCCAGCGCCGAGCGCGTCATCGACCTGCTGGACACCCAGCCGGATATCGTAGACAGCCCCGAGGTGGAAGCCGAATACGGCACCGCTTTTGCGCCACGGCGCGGGAACTGGCCTCCCATCGCGGGCGGCGTGGAGTTCCGGGACGTCACGTTCGCCTACAAAACAGGCGAGACCGTGCTGCGCGATTTCAATTTAAAGGTAGAGCCGGGCCAGACCATCGCCCTGGTGGGTGAGACGGGCGCGGGCAAAAGCACCATCGTCAACCTGGTGTGCCGTTTTTACGAGCCGACCGCGGGCCAGGTGCTCATCGACGGCGTGGACTACCGTGAGCGCAGCCAGCTCTGGCTGCACTCCGCGCTGGGCTATGTGCTGCAGACGCCGCACCTGTTCAGCGGCAGCATTGCGGACAACATCCGCTACGGCCGCAAGGACGCCACATTGGACGAGGTGAAGCGCGCCGCCGCCATGGTGCGGGCGGACCGCTTCATCGAAGCCCTCGTGTCGATCAAGCGCGAATGCGAAGCGGCCGTCGGACAGCCCGACAACGTGGTGGTCAATGCGCCCCACACGGCCGTGGAGATCGCGGGCGAGTGGCCGCATCCCTACACCCGTCAGCAGGCGGTCTTCCCGCTCGAATGGGTGCGCCAAGCGAAGTTCTTCCCCTATGTTTCGAAGATCGACGCCGGCTACGGAGACCGCAACCTCTGCTGCAGGAATTGCGAATAAATCGTGAAAGCCGCGATTATTAAGGAATTATATGTAACTTTGCAGCCCGTACGGCGCGGATTCCGCCGCTGACGGAGCCGCCGGCCGGTTCGAAAGAACGGTCCCGGCGGCAGGCGCCGCAGCGCTGCAAGCCAACGTCCGGATTCCGGCAGGCGCGTTTTTTGCCGTATGCGGAAGTAACCGCATGCAGAAAACAAGCCGTGCAGAAGCGGACAAGCCCCCAAAGGCAGGCGGAGCGCGGAAACGCTCCGCGAGCCAAGCCCCGCCGGAGGGAAATGCCGGGCGGGAACGCAGACCGGGAATAACAGGCGGTAGCGCAGACCCAAACGCCGGGCGGAAATGCCGGACGGAAACGCGGAGAAGGGCCGCAAGGCAGAAACGCCGGCAAAAACGGACAAGCCCCCAAAGGCAGACGGAGCGCGGAAACGTTCCGCGAGCCAAGCACCGCCGGAGGGAATGCCGGGCGGAAATCCGGGCGGCAACGCAGACCGGGAACAACGGGCGGAAATACCCGGCGGGAACAACGAAAACGAAAAAAACATTTTTTAACGAATTATTATGAAAGTAGAACAGAACAAAATGGTCGGCGTGGACTACAAGCTCACCGTCGACGGACAGATCGCAGACCAGTCGCGTCCGGGCCAGCCGCTCGAATTTATCTTCGGAACAGGCATGCTGCTCCCCAAATTCGAAGAGGCGATTCTGGGCAAGGAGGTCGGCGAAGCCGTCTCGTTTACCCTTGAGCCGAAGGACGGTTACGGCGAACTGATCGCCGACGCCGTGGTAGACCTGCCCAAAAACATATTCATGGTGGACGGCAAACTCGCCGAGGACATCCTCTTCGTGGGTTCGCAGGTTCCGATGAGCGACAATCAGGGCAACCGCATGATGGGCATCGTCAAGGAGGTCGGCGAGGAGACCGTGAAAATGGACTTCAACCACCCGATGGCCGGCAAGACGCTCAACTTCGACGTCGAGATCGTATCGGTGCGCGACGTAACGCCCGAAGACCTGCAGGGCGGCTGCTCGTGCGGAGAGTGTGGAGACGACTGCGGCGGCGGTTGCGACCACGAAAAAGGGCACTGCGACTGCCACTGACAGAAAAGCGGGACTTGCAGAAGCCCCGCTTTTTTAAAACCCCGAAACCGACTCTGCCATGACCCAGACCGAACTGCTGAAAATGATCGGCAGCGGCGCCGTACGGGACCTCGACCTGACGGGCCGCGAATTGAAGAACATCGATTTCAAAGGCTGCCGTGTGGAAAACGTGACATTCGACGAATGCACGCTCACGGAGTGCAATTTCGACGGCTGCGGGATGGAGCGCGTCTCCTTCCGCAAGGCCGTGCTGCGCAACTGCCGTTTCCGCAGGGCGAAGATCGCATGGAGCGACTTCCGCTACTGCGAGATCGAAAGGGCCACTTTCGAAGAGGCCGAAATCCGGTTCTGCGACCTTTACCGCGCCATGCTCACCGGAATCGTCATCATGCGCAGGGCTCGGATCGGAGAGACGAGCCTCTACTACGCCTACTTCGGCGAAGGGGTGAACATACGCCGCGAAAACATCGCCGGCGGCAGGCTGCTCCAGCAGGACCTCGACGCCTACAGGCGGTTTCTGATCGAATGGAACACCTCCGGCACGGGAGTCCGCCGGAACGACCGCGCCGAGCAGTCGGCGTGGAGCCCCGATGCAGCGCTGCACGCTGGTGGACATGCTCAACGTCGTCCAGACGACGATCGGCATCCTGCTCACGGGTATCTTCGGCTTCATCCTCGGCAACAAGATACGCAACCAATAAAGCCGTGTTCACACTGCGCCAATACCTGACCACGCTGGCCGATACGCACGGCCTCACCCGGACGCTGGGCGAGATCGAGGTGTGCCGCGACGGAAAGGGGCGCATATGCTACTCGGCAGGCAACAGCGCCGTCGTATTCCGCATCCGCTGCGAAGGCCGCGTCCGCTCGCTGCGCTGTTACATGCACCATCCGCGCCATCTGGCGGAAATCTACGGCGAGAAGCTGCTGCCGCAGGAGCTTTTCATCTACACCTCGCCCGCAGGCGGCGTCTGGGTGGATGTGGTGCTGAGCGACTGGATCGAAGGCGTGACGCTTCACGAAGCGGTCGCCGCAGCCGCCGAGGCGGGCGACACGGCGCGGCTGAGGAGATTCGCCGCCGCATTCGACCGCATGGCCGCGGCGCTCACGGCGGACGACTGGGCGCACGGCGACCTGAAACCCGAAAACATCGTCGCGGACAACTGGGGACGGCTCCACCTGATCGATTTCGACGCCATGTTTCTGCCCGCCTTCGCAGGTCGGCACAGCCCGGAGCTGGGCACGGCGGCTTTCCAGCATCCCGCGCGCACGGTGCGGGATTTCGACGCTTCGCTCGACGACTATCCGGCGGCCCTGATCTCCACGGCGCTGCATGCGCTGGCGCTCGACCCGACGCTGTACGCCCGCTATTCCGATGCCGACGGGCTGCTCTTCACGCCGCAGAAGATCGGGACCGACGCGGCGCTCTGCGAGGTGCTCGCGCTCTTCGAGCGCAGGGGACTCGCGGCGCAGTACCGGATTGCACGGTTGCTCCGTTCGCCTTCGCTCCGGCTGCCGGGACTGCCGCAACTGCTCGCACTGGCGGCGGAAACAACGGAAACGGATGAAATAACGGGACCT
>OJSQ01003103.1_pt1 | contig 12545 bp, 10 predicted proteins | sample 1599551 | NCBI WGS metagenome assembly OJSQ01 (sample SAMN04168659, study PRJEB22393) | human gut metagenome | biome: human gut microbiome; feature: stool | host: Homo sapiens | collected 2014-05-12
CTATTCTTTCGGACATCAAAATCCGCTATGGGACACTTCTCATGACCGACTTCATCAGCGTCGAAAAAGTCTACGGCATCCTTGATGCGGCGATTACCCCCATCTCACGCAAAGAACGGCTGCCGCTCCGGGATGCACTGGGGTGCGTACTTGCCGAATCCCTTTATGCGACTAACGACGTACCTGCCTTCAATAATTCCGCCATGGACGGCTTCGCTTTCCCGGGGAGCTCGCTGCCCGCTCACGGCCTCACACGGCTGCCGGTTGAAGGCGTCTCCTATGCCGGCGTGCCCTATTGCGGCGAATACTCGCCGCGAACCGCTCTGCGCGTCATGACGGGGGCAGCGGTGCCAGAAGGAGCCGACACGGTTATTCCCTTTGAGCATGTGCGCGAAACGACCGATGATGCAGGCCAAACGTGGATTGAATTTCCACACGATGAAGTCAAACCCGGCACCAATCTTCGTCTGAAAGGGGAAGAAATGAAGGCGGGCAGCATTGTCATGCCGGCAGGGTTGGTACTCACTCCGGAATGGATCGGCATGGCGGCATCGCTCGGACATGCTGAACTTCTGGTGCGCCGCATCCGTGTCGCCGTTTTCTCCACGGGTGACGAACTCGCCGCCCCCGGAACTCCGGGTCCGCTCGACACCGGCCGAATTTACAACGCCAACTCGCCCTTGATCGCCGCCCTGGCGCAAAGCTGGGGAGCGCAGGCTGAAGACCTCGGCATTCTTCCCGATAACCCCGAAGCCATCCGGAACGCCTTTCTGGATCTCGGCTCACGCGTCGACTTCATTGTCACTTCGGGCGGCGTCGGCGAAGGCGAGCATGACTACACCTCTAAAGTATTCGCGGAACTCGGCGGCGAGCTCTCGCACCATCACATCAGCCAGCGTCCGGGGAAACCTTTTTCTTTCGGGCGTCTGGGTGAAGCCGGACCTTGGTTCATCGCGCTGCCCGGGAATCCGGTTGCCGCTGCAGTTTCCGCAAAGCTCTACCTGCATCGTGCGGTCAGACTCGCTGCCGGCGCACTCAGCGATGAGATCGGCGGCAAGGTCGTGCCGGCTCGAGCATTAAGCCGCGTCAAAGGCCACACCGGCCGCACCGACATCGTCCGCGGCCATCTCGAGCCGCAGGGTGAGGTGCTCACTTTTACGCCGGCCGGCAGTCAGGGTTCTGCCATGCTTTCTACCTTGGCCGGCATGAATGCAGCCGCCGTACTGCCCGAAGACACAGCTTCAGCCGAAGCCGGCAGCTTCGTTGAGTGCCTGCTCCTTTAAGCGAACGGCCGAATCGGCACCGTCCTGCGGCAGCTCATGAGGATCGGCGGCGCTGAAAAAAATGCGGACGCTGCACCACCATGATGCCGCAGAACACCATTAAAGAACCCGCCACGAAAGGGAGTCCGACGGACTCCCCAAGTAAAAGCACCGAAAGGATGACGCCGAAAATCGGCGTCATAAAGACCAGAATCCCCAAACGAGCTGCCAAGTAAATTTTGATCAGCCGGCACCAAACGAGATAGCTTGCGAAAGACACGATAAAGATCTGAAAAAGCAGACTCGTCCAGCCGATCGCCGTTCCTTCGAAATGGTTCTGCCCGGTGAGCAGCGCACAGGGAAAAAGCAGCACAAAGCCGCCCGCCAGCTGCCAAAAAAGCATCTGCGTAGGCGCGGCCTCACTCACCGTCGTCACGCGCATCACGATGATCGTGAAGCCCCAGGAGATACCGGAACAAAGCCCCAGAATGTCACCCCACCACCAAAGTTCGCTGCCTTCGGCGGCGGGAGAATGGGACATAAGCGCCGGAAGCAGAAAAGCGGCTCCGATACCGAGAAACGCGAGCAGCACGCCGCCCCACTGAATCACAGAAAGCCGCTCTTCGGGCAGTTTGATGGCCAGACCAACCGCGGCAAAAAGCGGCGCAGTGTAAAGCAGCACCGACATATGCGCGGCGGATGTGAAGCGAAGTCCTTCGGCCACGAAAAAGAATTCACCCGCAAAACCAAGCGCCAGCAGAAAACCGTCGCGCCACCTCAGCTTCGGATTCCATTTTTCATGCAGCACGAATTTAGCGGTAATCAGCAAAAGGAGCGCGGCGACGCCGGATCGCACTGAAACCTGAAGCATCGGTGAAACATCGCTGCCTGCAGCCTTAATGGCGACTTGCTGCAGTCCCCAAATAATGCAAAGAACAAGACAAGTGATGAGTGCGTAGCCGTCAATGGGACGACGAGAACTGTCGGGCATAACTCTGACAAAGAAAAACGAAGCGCCCGAAATGGAATCAATCGGGCGCCGTGGAAAGTAGAAAGGATACCGCTTTGGAGCAAAATCTTCTGCACTCAATGCGTTATGACTAGCGCTTAAGCGCCGCCGTCAGAGCCGGCTCCCGTTTTCTTCTTGGGCTGCATACGCTTCCAACGGCCGCCTGGAGCACGGGCGCTCACGGCGCGTCCGAGCATTGCGTCGCGCCGAGGTTCTCGCTTTTCAGCTTCTGCGAGCGCACGGTTTCGCGCACGGGTCATCCGCGACGTGCGTTTTTCCTGCTCTGCCTCCGCCTCCTTGATGGAGCTCGGCGCAGGCTTCATGTCTGATGAAGGATGAAGTTCCGGCGGCTGAAAAGTCGGGGCTGCATGAGGGAGCGGCGTGCGCACAACCATCGCTGGCGGCGGCGTCCGTACGGGCGGAGCATCAATGCCGTGACTGTCCGCCCACTCCAACGCGCTCTTGAGCGCAGCGGCCTCACGGGGATCGAGCTGTGCAGGAATAACCACTTCACCGGTTATGGACGTAACGCCGCGGTACCCCACGCCTGTCATGATGATGCCGTGATGGCGCCCATACGCCCGGTCCTCATGCTGGTGCCCGTGGAAAAGACGCTTCACGCCCAGCGCCTCAGCGAGCCGATCGATAGCCGCAAACCCCTTGCGATGGCAGGACGGCGCCTCATGAGTGACCAAAATGTCTGCATGCTGACGCATCAAGTTCTGATAGACCGAAGGAAAGATCGTTGTGCGGTGACGGCGCGGCACCCCGCCGCGCCAGACGTTTCCGGGCCCTACCCGACGAATGAAAGTGGCCGGGCAGTAGTAATTGGGGGGATCATCAGGCATCCAAACCTGGCCGCGAAAAACGCCGCCCAAACCCGCAATGCGTACACCGCAGACATTGGCAGCCCGACCGTGGAGATTCTTGTCGGCAAGCTTGCTGCGCCACAAGTTGTCATACATCTCGTCGGATTCAGAATCGTGATTGCCGGGTATCCACCACACAGGAGCGTATTGCAGCGCCTCCTCCAGAACAACCTCAAGGGGGGCCGGCGCCTGCATATCGCCCAAAATGACCAATGCATCAGGCTGATACTCACGAGCAACTTGATTGATCTGATCAAAACACCCATGAGGATCACCGCAAAAAAATATTTGCGGCAACTCCTTCGCAGCAGTCGGCCGACGGCGGCGGCGAGTCCTTCTGCGCTTCTTCTTAACCTCGATTTCCGTTGTCATCGCCCTTCTGATCACCCGTGTACTGCGCGGCGATGCGGGCGGCCTCATCACGGACTTCTTCACGCAGCTCCTGCGGGCCGACAACTTCGACCTTGGAGCCCCAGCGGAGAATTTCGCCCACGATTTCGGTGGAGTCGGAATAAGGGACCGTCAGCATCAGGGTGCCGTCATCGAGCTTTTCAACGCGCTGCTTCGGATGCCAGGCCTCGCGCAGCACATAGCTGCCAGCCTCTTGCGTAAAGTGCAGCTCAGCCGACTGAATCTTCCTGCCATGGAAGATTCCGTAGCCGCTGTCGAGCTCTGCCTCAATCGTGCTGAGCGGTATGCGCCGCACAGCCGTCGTGAGGATTTCGGCATTGGAGATGTTTTCGATCAGGAAGGTTTTGAGTGCTTCTGTGAGATGACAGTAAGCATCCACATACCAGCGGTTGCGGTAATGCACAAGGCGCAGCGGAGAAATCTCCCGCTCCTTGGTTTCTCCGGTGCGCTGAGAGTGGTAGCTGATGCGCAGTCGGCGTTTTTCGCAAAGCGCACATCCCACGAGTTCGAACGCTTCGGGCTCGCGGAAGATAACGCTACGGTCGATCACGCGCACGTGGCGCATGAGCATTCGCGGGCTGGTGCCGCCCAAATTGAAGAGATCCATGACACGCGCACGCAGCGGCGAAAGCTCTTTGGCAAGCGCAGAACTGCCGTCGGCCTCAAGCTGTCCTAAGAGGTCATAAGTCGATGTGAGCACAAAAAGCTCATCCGACGAATACCACTGCTTGGAGCGCAGCTTGACCGTACGATCCTTTGTTCGCCGAAAGGGATCAAAAGTTCGCGACTGACTTGCGCGTTTGGCGCGCAGCGCAGGTACGGTTTTATGCTCGTCAGCATCTGGCGACTCTGCATAGCAATAACCGCCTCGGGCCTTGGAGAATTGAATCGGTGCGCCAAGCTCCTCGCGCATGTAACGCAAGTCTCGCTTAATGGTGGGTGCGCTCACACGAAGAACCTCTTCAAAGAGCTCAAAAGGGACTACCCCCCTTTCGGCAAGAAGGCGGTCAATGATCAGACGGCGCGTGCTGCTTTTCATGACGGCGGGTTCCTCTGTGGATGCACTTCCGGCCAAAAGCCGGTCTCTTCTTAAGGTTGACGCGGCACCGGCCGGAAGACGATGCGGCTTCTTCATGAAGCGCTCGCCGCGGCCATCCGCAGACTTTGAGGGACACTTGCCCCAGAACTTGAAAAGCTGACGCTTTCCGCTCCGGGAGCGCTCCCTCCATTTCGAAAACATTTCGGATTCGCTCTCCACCTGTCTCAAGCACATGAGTGCTCTTGCGCACGGCGGCGAATCCAAGTGCATCAATTCTAACGGACTTGGCAGCAAAGCCTGTATAGGAGCTGCAGATTGACTGCGGAACTTTTTTTAGGCGTCCTGGAGCACATCGACGCCCTTAGGAATCACAAAGCGGAACCGATCGGGATTCATCTGCTCGAGCGCCTTGAAGCGGAGAAACTTCACCTCTGTGGTTTGTCCAAACGTATCGCGAAGCGACATGCTGTCAGGATTGCCTGAAGCATCGAAAACTACCTTCACCGATTCAAACCCAGCCTGAGGCTCTTTAGGCGTGAGCGTGACGGCACCCGCCTCCGACGATGTCTGCCAATCCTTCGGGAGCGTCCCGCTGCCGAAAAGAACTGCTGCCGGCGTTGCGCCCAACGCATCGGAGACTTTTTTAACGGTCACCTGCATCAGATCTTCGTCATAAAGCCAGAGCGTCTGGCCGTCCGACACGACCTGCTGCTTCCAGGGCTTCTCATAATTCCAAAGAAAAGCGCCGGGACGACGAAAGGCGAAGATGCCCTCGGCTTCGTTGACCAGCTTGCCCGAGCGGTCAACAACACGCTGCCGGAAGGCGCCTTCGGCAGCCGAAACGTGCGACAAGAAGGCCTCGAGCTGAGCGCTTCCGTCAACGGACACGGTCTTTACCGCTTCGGCGCAGACACCCAGAGGACTGAATGCGCCGGCGCAGAGCGCAGCACCCATCAAAACAAAAAAACGGCGGCGGGGAAAATCTGCTGACATGAGCAACATCCATCAAAGTTCGCGGTCAGGCACCAGCGTCGTACGCTTGCCCATAGCATTCGGCTTGCTCACAAGCCCTGCAGCCTCCATCGCTTCAAGAATATTGGCCGCACGGTTGTAGCCTATGGCAAGGTGACGCTGCACGAGAGAAATGGAAGCACGTTTTTCTGTAAGCACAACTTGCACGGCTTCATCGTAGAGCGGATCCTTTTCGCCGGACTTGCGGCCGCGGCCGCCGACGGAAGATTCGCCGTCCTCGTCGGCGGTTTCCGCTCCCTCTGTAACACCCGAAACATAACTCGGCGAACCCTGGCGGCGCAGCGCTTCCGCCACACGCTGCACTTCACCGTCATCGACGAAACACCCCTGGATGCGGCGGGCATCGGGCGCACCCGGACGATGAAAGAGCATGTCGCCGTTGCCGAGCAGCTGCTCAGCGCCAGATTCGCCGAGAATGACCCGACTGTCGGTAGCAGAAGCCACCTGGAATGCAATTCGGCTCGGTACATTGGCCTTAATCAGAGACGTCACCACATCCACCGATGGCCGCTGAGTGGCCAGAATCAAATGGATGCCGGCAGCACGCGCCTTCTGTGTGAGGCGGGTGATTTCACCTTCAACCTCCTTGCGGTTCGTGAGCATGAGGTCAGCGAGCTCATCCACCACGCAGACAATGTAAGGCCAAGGCTCGAGGTTGGGCGCCGCAGGATCGTCCTTGGCGGCCATCGGATCGCGAATAGGCGTTCCGCGGGCTTCGGCTTCAAGCACCTTCTCGTTGAAACCCGAAAACTGACGCACACCCACGCGGCTCATGACGGCATAGCGGCGGTCCATTTCGTTGGTCAGCCACTTTAACGCTGCACTGGCCTTATTCATATCCGTCACTACCGGCGTGAGGAGATGCGGAATGTCGTTGTAGAGCGAGAATTCGAGCATCTTCGGGTCAATCAGCACAAGCCGCAGGCGCTTGGGCGAATTCCGAAAGAGCATCGACAAAATCATGGCGTTGATGCCCACGGACTTGCCCGAACCCGTCGTACCCGCCACCAAAAGATGCGGCGTCTTAGCGAGATCAATCACCACGGGGTAACCGGCAATGTCTTTGCCCAAGGCAAGCGTAAGCGCTGAGGTGCTCTTCTCATAGGCTTCGCTCTTTAGGATTTCTTTAAGCCGAACCGTCTCACGCACGGGATTAGGCACCTCAATGCCAATGCAGCTGGTGCCGGGGATAGAGAGAACGATGCGCACAGCCTGCACGCCCAAAGCACGGCGCAGATCGTCGCGGACACTTTCAATCTGCGCACCTTTGACGCCCGGACCTGGCTCCAGTCGATACTGCGTAATCACCGGACCAGGCTGAGCACCCAGAACTTCCGCATCAATGTTGTAGCTCTTTAGCTTGGCAACGATCAAACGGCTTGTCAGCTGAATCGATTCCTCATCCGTCTTTCGCCCGTTGGGGTCAGGCGTATCCAGAAGCGAAAGACTTGGATGCGCCTCTTCTACCGAAGGACGTGCAGGGGAAGTAAAGCCCTGCGGTGCCGGCGTGATCATCTGATCGACAAAAAGCGACTGCGAACCCGCACTCTTCAGGTCAGGTTTGACGATTTCAAATTCCTGCCGCAAAGCGGTTGGTTCATAGAGCGCAGAGATATCCGCTGCCGAATCCGTGCTGCCATCTGAAGCAGGGACTTCTTCTCCGGCATCGGAATACCCAACCGTTCTCGGCGCGTCCTTCCGAAAGCGGGCAACGATTTTCTCATCAATGAAGCGGCCGATCCCTTCTGCAATGTCTGCCCAGGAAAAATCGAGCAGCAGGGCAATACCGATCGCCATCAGCACCAAAAAGACGACTGCCGAAACACCAGCACCGACATAGTAGATAACCGCACGCGCCAGAGAGTTGCCCAAAATACCGCCGGTGCCTGCCGGCAGTCCGAAATCCACACCGCCGAAGCGGAGGGCCTCAAGCGAAGTGGACCCCATCAAAAGTGCGCAAAGACCGATGAACGCGGTGAATTTCGGCGGATTGACACGATCAGGGGCGGTTTCACCGCGCTGAATGCGCCAGCGTGCACGCAGCGCAAAAACAGCCATCATGGCCAGACCGAGCACGAGCCACCAAGCGGAAAAACCAAGCATGCTAAAGAGCAGATCCGCCGCCCACGCCCCCCAAAGGCCGCAGAGATTGACCGGCGCACGAGCCGTTGAAACCGAAAACGAGGGGTCAGCAGGCGAATAGCTCGCAAGCGCCGCGGCGAGTGCGACGGCAAGCGGCATGGCGAACACCCAGGCATACTGCCAGAGAAAACGGGCAAGACCCACAAATGCTTCAGAGAGACGCTCACTCAATGCGCGCATAAGCGCTGCTCGGCGCTCGCGGCGAGCGGCTCGACGTGCCGCAGCTTCTTCGCGGCGGGCAGCCTGATCGGCATCCGCCCCGGCTGAGGGCACTCCGCTTCTGCTGAGCACTTCGCCTTCTGCATCGGCATTCGCATTCCCCCTGGCTTTAGAGGCCCGGCCGGCTTTTGAAGCCCTCGAAGGTTTGATGCGATCTTCATCCACATCGTCTTCAATTTTTGTTCGCGTTCTCGCCATACGGAACCCTTGGTGTATGCTCAAACCAATTATTTTATGAGCGAACTGGAATGAGTGCTTTACAGCTTTGCCGCCTCAAGGCGCCTCAGCTGCCTGCAAATTCCTACTCGTTCATGGCTGTCCGAGTTGCGCCGTCTTTTGCCGGCATTCTGCAAACGCCAAATCTAGACGCCTCTAAGCTGTGCCGAGACTGGAAAGCTGGCGGCCTTTCGGACGTTAACCCTTTTCTAAAGAGTAAAGCACCATGACGCAAACAAATCACGCCAAAGTCATCATTCTCGGTTCCGGCCCTGCTGGCTGGACCGCCGCGGTATATGCCGCACGCGCCAACCTTAAACCGGTCGTCATTACCGGCATGGAAGCGGGCGGCCAGCTCATGACCACGACCGAAGTTGACAATTGGCCGGGCGCTGCTGAAGGCATTCAGGGACCGGACTTGATGGAGCAGATGCAAAAGCAGGCTGAACGCTTCGGCACTCAGGTGGTCTACGACCTCGTGAAGGATGTTGATCTCTCCAGCCGTCCATTCAAGCTTACAACCGACCTCGGTGACGTTTGGACCTGCGACGCGCTGATCGCCGCCACCGGCGCTTCGGCCATGTATCTGGGGCTTCCCTCTGAAGCCGCCTATAAGGGCAAGGGTGTTTCCGCCTGCGCCACTTGCGACGGCTTCTTTTACCGCGGAAAGCCCGTTGCTGTCGTGGGCGGCGGCAACGCTGCTGTCGAAGAAGCGCTTTACCTCGCCAACATTGCCTCCAAAGTAACACTCATTCATCGACGCGATACCTTCCGCGCTGAACCGATCCTGATTGATCAGCTGATGGATGAAGTGAAAGCCGGCCGCATCGAACTTGCACTGCGCCGCGAAGTCGACGAGATCCTCGGCGACGGCAAGAGCGTTACCGGCGTGCGCCTGAAGAGCACCGCCGGCGAAGCGCCTGTCGAAGTGCCGTTGGAGGGCGTCTTTATTGCCATTGGGCACAAACCCAATACAACGATCTTTGAGGGCAAGCTGGAGCTTTCAAAGGGCTACATCGTTACCCGCGGCACAGGTCATGCCACTGCCTCCGCAACATCGGTGGAGGGCGTTTTCGCTGCCGGCGACGTTCAGGATCAGGTCTACCGTCAGGCGGTCACCTCCGCAGCGGCAGGCTGCATGGCGGCGCTGGATGCACAGCGCTACCTTGAGGCACTGAGCCGCTGATCAATATACAGCCTGAAAGCAGATCAATCGCTGCCGAACCTTTTGGAATCCAATCATTTCTGCAACATCCGACTTTTAAAATGGCTCAATATCACGATCTTTCGGATTTAAAGAAGCTTTCACACGACCTCAAGGTTCAGGCCAAGGCCGCGCAGGAAGCCAAACGCGTTCAGGCGGCCAAAGCGAACCGCCTTGGCGCCGAAGCGGCGGCTTTCCGCGAAGCGATGGCCTCGCTCGGCGTCAAGAATGAGGACCACACCCGCGGACGCCGTATTACAACGCCGGCCAAACCAGCGCCAGTTCCGCACCAGAGCAAACTGGAAAAAGAAGCGGTTCTCGAAGAATCCCTCTCAGACCTGTGCGATCCGGTGGTGTTTCTCGAGAGCGATGACGGCCTCATGTTCCGCCGCCCGGACGTGCCGCCGGATATTCCCCGCAAGCTCTATCGCGGTGAATGGACAGTGCAGGATCACATTGACCTGCACGGTCTCTTCGTTGACGAGGCGCGCGACGCCGTCGCGGCCTTCATCCGTACAGCGATGATCCGCGGTCACAGATGCCTGAGAATCGTCCACGGCAAGGGCTATAACTCCGAAGGCGGTCAAAGTGTTCTCAAAGAAATGGTCCGCCGCTGGCTGCAGCAAAAGAGCGAAGTCATGGCTTTTGTCCAGGCGCCTCCGCATGACGGTGATTCCGGCGCCGTAATTGTGCTGCTCGAGCAGCGCCGCCCGCGCCGCAGCTAAGGGGACTCTGCGCAACGCCGCAAGGAGGGCACTTTCGCCATGATGACACCCGTAATCAATGCTTTGACGCCGTCGACTGAATGGGTCGACACGATTGCCATGCTCGGTTTCTCGTTTGCCGGCATTCTGGCTGCTCGCGGGCGCGGCGTTGACCCGGTGGGTGTTTTTATTTTGGCCTTTACAAGCGCCTTCGGCGGCGTTACGGTACGCGATATGCTGCTCGACATCCGGCCTTTTTACTGGGTGTCACACGAAGCTTTTTACCTGGCTCATCATCTGCTTCACCATTTTTGCGCCGGTCATTGCTGCCCGTCTTTCCGACCGCATTGCACGAGAACTCTTTCTTTGGGCCGATGCTGTCGGTCTGGGTTTCTTTTCTGCATCAGCGACTGTTCTTGCGTGGGAGAGCGGCATTCCGCCGCTCTCGTGCACATTGGTTGGCGTGATCACCGGCATTGTGGGCGGCATCTTCCGCGACGTCCTGCTTAACCGCTTGCCCGCGGCGCTCTCTGACCGCAAACCTTATGGGCTGGCCGCATTCATCGGCTGCTGGTTCGGGATCGTGCTCCTTTCGGACGGCGTTGCCGCTGCAACCGTCATCTTGGTGACCGCCGCTTCAATCGTGTTGATCCGTATGTTCACACTGAAGGTGAACTGGGAAATTCGATACCGCTCTCCGCTCTCACGCCGCATATTCCCTGGGAACGGCCCGATCAGTCTGACGCGCATCCTTCGGCGTTCTAATGCTGCGCCAAAGCCCCCTCGGCTGCTGAAAACGCCAAAGTCTTCTAAGTCATCCAAATCGGAACCTGCGGCTTCCGCACCGCAAATGCCCCGCATTTATAAACATGCTAACCCCGCCAATCTGCCGTCGGCAGCGCCCTGGCGCCCTATCGATGCGCCTTTAGAAGATAAGACCAAACCCTCTAAAGAGGGTAAGCCCTCTGCAAAATCCCCTTCGCAGAACTTAAATACGCCTGCAGAACCGGACTCTCCTAAACACGAAGATTGATCCTAATAAACCTTCTTGGAACTGATGCCAGATGGCCCAGAACGGCATCAGCATGAGAATGCCGTTGAGCAGACAATCAAATGCTTTGTGAAAATGCTCTGCGGTGTCTTGGAGCTCTTTGATCGATCGCCCGCATTCAGCAATACCGGACAACCCACATAATTTCAAAAAAGCGAACGGCGCGGAGTCCTAATTGAACTTCGCGCCGTTTTGTTCTTGAGGCTAAATGCCTCATCAAATTTTTGTGATCTTCGGACCTCCTCAAGTGAGGAGGTTCGGCTCACGCAAGATTTGATGAATTAGAACGTGTGAACGAGGCCGCCATAAACTTGCGTCGTTTGATTCTTGAGGTCGAAACTCTCGCCACCAGCCGACAATTCAAATTTAGCCTGACAATAACCCGCACCAACATACAAACCCGTACGTTCGGAGAGCGGATAGTTGTAGCGAGCAGAGAGGCCCCAGAAAGTCGTATCTACATCAAGGCCTTCAATTTGGTGCTCAACCGAGCCGTCAACATAATAGAGACCTGCCGTCACAGTACCTGCACCGACAGGAGCGACTGCACCGAAATGAAGTCCGTAGCCCTTCATTCCCTCAAAGCCCTCAACACCAGAGAGATTCGTTCCATCGATATCAGTCATGTCAAATCCAGATGCAGCGAGCTGTCCCTTGTAATACTGAGCCTCTGCGAAGATCTGCACCACTTGGAAGTCATAGTTGCCGCCGACAAAAACGAGGTGACCATCATCCTTTGGGAGCTGGCGAGTGCCATTCTCAACACCATACTTAGTCAGTTCGTAACCGACAGCGAACTGGGCGGGACCATATTCACCAGTAAGACCGATAGAAGCATAGCGCTTGGCATCTGAAGTGCCCTCAGCACCACTGTATTCTTCAGCTTTGGTGTCAGTCTTGAAAGAATATTGAACAGTACCCTGCAGGCCGGCAAAACGAGGTGTCTGATAGACAACCATGTTGTCATAACGTTCAGAAGCAGCAAAGCCCCAAACGTCACCGTCGCCGCCGTCGAAGGATTCAACATAGCCCAGCATGTCATATGTACCGACCGATGAAGAAATACCACCGAAACGTCCAAACGCAACAGAACCGAACGGACCAGAGAGTGTCAGACCAGCTTCACGACCAAAAAGACGACCACTCTGGTTCATCGTGCCATCGTCACTGCTGAAACCGCTTTCGAGCTTGAAGCTGACCTTATAGCCGTTGCCGAGGTCTTCAGAACCCTTCAGGCCCCAGCGACTGGGCGTATCCCAACCATTCTGCATGTCGAACTTATCTTCCTTGACGGAGTCGCCAGCAAAATCTGTTGTCTTGTTATGGATATATTCCAGGCCGGTATCGATAGCGCCGTAAAGCGTCACGTCAGCGGCCATGGCAGAGC
>OJSQ01003108.1_pt1 | contig 12523 bp, 9 predicted proteins | sample 1599551 | NCBI WGS metagenome assembly OJSQ01 (sample SAMN04168659, study PRJEB22393) | human gut metagenome | biome: human gut microbiome; feature: stool | host: Homo sapiens | collected 2014-05-12
GCGTGGCTTGCACTTTGCTGCGCAAAGATGCATGGCTTTGCCACCGCCAGCTTTTTCCCTGGACTTTTCTTTTACTTCTTTGCTTTTTTCGACAGTCTGAAACCCCAGCCAAAAGGCTGGGGTTTTTTCATTGCGGAGCCGGCGCGTCCAGCACAGCCTGTACGCGGCCTACCTGCCCGTCCTCCAGCATCACCTTGATGCCGTGGGGGTGGGTGGGGCTGTTTGTCAGGATGCGCCGCACCACACCGCGGGTGCGCCTGCCGGTGGGCTGGTCTTTTTTAAGTACGATCTCCACCTGTTGTCCGGGGCGGATGTCCGCACGCCGTTTGCCGTCCATGGGGCGTTCCTCCTTGCCGTTTATCGAATGCGCCGTTTGCCGCCGGCCGCTTCGCCTAGGGCAAAAGCGACCGCTGGGCCTTGCGCAGCGTGTCCTCGTATGCGCCCGCAAAGCTGCCGTGCAAAAATTTCGGGAAGCCTTCCTCGGCCAGCCGCTGCCAGCACGCTTCCTCGCGGCCCGGCAGGATGGGAAAAAACAACGCGCCCGCCTGCGCGGCCAGTGCCGCGTCGCCAAGCGTATCGCCCACCACCAGCATGTGCGAAGGCAGGTATCCGGCGCCGAAAACGGGAATGAGCGCCTCCGCCTTGCCGTCCTGCGGCGCGGCGAACACCGCGTCCGTATAGCCGGACAAGCCGCCCCGCGTCCATTCGCCTCTCACCGCCGCAGGCGTGCCTGTGCCCATGGCCACCACGTCCGCCACGGCGCGTACCGCGGCAAGGCAGCCTTCCACCGCGGCAAAGGGCGCGCACTCCTTGGGCATGGCCGTCAGGCGGCGGTTCACCTCCCGGCTCCAGGCCAGCGCCCGCGCCAGGGCGGGGCCCGCGCCGCGCTTCACGCGGGCCGCAAGCGCGCCGTGCGTCAGCTCGCTGCCGCTCTCCACCCAATGCAGAATGCCGTCCAGCCCCGGCACGGCGGCCCCCTGCTGTGCGATGCGCACACATGCCTGTGACAGCAGACGGAACCGGTTCCCGCCGCGCAGGCGGCTTTCCAGTGCAACAGACATCCAGGCACGCCGCGCCTCCTGCGCGTGCTCCTCCAGCTCAAACACCTCTACCAACGCCGGGCAATAGGCTTGCTCCTGCCGGCTGCGCAGCGTGTCCAGCGCGCTGCCGCAGATGTCGGTGCACAGTAAAAATTCCCTTTTGCGTGCGTATGCCGTATTCTCTGTTTCCCGCATCTCCACTCGCTCCGTTCTGTGGAAAATCTACATTCTTATCATACATGCATATTACACAAAAAAGCAAGTGATTTAAAACATTTTTTGTATGTTTATTTGTTTTTTTACAATTCAGTCCTCAAAGCCGCCCAGTACGCGGCCGATAGAGGCCTGGATCACCAGGTCTGCCCGGGCGTCTGCCGGGGTCGGCGTCTTGTTGACGACCGCCAGCGCGGCGCCTGTAAAATAGCGCAGCAGGCCCGCCGCGGGGTAAACGTTCAGCGACGTACCGCCTACCAGCAGCAGGTCCGCACGGCGGATGGCGCGCACAGCCGCGTTGAGCGTCGTTTCATCCAGCGCTTCTCCGTACAGCACCACGTCCGGCTTGATGACGCCGCCGCAGCCGCACCGCGGCACGCCTTCGGAGCGCAGCACGTCGTCCAGCGTATAAAACGCGCCGCAGCGTGTGCAGTGGTTGCGGTGCACGCTGCCGTGCAGCTCCAGCACGTTTTTGCTGCCCGCCGCCTGGTGCAGGCCGTCGATGTTCTGCGTGACGACGGCTTTCAGCTTACCGGCCTGCTCCAGCCGCGCAAGGGCAAGGTGCGCCGCGTTCGGCTCCGCCTGCGGGTACAGCATTTTGTCGCGGTAAAAGCGGAAGAACTCCTCCGGCCGGCGTTCGAAAAAATCGTGGGACAGAATTTCCTCCGGCGGCCAGCGGTATTCCTGGTGATACAGCCCGTCCGTGCTGCGGAAATCCGGGATGCCGCTCTCGCACGACACGCCCGCTCCACCGAAAAATACAATCGCTTCGCTGGCATCCACCAGCCTGCGCAAACGTCCGTCCATACCCTCTCTCTCCTTTTTTAACAATTTTTAACAATGGGAAGCGCGCTGTGCCAGCCGCCGCGGCTGAATCTCTGTGTGTCGGCGCGTCGGCCGCGTTTTTTTAACAACGGGAAGCGCGCTGCGCCAGCTGCCGCGGCTGAATCTCTGTGTGTCGGTGCGTCGGCCGCGTTTTTTAACAATGGGAAGCCTGCTTTGTCCCGGACTGCAGCCCTCGCAAATATTTTCGGGCCCGTTCGTCTGAGAAGCGGATTTTGTGATACAATAATAGCAAAGTCTGCAATACCAGTATACCATATTTTCAGGCTCACGCTTTGCGCGCCGCCCGTGTTCACTAAAAAAAGCTGACGCCCGCGCCGCGGCCCGCATGCCCCGCCCGCGGCTCGTGTGCACCGGGCGGTCCTATGGTCCCGTATTCCCGGCTCCGCCGCTGTAAAAAAGGAAGTGTTCTTATGCCTGCTGTCATCACGAATGAAATGGTGTTCGCCGCTTTGCCGCCGCGTCCCCCGGAAAGCCACAAGGGCGCGTACGGCCGTGTGCTGGCTGTCTGCGGCTGCCCGGCCTACCGCGGCGCCGCCGCCCTTTCCGTGCTGGGCGCACTGCGCGCCGGCGCGGGCGTCGTTACGCTGGCCGCGGGAGAATCCGTCATCCAAAGCATTGCCGCGCGCGTTCTGGAGGCCACGTTCCTGCCGCTGCCGGATGAAAGCGCGCTCGCCTCCATGGCCGAAACCGCCACCGTATGCCTGGCGGGCTGCGGACGTGAAGCCGATGAAACCACCGCGCGGGAAATGAAGCTTCTGCTGGAACGCACCCGCGGCACAGTGGTGCTGGACGCCGGCGGCCTGTGCAGCCTTGCCGCCGAAAAGCAGGCCATGCGCCCCGCGGCCGGGCGGCTCATCGTCACGCCGCATCCGGGCGAAATGGCGCGCCTTGCCCACACCTCCGTGCAGCAGGTGCTGGCAGCGCCTGCCGAAACGGCGCTGGCCATGGCCAAACAGCTGGACGCCGTGGTGGTGCTGAAGGGCCACCGCACACTGACGGCCACGCCGGCCGGGCGGCTGTACGAAAACCGTACCGGAAACGCGGGCCTGGCCCGCGGCGGCAGCGGCGATGTGCTGGCCGGGATGATTGCCGGGCTGGCCGCGCAGGGCCTGGCCCCGGCGCAGGCAGCCGTGTGCGGCGTTTATCTGCACGGCCTCGCGGCCGACCGGTGCGCGGCGCGCCTGTCCCAGCAGGGCATGCTGCCGGAGGATATTCTGGCAGACCTTTGCGCGCTGTATCTTGAAAACGGGCGTTGAGCATGCTATACTTTTGTCATGTGCAATACGGCACATTCCACCCATACACAACAGAAATGAGGGATTGATCCATGAATGAGCAACAGGGCCTTGACCCTATGTTCCAGGAAAATGGCAGCCAGTGGATGGAGGGCGGTCTCGCCTCCGAGCCTCTGAACGTATATACCGCCAAGACCTTTGGCTGGATGTTCCTGGGTTTGCTGGTCACGTTCGGTACCGCTATCGCGTTTTCTGCGGGCGGCGGCCTGTATTACCTGCTGACGATGGGCATGCCTGCGGTATTCGCGCTTGCCATTGCCGAGATCGTCGTGGTGATGGTGCTTTCCGCCCGTCTGCATAAGCTGAGCATCGGCGCGGCCCGCGGCCTGTTCTTCGCCTACGCGGTGCTCAACGGCATCACGTTTTCCGCGGTCTTTTTCGCTTACGACGTTCAGATCCTGCTCACCGTGTTCGCGCTGACCTCGCTGTATTTCGGCGTGCTGGCGGCCTACGGCTGGTTCACCAAGCGCGACCTTTCCGGCCTGCGTCCTATCCTGACGGCCGGGCTGATCTTCCTTTTGGTATTCTGGCTCATCTCCATGTTCCTGCCGCTCTCCGGGTTCGACCGCATCATCTGCTTTGTCGGCTTGGCCGTGTTCATGGGCCTGACGGCATATGATACGCAGAAGATCAAACAGCTGCACGCAGCGTTCGAAGGCGATTACGAAATGTCGAAGAAAGCGTCCATCTTCGCGGCGCTCCAGCTTTATCTGGACTTCATCAACATCTTCCTGTATATCCTGCGCCTGCTGGGCCGCCGCAGCAGCAGCAACTGATTTTTGATTGCTCCGCAATAAAAAACCCATCTCAATAACAACGGAAAGCTTGCCTGACCGGCAAACACACAGAGATTCGGCTGTGTGTTTCGGTCAGGCAAGCTTTTTCTATGCCAAAAACACCACTGTTCACTCCTGCTTACAGGGATTCAGCCGCAATGGTCTCCCCCAACAAGCTTCCCATTGTTAAAAGCGCCGCACGGCATGCCTGCTTACAGAGATTCAGCCGCAGCGGTGTCCCCAGCAAGCTTCCCATTGCTAAAAAATGCGGCGGCGGCGAGGTCCGCTTCGTCCGGATGAGACAGCGCGCGGTCGAAATTTTCCAGCATGCGTTTTGCGTTGGCGTTTTCCGGGTCCTGCTCCAATTGCGCGGCAAAGCGGGCGCGCACGCTGCCGGGCATCCGGCCCTGACACATCCAGCCGCCCAGATATACGGCGTCCGAAGGCAGCAGCTTTTTCACATTCTCCAGCAGCATATTGAAATAGTCCGGGTCCCCGCCGAACCCCGCCGTACCGAACAGCGCCACCTTTTTGCCGCCGCACAAAGGCAAAAACCCGGCCATGTCCTGTGCGCATGTGCCCTTGTCTGTCCAGAATCCGGCGAATATCACGTCCGCGTCAAGAGCCTCCGGCGCGGGTGCGCCGCGGTAAACGCAGCCCTCCGGCGGCAGCGCGGCGGCAATGGCGTCCGCCACGGCCTGGGTATTGCCCGTTTTACTGCTTGTCACGATGGAATATGTCATAAAAATCAAACCGTCCTTTCCTGGTGCGTCCCTGTGCGGGCACATCCGCGGCCGCGCCGCGGCCGGCCGCCTCTTCTGCTTCGCCGCCCGTCCCACAGGCGGCTGCTTTTATTATGTACCCCTTCCCCGCGTTTTGCAACCGTCTTCCGCTGTTTTTTCGTTGACAAATGTCACGGAATATGATACCGTAAAATCAACGACAATTGTCAACGAAAAAGGAGGGACCGGACAATGCCGAAAAAACCGCTTGAAAAACTGCCGGAGGCTGAGCTGGACGTGATGCTCGCGCTGTGGACGCACACGCAGCCCGTGCGCACCGCACGCCTGCTGGAGGACCTTGCGGATAAGGCGTGGTCGCTTTCCACGCTCAAGGTCCTGCTGGGCCGCCTGGCGGACAAAAGCTTCGTGGAAGTAACGCGCGAGGGCCGCTTCACGCTGTACCGCGCACGGGTGCGGGAGGAAGACTACCGCCGCATGGAGACAAACGGCCTGCTGCGGCGCTACTACAAAAACTCCGTGGCGGGTATGGTCGCCGCGCTGGTGCAGGACGAAGCGCTTACCGGCAGCGAATTGGCAGAGCTGAAAGAACTGCTGCGAAAGGCGGGCGAGCCCGGTGCTGAATGACCTGTTTTACGCTGTGCTGGGCATGCTGCCCTGGACATGCGCGCTCATCGCGGCGCTGCTGGTACTGCGGCATTTTGCGCGTGCCGCGCTGTCCGCACGGTTCTTCCGGCTGGCCTGGCTGATCCTTGCCGTCCGCCTTGCGCTGCCTGTCAGCTTCGCGGTGCCGGTGCAGGACAGGCCCGCGCCGTTGTCCATCCCGCTCCCCACGGCCGCCGTCCGGCAAGCGGCGCTCCCCGCCGCCCCGGCAGAAAGCGGCGGCGCACAGCAGGCGGCGGCCTCCGGGCCCGGTAAGGCTGTGCCCGTTCCTTCGGCCCCCGCCCCGGCGGGGCCGCTCCGCTCCCGGCCCGGGCTTGCCGGGGCCGTCTGGCTGGTCGGCGCGGCGCTGTGCCTGGCCGCGCGCCTGGCTGCCTATGGGACGTCCATGCGCCGTCTGCGCCGTGGGCGGGTGCCGCTTGCGGACGAAACGCTTGCGGACGCCTGCCGCGCCGCCTTCGGCCGGAGCATGCGCGTCTACGCCGTGGCCGGGCTGGATACGCCCATGCTGGCGGGCCTTTTGCGTCCGGCTGTCTATCTGCCGGAGGGCGCGGGCCTGCGCGCAGACACGCTGCCCTATGTGCTGGCCCATGAAGCGCGCCACCGGAGCGCCGGGGATATCCCCTTCCAGTTCGTGCTGGCGGCCGCCTGTGCCCTGCACTGGTTCGACCCGCTGGTGTGGATCGCCGCCATCGTCTCCCGCCGGGACTGCGAGCTGGCCTGTGACGAGGGCGCGCTGCGGCAGCTGGGAGAATCGGAACGCATCCCCTACGGCCAAACGCTGCTGCGGCTGATCCCCGTGGCCGGACGGCCGGAAAGCCCCATGCTCTCCGCCACCACCATGACGGCGGGAAAGCGGGAATTGAAGGATCGCGTCACCCGCATCGCGGAAAACCGCCGCACCGTGGGCATCGCTCTGCTGGCGGTGGTGACCGCCGCCGCGCTGGTATGTGCCCTCACCTTCACCGGGGCAAAGCCCTCCGTGCGGTCTCTGACCGGCGAGGAGCTGTCCGGGTACGCGCTGGCGTTCAACACCGCTGACCGCTGGCAGGACTCTGCCGGGAATGACTGCGGCCTCCGTCCCGTCCAGTTTTTGACCTCCGTCTATGACGATCCCATGAAGATCGATATGTATCACCTGTTTTACAACGGCGTTTCACCGGAACAGCCAATTTCCGCCGCAGAACGGCAAGAGCTGGTGGACACCTGCTATGACGGCTATGACCCGGAGGTGGATCTCATCAAGATCACCGCTGAGCAGGCGGATCACGTTCTGGTGCGCTGGGTCGATCTGACCCTGGCAGAAACCGACGCGCTGAGTATGGGCAGCTTTGCCTATCTTGCAAATTACGACGCCTATTACCACTTCCACGGAGACACCAACGCCCTCTATGATGTCTGTTTCTATGCCGGGGAGCGGAGCGGCGATACCGTGACCCTCTACTATCAGCCGGAGCAGTGCGGCGCGCAGCTCGTGGATACCGCCGGTTCCGGAGAGGAGGTCTGGGCCAAGGTCACGGTAGCCCCCCAGCCGGGCGGCGGCTTCCAGATCCGCTCCAACCAGCTTTGCGCCCGGCCGGACGCTCTGCTGTCCTCCCGCCCCCTGACCGGCGAGGAGCTGGCCTTTTTCAACACGCAGTTTTTCAACAGTCAGACCACCAACGAATCCGGCGGCGTGCAGCACACGCTCCACAACCAGTTCCTCACCTGCCTGTATGCCGGCCCTCAGGACATCAACCTGTTCGACCTGTTCTACAACGGCGCCGGTACATGGGATGCGCCCAGTCAGGCGGAGCTGGAGCAGCTGGGCGTGTTAGCGGTGGACGGCAGTCAGATCTGTCCTACTTATAAGTTGACCACGGCGGCTATGGACGCCTTTCTGCTGGAAAACACCGGCCTGACGCTGGCGCAGACCAACAAGGTGGATCTGGACGCGTTTGACTACCTGCCGGACTATGACGCCTACTATCTGACCAAGGGCGACACCAACTACCGCTCCGTCACCTTTACCAGTGGCGAGCGGGAGGGCAGCTATATCCGGCTTTACTGGAAGGATTATTTCTACGGCAGCGAAACCAACGAGTGCGTCATTCTGCTGGACCGGGGCGAGGGGCAGTATTGGTTCGTGTCCCATCTGCTGGTGGACGGCGACATTCCCTCCGCCTTTGCCTACCCGGAGGAGGAACCGTGGCTGACGATCCCCCTGGATGGTCTGCGGGCTTATGAACCGCAAAAAATGGCGCTTGCCCGCCATTCTGATGACTGCGCCCAGCGGGGGGCCGGATTCATCATTGACAGCGATGATGGCAATGATGCGCACTCCGTCCGGATCTACCGTTCCACTGACGGCAACGTCCACGCGGCGGTCATGCAGGCCGAAGCCGCCGGACGGAACGGTATGGCGGAGTGGGAGGCCGACGTATTTTTCACCGTCCCGGCGCTGGACGGCTGGAATGATGTCAACGATGTTCGGCTGTTCTTCTTCCACGATCTGCTGGGTCACAGCGGCTTTACGGTGTCCTATTCGGACTATCTCACCGGCGGGCCGGGTCGGGGCGGCTACATTGACACCGTCACGGATTACTACTATCTGGACAACAGCGGAACGCCCTACCTGCTGGCCCACGCCAAGGGGGACTCCCAGCTCATCGACCTGAATGGGGACGGCGCGTTGGAACTGTGTACTGCCTCCGGCGTTTCCGGGCAGATCTTCTTCCTGCGGGACGGCCGGTATTACGAAGCTGACGTCAAGGCTCTTTTGCAGGATGCCTGGCCGGAAATGAACTACTGGGATCACGCCAGCTGGGATCTCAACTACCGCCGCCTGACAGTCCGTGGTTTTGTGTCCATGCCTGCGTGGGCCACGGCGGAGCATCCCCAGCCCGATGCCAGTTTCACCCGCTATCTCTACTACCGAGATGGGGCGCTGCTGGTCTACAAGCCCGATAAGGACAGCCAGACCGCAGATCATGTGGTGGGAACGCCCGATGTACCGGAGCCGGTGGTGGCCGCAGCCAAGGCCACCGTACAGAAAGCCTATCAGGACTACAAAAACGGCGGATTCGACTCCGGCGCCGACCTTGATAACTGGCGGGTGGAGTATCTGGCGGAGGACTGGTCGCAGACCTATTCCGGCGGAACCCTCGTGGCCTACAACATGAACTATGAGTACCACGCCGGAAAGCCCGCCGCCATCATGCTGGCAGGCGGGGCCTATGTGGACGAGGACGGCTGGTGTATGCCGGACTATCCCTACTGCCACTATCTGTTTTTCATCGAGCGGAATGGTCAATACACCTTCCTTGAGGAACAGATGATCAATGACGCCGGCCCCGGCTCCGAGATCTTTGAGGCGGAGATGCAGCGTTGGGCGGTGGAATTGGGCTTGGCCTCCGTGTCGGATGCCGCGCCGGAGGAGCTGCTGTTTCAGCTTTATGACGGCAAGGGCGGTCGGTTTCTTACCTACCTCAGCGCCATGAGCGAGACAGACCGGCAGACTGTGTGCCGGAAGCTGGACACCATCCTGCAAGGTGGAACGGCGGAGCAGCAGAGCCTTTATCTGGATGCGGTGCAGACCATGGCGTGGTGTTCTCACTCCTTTGACGGCGCTCAGCGGGAGGCCTACGACTACTTTCTGGAGCATTCCGCCCGCTCGTCTCAGGCGGCCTACCGGGCGCAGGCTGTGATGGACGCACTGACCGGCGGCGGAGCGGTGCAGATGCGTCTGGAACCTGCCGACGGCGTCCGGGGCGGCGACTATACCGTTGGCGTTTCCGACGGCAGCGGCGCTGTCCGGGCGCAGGGCTTTTCCGGCAGCTTTTACTGGGCCACGGCCTCGGACAGCGATCCCTCCGGCAGCAGCATCACCCTGCAAAGCCCGGACGGACGCTGCACCATTACCGCGTGGGAGAATTCCTCTATCGTGCGCTGCGAGGAACCGGGGGAAACCGCATGGCTGATGGCGGCCTCCACCTCCTCTGCCCCATATGACGGCAACACCGTGTTTACCTATCTGCGGAAGTGGTACGATGAGGCGGAATTCAACGCGCTGGTGGACAGATTGATCGTTCCGGCGGATGGCCGGAACCGGGAGGAACTGGCCCAGAGCTGGCTGGACGCCGTGGGCGATGTGACCATCCATCAGGTGACGCCGGGCAGCAAGTACGAAAATTCCTTCGTGCAGAACCGGGTCACGGTGGAAAGCGCGGAACCGGCGGCAGGTCTGTATGACCCGGAACTGCTGGCAGGCCAGCATTTCACCTTCACCAACGAGCGCATTTTCGTGCCGGGGAACTACCGCTCCAAGGAGCAGCAGACGGTGAACAGCAGCGCCAGAGCTTATCATGGCGAATATGGACCCATGCCCGGCGGCGGGGCCTTTCTGGATACCCGCTCCGGCCTGCTGTACCAGACGGCGGACGGCTGGAAGGGGACGTTTGCCCCCTGAGGGGGATCTTTTCAGAAAAGTCTGGCAAAAATAAAAGAACATAACCGGCGGATTCATTGACTGATTGGACGGCCGCAATGGCTGCATCCAATGAAAAGGAAGTATATGGAAAGCATGAAGCAGAAATTTTTCCGCGCCGCCGTGCCGCTGGTAATGCTGGCAGTGTCCGCGGCCCTGAGCGTATTCGTTTACCGATTACCGCAGCCGGTGCGGGACCCGCTGCCGGTCCTCATGTATCACCACATGGTCCCGGACGGGCAGGACTGCAATGACATGACCGTGACCCCCGGCAAGTTCCGCGCCGACTTGGAGACCGTTCTGGCGATGGGCTATACGCCGGTGCTGCCCAGAGAATTGGCCGCTGGGGACGCCCTGCCGGAAAAGCCCATCCTCATCACCTTTGATGACGGCTACCGCAGCAATTACGATCTGGTGTACCCCATTTTGCAGGAATGCGGCGTGAAGGCCTGCATTTCCGTCATCGTCCTCATGCCGGATCTGCCTACGGACAACTTCTGCACCTGGAACCAGCTGCGGGAAATGACGGCCTCCGGTCTGGTGGAGATCGGCTCCCACAGCTACCGCCTCCACAACTTAGGCGGCGACGGCGGCAATTTTGAGTCCGGCGGGGCCAACGGCGTGGAGCGCCGCCCCAATGAGTCCGACACGGATTTCCAGAACCGCGTGCTGGATGACATCCAGCTGAGCCATGACCGGATCGCCGAGGAGCTGGGCGGCGTCACCTGCTTCGCCTATCCCTTCGGCTGCTCCGACCCGGATGCCAAAACCCTTGTGGACGAATTGTTCCCGGTGACTCTGATGACCATGCCCAAGTGCGCCGATTTGGCCAAGGGGCTCCACGATCTGCCCCGGTTCACTGTTACCATGAAGACTGATCTGGGAAAACTCCTACGCTGACCATACATCGCCCCCCGCCTGCGCTTCTACGCAGGCGGGGGCCTTTGTTTTCAGCAGGAGCGGTTCTCTCGCGGTGCATTTTTTACTGCGGGCAACTCTGCGGGCAACTGTCATTCTTTCCCTTGACTTTTTGTCAGCAAAGCTTTAAAATAGTAAAGTGCCCTCCCTGTGAGGGGTTTGTTTCCCCCGGAAGTCCGGGATCAGATAGAAGCCGATAGCACGGGCCCCGATCCCGTGCGGTTTTTTTACGGCTGGATGGGAGAAAAACATGGAACACAAGAAAAACACCAAGAGCTTCGCGAGCCGCTGGGGCTTTATCCTTGCGTCCGTCGGTTCGGCGGTGGGTATGGCCAACGTCTGGGGCTTTCCCAATAAAATGGGCAGCAACGGCGGCGGCGCATTTTTACTGATCTATCTGCTGTTTGTTTTTATTTTCAGTTATGTGGGCCTTCCGGCGGAGTTTGCCATGGGCCGCCGTGCCGCCACCGGTACGCTGGGCACTTATGAAAACGCCTGGGACACCCGCAGCAAGTCTGCCGGTAAAGTCGGCGGTCTGCTGGGCTGGCTGCCTCTGGCTGGCTCCCTGTGCATCGCCATCGGCTATGCCGTCATCGTCACCTATGTGCTCAAGGCGCTGGTGGATTCCCTGCTGGGCACACTGCTGACCACGGACACCGCCGCCTGGTTCGGCGCTTTCTCCTCCACCCCCTACTCCGTGATCCCCTATCACATCGTTGTGGTGGTGGGCACGCTGCTGACGCTGTTCCTGGGCGCCCGCAGCATTGAAAAGACCAACAAGGTCATGATGCCTGTCTTCTTTGTGATCTTCCTGATCCTGGCCGTGCGGGTGGCCCTTCTGCCCGACGCCGCGGAGGGATATGTCTTTATGTTCACCCCCCGCTGGGAGGCCCTGACGAATCCCATGATCTGGATCTGGGCTATGGGGCAGGCGTTTTTCTCCCTGTCCGTCACCGGCAGCGGCATGATTGTTTACGGTGCGTACCTCTCCAAGGACGAGGACGTGGTGGGCGTGGCCCAGCACACGGCCCTCTTTGACACCATTGCCGCCGTGGTAGCCGCCCTGGTTATTATCCCCGCCTGCTTCTCCTACGGTCTGGACGTGGGCGCCGGTCCCAGCCTGCTGTTCGTAACTCTGCCCACCATCTTGCAGGACATCCCCATGGGCCAGCTTTTCGCCATCATCCTGTATATGGCCATGATCTTCGCTGGCGTCAGCTCTTTGCAGAATATGTTTGAGGTGGTGGCGGAGTCCCTGATGCACAAGTTCCCGAAGCTCAACCGCGTTACCGTCCTGGTACTGCTGGGCGCGCTGTGCCTGGGCTTCGGCATCGGCATGGAGACCATCAGCAAGTGGGGTCCCTGGATGGATCTGGTGTCCATTTATATCATCCCCATCGGCGCTACACTGGGCGCGGTCTCCTGGTTCTACGTGATGAAGAAGGACGCCCTGCTGGACGCCATCAACACCGGCAGTACGAAAAAACGCGGCAATCTCTGGTACAATGTGGGCCGGTATGTGTATGTTCCTCTGGCAGTCATTCTCTGCTGCGTGGCCCTGTTCATGCAC
>OJSQ01003112.1_pt1 | contig 12516 bp, 13 predicted proteins | sample 1599551 | NCBI WGS metagenome assembly OJSQ01 (sample SAMN04168659, study PRJEB22393) | human gut metagenome | biome: human gut microbiome; feature: stool | host: Homo sapiens | collected 2014-05-12
TAGACTATGTCTATTTTTTATGAAATTGAATTTGCGAAATATATTTTACCTTATCTCAGCGTTATCGCCGTGATTTGGTGGCATTCTATGCAGAATGGTGTGGCTTCGCATGCCGAGAGTCGGCGTGTGCTGGCTTTTTCCTTGTCTCATCTTCAGGGGACGCGGCTGGCACCGTATTTAAGCGATGGGCATATCCGGCGCCTGGCGCATTTGACGGAATATATGACATTGGGTGTCGTGTTGAGCAGTTTTTCTGTTTTAATTTCGCGGCATTCCCATAAAGTCTGGGTGCTCCTGATTGGAATCAGCGTGGCCGTGATTGACGAATATATTCAGCTGTTTTCCGGTGGCCGGACGTCGACGTGGCATGACGTGGTGCTTGACGGTGTCGGTTGTATAATTGGCATTGTTTTAGTCATGGTCATCCGGGGAGTGAAGCGGGGCATTTGTGCCATACGAAGATAGGGCCAGTGGCCTGCGTTATTATCAAGTTCGCTCGTATATGATATAATTAATCTTATAATTGAATTATATTAAGGATACATAAGGAAGGTGGTTCGGTGAGTCGTATGGATCGGGATTTTGTGGTATCACAATTTACGCGGTACGTCCAGGGCTTTGACCAGGAGGAAGAAGGCGTCCGGCTGAAGTATGCTCATTCTTTGCGGGTGAGCGGGTTGTGTGAACAGATTGCTTTGAGTCTGGATTTGTTTCAGGATGATGTGGATTTGGCCTGGCTCATCGGCGTCCTCCACGATATTGGCCGATTTGAGCAGCTGCGGGAGTATCATACGTTCGTCGATTATCGGTCCATGGACCATGCCAAATACGGGGCCCATTACTTGTTTGCTGACGGTCATATCCGCGATTTTCTGGACGATATGAGTCAGGATAATGTGATTTGTATGGCTATTGACCAGCATAATGTCTATCAGCTTCGCCGGGATTTGACGCCGCGACAGCAACTCTTTTGCCAGCTCATCCGCGATGCTGACAAAATCGATATTTTCCGGGTCTATGTCCTGTATATGAGCCAGAAGAAGAATATTTGGAATGTCGACTGGGCTGATTTCGAGAACCAGCCTATTTCTGACAGCGTCATGGCCCAGGCACGGCAGGGAAAGCTGGTGCGGACGCAGGATAAGAAGACCTTCATGGACTTTTATGTCGGTGCGCTCTGCCTCTATTTTGATTTAGTCTATCCCCGGAGCCAGCAGCTGGCGCGGGAACAGGGCTATCTCGATAGGCTCCTCGATTTCCATTCGCAGAACGCCGATAGTGAAGGTAAATTGGAAGAAATCCGACGATTAGTCCGCGGCACAGGCACATTGCCTCATCCTTCATTTATTGATACAATATATAAAAATATGTAGTATATATTTGATTGATGACAAAATGAGTATTGTATCCTTAATAGTAGGGGGCTTAAAATTATGGAAATATTGATTACTGGCGGTGCTGGGTTCATTGGGTCACACATTTTGGCACAGCTCCAGGGACGGCGCGATATGGATGTCGTCGTGTTTGACAATTTGTCCAGCGGATCCAAAGAACATGTACCGGCTGGGATGGAACTGGTAGAAGGCGACGTCTGCGATGAAGCGGCTGTAGATGCCCTTTTTGCCGACCATCACTTTGATGCCGTCATCCACTTGGCGGCCCAGACGATGGTCCCGACTTCAGTGGAACAGCCTGTCCTCGATTGCCAGATTAATCTGGAAGGCGTCCTCCACGTGCTGGAAGCCTGCCGGATCCATGGCACAGGGCATATTCTCTTTTCGTCCAGTGCCGCTGTCTACGGCGACAACCTCCATATCCCCCTGAAGGAAACGGAACGGCTCGTGCCGACGTCCCCTTATGGTATCACTAAGATGACGACGGAACATTACCTGCGGGTCTATCACGAATTATATGGTATGGATGCGACGGTCTTCCGCTTTGCCAACGTCTATGGCGAACGGCAGGGCGAAAAGGGCGAAGGCGGCGTCGTCAGTATTTTCTGCAAGCTTTTGTCCCAGCGTCAGGGAATCACGGTTTTCGGCGACGGCAATCAGACCCGCGATTTCGTCTATGCCGGCGATATCGCCCAGGCCATCATCCGGGCGCTGCCACTCAAAGGCTATCACACGATGAACGTGTCGACCGGACAGGAAACGAGCATCAACGATTTGATCCGCAGTTTTGAAAAAGCCGTGGGCTATACGGTCCCCGTCCAGTATACGGCACCCAGGACGGGCGATATCCTGCGGTCGGTCCTCAGCAATGAGGCCTTGAAAAGGGATTTAGGTTTTGTGCCGGAAATGGATTTGGAAGAAGGAATCCGCCGGACCTATGACTGGTATCGCAGCCAATGGATGAAGTAAGGCGCTTTTTGCCTTGACAGGCTTCCCAAAACATGACACAATGAATTAGATATGCCTATATACATTTATATACAGGAGGGGTAGCCTATGGCAGATGATCGCATCATTACGGCTTTGGACGTCCATTCACTGGATGATATGAAGAAGCTTGTTGAAACCCTTGGCGATAGTGTTTCTTTTTATAAAGTCGGGATGGAACTCTTTTACAGTGCCGGTCCCGATGCAGTACGGTATTTGAAGGACCAGGGGAAACATGTTTTCCTCGATCTGAAGGTCCACGATATTCCCAATACGGTGGCCCAGAGCATCCGCGCCCTGACCCGTCTCGGCGCCGACCTCATGACACTGCACGGCACAGGCGGCCGGGCTATGATGGAAGCGGCAGCAGAAGCTGTCCGCGATGAAGCGGCCAAATTGAATATCGAACGGCCGCGCCTGCTGGCTGTAACGGTCCTGACCAGTATCGACGAAGACGCGTGGAAGGAAATCGGCGGCAAGTACAGCATTGCCGAATCGGTCAAGAATCTGGCGAAACTGGCCAAGGAAGCCGGTATCGACGGCACCGTCTCTTCGCCGTATGAAGCTAAAGAAATCCGGGAAATGAATGGTCCCGATTTCCTCATCGTCACGCCGGGCATCCGTCCGACGTTTGCCGTAGCCAATGACCAGAAGCGGTTCACGACGCCGTCTCAGGCTTTGCGCGACGGGGCATCTCATTTAGTCATCGGCCGTCCGATTACCAAGGCCGCCGATCCTAAGGAAGCAGCCCAAAAGATTTTAGCAGAAATTCAGGGGGTATAATCAATCATGATGACAGAAGCAGAAGTAAGACAGTTGTTAGTAGACACCAAGGCCGTCCTCGAAGGCCATTTCCTCTTGACGTCGGGCCTGCACAGCCCGCTGTACGTTGAAAAGTTCAACGTCCTCCAGCATCCGGAATATACGGAAAAACTCTGCAAGGAATTGGCAGAACGTTTCAAGGACCAGAACGTCCAGACCGTCATGGGTCCTATGACCGGCGGCATCCTGCTGGCTCATGAAGTCGGCAAGGCACTCGGTACGCGGGCTATCTTCACGGAACGTGAAAAGGGCGTTATGACACTGCGCCGCGGTTTCCACATCGAACCGGGTGAACGCGTCCTCATCGTCGAAGATATCGTCACGACTGGCGGTTCCGTCCAGGAAGTCGTCAATGTCGTCAAGAAAGCCGGCGGCGTCATCGTCGGTGTCGGCCTCCTCGTCGACCGCAGCGGCGGTAAAGCTGAATTCGGCGTACCGAAAGATAAAGTCCAGGCTCTCCTGCATTTGACCGTCCCGACGTACAAACCGGAAGAATGCCTGCTCTGCAAACAGGGCATCCCCATGACTGAACGGGGCAGCCACCATCTGAAATAATCTGGGTCAGGAGATGTTTTGTTCATGGAAATGTTATCGGCCATAGCGCCTTTCTTCGTGGCTGGCCTGATGGGGACGGTGTTCGCCCGTTTTACGGGTATCAATATGAGCATGTGCGTCCTCCTCATGTTCTTGTACATGGGGGCCAAGCCTGTCGAATGTATTGCCGCTATGTTGATGTTTAATGTTTTTACGTATTTTACGGTGTACTCTCAGCTCCATGTCATGAAGATCAAGAGTTTCACCTTTTTCCCCGGCGTGCGCCTGGCCATCCCGATTTTGATTACCATCGCCCTGGCTGCGCTCAATCCTTTCATTGGCATCGTCTTTTTCGTCTTTACCTTCCTCATGGAAATCTTTGCCAAGATTTATAAGGAAATGGATGCCAAGTCGCGTCCGACGAAAGGGAAAATCGGCCAGATGGTCGTCATCGCCGGTATCCTGGTGACTATCGGTGCAGCTATCGTCCAGTTCATCCCGGAAAATTACTACTACATCGTCGGCGGCGTGACCATCTTGATTTACGCCTTCGTCATGTGGCGGACGGGAGACCGCCGCAAGGGGACGGCCTGGTGGGATAAGATGCTCTACGCATCGACGTTCCTCACCGGCCTGAGCGGTATCGACGGGACCGATTGGCTTACGGCGATGCGCCGCAATCCCGAATCGGTGTTGTCCAAGTGCTATCCCATCGTCATCAACGGGGCCATGATCATCGGCCTGCTGGCGTCGTATGCCATGTACCAGTATTTCTCGCTGGGCGCCCTGTTCGCTACTATCGGCTCGGCCGTCGGCATCCGCCTGTTCGGCTTGTATGAACATAAAGAAAAGGGAAGCTTCTCGTACCTCACCCTGGGCATTGCCGTCCTGGCAGCCCTGGTGTTCATGATCATCCAGCCAGTACCGACGGGATTCCCCGTCGTACCCATGGCCGACCAGACGGGATTCTTTGATTTTTAGTTTTGCAAAAAAGCGCTGTCTTCTATGGCAGCGCTTTTTTTGCAAGGCTCCCTTTATAGGGGAGCTGGCCGCCGAAGGCGGTCTGAGAGGTTGTTTTTTTTCGGAAAACGGCGAGCAACCTCTCAGTCAGCTGCGCTGACAGCTCCCCTATGAGGGGAGCCAGGGGCGACCTGCGTTCTTTCAAATATTAGCAGGAAAACGGCGGGATTTGTCGAATATATTATATATGTCCTTATTTATGACTCATTTTTGTGTTTTGGATAAAGGGGGAATCCCTTATGAAGAAGAGTATTATCTTAGCCATGGTCGTGGCGGCTTTGGCTTGCGGGCCGGCCTGGGCCTATGATGAAGGGCCGGTTATGGGGCCGTATACGTCGATTCCGGGGCTGACGGCTGTGCAGCAGTGCCAGCTGACCGTTGCCGGCAAGGTCATGGACCCGGCTGATGGAGCCGTATTACAGGAAAATAACGTGGTCATGATTCCTCTGCGTAAAGTGGCGGAACAACTCGGTTATACCGTGACCTGGGATCCTGACGACCAGAGCGTCCGCGTCGAAATGAATATCGCCTATATCATCGTCAAACCCGGTGAAGACTGGTACGAACGGATCGGGACAATCAAGAAGGTCAACTTGAACCACATCTTCCAGTACGGTGCCGGCCCGGTCAATGTCAACGGTACGATGTACGTCCCGGCCCAGCTCTTTGAAGCCTTTTACAACAGCGTCACCATTACGCCCCAGGCCGTGACCATTACGCCGGCATCGACGGACTGAAGTCGTGAAAAAACTGCTTGACTTTATGGGCCCTGGCCGATACAATATATAGAAGAATATGTGGCAGTCCCGTGAGGCTGTGCGATTCTAATACTTTCAGATTGTACCTTTAATATAGTCCGGAGAGGCTAAAAAGGGACATATTTTGCCATGCTTATAATATGACCTTTGCCCTGCGGCAGAGGTCTTTTTTTACAAGGAGGATTCGATGGTTAGTATACAGGGCAAAAGCCTGTTGGGGCTCCAGGGAGTACCGAAAGAAGAAATTGAATTGATACTGCAGGTAGCTAAGAAGATGAAAGCCGTCGTCAACAGCGGGAATAAGAAGTTATCCCTGCTCAAAGGGAAATCGGTGGTCAACATGTTCTGGGAACCGAGCACGCGTACGCGCGGTTCCTTTGAAATGGCTGCCAAGTATCTCGGCGCCGATGTCATCAACTTCACGCCGCGGGGAAGCTCCATCCAGAAAGGCGAAAGTTTCCGCGATACCCTGCTGACGGTAACGGCCATGGGTGTCGATGCCATCGTCATGCGTCAGAAACAGGAAGGTTCGCCTTGGTTTGCCGACCGCTGCGTCGACCCGATCATCATCAACGCCGGTGATGGCGCCCACGAACATCCGACGCAGGGCCTCCTCGACATGTTCACCATTCAGGAAGTCAAAGGCCATATCGACGGCTTGAAGGTCGTCATCGTCGGCGATATCGACCACGGCCGCGTCGCCCGCTCCAATATTTACGGCCTCAAGACCATGGGTGCTGACGTCCACCTCGTCGGTCCGCGGACACTGCTCCAGCCGGAATTGGAAGCCATGGGCGTCAAAGTCCACTACGACTTGAAGGAAGCCATCCAGGATGCAGACGTCATCAACGTCCTGCGTATCCAGAAAGAACGACAGGGCATCGGCTTCTTCCCCAGCGCCGGTGAATACAATTCGCTCTTCGGTGTCAACCGCGACCGCCTCAAGTGGGCGAAAGACGACGTCCTCGTCCTTCATCCGGGCCCCATGAACCGGGGCATCGAAATCGAACCGGATACATGTTACAGTGAATTTTCTTCGATTCAGGAACAGGTCAAGAACGGCGTATCCGTCCGTATGGCCGTATTATATCTGACAATTATGGGAGGCGATGACGTTGACACTACTCGTTAAAGGCGGCAGAGTCGTAAATCCGGCCATGCAGCAGGATGAAATTTGTGACATTCTCATTGAAAATGGTAAAATTAAGGAAATCGGAGCCAATCTGAGCGCTGACGGCGCCGAAATCTTCGACGCATCGGGCCTCGTCGTAGCACCGGGCTTCATCGATATGCACGTCCATCTCCGCCAGCCCGGCCAGTCCGGCAAGGAAACGATTGAAACGGGGACGAAGGCAGCTGCTGCCGGCGGCATCACCCGCGTTGCGACCATGCCGAATACCAAGCCGGTCATCGATTCGGCAATCATCGTCGACGGCATGAAGTATAAAATCGAACGGGAAGCCAAAGTCAAAGTCGAAATCATCGGCGCCATCTCCAAGGGCCTCCAGGGCCAGGAACTGGCCGCTATGGGCGCCATGGCCAAAGAAGGCGTCGCCGCTTTCTCCGATGACGGCCGTTACGTCGAAAACTGCGATTTCATGCGCAAAGCCATGGAATATGCCAGCATGTTCCACAAGGTCATCATCGACCACTGCGAAGAACAGAGCCTCGTCGAAGGCGGCAACATGCATGAAGGCGTCGTTTCCAACGAATTGGGCATCAAAGGCCGTCCGGCTGTCGCTGAAGACATTGCCGTCGCCCGCGATATTTTCCTGGCCGAAGCGACACACACGCCGGTCCACATCGCTCACATCAGCACCAAGAACGCTGTCGAACTGGTCCGCCAGGCCAAGAAGCGCGGCGTCCAGGTCACGGCGGAAGTCACGCCGCAGCACCTCATCCTGACCGATGAAGCCCTGCGCACTTTTGAAACACGGTATAAAGTCAACCCGCCGATCCGCTCGGAAGAACACCGCGCAGCCTGCGTCGCCGGCCTGCAGGATGGCACCATCGATGCCGTCGTCACCGACCACGCACCGCATGAATGGGAAGAAAAGGACCAGGAATTCAACCTGGCTCCCAGCGGCTTCGTCGGCTTGGAAACGAGCGTCGGCGCCATGCTGACTTATATGTATCATACGGGTCATATCGACCTCATGACTCTGGTCAATGCCATGTCGACGGCACAGGCCAAGATCCTCGGCCTCGATGCCGGTGTCATCGCACCGGGCAAGGATGCCGATTTGACCGTACTCGATCTCGATAAAGAATGGACGGTAGATTCCTCGAAATTCTATTCTAAGGGAAAAGCGTCGCCTTTCGATGAAATGATTTTCAAAGGCAAGGCCGCAGCTACCATCGTCAATGGTGAAATTGTAATGAAAAACGGGGAGGTTTTATAATGAAAGGTGTCCTCATATTAGAGAATGGACAGAAGTTTTATGGCAACATGCTGATGGATGAACCGGCTGTCGGCGAAGTTGTCTTCAATACGGGCATGACAGGCTATCAGGAAACGTTCACCGATCCGTCCTATGCCGGTCAGATCATTACCATGACCTACCCGCTCATCGGTAACTACGGTTTGTTCCACGAAATCGAACAGGCCGACCGTCCCTATGCTGCCGGCTTCATCGTCAGCGAGCTCTGTGAAGAACCGAGCAACTGGCAGAACGAAGGCAAGCTGTCTACCTTTATTATGACACACCACATCCCCTGCCTCTACGGCGTCGATACGCGTGCCATTACGCGGGCCATCCGCAGCCAGGGCGTCATGAAAGGCGTCATCGTGCCGGAAACGATGGAAGAAAGCGCTATCAAGGAACTCTTCGATACGCCGCTGGAAACGCAGCTCGTCCGCCGCGTCACGACGCGTGAAATCAAGCACATGGGCGATGGCCGCTTCCACGTCGCCGTCATGGATTACGGCGCCAAAGCCAACATCCTGCGCGAACTGGTCAACAGCGACTGCCGCCTGACCCTTTTCCCGGCTGAAACCAAGGCTGAAGAAGTCCTGGCCGTCAATCCGGACGGTATCTTCCTGAGCAACGGCCCTGGCGACCCGAAAGACGTCCCGTACATCGTCGAAGAAGTCAAGAAGATGATCGGCAAGAAACCGATTTTCGGCATCTGCCTGGGCCTTCAGATGCTCGGCCTGGCTCTGGGCGGCAAGAGCCGCAAGCTGACCTTCGGCCACCGCGGTGCCAACCATCCGGTCAAGGATATCCGCACGGGCCGCGTCTACATCACGTCCCAGAACCACGGCTATGTCATCGACGAAGCCTCTCTGCCCGATGACGTCGTCATCACCCATCGCAACCTCCACGACAACACCCTCGAAGGTTTTGAAGTCCCGTCCAAGAACATCATGTGCGTCCAGTACCATCCGGAAGCTTCGCCGGGACCGACTGATAATTTGTATCTGTTTACACAATTCGTCAAGATGATGGAGGAAAACTAACATGATAGAAGGATTGAAGAAAGTACTCGTTATCGGTTCGGGCCCTATTATCATCGGTCAGGCCGCTGAATTCGACTATGCCGGCACTCAGGCCTGCCGCGCCTTGAAGGAAGAAGGACTGGAAGTCGTCCTCATCAACAGCAACCCGGCGACGATCATGACCGACGAAGACATTGCCGACCGTGTCTATGTCGAACCGATTTCCCTCGACTACGTGACGGAAGTCATTGAAAAAGAACGGCCTGACGGCGGACGGCGTCGCGGGTACGGCAACGTTAGCGGCGATGGGCATTTCCGAAACGACGGCGGCCTCGGCGGTGACAACGGCGGCATCCGGCTATGCCTCAGAGGTTGAACTGCTGGCGCGGCTGATTCACGGCGAGGCGCGCGGCGAACCCTATGTCGGCATGGTGGCGGTCGGCGCCCGCTGCGCATGCGGCCGGCCGCTCGCCGTGGTCACCCGGCCCATGCTGCCCGGCGGCATACCGTTCCCCACCACCTGCTATCTGACCAGCCCCGAGGCGGTGAAGGCGGTGTCGCACATAGAAGCGGAAGGCCGCATGCGGGCGTACAACGAGCTGCTGCACGACGATGAGACGGTGGCCGGCGAGTACCGCGGGGCGCACCGCCTGTACGTGGCGTTTCGCCATGAGCTGGCGGTGCGGCTCGGCGATGACGAAAGCCGCATCGCCAACGTCAGCGCGGGGGGCATGCCCGAACGCGTGAAATGCCTGCATGCGCTGCTGGCGCAGACCCTGGTCATGGGGAAGGGCGTCAACCCCATCGGCGATCGTGTGCTGGAGGCGGTGACGGAGGAGTTCAGTCCATCCGTCTGCCGGTGCGGTTCGCTCGACGACTGAGCGGACAGACGAAAAACCGAACGGCCAAAAGACTGGAAACGGCCGCTGAACGCAATGATTGCGCCGAGCGAGACGATCATGCCGGGCGAACGCCCCCGATGATCGCGGTCGCCCGGCCGGCGAGACAGCGGGAAATAAAGGAGATAGAGATGAAATCCGTTACCGTTGCGGGCATCGACTGCGGCACGAACTCGATCCGGCTGAAGATTGCGCGTGTGGACGATCAGGGCATGCACGAGATCGTGCCGAGGATCCTGCGCGTGATTCGCTTGGGGCAAGACGTGGACAAGACGCACCGGTTCGCTCAGGACGCGCTTGACCGGGCGTACACGGCCGCCGCGGAATTCGCCGGGGTCCTTGCCCAGCACCCGGTGGACGCGATCCGATTCGTAGCCACATCGGCGACCCGCGATGCCGTCAACCGCGACACATTCGAGGATGGCATCGAGCAGATACTCGGCGTGCGCCCCGAAGTCATCCCGGGAACGGAGGAGGCCGATCTGAGCTTCCTCGGGGCGACCAGCGTCGTGAGCCGCGGCGAGCTCGAACCCCCGTATCTGGTGGTGGACCTGGGTGGCGGCTCCACAGAACTTGTGCTGGGCGGCGACGGCATCGACGCGCCCTCCACGCAGGTACAGGCCGCGTTCTCGATGGACATTGGATCCGTGCGCATGACCGAGCGCCACCTGCGCCACGATCCTCCCAGCGAAACCGAAATCGCCGAAGCGATCGCGGACATCGACGAGCACATCGACGAGGCGTTCCGCACGGTGCCGGCGGGACGCACCCGCACGATCATCGGCGTGTCCGGCACGGTGACCACGATGAGCGCGCTGGCTCTGGGGCTCAAGGAATACGATCACCGACGCGTGGACGGCGTGCGCATCCCCGTGGACGACGCCTACGCCGTGGACGACAGGTTTCTGCGCATGACGCGTGAGCAGCGCCGCGCCTACAAGACCATCCATCCGGGGCGTATCGACGTGGTGGGCGGCGGTGCCGTCGTATGGAACCGTGTGCTCGCGAAGGTGGCCCAGGCGGCCGCGGCCGATCATGGCGGAGTCATCGACTCGTATGTGGCCAGCGAACACGGCCTGCTCGACGGCATCGTGCTCGACTGCGGACGGCGGTTGCTTGCAGAACGCTGAACAAGCATGACATAATGGTTCTGCCGGCATATTTGCCGGCACAGCCCCCGTGGCGGAATCGGTAGACGCAGCGGACTTAAAATCCGTCGCTTTTGGCTTGTGGGTTCGAGTCCCACCGGGGGCACCTTATCGCAACATTCTGGGATGGCTGCTTTACATACAGCTGGGTTTGCGGCCCGACACTGACGAAAGGTGCAAGATGGCGAACTGGACGAACGTGACGCGCGAGCCCGAGACCGGGTTGCCGACGATGCTGGTGCAGGCGGTCTCCATCGCCTTTGTCATGTGCGTGTGCGAGCTGGTCAGCGCGCCGGTGATGGTGAGCGCCGCGGGAGGCGCGTTCGCCCTGATGCCGTGGTTCCTCGTCGCCTGCCTGTTCGCCGTCGCATTCGTGTATACGGTCGGATTCGTGCTGCTGTGGGCGGCTGATTCGTTCGCCGCGCGGCTGAAACGCCGCGATGCGCTGATGCCGCTGATATATGCCGTGATCGGATGCGTCGGGTTCGGCATCTGGGGGTATTGCGTGTATCCGGCGACGATGAACTCGATCATCACCCGAGCCGGTCTGGCCACCCTTTCGCAGGGCGACTCGCTGATGATCGGCATCAACTGCGCCGTGGTGGGCCTCGCCGCGTTCTTCCTGGGAACCGCCGCCATGCCGCGCGTCATGAAGTCCAAGGGCAGGATCGCCGTCACGGCCGCAGCCGTCATCGCGCTCGCCGTGTTCGGCGGCGTCGTCCTGGCGATGACGTGGTCGCATCTGGCGTGAGACCAGCCATTGCGGAACGCTGTCGTCGAGCTGACCTGATTCGGCGGTTCGACGGGGCAGCGGAGATGGCGACGGCCCGGCCGCGCGCATGTGCGTGGCGGAGGATATGATATCGCGATGGTATCAGCCGTGAAAGCGTGCATAACAGTGTGAAGGGATTTGTCAGTCATGTTCAGTGTTCTCGACATGTTCACCATCGGTGTGGGCCCCAGCTCGTCGCACACCGTCGGCCCGATGTGCGCGGCGCAGGCGTTCGCCTCGTCACTGGAGGAATCTGGCGCCGTGTCGCGCGTCGGCCGTATCCGCGTCGTCCTGTACGGGTCACTGTCGCTGACCGGACTCGGCCACGGCACCGACCGCGCGATTCTCGCCGGATTGGAAGGCAACGTACCCGCCACAGTTGATACGGATTACCTGCTTTCAGTCCGAGAATGCTGCGCGCACGACGGAACCATCCATGTCAACGGCACGAACGCCATCGCATACGATGACGACGGCGACATGGTCTTCGACCGGTGGAAGCGGCTCGCCCCGCATCCCAATGGCATGCGGTTCCAGGCGTTCGACGCCCAAGGCAACATCATCGACGAGCAGGTCTGGTATTCGATAGGCGGAGGGTTCATCCGCCGCGGACGGATCGACGACGCGCTGATCTCGAACCACGAGCAGACGCCGGCGTCGTCGCAGTCGCCGGAGGACTCCGGGAACGACGAGGCTGCCGAATACGGCGACGGCGTGCCATATCCCTTCGTATCATGCGACGG
>OJSQ01003132.1_pt1 | contig 12438 bp, 9 predicted proteins | sample 1599551 | NCBI WGS metagenome assembly OJSQ01 (sample SAMN04168659, study PRJEB22393) | human gut metagenome | biome: human gut microbiome; feature: stool | host: Homo sapiens | collected 2014-05-12
TCACCGCTTCTCTGCGTCAGACTTGGGGGGGGGCTGCCGAGATTGCCGAGAACATTATGAAGAAGGCTGGTTTTAGCCGTTCGCTCTATTCTAATGAGCCTGATATGGCAGATCCGCAACCTTTCAATGCCAATGGCATCACCTACAATCCCGGTGGTCCCGATGATGGGATGGCAGGTGGGAACTATTCAGGTACGGGAAAACTTTCATCGGCGGCACCTAAACAAGTCATCGTCAATATCACTAATCTACTTAGTGTTGAGACCATCAAGCTACTCAAGTCAGAGAATGGACAAACACCGGAGATTCAGAACCTGAAGGAGCAGATGGCACAAGCATTAATCGATGTTGTTCACGACTTTGACGCTTCGTGGAACGGCTAAACTTTATATTATGAGCAGATTATGGAATATAGGTAAATCGGTTCTGCTAAGTGGCGGAATCATCAGTGGTGGTTCGCTGGGCGGTTACATCAGTAATGCCGCTCGGCGTGCCATAGGTATGGGATTGGCAGAGTTCCAAGACGGAGCCGTTCACTACTTCTCAAAAGATAAGGAGCTACTTAAACGAGCGGTTATTCAAACAGTCTCTCAGGCGGCATATGGTGCTCTGCGTTCCTATCCACGTTTTATTCAATACTGGGAACAAAAGGAGCGAGACAAATACCTGCAAACCCAATCACAGAGTAGCATTACCAACAAAACAGGGCAATACTATCAACTAATCTCGGAGCAACAAGCCGTTGCCAAGAAGAAAAACTATGCGGACAGTATCGTAGGCCGAGTGGTTGCAGACTATTTGGAACTAACCATCTCTGGCGAAGGAAACTACTTTGACTCTAAAAGTGGCAAGGTGGAAGCCAATAGCAATTATGGTCTGGTGGAGTTTATTGACTTGCAACCTATTGTGCAGGTTAGTAGCAAAAACAATATACTGATGACTCAGGTACAGGGACGAGACTACACCCGCAAGGAGTTTGTCTCGGGTGGTGATTTGGAGATTAGCATCAACGGTAAAATTACCAGTAAATATCCCGATGTCTATCCTGAAGCAGAGGTTTCGAGGTTTTTGAAGCTGATGCAATTTAAAGGTGTTATTGATTGTGACAACACGATTCTTCGCCAGTTCAATATTGATAAGTTAATCGTTCTGAACTACGCTTTGCCGGCTACTGATTGTCGTAATATCCAACCATATACGCTTTCGTGTGTAGCCGTAGAACCATCGGAAAGTATTCAGTTGAAAATCGCTGCGGAGGAGAAGGTGGATGTGGCCATCAAGCACTCGAACAAGTGGATTAAGATAGCCAAACTCGGAGCTCAAACAATCGACCCTTCGTCACTACTTAAAATTACCAAGCTATGGGTGTAGAGATGTTGGATGTGCTCTGTTGTCAAGTAACCATTGGAGATGTCGACCCCGCGAATCCGATAATGATAAAAGATGCAATTACACTGACCGAGGTGCAGGAGATAGAGATTAATGAGAGCTACAAAACACTTATCGGGACGGCAAGGATTATCTTTCCAAAAGGAACGGTCTATCAGAGCACTATTATAGGGAACGCCACTATTGAGGGTAAAGATGCTTCGCGCATCTCAACCGAGATTATGCAGGATGGGGTAATTATAGAAAAATGCACCTCACAGCAGGCGATGAATGAAACATCGTTTCAAGTTGGTCAGCGTGTAAATATTAAGTTGGGATATAATGGTGTATTCAAAAATATGTTCGACGGTTATATTTCGGGCTACAATTCGGATAGTCAATTCGAAATACAATGTGAAAATATGGCGTACAAACTTAAACTTAAACAGGCTCCGAAGTTTGAAACTAACTCTTCGGTGAGTGTAAATGATGTGCTTGGCGAGAAATACGGTTTATTAAAAGATACCGGATTCGAGATACATAGTGAAACCAAGCGATTCAAGATTCAGATTGGCAAGGTGAAAATTACCGATAACTTTACCGTTGCCGATATTCTGTCGGAGTGGTCGAAGTACAAGGTTTACTGCTATCTGAAATATGACGAGAATAGCCCAAACAATATGCCGACCATCGCCATTGGTCGCCCATACTCATCATCGAAAAGCCAGCCCGTATTTCCACAGGACAGCGAAGCCAAACCGTTCAAAATATATTTCAACTACCACGTTGCCAATAATGACTTGAAGATAGTGAAGACCGACCCGAAGTTTCTGGCGGTGACAGGTAAAGCATTGGGTTCGGACGAGAAGTTCTTCGAGGTGACTGTGCGTATGAATCCTGAATACAACCCGGCGGTCAAAGGCAGCAAGGAGTTTCAGACGGTTAACGCTACCCAAATCAGCAAGAAGACCCACAAAGTCACAGGTAACATCACCGCTGACGGGGCTGCCACCAAAACAAAGGTTGATTTAAGTACCTATACCATCGTTCCGTATATGAGTCCGAATATGAAAATCAACTCCGATAAACTGGTCGAAGAGACCATCGAGTATTTTAGGAACTACAACCTGAACGGCATTTCCGGGCACTTAACCTTATTCGGTGACTTGGCCTTAAACACAGCCGTTCAGGTGGAACTAATTGATGATCGCAACCCCTCTAAAAATGGAATTTATCTGGTAGAAGAGGTTACGACCACGTTTGGTGTGAATGGGTACAGGCAGAAAATTACTGTGCCATATCGAATTTCAAAATCTTAATTTTCAAAATTGTATGATATTTGTAGGGATAAAAATACCGCTAATTCAAATAAAAGCGGTATATTTGTCCCAAAATAAAAGCTAATGAATGATAAAATAAAAACATTGTTTGAGCAGAATAATGGCTACCTGACACGTAGTCAACTGCCGGACAAGACGACTTATAATCAACTCCTTGCTCTTGTCAGAGAAGGAAGCGTTGAACGGATAAAGGTCGGTGTATATCATTGCCTTGACTCCTTGTTTGATAACACGATGATTGATGTCGGAAAAATTGTTCCTGGAGGTGTGTTGTGTCTATACTCAGCTTGGGCTCATTATGATCTTAGTGTTCAGATTCCACATTCATTCAATATTGCTATTGAGAAAAACCGCAAAATCACCTTGCCTGTTTTTCCTCCTATAACGCTTTATTATTGGCAGCGGAAATATCAAGAAATGGGCGTTGTGGAGCAAGAAGTAGATGGATACAAAGTGCAAATGTACGATATTGAAAAGTCTGTCTGTGATGCGATTAAATACAGAAATAAAATAGGCAATGAGACTGCATCCGAGATACTGAAGAACTACCTTAAACGAAAAAACCGTAATCTTTCTCTTCTTTTGGAATATGCAAAAAAGATGAGAATCGAGAAAATATTGAGAACTTATATGGAGATAGGACTATGACAAAAGATATATCAAAATCGATCAAGGCAAAGTTGCTAAACATCGCAAAAGAACAGAATATTGATTACCAACAACTTGTTACCCGATATCTGTATGAAAGATTGTTATTCAGATTATCTGTCAGCGATTACAAGGATAAGTTCTATCTCAAGGGAGGTGCTCTACTATATGCCATTGAAAAAGAGCTGCCCCGTCCGACAAAAGATATTGACTTCTTAGGTGTCAAAGTAAAAAATGATCTGGCAAATATCAAGCATGTGTTTATGGAAATTTGTCGAATTGAGTGCGCTGAGGATGGCGTTCAGTTTGATGCCGCATCTATTAAGACCGAAGAGATAACCGAAGAAAAAGATTACGCAGGCATTCGGGTCTCATTTGTAGCTGGTCTCGATACTATCAAACAAGTAATGAAGATGGATATTGGATTTGGGGATATCGTAACTCCTTCAGCGTATCCGTTGGTATATCCGTCTTTCATCGACAGTTTACCACAAGCCAATATTATGGCTTATTCATTAGAGTCGGTCATTGCTGAGAAATTTCAAGCGATGATAGATCTCTCGGAATTTAACAGCCGTTACAAAGATTTTTATGATGTCTATAAAATATTGAACAGCCATTCGATAGATAATACCATACTTGCGGAGGCTGTTAAAGCAACATTTAAAAATAGGGAGACTTACTATCAACCTAACCACCCGTTGTTCACGGAGAGTTTTGCCAAAGATGTAATTCGTAACGAACAGTGGAATAGTTTTTTAAAACGGATTAAGCAAAATGGATTTCAGACGTTTGAGACGGTAATGGCTTTGATAACCGAGCGTCTTGAGCCCATTTACCAAACAATCGAAAAAGAATGAAACTACAATACGCATCAGACCTTCATTTAGAATTTTCTGCTAATTCGAGTTACCTTAAACTGCATCCTTTGGAAGTTGTCGGTGACATTCTGTTATTAGCTGGAGATATCGGTTATTTGTGTGACGGTAATTGTGAGAAACATCCGTTTTGGAATTGGGCTTCTGAAAACTACCGACAAGTGATTGTTATTCCGGGCAATCACGAATTCTATCAGTTATTTGATATTGATAAGATACACAACGGATGGAGCTACTCAATACGTCCTAATGTAACCTTTTACTATAATGCTGTAATCCCACTGGATAATCATACTGAATTGATAGCTACAACCTTATGGGGGCACATAGATATTTTGGATGCATTTCAAACTGAAGCGGCCGTAAGTGATTTCAAAAGAATCCGTTCAGGCTCAGAACCTTTGTCATGGGTGCGTTTTAACGAGGAACATTTTCGATGTTTCAATTTTCTTGCCGAAAGCGTAAAGCACAGTACCGCAGAACATATCATTGTTGCAACGCATCATGTTCCATCCTTTGAACTGATGTCCGGGGAATTTCATGGGAGCGCACTTAATGGAGCCTTTACGGTTGAATTGGGAGGATATATTGCCGACAGTCCTATCGAATACTGGATATATGGGCACTCTCACCGTAATATTGACAAAGTAATTGGCAAAACGCAATGCCTCTCCAATCAGTTGGGTTATGTGTTTCAAAACGAGCATAACTCTTTCTCGCCCAATAGCTATATAGAGATTGAATAAGCATTAACCAAGCTCTCTACTTTTTGGCTATTCTTCCCCAAAAGGAACTATGGAATCAAAGAATAGCCAGCGGATGATAAGCGAGGCGATCCGTAAAATAGCATTAGGACGAAGTATCGAGCGAGTTAATATGTCGGGGTGCGGTACGGGCGGCGTGGGCACGGCGCGTATGATACACGGCTATGTGGCCAAGATACACGAAGACGGAGAACTGTGCGGAACCATTGATGTAAGAGAGTTTCCTGATGAGACCGCCAGTAGCGAACCGATTACCCATCAAGGGGTGTTGTTGGCAGGTATAAAAGATAATTCAGGAGGGTTTCTGATTATTCCGACACTATTTTCTGACGTTACTATCGTAACCGATGCTGCCACGAAATACGCTTACGTACTGAATTTCTCTCATGCCGATTTTATCCAGCTTCTCTCACATAAGGAGAGCGTGATTGGTGTCGCTGAGACCGAAGAGTTAGACCCTGAAAGCAACCACTCACCCGATTACGACGAACTGGAGAAAACCGGCAACGAGACTTCGACCAAATATACGGCCGAGCAGATACTGACTGTTGCCAAGAACGAGAACGACAAGCAGGCGGAGATAACAGTAACTCCCGAATCCATCGCCCAGAAAGTAGACAAATCAGAGTTTAACCAGAGTGCCGACAAACTGGAACAAAAGGTAAATAGTACCTCAGTAGTGGTTGCCGACAACAAAGTGACCATCGGCGACGAGAATGCTACCGAGCCGCTGGTTCTGGGTAATGAGCTTGCCCAGTTGATGCTTGAATTTATCACCGAATGCAGCAAGATAATGACACCCACGTTGATGGGAACAATGCCTGCAATCAATTGTCCTAACTTCCCCTCTCTTGCTTCTAAAATTCAGAAATTTCTATCTAAAACAGCCTATACGAAATGAGTGCGATACTACTTCCTGATATCGGGCAGTTAGACCCGCACAGCCTGTGTTATGCCATATACAGCCAGCTTTATCACAATTTCTTTAATGCACAAGATAAGAAAACACCTGAAAACCCATACGGTATTGAAGAGGGAGACGCCACATCCATACGGCTGAGAAATACCGCATACGGTTTCGCAGAGGCTATTGCAGGAGCAGTAGCCGGAGAGGGTGACGGTTCTTCAGAAGGCGGTATACTTCTTGGCTATCTGAAAAAGACGGGTGGCGATATGACCGGAGTACTACGTGCCAATTATGGCTTCGAGGCAGGGTTGGGAAATGTGCGACTACTTGAAACTTACCAAGAGATAGCGGAGGATGGAGTAACACCGAGATATGGGATTCAAGTGTTTGGTGATATTCGTGTCGGAGGCAGCAACCTCTACATAGGAGGCAAACAGTTGTTGAGATATGCAGTAGCTGATGGGGTCGCTTATCTTGAAAATCCGCTTCTTTCGTTCGGGTCATCCACGCTGCTTAGTCGTGGCGAAATGATTCTCGGGGAGAACAAGGCAAAAGGTGTTGTTATCTGTGGCGAAGGCATCCGCATCAAGGATCAAGAGGTATACTACGCAGGTAATGCAAACTTGCCAACCGTTCATTGGTCGATGAATGATGCCCGGGTTGACGGTGCATTGAAAGTTAAGGGAGCGACCACGTTATCCGATAAACTTACCGTCTTATATGGTGTAGAACTTGGTGAAGGCGGCAAAACCATATTAACCGTTGCCACAGGCGAGGCACTATTGGATGGCTATCTGACCATCTCGGCAAACTACGGGGTGAAAATCGGCAGCATACCTGTTCTGATTCGCGTAAACGAAACCGATGTCGCTTTATCGTGTGATTATGGAAATCTGCATCTGGGTAGTGAAAATACACAGCAAATCAGGCTTTTTGCGGGATTGACCGATATTGACGGAGATAATATACTTATCACCAAATACGGTGGTGCTTACTTTCCGGATTCATTCAGGGTCGCTCACAACTACGGAGCAGATCTGCTTTCCACTTATCGAGAGAACGACAACAACGAGGGAGTTGTCATTCATAAAAAATTGCGTTTCGGATTCACTGATGGTGTTTCACTCTACGGTAATCGTGAACGGCTATATTTTGGAGCAAAAAATAATCAAGCCTCAATCGGTTTTCGCAAATCTTCCTCCGTTTATCAAATTCCCGAATCGGGTTCGGAGTCTCTTTTCATTGATACCAATAGCGATTTTATTGTTTTCGACAAGCCGATAGAGTCTAAAAAGCACATCGGAATTGATGGTTCATTTACTCGTCTGACGGATAATCATCTCTATTTTACCCCGACACATTACCTGATGTCGGCCACGGATGGGGTGAAGCATTTCGGTAACGCCTATTTCGTTGACAGCCTCGGCTCGGAGCGGTTTTCATCAGGGTTTGCAGGGTACGGATGGTCAATCCTGAAAAACTTGACCACAGGGAGTATTTCAGCCACTTTCGACGAACTGACCATTCGCAAGAAGATGCGGATTTATGAACTGGAAGTACAGAAGAATACCGCTACCAACGGTGCGTTATGGGTAAGCGACTCGTGTAGCGGCGATACAGTGGAAAAACTTATTTGACAGGTATTAAACCTCACGCTCGCCTGTTTCCTATTCTTCAAGGTACAACAAACTTGAAGAAATGGCACTCTATCCATACTCTAAATACAAAATACTCATTGCCTCTGAGTCTAAAAAGACACAGGGGCTTCGTGTAGGTGACATCGTTCGCCGACAGTATTTTGACAATCCCAACCTTATCTACTCGTTGATGGTCGTGCTCGATACGGGTAGCGAAATCATCCGTGAGAAAGAATCTCTCTATTTTATCGGAGCACTCATTGAGGGTGATGAGCCTAAAAACGGTGAATTACTCGACTTTGTGCGAGTAACCAACCTCTTTGACCGTGAGCGTGGCGGAGCACTTTACCTGACCGCTTCGGATGCAGAGTCTCCGTATATGGATGTGATAGACGGTATGGCGAGTGAACACTCCTTGTGCTTGCAAGAAAGCTCGAAGCGTATAACCGAGGGTGAATCATTTATTTTTCCCGTTAAGGAGACTGTCAGAAATCCCGAACGACTGGTAATCGCCTATAAAATCAGGGCATCAAAGGCGTTGGCTGATGTGCCATTAACTTTGGGTTATACCGACGGTAGCGAAATGGATGGTACGGATACGATAGATGTATCCACTGACTGGAGATACGAACTGTCTCTCATTACCATTGATTACCCTGAACAGTATCCTCGACAATTAACCATCACACCGACTTTGTCGGGCGATGTTTGGTGCGAGGTATCGGATTTGAATATCGTCCGCCTCTCGAATATTGCCACCTTCTCAAACTCTACCAAGGCTCGTGTCGGAAAGATTACGGGCATTATAGATCCCGTGTTCGGGCTATTAGAAGGTTACGGAGCCTATTTTCAGAATTTATACGCGACTAAAAACGTAAACATTGCCGGAACACTAACTGCCGGTGACGAGAACGGTTTTGCTTCAACTTTTTATGTAGGTAAGATTCATAAGAATGTAATTGTCAATTCTATTGATGCTCAGTTTTCAGATAGTGCAATCGTTCAAGAGTTCTCTCCGGTAGCAATCGGCAATGTGGTTCGTACGGCAGACAATACGGAACTTTTCGTGCAGTCCGCCGCTTGGCGTATGGAACGTATCGGTCAGAAGTACACTTTTTCGATATGGATAAAAGGCGATGAAGGACGAATCTCCCTCTTTCAAGATGAACATTATATTCAAGATGTTGAGATAGAGATTGCCGGAGAATGGAGACGATACAAAGCCTCTTTTGCTGTTGCTGCATCCGGGCGAGGAGCGATGTATATTCGCTTGAAAACAACGCTTGCAAACCTGCTTTTGACCGCTCCGCAGATGGAAAGCGGCAATAATGCATCACAATATCAGCCCACGGATGAGCATCTGTCCTATGTGGAAGATTACGGGGCGTGGTTCAATAAGGGTGGTATCGGAGGAACCATCCAGAATCCACTTTTGCGACTAAATGAAGACGGTTCGATTTCATCTCGCAACGGTTCCTTTGTGATTAATCCCGACGGCACGGGTCATTTTGCCCACGGTAAATTCAGTTGGACGCTGGACGATATTGAACTCAAAGATATGACTATCCGCTGGGGTGATCTGGACGATGAAGCCAAAGACCAGATACTCTCTCAATCAAAACCGTTAAATATTCGACTATTTATATCTTCTAATCTCTCCACCACGCAAATATACGATAAGGAGACCCGGGGACTTATGCCTAACTGGGCTCATACGAACTTGAGGTTAACCCCATCACTTTTTATCGGCAACTATGGCGATGATGATTTGATTTCACAAATTGCCGACCCGGTGACCCGGCGTCCCGGTATAAAATTGGGTTCCGCAGCGTGGTATAAAAATGGGAAGCAAATCATATCGGGGGTGGATAGTTGTTGGATTGGCGATGTTTCTACCAAATATGCCATTACCATCAAAGCCAACCATATCGGTCAACACTCTCCCTATATGCGATATGGGTTTCAAGCTGTATGGGTAGATAGCAGCGGCAATGAGACGGTTGTGTCTGCGGACATACAATTTACCCAGCTTACCAATCCGGGAGCACGGGTTGTGGCGTTGGCTTATGCACCGGACGGGAATATTTTCAAAAATGGAGACACAATAAACCTGACGGCACGGTGTGACTTGTGGCGTGGCGCACAGATTGACAGTACGAATGTAGAGTATCGATGGGGCGTTAGAGATGAATCAGTCTTTGCCAACACGCAGATGTCAACCCCAGCCGGTAAGGGTTCCTATACTATCACTTTACGCTCGGTTGCCAATATGGTGCCGGGCGGCGTATTGTATTTGATTGGAGTACACAAACACATTGTCAGCTCAGTAGACAAGCAAACCAATACCGTTACTTTGACCACTCCTTTAACACGGGACTATGTTACCAACTCAATCGTTACTACGCCGCTCTATGATGCTTGGCTCGGCCCGGGTTGGGCGGTACTGAGTGAAACCTATCCGCAGGGAGTGATTGCAGGCTGGAGGACGGGTGAGATTATCATCACTCCCGATGCTGTCCGCAATTTTGAGACTTTCAAATGTGCCATCAAGGATACGGACACAACTATTGGTAACAGTTATGCCGGGCAGGTGGTCTTCGATACCATTACCTTCACCGATATGACCGACCCGTTTATGGTAGATATTATCGGAACGAAAGGATTTGTAATCAAGAATGGGGCGAATGATATAGAAGCTAAAGCTTTGATCTACCGCTCCGGCAAAGAGACTGACATTGCCGGAGCTAACTTCCATTACAGTTGGAAGCTCTTCAACCCGGAAGGCACAGGGGTCATTTGCTCCTATCAAGGCAAACAAATCACTGTTTCAAAGACGGATATTGATACACGTGGAGCACTTATCTGCGAAATATATCAGGGATTGAACTTGATAGCTCGTGGGCAAATTTCTATTGTGGAACTTTCCGACGGTGAAGATGCGTACTCGGTACAAATCCTGACAGACAATGGAAACAGTTTTATTAACGGAGACGTAGCCACGACACTCACTGCTTATATCTATAAAGGCTCGGAAGAAATAACCCAAACTATCCCCGATAACCTATTCTGCTGGAAGAGAACATCGGACAATGCGGACGGCGACACTGTATGGAATGAACTCCATAACGGTATAGGTCGCTGTTTGATAATATCCAATGAGGATATATACCGAAGAGCAATGTTCACGTGCGAGGTAACAATTAACTAATTTATAAGAATATGGCAGTAATATCAAGAGGTCAGATTACCATAGTGGATCTGAATGATGGTAAATCCATCAATCTTTATCTGGGTAGCAATGTGGCTACCACGCAAATTTTCAATAAAGAGAATAGTTCCTATGTCCCTTCTTGGGCGGTATCTCCTTTTTTGGTTATCACACCGGAGGTCTATGTTACAGGAGTAGGCACCAATCAGGTTTCACGCCTGAAAGGGACTCCTGTTTGGAAGATTAATGGTTCGACTACGCTTTCAACATTCGGGGCAACGGCAGCTGTTGCCGCTCCTTATGCCCTGACGATTAAAAATAATATGACTGCGGTTAATCAGTTGCAGGTGGAGTGTGAAGTAACCTATGTCGATCCGGATACCACAGCCGAAACCAAGGCCAAAGCAAACATTACCTATACCAAGACTACCAACGCGGGACAGCTCATTTGTGCGATTGCTTATGCTCCGAGTGGAACCGTGTTCAAGAACGGTGATGTAACCTCACTGAAAGCTCACTGTGATATGTGGCGTGGATCTGTTATTGACAATACGAACGTGACTTATTCTTGGCAAAAATTGGGTAACGGAACGTGGACGACAATTACCTCTGCCAATGCTGAAGGTATTACAGGATACACCACCAATGAGATTACCATTCCCGAATCATCCGTGCTGAATTTTGAAAGTTTCAAATGCATTATCAAAGATACGGATACTGCATCAGGAACTTATAATACTTCGGTGAGTGATATTATCTCGTTTGCTGATATGTCAGACCCATATCAGGTAGAAATTACGGCTCCTGCAGGAACTACTCTTACAAGTGGCTTGACTTCAACAAACCTGACTGTCAATTGCTGGCAAAACGGCGTTTTGTTACCTGATTCCTTTTTTACCGGTGCCACTTGTACTTGGCGTAAATTCAATAAATTGGGAGTGGCGGATAGTGTCTGGGGAACCGCCGGGGTAAAAACAGGACGCTCATTGACCGTCACTCGTGACGAAGTGTCTGTTGCCGCTACCTTCACCGTTGAAATCAGCAAATAATGGCGGTAGTAGCGAGAGGACAAATAACAATCCGTGTAGCTACCGATACCTATGCAGTCTATCAATCTGTTGATAAGGCTGCCATTTCGTGCGACCATACGGGAAAGGTTCTCAGTACGCTTACCGTCAATTCTATTCTCTCTGTTCGATGTGGCTATACCACGGTTACAGATTTTAGTATCGGGGCTATTGCCACACCCGCAGGGTTCTATTCCATCACAGTTAATCAGAGCACCAAGACGGTAAGTTATACGATTTCGGGCAATAATAAGACACTGGCAGATACGGGAACTATTTCCATTCCTATCATTATCAATGGCCAGACATTTACCACCTCATTTAGTTGGTTCAAGGTAAAAGCCGGAGTTCCCGGTGTAGATTCCAACCTTTTGGATTGGGTGGCCGATTGGAATAGTGGCAAGACGGTGATAGATGCACAGAGTGTTATTACCCCTAAAATCTTTGCCGGAACCAAAAATGCCAATGGCACACTTACCGGTATGGCGATTGGACGTTTTTCGCTCAGCACCCGCAATGCCTCGGGTGTTATTGCCTCCGAAACTGTCAACGGTATCTATGGGTTCAACGATGGGAAGAAAACATTTGCTATTGATGCTACGGGCAATGTGCAGTTGGGTA
>OJSQ01003163.1_pt1 | contig 12338 bp, 11 predicted proteins | sample 1599551 | NCBI WGS metagenome assembly OJSQ01 (sample SAMN04168659, study PRJEB22393) | human gut metagenome | biome: human gut microbiome; feature: stool | host: Homo sapiens | collected 2014-05-12
GCGGCTCTTTCTGGACGGGTACTACAAGGCCCTGGCCTTCGGCAGCGGGCCCTGCAAGCTGTGTCCCTCCTGCGCGCCCGAGGGGTGCCGCTTCCCCGGGAAGGCCGTCCCCGCCATGGAGGCCTGCGGCATCGACGTGTTTGCCACCGCCCGCGCCCACGGCCTGGAGGTGCGCACGCTCCGGGTGTTGGGGGAGGAACGGAACCATTTCGGCCTGATTCTGGTGGAATAGGCCCCGAAACGCCTTGACGGCGGGCGGTTTGCGTGATACAATAGCGGCCAGAAACAGGCATTGACCGGGAGGAGTACCCCGTCCCACCGTCCCAAGAGAGGAGCCGTCTGGTGCAAGGCTCCGGCGGAGGCAGGGGAAGGCGCCCGCCAGCCGCGGGGAGGAAATGCCCCGCCGGGCCCCGCCGTTACCGGGATCAAGAGTGCGGAGCGGCAACGCTCCGAATTCAGGTGGCACCACGGACTTGTGAGAGTTCGCCCTGAGCCGAAAGAGGCTCAGGGCGTTTTTTTATCCGCGCCTGTGGAAAAAATGGAACTGTAAAGGAGTGCTTCCCCATGAAAAACACCGAAAAGACCATGGAACAGATCGTGGCCCTGTGCAAGGGCCGGGGCTTCATCTTCGCCGGCAGCGAGATCTACGGCGGCCTTGCCAACACCTGGGACTACGGCCCCCTGGGCGTGGAGCTCAAGAACAATGTGAAAAAGGCCTGGTGGAAGAAATTTGTCCAGGAGAACCCCTACAACGTGGGCCTGGACGCCGCCATCCTCATGAACCCCCAGGTGTGGGTGGCCTCCGGCCACGTGGGCGGCTTCTCCGACCCCCTGATGGACTGCAAGGAGTGCAAGGAGCGCTTCCGGGCCGACAAGCTCATCGAGGACTGGTGCCAGGAGCACGACTTCGACCTGGGCCACAGCGTGGACGCCCTGAGCCAGGCCCAGATGAAGGACTTCATCGAGGAGCACGACGTCTGCTGCCCCTCCTGCGGCAAGCACAACTGGACCGACATCCGGCAGTTCAACCTGATGTTCAAGACCTTCCAGGGGGTCACCGAGGACGCCAAGAACACCGTCTACCTCCGCCCCGAGACCGCCCAGGGCATCTTTGTCAACTTCCAGAACGTCCAGCGCACCACCCGCCGGAAGCTGCCCTTCGGCGTGTGCCAGGTGGGCAAGTCCTTCCGCAACGAGATCACCCCCGGCAACTTCATCTTCCGTGTCCGGGAGTTCGAGCAGATGGAGCTGGAGTTCTTCTGCAAGCCCGGCACCGATCTGGAGTGGTTCCAGTACTGGCGCACCTTCTGCCACAACTGGCTGCTGGGCATCGGTCTGAAGGACGAGAACCTGCGGCTACGGGATCATGACCCGGAGGAGCTGTGCTTCTACTCCAAGGCCACCACGGATTTCGAGTTCCTCTTCCCCTTCGGCTGGGGCGAGCTGTGGGGTGTGGCGGACCGCACCGACTATGACCTGACTCAGCACCAGAACGTCTCCGGCAAGGATCTGACCTACTTCGACCCGGAAACCAACCAGCGCTACATCCCCTATGTGGTGGAGCCGTCTCTGGGCGTGGAGCGCAGCGTGCTGGCAGTGCTGTGCGACGCCTACGACGAGGAGGTCGTGGGACAGGATAAAAACGGCAAGGACGACGTGCGTGTGGTGCTGCGGCTGCACCCGGCGCTGGCCCCCTATAAGGCGGCCATCCTGCCTCTGAGTAAGAAGCTCAGCGAGCCGGCCACGGAGATCTACAACGAGCTGTGCAAGGACTTCATGCTGGATTTCGACGAGACCGGCTCCATCGGCAAGCGCTATCGCCGGGAGGATGAGATCGGCACGCCCTTCTGCATCACCGTGGACTTCGACACCGTGGGCGACGGGGAGAATCCCGGTGACCAGTGCGTCACCGTCCGGGAGCGGGACAGCATGGAGCAGGTGCGTGTTCCCATCAGCCAGCTGAAGGCCTATCTGACGGAGAAGCTGGCCTATTAAGCGCTCAAGCATCAGCCGTCCCGAACCTTCGGGGCGGCTGATGCCGCACCCTGATCGATCTTGCGGACGTGCCTTTTTTACCACCGGTAAGGTGCGTTCTTTCAATGGCAGTTTTTTGTTTTCCCTCCGGCGGCATACTTTTTGTCAACAGCAGCGCTTTGCATAAGGAACGTGTCTCCGGCGGGTAACTTTCTTTCAGTAGACTCTTTTGCATAAGGAACGTGTCTCCGACGGGTAACTTTCTGCCAATAGCGGCAGAAAGTCACCAAAGAACGCCAGCAGAAACCCATGGTTTCTGCACTTCCTTCCCGGTATGTAAGAGTTACATCCTAACTCCCACCGAAGCAGGGAATTGACTTTCTCCTACTCACGCTGCCGCTGCGTGGGCAGTCGAAGAAACCTTCAGCTCTACCGTGGGGAACGGATTGCCCAGCGGCAGACGCATCATCCCCTTCACCGGAGCGGGAGCGGCAGCGGGTCTGTTGCAGAGTCAATTTCCTTTACGGCCCATAACAAGCAAGGCTCTTGCCCACCAAAAAGAGAAATCCACACATCACACATTTTCAAGGAGGGATCATCCCATGAAGGTTCTCATGCTCAACGGCAGCTGCAACCCCAAGGGCTGCACCTACACCGCCCTGACGGAGGTGGGCAAGACCCTGACCTCTGCGGGCATCGACTACGAGATCGTGCAGCTGGGCGGCGACCCCGTCCGGGACTGCATCGGCTGCAACCAGTGCAGCAAGAACGGCTGCGTGTTCACCGACGGCGGCGTCAACGACTTCATCGCCAAGGCCCGGCAGGCCGACGGCTTCGTATTCGGCACACCGGTCTATTACGCCCACCCCAGCGGGCGGGTGCTGTCCTTCCTGGACCGGGTATTCTACGCCGGAGGCAGCGCCTTTGCCGGAAAGCCCGGCGCTGCGGTGGCCTCCGCCCGGCGGGCAGGCACCACCGCCAGTCTGGACGCTCTGGGCAAGTACTTCGGCATCTCCGACATGGTGACGGTGGGCTCCACCTACTGGAACATGGTCCACGGCCACTGTCCCGAGGATGTGATGCTGGACGGTGAGGGACTCCAGACCATGCGGAATCTGGGCCGCAGCATGGCGTGGCTGCTGCACTGCATTCAGGCAGGCCGGGAGGCCGGGTACGACTTCCCTGCCCCGGAGCGTGGTCATCAGACGAACTTCATCCGCTGAAGGATGCGGCAAAAAGGAGCGGCAGGCGCTATGCGCCTGCCGCTCCTTTTTATGGAAGAATATTTTACTGCTCCGCCTCCAGCTCCTGCTCCTCCAGCGAGGGAGCGCCGTCCAGCGGCACCTTGGCGATGACGGTACGATACACCCGCAGGAAGAACAGCATCGTCACGCCCAGCGAGGCGATCTCCGCAATGGGATAGCACCACCACACCAGATCGTCGTTTCCGATGGACTGGCCGTAGCGGGCCAGCACATAGGCGATGGGTACCAGAAACACCAGCTGGCGGATGATGGAGGTGATCATGGAGTACACCGACTTCCCCAGCGCCTGGAAGGAGCTGCCCAGAGCGATGCAGGCCCCGGCCGTGCAGAAGCTCAGGGAGATGATCCGCAGGGCCGGAACGGCTACCTGCTTCATAGTCTCCGTGGCATTGAAGATACTGACCAGCGTCCCCGGAATGGCCCAGAAGATGGCCATACCCAGCACCATGATGCAGGAGGCATAGATGGCGCTGCGCTTGATGGTCTCCATCATGCGGCGGCGATTCTGAGCGCCGTAGTTATAGGCCACGATGGGAACCACACCGTTGTTCAGGCCGAACACCGGCATAAAGACAAAGCTGTTGAGCTTGAAGTAGATGCCGAAGGCGGTAGCCGCCGTCTCCTTGGCGGAGTGGTAGGTGATGAGGATCTTGTTCATGCAGAAGGTCATCACCGAGCCGATAGCCACCATCACCACGGAGGGCAGGCCGATGGCATAGATATTGCCCACGATCTTCCAGTCCGGCCGGAAGCCCCGGAACCGAAGGTGCAGATCGTGGTTCTTCCGCAGGTTCATATACAGGGCCAGACCGCAGCCGCAGAACTGGCCGATAACGGTGGCCACGGCGGCACCCACCACGCCCATTTTGAACACGAAGATGAAGATGGGATCCAGCACGATGTTGACGATGGCGCCCAGCCCTTGGGTATACATGGAGAGGATGGAGCGGCCGGTACCCTGCAGCAGGCGCTCGAACATGATCTCGCAGAACATTCCCAGCGAGGCACAGCAGCAGATGCGCAGATAGGTGATGCCGTTATCCACAATGTAGTCGATGTCCGTCTGGGTGCGAAAGAAGGTCCCGGCGAAGCACAGGGCCAGCACGGCGGAGAGCACAAAGCCCACCACCGCCAGAAAAATGCCGTTGATGGCCACCTGATCGGCCCGCTTGCCGTCCCCGGCGCCCAGCGCACGGCCCAGCAGGGCGTTGACGCCCACGGCGGTGCCGGTGGCCAGACCGATCATCAGGTTCTGGGCCGGGAAGGCCAGCGTCACGGCGGTAAGGGCCTGCTCGCTGACCTGCGAGACGAACACGCTGTCCACGATGTTATACAGGGCCTGCACCAGCATCGACACGATGATGGGGAGGGACATATTCCAAATGAGCTTGGAGATGGGCATGATACCCAGTTTGTTATCCTTCATAGAATTCCTCCTTGGGGTCGTTTTTTCTGATCTGTTCTATATTCTACCACGTCGTTTGCCAAAAGAAAATGCGGGAAAAGCCGGAAATCCGATCCTTTTCCGCCGGTTTTCTATGGAATACGGAAAATCCCTCCGCAGCCCCCAGCGGGCGGCAGTTGCATTTTGTGGAAAATGGGAGTACAATAAGCCATCAACGGGGACACCTCCCCCATCCATCAACCATTCACAGGAGGGATCACATGAGCGGATTCAACGTACAGCTCCAGCTGGCCGGGGTGCTGGAGTGGATGAGCCAGCAGATGGCCGGCTGCGGCGGCAAGACCGCCGTCATCGGCATCTCCGGCGGCAAGGACAGCTCCACCGTGGCGGCCATGGCGGTGGCGGCCTATGGCCGGGACCACGTCTATGGCGTGCTGATGCCCGACGGCATTCAGCCGGATATCGACTACTCTCAAGCGCTGGTGGAGCATCTGCAGATCCCCCACTGCATCTGCAACATCCACGATGCCGTGGCGGGGGTACTGTCCCAGCTGGAGCAGGCGGGCCTGACCCCCAGCCGCCAGACGGTGGTGAATCTCCCCTCCCGCATCCGCATGGCTACCCTCTACGCCGTGGCCCAGTCGGTGGAGGGCGGCATCGTCCTCAACACCTCCAACCTGTCGGAGGACTGGGTGGGCTACTGCACCATCTACGGCGACAGCGCCGGTGCCTTCTCCCCTCTGGGGATGTACACCACGGAGGAGGTCATCGCTCTGGGCCGGGCGCTGGGCCTGCCGGAGCGGTTCCTCATCAAGCCCCCCTCCGACGGTCTGACGGGCCTCACCGACGAGGACAATCTGGGCTTTTCCTATCACGCCGTCAACGAGTATATCCGCCGGGGCGTCTGCCCGGACGAGGCCGTCCGGGAGAAGATCGACCGGATGCACAGGGCCAGCCGCTTCAAGTTCCAGACCCTGCCGGTGTACCACAACGGCCTGCCCATGGTCATCGAGGACGGCACGGACTACTACAAATAAGCCGCAAAACGGCACTTGACCAACAACAGAGCGTAATTTTTCTTTGAAAAATTACGCTCTGTTTTGTCTTTTCCCCTGTTGGCCGCACTTTCCGGCGGCCGGGCAAAAAAAAGGACACCCGGCAGGTGTCCTTTGGTTTGGATCAGCCAATCTGGTTGAGTTTCAGCGTCAGCGCACTCTTCTTGTGAGCAGCGTTGTTCTTGTGCAGCAGACCCTTGGCAGCAGCCTTGTCAATGGACTTCACTGCGACCTTGTAAGCGCCCTCGGCCTCGGTGCGATTGCCTTCCACGGCAGCAGCCTCGAACTTCTTGATAGCGGTCTTCAGTGCAGAGCGATTGGCCTTGTTGCGGGCATTACGAGCCTCGGACACCAGCACACGCTTCTTAGCAGACTTGATATTCGGCAAACCAAACACCTCCCCGACGATAAAGTAACTACGTTGGAATGAAACATCCACGCAGGATGATATTTTAACATCTTTATCTGAAAATTGCAAGCACTTTTTGAATTTTTGCCATTCTTTTTTGCATATTCCCTATTTTTTGCGGGAAACTACCCGTAATCTACCACATTTTGTGGCACAATGGGAGGGGGAAACACAAGTATGACGCAGATCCGGACGGACTTGGCGCTGGAGGCAGCGGAAAATTTACAGGCAGGCGGCCCCGCAGCGGGAGAACTCTCCGGGGTGGTCACCCGGACGGAGCGGCGGCAGGGCGTCTCCGTGACGGAGGTGCGGATCCTGGACGAGACGGGAGCCAGGGCACTGGGGAAACCCATCGGGCGCTATGTCACCATGGAGCTGGAGAGCCAGCCCTTTTCGCAGCAGGCGGCGTGTCTTGCCTCCCTGCTGGCGGAACTCCTGCCCCGTGGGCCGGTGCTGACGGCGGGCATCGGCAACCGGGACATGACCTGCGACGCCATCGGCCCCACGGCGGTGGATCACCTGCTGGTGACCCGGCATCTGGTCCGCAGCGGGCAGGAGCCGTTCCGGGGAATGGGGGAGCTCTCCGCCCTGTGTACGGAGGTGCTGGGCCGGACGGGAATGGAGACCTGTGAGCTGATCCGGGCGGCAGCGGGAGCGGTGCGCCCGGCAGCCGTCGTCGCCGTGGATGCGCTGGCGGCCCGCAGCCCCCGGCGGCTGTGCCGTACCGTCCAGCTGTCGGATACGGGGCTGATCCCCGGCTCCGGGGTGGGCAGCCACCGCACCGCCGTGGATCGAGAGACAGTGGGGGTGCCGGTCATCGCCGTGGGAGTGCCTACGGTCATCGACGGGGCGGCGCTGGGCAGCGGCACCGAAGCGGCACCGCAGGGGCTGTATGTGACCCCCAGAGACATCGACCGGCAGGTCCCACAACTGGGGCGGCTGCTGGGCTACGGCATCTCGCTGGCGCTGCAGCCGGGGCTGACGGCGGAGGAGCTGGCGGCGCTGGCGGAATAGGCGGCGTTGCAATGGGGCGGCGTTTGTGGCATAATGGAAAAAAACGCAAAGGAGACGCCTATGGAAACCACAAAGCTCTATTATGAGGACGCCTATCTCCGGGAGTTCGACGCTGCGGTACTGTCGTGCCGGGAGGAGCAGGGCCGGTATCTGGTGGTGCTGGACCGCACCGCCTTCTATCCGGAGGGGGGCGGGCAGCCCGCCGACCACGGCGTCCTGGGCGGCGTGGCGGTCACGGACGTGCAGGAGCGGGACGGGGTCGTCTGCCACACCTGCGCCGGGCCGCTGGCGGTGGGCAGCACCGTCCACGGCGCCATTGACTGGCAGCGGCGTTTTGACCATATGCAGCAGCACTCCGGGGAGCATATTGTCAGTGGGATGCTGTGCTCCGCCTTCCACTGCGACAATGTGGGCTTCCACATGGGGACCGATGTCGTGACCATCGACTATAACGCCGACATCCGCTGGGAGCAGGTTCTGGAGGTGGAGCGGCAGGCCAACCGATACATCTGGGAGGATCATCCCTGCCGGGTGACGTTCCCCTCCCCGGCGGAGCGGGAGGCCCTCCCCTACCGCAGCAAAAAGGCCCTGACGGGGGCGGTGCGGCTGACGGAGTTTCCGGGGGCCGATCTGTGCGCCTGCTGCGGCACCCATGTCTCCGGCAGCGGACAGGTGGGGCTGGTGAAATTTCTCTCCTGCCAGAAGCTCCGGGAGGGGGTACGGCTGGAGCTGGTGTGCGGCGGCCGGGCCATGGCCCACCTGTGCCGCAGCTGGCAGCAGAACCGGTCCATCGGACAGCAGCTGTCGGTGAAGCCCGGCGACACCTCCGCAGCTGTGGAACGGCAGGGCCGGGAGGTCCTCTCCCTGAAGACCCGGTGCGCCGGACTGGAGGAGGAGCTGTTCCGGCTGCTGGCAGAGCAGTACCGGGACGCCGGAGAGGTGCTGCTGGTGCGGCACGATCTGGCGGGAGACGGCACCCGGCGGCTGTGCGACGCCGTGAGCCATACCTGCGGCGGGCGGTGCGCCGTGTTCTCCGGAGAGGGGGAGCGGTATCAGTACGCCGTCATCCATCCGGGAGCAGACCTGCGGGAGTTCGTGAAGCATATGAACGACGCCCTCCACGGTCGGGGCGGCGGACGCAGCGGCTTCGCTCAGGGAAGCGTCGCCGCCGATGAGGCAGCCATCCGGGCCTTCTTCCGTGGCGTGTGACGTCCTGTCTGTCCGATCCGTCCAAAATTGTGCCGAGCCTGTCCCCATGGACAGGCTCGGCTGCCCCTTGAAAGGGAAAATCCATCCCCACGATCAGGCGAAAAAATGACTCCGCCAAGGAGACGAAAATTCTTCTCGGCAAGCAGAGCCAAAAATTTTTTCATCAGGCAGCCGAAAAAATCACTTGGTCAGGCAGGCCAACATATCACCCTGAAAAACAGACGCAAAAAGCTCCCCGACAAGCAGGGAAAATCTTTCCTGAAACAGAAAAACCTCTCCTTGAACAGAAAAAACCTCTCCTTAAACAGAAAAGCCTCTCCTTGCACAGAAAAATAGTTTCTTGCAGGAGAGACGCAAAAACGCCAGCCCTTGCGGCTGGCGTTTTTGCTGTGTGTTTGTTAGGAGAGAGAGAAAATCACATAAGGAATGGTTCCTTTGTACGAGTAAGATAGTACCCTGTAAAGATGGCGGAATCATGAAATCCACATGAACTTTCTGTGAATTTCTCAGAACCTCTTACTCTCCGCCACAGCCAGCTGGTCGCAGCGGTTGTTTTTTTCGTTGCTGGCGTGGCCCTTTACCCAGTGGTAGTGTACCTGATGGGTCTGGATCAGGGGCAGCAGCTGCTCCCACAGATCCACGTTCAAAGCGGGCTTTTTGTCGCTTTTCACCCAGCCCCGCTTCTTCCAGCCCCAGACCCAGCCCTTCTCCAGTGCGTCAATGACGTACTTGGAGTCGGAGTACAGCTCCACGATGCACGGCTCCTTCAGCAGAGCCAGCGACCGGATCACCGCCGTCAGCTCCATGCGGTTGTTGGTGGTCTCCGGCTCGCCGCCGGAGAGCTCCTTCTCGATACCGTTCCACTCCAGAATGGCTCCCCAGCCGCCGGGACCGGGGTTTCCGGAACAAGCCCCGTCGGTGTAGATGGTTACAGTTTTCATCATTGTTCTTGTGTTGCTCCCAATGGTTTTATCGGGCGGCCCTCGTCCGACGGGGCCTGTCCGCCATGTTCTGCGGTTGCCCCGCAAGGAGCCGGCAGAACGGCATCACCGGTAAAACCGCATAGCGATTTTTATCCCGTCGGTGTAAATGGTCACAGTTTTTATAGGCGTTCTTGTGTTGCTCCCAATGGTTCTATCGGTCATGCCCCCGTCCGACGGGGCCTGTCCGCCATGTTCTGCGGTTGCCCCGCAAGGGGCCGGCAGAACGGCATCACCGGTAAAACCGCATAGCGGTTTTTATCCCGTCGGTGTAGATGGTTACAGTTTTCATAGGCGTTCTTGTGCTTTTTATGTTGGCGTTACTTCTCCAGCGGGTCGATGGAGCGCACCGTGAGGGTATCCCCCGCCACGGTGAATCGCACGTTCTGCCCCGCAAAGCCCATGCCGTATACCCGCTGGGGGTCCTCCTGATACCGGGGACGGGGATCCCCCGCCAGCACGCCCAGCAGGCCCTCCCGGCTGTCCGCCGGGATGCACTCCAGAAGCCGGGGCGGACACTCCACCCGCAGACAGCGGCTCTCCAGTCCGTCGGTGAAGCCCCCCACGGCATCGGGATGGCTGTCGGTATAGGGGAGGTAGGGCTTGATGTCAAAAATGGGCGTGCCGTCCATCAGATCTGCGCCGCAGACATGGAGCACCGGCCCCAGCGCCTCACTCTGCTCCACCCGCTCCAGCCGCACCGAGGACAGGCCCAGATGGTTGGGACGGAAGGGAGAGCGGGTGGCAAAGACCCCCATGCGGCGATTGCCCCCCAGACGGGGCGGCCGCACCGTAGGGGACCAGTCCTGCCGGACGGCTTCGGAGAACTGCCAGATGAGCCAGAGATGGGAGAAATCCTCCAGCCCCCGGACGGCGTCCGGATTCCGGTAGGCCGGTTCAAAGACGATGCGGCCCCGCAGCTGTGGCACCAGCCCGCTCTGGCGTGGCACGCCGAACTTCTCCGGCAGCTCCGTATGGATGCGGGCGATGACCTGCAGAGCGTCCATCACAGCTCCCTCCGTCCGGTGTCGGTGAGGTGGGACAGGATGTCCTTGGGCAGACGGCTCAGACGCAGAGCCTGCCCCGCCACGATCAGCAGGATGCCCGCCGCCAGCGGCATGGCGCTGCGGAAATAGGTAGCCAGCACAAAGGCCAGAAACATCAGGCCCACCAGCCCCATCTGGAGCCGGGAGTTGCGGCTCTCCACCGTCTGGAGAGCCTCACTCTTGCGGTACACCACACCGTCATAGGTGAACTCCCCCGTGGCGGAGGGATCGTGGTACAGGGTCTTGGTGAAGTACCGCCACCGGGTCAGGGGGCAGTACTGCTCCTTTTTCTTCCCCATGGCTTACTCCTCTGTCGGGGCGGTTTCCTTCTCCGTCTCCCGGTCCGCCAGCGCCATGGAGATGACGTGGTCGCCCTCCTCCTTAAAGCGCATGACGATAACGCCCTGCGTGGCCCGGCCGGCGATGCGGATGCTGTCTACCGCCGTGCGGATCAGGATACCCGCCTGCGTCATCAGCAGCAGGTCCTCCTGTCCGTCCACCACCTTGATGCCCACAATGGGGCCGGTCTTTTCCGTGACCATGTAGTTGCGGATACCGAGACCGCCACGGCTGGTGATGCGGTACTCCTCCACCGGGGTGCGCTTGCCGTAGCCACGCTCCGTGATGGAGAGCACCGTCTTGCCGGCCTCGGCCTTGGCGGCGCCCACCACATAGTCGCCCTCCCGCAGGCGGATGCCCCGGACGCCCACGGCGGTGCGGCCCATGGCACGCACGTCCGTCTCGTCGAAGCACACCGCCTGACCGTCGTGGGTGGCAATGAGGATGCGCTGGCTGCCGTCGGTCTCCTGCACGTTGATGAGCTCGTCGCCCTCGTCCAGCGTCAGGGCCCGGATGCCGTTGTTGCGGAGATTCTTCAGCGTCTCCACCGGCAGGCGCTTCACCGTACCGTTGCGGGTAGTCATGAAGAGGTACAGCTGGCCCTCCCCGGCCTCCCGGTAGTGGAGCATGGTCTGGATCCTCTCCCCCTGCTCCACCTGCAGGATGTTGACGATGTTGGTGCCTCTGGCGGTCTTGCCGCTCTCCGGGATCTGGTAGCCCTTCTTGCGGTAGACCTTGCCGGTATCGGTGAAGAACAGGAGATAGTCGTGGGTGGAGGCGGTGAACACATCCACCACGGTATCCTCGTCACGGGTGGTGATGCCCTTCTTGCCCATGCCGCCCTTGCTCTGGGCGGCGTACTCACTGACGGCGGTGCGCTTGATGTAGCCGTTCTCCGTCAGGGTAAAGACGCACTCCTCCTCCTCGATGAGGTCCTCGATGTCGATCTCGTCCTCCACGTCCTGGATCTCGGTGACGCGCTCGTCGCCGTACTTGTCCCGGATGGCGGTGAGCTCCTCCTTCAGTACGCCCCGGAGCATCTCCTCACTGGACAGCAGCACCGCCGCGGCGCCGGAAATGGCAGTCAGGGGGGTGCGCAGGTCATGGGACATGGCGCGCAGCAGATTGGCACGCATAGTTTCTTTTTCCGCCTGCATCAGCATACGGTCCTTTTCCTGGATCTGTACGCTCTGTTTGGAGAGCATGATGCAGATACTGCTGGTGAAACAGGAGATAAAGGTCATTCCCACGAATGTCAGCGGGTAGCCGCTCAATGTAAAATTCAGGGTCATATATGGGTAAGTATAAGCGTAATTGACCCAGAACACGCTGTAAAGAGAAGCGATGATACCGGCACTGTAGCATTTGGTATAACGGGCGTGGAGCAGAATGGCCAGGATGTAGATGATCGATACATTAATGGCATTACCGCTGAGATGAAAGATGGCATTGGCAGTCAACGTAGCTACCGCCATACAGGCGACCGTTATAGGAAGTGTGTGCAGTGTATTGAAAAAAGTAACTTTTAATAGCGCGGGCAGTTTTTTCAAAGAGCCTTTTTTTAAAATCATAATATTTACCTCAGTATTAGGATAATTATATTATAATTCATTCTGCTTATAAGCGCAATGTAAGAGAGTGT
>OJSQ01003172.1_pt1 | contig 12303 bp, 8 predicted proteins | sample 1599551 | NCBI WGS metagenome assembly OJSQ01 (sample SAMN04168659, study PRJEB22393) | human gut metagenome | biome: human gut microbiome; feature: stool | host: Homo sapiens | collected 2014-05-12
CCGGTAAGGCCGGCGTCTGTGGAAAATCTGCGGAAACCGCAAAGTTACAGGACGAACTGACCGGCGCGCTGATCGGCCTGGCCATTGGCGACAGCTTCGGCGACGCTTCGCGCAAGCCGGAAAACCAGATGGCTTACGGCTTTACCACGGATTTCAACAAGGGCGCCAGCTGGTCCACCGACGATACGGAGTTTGCCATGCTCACCGCGCAGATTTTGATCGAATCCAGCGGCAGGCCCACCAGCTTCTCATTGGCGGGAGCCGCATTCATGGCCGTCCGCATCCCCCGGCGGGCCGCCTGGTGGATGATTTCCTCCACGCAGCTGGTCTCATTCTGCAGCAGCACCGTGTCCCCGGCTGAGAACTGATCCAGCACCGCCGTCACAAAGTCCGGGGTCAGGCGGCCGTTGGCCCCGTCGTGGAGCAGGATGCTGTTCTGGCCGGTGCTGTCCACTTGGATGATGGCGTGGCCGGTACTGCCTGCGGACTCCTCCACAAACCGGGTGTGGACGCCTGCCCGGTCCAGCGTCTCCTTCAGAAAATGCCCCTCCGGCCCGATGAGGCCCGCGTGCCAGGTCTCCACCCCGGCCCGAGCCAGAGCCACGGACTGGTTCAGCCCCTTGCCGCCGCACTGGATCTGCAGGGACTGGGCGCTCATGGTCTCTCCGGGCTGGACGAAGTGGTCCACCCGGTAGACGTAGTCGATATTCAGGGACCCGAAGTTGACAACGCGCATGTCCTTCTCCTCCCTCATGCCATAAAGGTGGTGAGCAGCTCTTCCAGGGCCCGGCGGCTGTCCACATCCACGCAGATGGAGACGCCGGGAGCCTCGATGGGATGCTCCCGCAGATCCGCCACCACCATGCCCCGGCAGAAGCTGCCGCCGCACTCCACCCGGGCGGGGATGGTCCGCACCGTCACCACACTGGGATCCACCGCCGCCAGCATGGCCAGCGGGTCGTGGACCGGGCAGTGGTCCAGACAGTTGTTTTGCAGTCGGTTGAACCGGAAGTAGAAGGGCAGTGCCTGCTTCAGATAGTCCACAATGGGCCGGTTCTCCGGCGCGGCGTACTTGTCCAGGATCGCCACATGGTCCGTGGTCAGCCGCACCTTCTGAGTCACATCCAGCCCCACCATGGTCAGGTCAAAGCCCGCCTGGAACACCCGGTCCGCCGCCTCCGGGTCCCCTGCGATGTTGGCCTCCGCTACCGGGGACACGTTTCCCGGCGCGTGGAACGTGCCGCCCATGAACACCACCCGTTTCAACAGCCGGGGCAGATCCGGCTCTATCTCCAGAGCCTTTGCCAGATTCGTCATTCGGGCCAGCGTCACCAAGGTCAGCTCGCCGGGGTGCTCCCGGGCCATTCGGGCGATGAACGCCCAGGCCGGTTCCTCCAGCGGCTGCTGGGACGAAGGCGGCAGCTCCACCCCGCCGATGCCGTTGGGCCCGTGGATGTGGGGATCCGGCCCCTTCCAGTTCCCCGCCAGCGGCTCCGTGGCTCCAACCGCCACCGGCACCTCATAAGGCGCACCGGCCAGTCGGATCAGCCGCAGACTGTTTTCCGCCGCCTGCCGGGCGGTGGTGTTGCCGAAGCCGGTGGTGACGCCCATCACCCGGACGTCCGGCCGCTTCAGGGCAAACAGAATGGCGATGGAATCATCAATGCCGGTGTCGGCGTCGATCAGGATCTGCTTCAGCATATTCCTTCCTCCCTGTTTATGTAGTCTCTCCGCCGTCTTTGGCGGCGGCAATCCGGACCCCCAGACCGTTGACCTCCACACTCTCGTCCGCCGGTACCAGCAGGTAGCGCCGTCCGTCGATGACCCGGGCCTCCACCAGATAGCTCCGCTCCGGGTCCACCTGGATAGTGGCGTCGGCGGTCTTGACCGCGAAGTGCTTGGCGTCGATCAGGTTGGCCGGGGTCAGCGCCCCCTCGCCAAAGGACTGGCCGCAGGCGGTTTGGAACGCCTCCACCCGCTCCTCCGGCACGCCGCAGTTCCGCAGCACGCCGCTCACCTCGCCTGCGGTGACAGCCAGCGGCTCCGGGTCCCGGCTCTCCTTGTGTTCCTGGATCCGCTGGCGCAGGTAGTCGTGGACAGACTGCACCACCTCCATGCTGCACGCCCCCTCCAGAGTGCCGCACAGGGCGGACTGAAAGGTCTCCCGCTGCTCGGCGGCGGACATGGGCGGCTCTGTGCGGAACACTGCGTCAATGAACTCCTGATGGAGCTCGTCCGGCTTCCGGCTGTAAAACAGGGCGTTGTAAAGGTTGGCCGTCCGGTCATCAAAGGCCGGGAACAAAAAGCCAAGCTCCGGCTGGCCCACGATCTGCTTCTCCATAGAGATGTGGAACTCGTTCTCCCCATGGAAGTATCCCAGCTCCGGCGTCCCATCCTTCACCGGGCAGACGCAGCAGACGAAGTAGCGGAACACCTCTTCGCAGGCATCCCGGTCCACCTCGCCGTCCTTGCCCCGGTGGGGCACATCATAGGCGTCGGCCCCCAGCAGGATCAGATAGTTGTTCTCCCCCATGTCCAGGGAGCCGATGACCTGCTGGTAAAAGGCATCCCGGGCCTCCGCGTCCTTCAGCTCGGACGTCCGCAGGGCGGAGAGCAGGCGGTGCTCCTCGCTGTCCGCCACCTGCTGGGTGGAAAACACGATGTCAATCAGGTTCCGGCCCAGGGTGCCGGACAGGGCCTTTTTCAGCAGGCCCAGGTATTTTTCCGCCTCCTCCTGGGGCATGAGGCCCAGGGACTGGTCGATATAGGCGATGATCTCGCGGCTGCTGTTCACATAGCAGCCGTAAACACGGCTGATGGCGCTCTTCTCCGGCCGGAACCGGCGGCGCAGCTCACCCAGCTCTCTTTGGTTCATGGGGGACACCTCGCTCGTTCAAATTGATCCCAGCGGGACCGCAGTCCTGCCGGGTCTCTATCTTAGCACATCTCCGCCGTCTTGTCACGCCGAAAGGGGCGGACAGGAAAAACGGCGGGAACCGCAGTCCCCGCCGTTTCACGTTTCAAATGCGCTCCAAAGGATGTCCGCTTACTGGGCAGCCATCTTCCGGGCCCTGGCCTCAGCCTTGTTCCGGAACACGTCGATGGTGACCGCCAGAATGATGACGGCGCCGATGACGATGTACTGAATGTCGTTGGAGGCGCCCATCAGGTTCAGGCCGTTGCGGATGACCGCCATCAGCAGGGCGCCGATCAGGGTGCCCCAGATGGTGCCCTTGCCGCCGGTGAAGGAGGCGCCACCGATGATGCAGGCCGCGATGGCATCGTTATCATAGGTGGAACCGGCGTTACCGTTGGCGGTGGACAGACGGCCCACAGACACGATGCCAGCCATACCGGCCATGAAGCCGGACAGGGTGTAAACGAAGGTCAGCACGTTCTTGGAGGGGATACCGGACAGACGGGCTGCCTCGGGGTTGCCGCCCACGCAGTAGATCTGGCGGCCCAGGGCGGACCGGGTCAGGAACACGTGGAAGATGCCGAACACGATCAGCACCAGGATGAAGCTGAAGGGGATGCCGGGGAAGGTCTCGGTCTTGAAAAGGGAGCCGCCGCCGATCCACATCAGGTTGTCCACGCCGGTGTTGGTAAAGGCAATGGATTTCGACCCTGTAATCACCAGGGCCAGGCCCCACAGCACGTTCTTCATGCCCAAGGTGGACACGAAGGGATGGGGCAGGTCCAAACGGGTCAGCAGAATGCCGTTGACAAAGCCGGCAAACGTGCTCACCGCCAGGCCGGCGATGATCAGCAGCGGCATGCTGGTGATGCCGAAGTTCTGGACCAGCACGCCGATGGTGCAGGTGCACAGCACGCAGTTGGAACCCACGGACAGGTCGATGCCGGCGGTAATCAGGGCGCACAGCATGCCGGAGGCGATCAGGCAGTTGATGGAAGCCTGCTTGAAGATGTTCATGATATTGCTGATCCGCGGGAACTTATCGGGCATCATCACGCAGAAAATGAGAACCAGCAGCGCCAGCGCCATCAGGGTGCCGAGCTTTTGCAAAAGCTCTTTTCCGGAATTCTTCTTTTTCATATCAGTCTAATTCTCCTCCCCAGGCCGCTTTCATGATATCCTCAGAGTTGAAGTGCGGGGTATCACGGTCGATATTGGCCATGACCCGGCCGCCCCGCATGACCACCACGTGGTCACTCATGGCCAGGATCTCCGGAAGCTCGGAGGAGACCATGATCACACACTTGCCGGCCTTGACCAGGTCATTCATGACATGGTAGACCTCGATCTTGGCGCCCACGTCGATGCCGCGGGTGGGCTCGTCGAAAATGAAGATGTCCGCGTCGGTGTTGACCCACTTGCCGATAACCACCTTCTGCTGGTTGCCGCCGGACAGCTGGCCGACGACCTCATTCAGGGAGGGGGTCTTGATCTTCAGGGCGCTGACATTGTCATTGCCCGCCTGCTCAATGCGGTCCTTGTCCAAGAAGGGACCGTTGGAGAAGCCCTTCATATTGGCCAGGACCAGATTGGTCCGCACATCCAGGTTGAGCACCAGGCCCTGGCCCTTACGGTCCTCTGTCAGGAAGGCGATTTTTCTCTTGATAGCGTCCTTCGGCGTTCTGATATGTACCTTCTCGCCCTTGACGTAGATCTCGCCGCTGTCCAGCTTGTCAGCGCCGAACACCGCCCGCATGGTCTCCGTGCGGCCTGCGCCGACGAGGCCCGCAAAACCGGTGATCTGGCCCGCATGGGCCTTAAAGCTGACATCGTGCAGAACGCCGGCCTCGTTGAGGCCCTTGGCCTCCAGCCACACCTCGCCCTTGGTGCCGAACTCCTTGGGATACAGGTTATCCAGAGTACGGCCTACCATGGCGTTGATGAGGGAGTCCTCCGTGAGGTTCACGGTATCCTCGGTGATGATGTGCTCGCCGTCACGCATGACGGTCACACGGTCGCAGAGCTCAAAGAGCTCTTCCAGTTTATGTGACACGAACAGGATGGCCACGCCCTTGGCCTTCAGGCCCCGGACGGTCTCCATCAGCTGCTCGATCTCTTCCTTACCCAAAGAAGAAGTTGGCTCATCCATAATAATGAGCTTGGCATCCAGGGACACAGCCTTGGCGATCTCCACCATCTGCTGCTGACCCACGCCCAGCTTACCGCACTCCAGGTGGACGTTGATCTCCGGATGTCCCAGTGTTTTCAGCGCTTCTTCCGCCTCGGCGTGCATCCGGGGATAATCCAGCAGCAATCCCTTCTTAACGGCACGCCCCATAAAAACGTTATCCGTGACAGGCAGCTGCTTGACGATGTTCAGCTCCTGATACACACAGGCGATGCCTGCCTCGCGGGACTGAACAGGGTTTTTGAAAACGACCTTCTGGCCGTCCACAAAGATTTCCCCTTCTTCCGGAGTGTGAACGCCGGTGAGCACCTTGATCAAGGTGGATTTACCTGCGCCGTTTTCTCCGATCAGACCGTGGATCTCACCGGGTCTGATGCCGATAGACATGTCTTTTAACGCGACAACACCAGGAAAACGTTTGGTAATATGTTTCAGTTCGACGACATACTCGCTCATGGAATTACCTCGTTTCTGTTTTTCCTGATTTCCGAACCGCTCCCGCCGCAGCGGAAGCGCTCTCTCGATCCCGATTCCCGGGGTCATTTTCGTTGAAATGTGCTTGCTGTTTAATCGTTTTCTTCTGTGCGTATTGTAACCGGGATCAGACAGAGAATGGTTCCTGCCAGATCCCGGCGTGCCGAAAATTCTCCGTTCCGCCGTGGGAACCCATCAGGTTTCCGCTTGCAGGCACGCGCATGATCGGCTTTTTGGAATACAGCGGCAGAAAACCTGCCGCTGTATTCCGGCTTTTTCGCTTTTCAGCTATTGATAGCAGTCAGGCTGAATTAGCCCTTCATGGCCTCCAGGTTGTCCAGGTAAGCCTGGCCGTTCTCAGCGGTAACGACCTGAACGGGAGCGTTGATGACTTCGTCAACGGACTCGCCCTTGACAGCCTTCACGGCAGCCTCGACCACCTGATAGCCCATCTCATAGGGCTGCTGAGCGACGGTAGCCTTCACCAGCTCGCCGTCCAGGATCAGCTTCACGGCGGAAGCGTTGCCGTCGAAGCCAACGATGGTGATGTCAGACACGCCGGCGGACTTGCAGGCGTTCATGGCGCCGATAGCGGTATCGTCATTGTGGCAGAGCACGATGTCGATCTGATCGGGATAAGCGCTCAGCAGGTCTTCCATGGCCTTGGTAGCGCCGTCGGTCAGGTTGTTGCCGGACAGCTTGGCCAGAACTTCCACGCCAGCCTCGGTGCAGGCCTTCTCATAGCCTTCCATACGCATGTTGGAGGTGTTGTCGCCTTCCTGGCCGTAGATGATAACGGCCTTGGCGTCGGTACCGGCCTGCTCGATGGCCCACTTGCCGCCCTCATAAGCAGCGTCCACGTTGGAGGTGCCCACGAAAGAGGTCTGGCCAGCGATGCCAACGTTGGTGTCAACAGCCAGCACGGGGATGCCAGCGTCGATGGCAGCCTGCAGAGCGCCCTGAGCGGCACCAGCATCGTTGGGAGCGCAGACGATGGCGTCGCAGCCAGCGCCGATCTGCTGCTCGATCATGGAAACCTGACCCTCGATATCGCTCTCAGCGCCGGGGCCAACCACGACCACGTCAACCTCCAGATCCTTAGCGGCGGCCTTGCAGCCGGCCTCCACATAGCCCCAGTACTCAGAGGCCAGGGTCTTCAGGACAACAGCGACCTTGACATCGCCGGTAGTGGGGGTCTCGGTCTCGGTCTTGTTCTCGGTGTCGGCAGGGGCCTCGGTCTTCTTGCCGCCGCAGGCAGCCAGAGACAAAGTCATTACCAGTGCGAGAGACAGTGCAAACAACTTCTTCATTCTTCATTTGCTCCTTTTCATTTTTTTCAGGATGTTTCCGGCAAAAAGCCGAATTCCTGACAGTATTAATTTAGCACAAACATAGCAGACTTTCAATCTTAAACTTTGCTCAAAGTGTAAAACTGTTATCGTGCACAGGGGAAATCGTTTTCGTTTGGCACTTTTCACAGTTCATTTTAGAGATCAGCCGCCGCAGACATTAACCGGACTTATGAATATACCATCACGATTTATGGCTGGTTTCATGTTGCGGCGCATCGTATGTCTGCCGCAGACATTCTTTGGTCAGTTTGCGCACACAGTATGTCTTGCCGTTGGTTTTCTCCGTTTTTTTGTCCGCTTTGTCAATAGGCACATCCCCGCTTTACCACTTATAATCAGGAATAGAGTGTCATACTATAAATGAGATGCATACCTGGTCCGATGGATACTTCGGGCAGAAAGGGATCTGATATGAACATTTTCTCTCTCTTTACCCTGTGCGGAGGGCTGGCCTTCTTCTTATACGGCATGACGGTCATGTCCAAAAGTCTGGAAAAAATGGCCGGCGGCAAGCTGGAGCGGCTGCTCAAGCGCATGACTTCCAACCCCATCAAAAGTCTGCTGCTGGGCGCCGGCATCACCATCGCCATTCAGTCCTCCTCCGCTATGACGGTCATGCTGGTAGGTCTGGTGAACTCCGGTGTCATGGAGATCGGACAGACCATCGGCATCATCATGGGTTCCAATATCGGCACCACCCTGACAGCGTGGCTGCTGTCCCTCACCGGCATCGAAAGCGAGAACTTCTTTGTCAACTTCCTCAAGCCCAAGAATTTCTCCCCCCTGCTGGCTTTGATCGGTATTCTGCTCATTATGGGCTCCAAGCGGCAGCGCCGCCGGGACGTGGGCCGGGTGATGATGGGCTTCTCTATTTTAATGTATGGCATGGAGCTGATGAGCGGTGCAGTGTCTCCTCTGGCAGATATGCCGGGCTTTACCCACTTCATGACTGCCTTCACCAATCCCTTCCTGGGTGTGCTGGTAGGCGCTGCCTTCACCGGCATCATCCAGTCCTCCGCCGCCTCCGTTGGCATTTTGCAGGCACTGGCCATGACCGGCTCCGTCACCTACGGCATCGCTATCCCCATCATCATGGGCCAGAACATCGGCACCTGCGTTACGGCTCTGATCTCCTCTATCGGCGTCAGCCGCAATGCCAAGCGAGTGTCCGTCATCCACATCTCCTTCAACCTCATCGGCACCGCTCTGGGTCTGCTGGCCCTGTTTGGCGGCGAGATGTTCCTGAATCTGCCCTTCCTGACAGAGCCCATCGGCGCTGTTGGCATCGCATTCTGCCACACGATCTTCAACGTCTGCACCACCCTTGTGCTGCTGCCCTTCAGCCGGCAGCTGGAGTGCCTTGCCAACAAGGTGATCTCCACGGAGGACAAGCCCTCTGACTTTGCCTTCCTGGACCCCCGGCTGATGCGGACCCCCGGCGTGGCTGTCAGTGAATGCGCCGTCATGACCAACCGCATGGGCGCTCTGGCGCTGGAAAGCATGCAGCTGGCTCTGGCCCAGTTCATCCAGTATGACGGCAGCCAGGAGGAACAGATCCTGGCCAACGAGGACAAGCTGGACACCTATGAGGACCGTCTGGGCGGCTATCTGGTCCAGATCTCCCAGCACGGCACCTCCTCCGCCGATATGCGCACCGTCTCCCGCCTGCTTCACGCCATCGGAGACTTTGAGCGCATCGGCGACCATGCTCTGAACCTGCAGGAATCCGCCAAGGAGCTTCATGAAAAGCAGTTGGCCTTCTCCCCCATTGCCCGGGAAGAGGTGGATGTGCTGACCTCCCTGCTGGAGGATCTGCTGAACAGCGCCCTGCGCAGCTTCCAGTCGGACGATCCCCAGATGGCCCGGCAGGTGGAACCTCTGGAGGAAACTATGGACCTCCTTACGGAGGAGATCCGCAGCCGTCACATCCGGCGGCTCCAAAGCGGCCAGTGCACCATCCAGCTCGGCTTCATCCTCAACGATCTGCTGAACAATGCCGAGCGTGTGGGCGATCATTGCTCCAACATCGCGGTCAGCGTCATTGAGGAGCAGGAAAAACAGACCGCCTCCCACGCCTATCTCCACAGTCTGAAGAAGAATGACGAGTTCTCCTTCCAGCTTCAGCAGAACCTGAGCCGGTACGTCCTGCCTGCGGAAACCGCAGAGGACCAGCCTGCCGAATAAGAAACCTTGCCAGCGTTCCCTTACGGGAGCGCTGGCTTTTTGCGTTTCCGGCCGCATATTCGGTTGAAGATGACCCGTTCTGTCCGGGAAATCGAAAAATCAGCAGTCTCAGCCGCCGAAACAGTCCCTTTCTGTATAAATATGTGCTTTACCTTCCGATGTTTTTCTGCTATACTGTATGTTTGTTAATGTGGAACATTGTTTGTTCCGCCTGATTTGAGAATGGGGGTGTCCGAATGAAGTATCAGAAATGGCATATCGGTACGGCATCAGAACAGGACACTGCCCTTTTGAAGGAAGCCGGCTACCCCAGTCTGCTGGCCACGGTGCTGGCCGCCCGGGGCATCACCACCTCCGAGGCCGCTGCCGAGGCGCTGGAGCGGGAGACCTCTCTGACGATCTCCCCCATGCTCATGCGGGACATGGACAAGGCGGTGGCCCGGATCCAGAAGGCGCTGGCCAACGATGAGACCATCGCCGTTTTCGGCGATTACGATGTGGACGGCATCACCTCCACGGTGCTGCTTCTGGACTATCTGAAAAACTGCGGTGCCAAGTGCCTGCGCTATATCCCCCGGCGGATCGAGGACGGCTACGGCCTTTCCAAAGACGCCATCCAGGGCCTGCGGGACAAGGGCGCCACCCTGATGATCACCGTGGACTGCGGGATCACCGGCAATGAGGAGATCGACTTTGCCGCATCCATCGGCATGGACGTGGTGGTGACGGATCACCATGAATGTAAGGAAAACCTCCCCAGGGCCGTAGCGGTAGTGGACCCCCACCGTCCGGATGACGCCTATCCCTTCAAATATCTGGCTGGCGTGGGCGTGGCGCTGAAGCTGGTGCTGGCTCTGGGCGGGCCGGACCGGGAAAACGCCCTGTTCGCCCGGTACTGCACCCTGGCCGCCATCGGCACCATTGCCGACGTCATGCGGATGGAGGGCGAAAACCGCACCATTGTCTCCTGCGGCCTTGCCGCCCTGAACCACACGGATTTTGTGGGCATCCATGCCCTTTTGAAAGAGGCAGGGCTGCTGGGCAAGCCCATCACCTCCATCCAGATCGGCTTCGTTCTCTCCCCCCGGATCAACGCCGCCGGGCGCATGGGGGCTGCGGATCTGGCCGCGGACCTTTTGCAGGAGACCGATCCCGCCAAAGCAGAGGAGCTGGCCAAGCAGCTATGCGACCTGAACCGGGAGCGGCAGGCGGTGGAGCAGTCCATCTGCGCCGACGCCATCGCCCAGATCGAGCGGCTGCGGCCGGAGGAACGGAACGCGCTGGTGCTTTCCAGCGAGGAATGGCATCAGGGCGTGGTGGGCATTGTAGCCTCCCGCCTCAGTGAAAAATACGCCGCCCCCAGCTTCATGATCCATCTGAAGGACGGCTCCGGCAAGGGCTCCTGCCGCTCCTACGGCGGGTTCAACCTGTTTTCCGCGCTGGAATCCTGCTCTGACCTGCTGGACGGCTTCGGCGGTCACGAGTTGGCAGCCGGTTTTACCATCCCGGAGGAAAACATCGATACCTTCCGCCAGCGGATGAACCGCTTCGTAAAGGCCGCCTCCGGCGGTGAGCGGGCGGTGAGCTGTCTGGAAGTAGACGCTGCCATTTCAAACCCGGCGGATATGACGCTGGAGCAGGTGGACCATCTGGCTCAACTGGAGCCTTACGGCTCCGGAAATCCCCGCCCGGTGTTCGCCCTGCTGGGCGCCACGGTGGACAGCGTTCAGGCCGTGGGCCAGGGCAAGCACCTGAAACTGCGGCTCAGCAAGGGGCCCAGCCGGTTTGACGCCATTTTCTTCTCCATGCCGGAGGCCGCCGCTCAGTTGGAGTCCGGCTGCCGGGTGGATGCTGCCTTCTATTTGCAGGCCAACACCTTCCGGGGCACCACCACTCTGCAATTGCAGCTGGTGGACCTGCGTCCCTCTTTGACTCCCAGCCGCCACGAGGCGGAATCCTTGGACCTGCTGCACCGCCTGACGGGAGAGCAGCCCCTCACAGCCCAGGAGACCGCCCGGCTCATGATCTCCCGGGACCAGTTTGCCGCCTTCTGGCGGATTCTGGACCGGCACCTGAAGCAGGGCAAGCTGGAAACAGATCTGCTGCCCTATCTCCGTTCTCTGGCGGCGCAGGTAGGCGGCTGCGACAGTTTTCTCCGGGCCGCGCTGGCCCTGACGGTCTTTCAGGAGCGGGGACTCATCTCCCTGTCCCGGCAGGGGGACCGGGTTACGCTATGTCTCAATCCCATTCAGGGAAAGGTGGATCTTTACGCCTCTCCCTGCCTGCGCCGCCTCCGGGGCGGTGCGGAGGTTAAACGAGGTGATTCGCAGTGACGATTGACGAACAGTTTGAGAAATTGGAGAACACCGTCCGGGAATACAATCCCGGCGCGGATTTCAAGCGCATCCGGGAATCCTATGAATTCGCCAAGCAGCATCACGGCGAGCAGCGCCGCAAAAGCGGTGAGCTTTATATCACCCACCCCTTAGCCGTGGCGCAGATCGTGGCGGAGGAACTGCACCTGGACTCCGAGTCCATTGAGGCGGCCCTGCTTCACGATGTCATTGAGGATACAGACGCCACGTATGATGACGTGGCCAAGCTCACCTCCCCCACGGTGGCGGATCTGGTGGAGGGCGTCAGCAAGCTGACCCGGATCCAGTACGCCACCAAGGAAGACGAGCAAATGGAGAACCTCCGGAAAATGCTCATCGCCATGAGTAAGGACATCCGGGTCATTCTCATCAAGATCTCCGACCGGCTCCACAATATGCGGACCATGGAGTATCAGACTCCCGCCAAGCAGAAGCAGAAATCTCTGGAGACCATGGAGATCTACGCCCCCATCGCACACCGGCTGGGTATGCAGCGGATGAAGTGGGAGCTGGAGGATCTCTCCTTAAAATATCTGGACCCCATCGGCTACGATGAGATCGTCTCCAAGCTGGACGCCAAGCGCCCGGAGTATGACGCTCTCATGAGCCGCACCCAGGCCCAGATCGATCAGCGGCTCAATGAAATGGGCATCAAGCACATTGTCTACGGCCGCATGAAGCACCCTTATTCCATCTACCGGAAAATGTTCAGCCAGAACAAATCTCTGGATGAGATTTTCGACCTCTTTGCGTTCCGGGTGGTGGTAGACACTGTCAGCGACTGCTACAACGTGCTGGGCGTGATCCACGACC
>OJSQ01003180.1_pt1 | contig 12287 bp, 7 predicted proteins | sample 1599551 | NCBI WGS metagenome assembly OJSQ01 (sample SAMN04168659, study PRJEB22393) | human gut metagenome | biome: human gut microbiome; feature: stool | host: Homo sapiens | collected 2014-05-12
GTGTATTCAACTACGAAGGTGGTTGCTACGCTAAGGTTATCAACTTGGATAAAGAGAGCGAGCCGGATATCTACAACGCTATCAAACGTGACGCTCTTCTTGAGAACGTAACAGTTGCCGCTGATGGTAAGATCGATTTCGCTGATAAGTCAGTTACAGAGAACACTCGTGTTTCTTATCCGATCTATCACATCGAGAACATCGTTAAGCCGGTTTCTAAAGGCCCGCACGCAAAACAAGTTATCTTCTTGTCTGCTGACGCATTTGGTGTATTGCCTCCAGTATCTATCTTGACTCCGGAGCAAACTCAATACTACTTCTTGTCTGGATTTACCGCTAAATTAGCAGGTACAGAGCGTGGTATCACGGAACCGACTCCTACATTCTCCGCTTGTTTCGGTGCTGCTTTCTTGTCATTGCACCCGACAAAATACGGCGAAGAGTTGGTTAAGAAGATGGAAATGACTGGCGCTAAGGCTTACTTGGTGAACACAGGTTGGAACGGTAGCGGCAAACGTATCTCTATCAAAGATACAAGAGGTATCATCGACGCTATCCTTGATGGTTCTATCAATGAGGCTCCGACAAAGAAGATCCCGTATTTCGACTTCGAGGTTCCGACTGCATTACCGGGCGTAGATCCGAAGATCTTAGATCCTCGCGATACCTATGCTGATCCTGCTCAATGGGATGAGAAAGCGAAGGATTTGGCTGCTCGCTTCCAGAAGAACTTTGCTAAGTTCACGGGCAACGAAGCTGGTAAGGCATTGGTTGCTGCTGGTCCTCAGTTATAATTGCTTAAAAAACCTTGATCAAAAAAGGTCAAGGTTTAAAAATATCTTTATAAAAAAGCGTGGAATTACTAATTCTGCGCTTTTTTTATGATAACTACGTTAATTTTATTATAAATGTAAAGTAGTTAAAAAAAATATTCCTACCTTTAGACCGGATTATCTGTTATAAGAAGAGCTTAAAAAGGAGTAATGATAAAAAAACTGGCACTTATTATTGGCTTTATAATTTGTTTGTCATCTTGTGGCAAGGATTATGTCTATCGGATTGAAGGGGAACTTTCTAATCTGGAAGGTCAAACCGTATATGCTGTATTTGAGAAGGATAATTATAAAGTGGTTGATACCGTGGCTTGTACGAAACCCGGGCAGTTCCAGATCGATCAAAATGAAGCGGGTTTCCATTGTGTGACTATTTTCTTTGCAGATAAAGAGCATTGGGTTACGGCTTATCTGGAACCGGGAGAAACCGTAAAAATCACGGGCGACGCTAACTCTCCATTGCTATTGCAGGTAAAGGGGGGACGGACAAATGATAAGTTGGCCGCTTTTAAGAAGAAAATCGCTCCTTTATTGACGGAATTGACAAATTTATCAAATTCTTTAAATAGCAAGGATTTGAACGATACGATCGAGGAGACGGATATCGCCGCTCGTTTGGCGAATGTTAATATGCAATTGAGCGAGGAAGCGATCCGGTACGTGAAAGAGAACCCGGATGAAGAGGCATCCGTTGTCTTGATTCAATCTTTTTTCTCAGATCCCGATGATACTCGTAAAATTGATGAGTTGTTGGCGTTATTGAATCCAAGGTTGAAAGACTTTTATCTGGTGAAGGAGCTGGAGCAATATAGCGCCCGTGCGAAACGTACGGCTTTGGGTGCGGAAGCCCCAGATTTCTCCGTAAGGAATATTTATGGGAATACGGTAAGTTTGGATTCTTTCCCGCAGAAATATTTATTGCTGACGTTTACCGCTCCTTGGTGTGATATGTGCCAGACAGAGGATCTATATCTGGATAAGGTAGCGATGAAATATCCGAAAGATCAGTTGGACATTCTTTTGGTTAGCTTGGACGATAATCCGGATAATGTCCGGGATGTACTGAAGAAGGATAGTATAGCGTGGAACTTGGTAACAGATTCGGCCGGACAAGCGGCTATGTTGATAGATCTGTATAACGTAAGCGTATTGCCACGCTGTTTCTTGATAGATGAGGATCATAAGATCTTGATGAAAACAGAGAATGGAATCGAGATCAAGCAAACACTGGAAAACTTGTTCGAAGACTGAGCGATTGAAAACAGGAGGTTCCGGTTTTAATTTGTAATTAGTAACTCAAAATTCTTAACTATGTTAGTAAAATCTTATGCCGCTGCCGTGCAGGGGATTTCCGCTACGGTCGTTACCGTAGAAGTGAACTGTTCCAAAGGTATCCAATTCTTTTTAGTCGGTCTTCCGGACGTGGCCGTTCGTGAGAGCCATGAACGCATTATCTCGGCTCTTCAAGTATGTGGTTATAAATTCCCCAGCAATCGTATCGTTATTAATATGGCCCCCGCAGATATCCGTAAGGAAGGGTCTTCTTATGATCTGCCTTTGGCGATCGGTATTCTGGCGGCGGCAGAGCAGATAGATTCATCCAACTTATCCAAATTCGTATTGATGGGCGAGCTTTCTATGGATGGGAGCCTCCAACCGATAAAAGGGGCATTGCCTATCGCTATTAAGGCTAGGGAAGAAGGCTTTAAGGGCTTTATCTTACCCAAGCAAAACGCTTGTGAGGCTGCGGTGGTGAACGATCTGGAAGTGTATGGAGCTTCGAATATCAAAGAGGTGCTGGAGTTTATGGAGGGGAAACCTACATTGCGGCCTACGGTCATTGATACCCGTAAGGAGTTTTACGACCGCCAGCAATTGTTTGATTGCGATTTCTCCGATGTCCGGGGACAAGAGAACGTGAAGCGTGCGATGGAGGTGGCCGCAGCCGGCGGACATAATCTGATCATGGTAGGTCCTCCCGGAAGTGGCAAGTCCATGTTGGCGAAACGTCTCCCTACGATCTTGCCTCCCTTTACCTTGCATGAGTCCTTGGAAACAACTAAAATCCATTCCGTAGCCGGTAAGATAGGAGGTGGCACCTCCTTGATGGTACAACGTCCTTTTCGCTCTCCCCATCATACGATCTCTAATGTCGCTATGGTAGGAGGTGGCACTTTCCCGCAGCCGGGAGAGATCAGCTTGGCTCACAATGGTGTCCTTTTTTTGGATGAGTTGCCGGAATTTAACAGGAGTGTCTTGGAAGTCATGCGGCAGCCATTGGAAGATCGAGTGATCAATATCTCCCGTGCCCGTTTCACGGTGGAATATCCAGCTGGCTTTATGCTTGTGGCCTCCATGAATCCTTGTCCCTGCGGCTACTACAACCATCCGGACCGTCCTTGTCTCTGTTCTCCCGGAGCCGTCCAGAAATATATGAACCGCATTTCCGGCCCATTACTCGATCGTATCGATATCCAGATAGAGATTGTCCCTGTCCCTTTCGAGAAGATTTCCGAGCAACAGCCCTCAGAGCCTAGTATCGCTATCCGTGAGCGGGTCATAAAAGCCCGTGCGATCCAGGAAAGGCGTTTTGCCGCTTATGAGGGTATTTATTGTAATGCCCAGATGAACTCCAAGCTACTCCATCAGTACGCCGTTCCCGACGCTTCCGGCCTCTCCATCCTCAAAACCGCCATGCAACGTCTCTGCCTCTCCGCCCGTGCCTATGACCGTATCCTGAAAGTCTCCCGCACGATAGCCGACTTGGATAATTCGGAACATATCGAAGTCCGGCATTTGGCGGAGGCGATACAGTATAGGAGTTTGGATAGGGAGAATTGGGGGATGTGAGATTGCACTTAGAATACATCTATTAACCATAATAGTGCAGTTACTAAGCTGAAAAAACTATCTTTATATTAGTTGGAAATTGCGCTATTTATGGCTGTTGAAGTGAATAACTGACGGCTTGTCGAGTGAACAACTGATGGCTATACCTGGTGGTCAGCTTACGGCTTGGGAAGTGAATAACTAATCACTTGGGAAGCCTTTTGTGAATGATTTAACGTGCTGTATGCCAGTCAAGAAAAGATATCCGAGCAGAAGGTCTTTAAAAGTAAGCTAGCTTACTTTTTTAGGGTTGTTTAGGAATTGCGGTATTCTTGCGGACTCATACCTACATGGCGTTTAAAATACTTTCCGAAGAAGGACATATTAGTGAAATTCAGTGTATAGGCGATATCGTGGATGGTAAGGTTCGTCGATTTTAGTTGTGCCTTTGCGTCCATGATAACCATCGAGGTGATAATCTCTATACAAGTTTTTCCCGTACTTTGTTTGACGATCGTACTTAGGTGTGCTTGCGTGATGCCAAGCCGCTTGGCATACCATGCAACGGATCGTTGCATGGTATAGTTTTGCATTACTAGTTGAGTGAAATTCTTACTGATTAGCTCTGCTTTGGAGAGCATTGACAGGTCTTCCGTCTGGTCTTTATACATGCTGCTGATCCCCATCAGCATACCGGTAAACAAATGGTTGGTAATCCCGCGATTTATTTTCGTGGCGTAAAACTCGTATGTTTTGAGTAATAACTCAAAATAATCTTTCATAAGAGGCTGGGCTTTCTCTTTTAGCTTATACACCGGATTGTCTTTCACGATATAATGCATGTCTATGACAGCTTTGCTGGAGTTCGCTTGGCTGAGGAAATCAGATGAGAATCCCATGAAATAGATCTGTAGGTCCCCGTCTGCCCTATGGATCTGCAGGATTGATCCGGGCATGATGGTGATGAAGCTTCCGGGTTCTACCTTGAGTTGCGTTAAGTTGATGGATGCCTCGATCTCTCCTCCTAGGCATAGCACGAAAATCCCCGCTTTCAATCGGCATGGGTAATTCGCATACAGATTCAGCAGGCCTATATCTTCGATCGAAAGCTTCCCGATCACCCAATCTTGAGGCAGGTCTATTTTGGGAATGTCATTTTCCATGTTTGTTTAATTATTCACTTATCGGGAACGTTTGACAAAAGTAGGCATTTTTAAAGATTTGCCGTGTCTTGTGGAAGGAAAATTATACGAGCGTCTGAAACTTGCGGTATTCCGGAGGCTTTTCGGAGTCGCTTGGGTGTTTGGGCTGGACTGGTATGGTTTCTTGTCGAAGGAAGTAGTTGCCATTAGAATTATCTTTTCTGTTTCGTTTTGATTGAATTTGGATGTATATTGTGACAGGGGTATTTCCTTGACCTATCAAAATAGCGAAAGAATCAGGAAGATAAGTGGCCTTTTATGTTAAAAAGTAACGTTTTCGGTACACGTTAGACGGCGAATATGTATGCAATAGGCAGCATTGGGCAATGCCTATACTGCCGTTGGGCATCGTGAGTAGTCGTGAATAGGGGTGTAAGTAGTCGTGAATAGGCATTCTTATACTGTTATAACCCTATTGTAAGACTGTTTTTTCCCTCTCTCACTCCCCATAATATGAATTACGATGAATTATTTTTGCTAGAACAAAATGTCGTTTTTTGATATATGGCTATCATTCAAATAATTGCTGATTTTCTCTTATGAATTTGGAAGTAAGTAGTACTTTGCCCCGAAATAATCGATACTCAAGAGGTTGAGATTACAAATTGCCATTTTGTCAAATCCTTTTTTCTTCCATCGAAGCGACTATCTTGTAATCTTGCTTTCTCTAGGGGCGGCTCTTGTCTGAGCGCATTTTGTTTAGGCACGGTTTCTAATAAAAGGAACAATGGGTTGTAAAAATAGAACATGGCCACTCTTTATAAATGGCTCTGTATGTGTAGGGGTGAGGTATGGAATCTAAAAAAAGGAATAGGTAATAAGACAAATAGACCTTGTAGGATCTTTGTGAAATATATTCTTTTGCATCCAAATTGGGATCGAATGGATCTATACGAATTGAAGTAATTGAAAAAAGCATTTATATGAGGAAAAAGAATTTTACATCTATGGGAATGGCCTGCTTACTGGGCTGTTGTTTGATGTTGGGTAGCTGTAGCTCTGAAGTGGATAATTTGGATATTCCGAAGGGCAAAGGTTTCGTGAAAATAGATCTGGCACCGGAGGTCGGTTTTCAAACAAAAGCCGTGGATGAGAGTGAGTATAAGGATGTGAACAATTATACTGTGCAAGTGTTTAAATCCGGGCAAGAGGAGAATCTTATTATTAATGATTTGTATAAGAATTTGGAAGAGAAATATTCTTTGAATGTTGGTAACTATGTGTTGAAAGCCTTTACGGGTGAAGATAAACCGGTTTCTTCCGATGTGTTGTATTTTTCTGGCGAAGCTGCTTTTGAAGTGAAGGAGGGAAAGGAGGTGACAGCTCCTGTAATATGTAAGCCCAGCTCAGCTCGAATTAATGTTGTGTTCGATCCGAAGATGGATGAGTATTTCTCCGACTATTCCTTGAAGATTGAGACAGAGGCGCAGAAACCCTCTTCTTTTGTTTGGGCAAAGGCGACAGTCGGTCCGATGTATTTTAAGGTAGGTAATCAGGAAAAGGTCCAGGTTACGGTAAGCTTGACTAAGAAAGAGAATGTAAAAGCAGAAGGGACGGTTAAGACCTATACGTTAAGTCCAGCGGATGCTTTGAAACTTACTTTGAAACCAGTAGTCAACAATGGCAATTTAGGAATTTCGATTACAATTGAGGAGACTACGGTTGATCATCCGGTAGATATCGTTATTCCGGGGGATTGGGTATAAATATATATAACAGTAATAATAAGAGATTAGAATATGAAAGCGATCAATATATGGATGTTGAGCACGGTTTTGTTTTCCGGCTTGATGTCGTGTGAGATGAAAGAGGAGATTTTCGGGAAAGAGATCCCAAAGGAAACTGGCTATTTGACACTTGACGTGAGCGCAGGTTCCTCTGCTTCTTTAGCAACGAAAGGAGCAACTGATCAGAAAGAAGATTTTCCGCTCGTGATCAAGGCGATGGATTTTGATCTTACTAAAAACTATGAGTCGTTTGCTAAGTTTAAAGAAGAAAATGCGAATGGTGTGATTGAGTTGCCGAAAGGAAATTATGAGATAGAGGCGCATTCGCCGGGAGAGTTTGCCGAAAAGATGTACGATCCTTATTATGGAGGTGTAGAAAAAGCAGAGATAATGCCTAGTGTGGAAAAAACCGCTACGGTGAAATGTAAGATCCAGAATGTCAAAATTGCGATGGATTTTACCTCCGAGTTTATAAACTATTATAGCAAATGGTCTATTACGGTGGATGACAAGTGCGGTCATTCAGATATTTATACGCAAGAAAATCCAAACCCAACTCCGATTTATTGGAAAATGGCTGCTGAGACAGATAAGATTTATGTGTCGGGAACAGCTATAGTGAAGGAAACGAGTGAAGAAGTTATTATAAATCAGACATTAACGAAGAAGGAAAGTGCTGATTTTGTAGAAAGCGACAGCCCCTATTTTGTAGGAGGAGATGGTTTGGCGATCTCGTTGGCTCCCGGAAAAGAAGTGGATCTCAATAAAACCGGTATCACCATCACGGTTAACGGTTTTAACCAAGAGACAAATGAGAATATTGATATAGAAGTGGAAGGTGATAGTGGCGAAGAGAATCCTGAACCTCCGACACCACCGGTGACGGGTGATGATCCGACAATCACGATACCGCAAGCTCTTTATACGTTGCCCGCTGATGAACAAAAAAATGCAAATGTTATTATATCAACTCCTGCCGGCTTGAAAAATATCACTGTCGCGATAAAGGGAGGAAATGAGCTTTTTGCGTCAATAGTTAAAGATCTATTTGGTGAAGAGTTTAAATTGATAGGAAATGAAGCTTTAGGAGAGACGTTGACGTCAATGGGTGTAACTTTACCTGTTGGTGGAGAAAAGAGCTATGAATTTCCGGTACATGCCTTTTTTAGTTTGTTGCTAGATCCAAGTACTGGTGGAGGTGTTACAACAGATCCAGAAGGACACGTATTTAATATTACGGTGGAAGATAATGATGGTAAAGTCGTAAAAGATAAATTAAGTGTAAAAGTGGCTGAATAATATGAAGACAATATATACACTTTTATTTTTTGTGTTGGTATTAGGTTTGGTCGCTTGCCAGGCCGAGGATGATACATCCATGAAAAATACCGGTTATTTAAGTATGGATATAACGACCAATAATTCCACAGCCACCAAAGCGGGAAGTGAGGAGGTTGTTTATAATCCCAAACAGTTGGCGGTACAAATCTTGAATGATCAAGGAGGTGTTGTTAAGGAAACGGATGACTATACGGCGTGGGATGGAGAGCGATTTTCCTTGCCTACGGGTAAATACGTGGTGAAAGCCTCTTCAAATGGCTTCGATGGTAAAGCTGCCGAGTTTGATAAGCCCTATTATGTGGGATCAGCTGAGGTAGAGGTTATGGCAGGAAAGGATGTGACGGCCGAAGTTATCTGTACATTGGCGAATGTCTTGGTGACTGTTGAATTTGACGAGCTGTTCAAGAAAAGCTTTAAGTCTGCGACCATTGTTGTGGCTGATTCGGCAGACCAAACTGGAACCCGCCTTACCTTTGAGTTAGGTAAGAACGAGACAGCAAAGGCCTATTTCCCAGTTCCCGAGAAGTCGTTGATTATCTCAACGAGCGTAACGAATCAAAAGGGTACACTACATTCTAAGAAAGATACCGTTCGTGCGGTAAAAGCTCGAGATAATGTTCGCTTGATGTATAAAGTGGCTGACTCGCCAAATGGTTCTACCAGTATTGATATTACTTTGGACGGAACAATCAAGACCTATAATTTCACCATAGGTGTGCCTCTGACCGCTAAGACAACTCTATCGGCAAGTGCGGCGAACGCTTGGAGTTCATTTGCTTACTTGGAGGGGAAGGTGCTTTCAAAGGCAGGTGTCTTGGATCAAAGCAAGTTGGCGATGGAATATAAACTGGCAACAGACGAGGCTTGGACTCCGGTTGCGTATCTGACCGTAGGTGAAAACGATACCTATTCGGTAAGGATTACGGGCTTGACTCCTGCAACAAAATATCAATACCGTTTTATCTATAAGGATACGGAAGAGGTGGCAAGCGAAATCGTAGAGTTTACTACGGAGGCGGCTATCGCATTATATAATGCTAATTTTGATTTATGGTATCAGAATGGAAAGACATGGTATGCTGGGGAATCCGGTAAATCATTCTGGGATACGAGTAACCCGGGTACGACAACGGGGTTGGGAGCCATAGTGAATATCAATCCTACCCAAGGTAGTTCAGCGGTTGTGCATACATCGGGCGGAAAATCTGCGGAGTTGAAATCCCAGTTTAAGGTGAAATTCGCAGCGGCGAGCCTGTATACCGGATCTTTTGGTGGGCTGGTTGGTATGAATGGTGCTAAGATCAATTTTGGTCAGCCGTTCGCTTCTCGTCCAACAGCATTAAAGGGCTGGTTCCAATACGCTCCGGTAAATGTAACTCATGTAGGGGATAATCTTCCGGCTGACGCAGTTGTTGAAAAAGGAGATCCTGATGTTTGTTCTATTTATATAGCGATGTCTAAAAAGCAATATACTATAGATAATACCAAAATGGCAGAAACTGCGATCGATTTTGAGAATGATGCGAACATTATCGCCTATGGTGAGGTGCCTGTGTCGGAATGCGTAAGTACCAACGGACAATGGAAGGAGTTCAATATCCTCTTGAAATATAAGAATCTGACGGAGAAACCGACCCATATCATTGTGGTCTGCTCGTCCAGCAAGTATGGCGACTATTTCACCGGAGGCGATGGCAGCATAATGTATCTCGATGATTTTTCACTCATTTACGATGACGAGCCTACAATGTGGAAATAAACCATAGGCTGAAAGTCTATGTAGGGAACAATAAGTTTTTACTATAAATCTATTTGGCAAGTAAGGATATCTTCCTTGCTAAGTAGATTTTAAATATCTTTGTGGCAATATAAAGGATAGAACTAGAAAATGGCAATAACAATAGAGCGAATTATTTGAATGAGTAGAAAACTATTTACCTTATTGCTGTTATTAGCAATAGTGACCGGTACCGTAAATGCACAACGCGGTAAACGCACCATCAAGCGCATCGACCGAGAGGTACAGGAGGCTGTGTTCATCCCGAAAGGAACATGGATGGCCGGAGGTGCCGTATCGTATTCCGAGCATGACGAGAGTAACTTGAACTTTCTTGTTATAAAGGATTTGGAAGGGAATGGCTATAATTTTGCGATAAGTCCGTACGTGGGCTATTTCTTCCGGGATAATATCTCGGCCGGTGTTCGCTTCGCTTACCGTAGGAACTATTTGGATCTAGGGAATGTGGATGCCAATTTGGGCGACATTACCATCTCGTTCAAGGACCTCTATTATCTGGAGCATAAATATGAGACATCCGGTTTCCTGCGCACCTATATCCCGATAGGGAAGAGCAAGATATTCGGTCTCTTCAACGAGGCTCGTGTGACCTATGGCTACGGTACGGGCAAGAATTCCACAGGCTCGGGGGTTAATTATGATGGTACTTACCAGAAGGTACAGAACCTACAGATTGGTTTCGCCCCCGGACTGGCTGCCTTTATCACCGATTGGAGCGCCGTGGAGGTGTCGGTCGGTGTGATGGGTTTCGATTTCAAGTGGATCGATCAGACAACCAACCAAGTGGAGCAGGGTTCGAGCCGTACATCGTCCGGTAATTTCAAGATCAATCTTTTTTCCATTAACATAGGTATGACTTTCTATTTGTAATTGGATATGCGAATAATCAATGATATATATAAAGTGACCTGTCGCTTTTGCCTTTTTGTTTTCTTCGTGCTGGTTTCCTGTGCGATAGAGAATGATATACCCTATCCGATCGTCAATGCGGGTATCACGGACATTCGTGTGGAGGGACAGCGTCCGGCTGAAGGCTCTTCGGATGATGCGGCATTAATTGATGCTTCGGCAAAGACCATATTACTGTATGTAAACGATTCTGCTGATATTTCTAGATTGAAACTTACTCGTTTGGTGGTGAATCCAAGGAATGCGCAGGTTTTGGTTGATTCGACTCTCTGTGCTAATCCTAATAAATTCCCGTTTGCCGGATTCGCCTCATTGGATAGTATTCCTATGTCATCCAATACGAGGGTCGATTTTACCAAACCGGTCAATTTTACTATAAAAACCTATCAAGATTATGTATGGCAAGTAAAGGTGAAGCAAATCATAGACCGGAAGGTCGAGGCCAAGGGTATGATAGACTATTCTATTGACGAACTGGATAATCGAGTGATTATTTATGTAGGGAAAGGAGAGAATCTGAAGAATATCTCTATAACCTCTTTGGCTTTGGGTGGAGCCTATGGCGAGGTGACGCCAAATCCTACTACCGTGAAAGATTTCACCTCTCCACAGAAGTTTTTGGTTCAGTATCCCTGGAGCGAGCCCAATAAGGGGACAATATGGACGGTATATGTCCGCCTGACCGATGAGGAGGGAGGCTCGCAGCCTTCAGCCGGAGATCTTTCCGTGAATACATGGAGCAAGTATGCGTTTGTGGAGGGGAAAGCAACGGAGGCTAATTGTTCGTTTGAGTATGTGAAACAGGGAGAGACTTCTTGGAACATGGTTTCCGCGAAGGCAAACGGTTCGAAGGTTTCTGCGAAGATCGAGGGATTGCAGCCCGCCACGGCTTATCAATGCCGACTGGTGGATGCCTCGGGAAGCGTGTTGGGCGAGTCTACCTTCACGACAGAGACTGCCACACCATTATATAATGGTAATTTCGATCTGTGGCATCAAGATGGGAAAACATGGTATGCCGGTGAGGCGGGTCATTCATTTTGGGATACGAGCAATCCGGGTACGACAACTGGATTGGGGGCTGTGGTCAATATCAACCCGACTCAAGGAAATTCAACGGTTGTGCATACGCCGGGTGGAAAATCTGCCGAGTTGAAATCGCAGTTTAAGGTGAAATTTGCCGCTGCGAGCCTGTATACCGGATCTTTTGGCAGTTTGGTTGGAATGAATGGTGCGAAGATCAAATTCGGAAGGTCGTTCGCTTCGCGCCCGTTCGCATTGCATGGCTTTTTCCAATACGCTCCGGTTGCGGTAACTCATATAGGAGATAATCAGCCTGCGGGGACGCTTTCAAAAGGAGATATGGATGTTTGCTCTATCTATATCGCCTTGGCTAAAAAGCAATATACGGTAGATAATACCGATACTGATACCTTTATTGATTTCAAGGGGGATAATAATATCATTGCTTATGGAGAGGTTCCTGTAAAGGAATGTGTATCTACGAATGGGGCATGGAAGGAGTTTACCATTAATCTAGAGTATAAGACGCAGGAAAAGCCCGGCGATATGCACCTTATCATCGTGGCAAGTGCCAGCAAGTATGGCGATTATTTTACCGGGGGAGACGGTAGTGTGTTATATGTAG
>OJSQ01003184.1_pt1 | contig 12277 bp, 9 predicted proteins | sample 1599551 | NCBI WGS metagenome assembly OJSQ01 (sample SAMN04168659, study PRJEB22393) | human gut metagenome | biome: human gut microbiome; feature: stool | host: Homo sapiens | collected 2014-05-12
CGATGTTGAACACCGTCACGGCGTTTTCGATGGCCGTCTCGGTCGCCACGCGCTGGATCGACGCTACGATGATGCGCTTGGCCTCTTTGGTGGCGGTCATCTTCGCCTCTTCGATGGTCTCGTTTATGTAGCCGGCGGCTTCGGTCTTGGCCTCGGCCTTCATGTTTTCGATCAGGATGTTCTTGGCCTCCTCCGAGCTCAGGCCCGAAATCTGCTCCAGACGGACGTTCTGCTCGCGCATCATCTGATCGACCTCCTCTTTCTTGTGTTCGAGGATTTGCAGCTGGTTCTGCATCTGCTCCTTCAGCCGGTCGTTTTCGCGGAGTTTGTTCTCCAGATCGCGCTGCTGGTTCTGCAGGTTGTTCTCGATCTGCTTGGCCCGCTGTTCGCTCTGCGCGATTTTCTGGTTGCGTTCGTTGACCTGCCGGTCGTATTCGCTCTTAAGCTGTATGAACTTCTCTTTTGCCTGCAGGATCCGCTCCTTCTTGATCATCTCGCCTTCGGCCTCGGCCTCCTTCAGGGCGGCTTCGCGGCGCTTGCGGATCGAGTTCTTGGTCACGAGGTTCGTAACGGCCATGTAGATCCCGATCGCCGCAATGGCTGAGATGCAGGCAACTAAAATAGTGGTATACATGATTTTGTTGCTGTTTTGAGTTGTTATTATAAAGGGTTTGTTGTTGCATAAAAAAACCGCATAGGATTCCTTAGTCTTGTTTGACGAATCTGCAAGATAAGTCACGTGTGGGGGCTCCGACAATCGCAATCGTCCAACGGTACGCCGCAGCATACACCCCGAAGGGTCAAGGCCTGATTTTGAAGCGCCGTGAGTTGCCCCAATTTAAAAAGTGTTCAGTTTCGCAAAGCTGTAAGGAATCTATGCGGGTAGATTTTTTCCTTCGTATGTTAAAGAACGCTGTTCCGGTTTCAGGGCGCCGTTACGCGCTCCTGCATGTCGTTTATCCTTTCAGGGCGTTGAGGTAGGCGTCTATCTCTTCCCCTAAGTGTCCCAGCCGTTTCAGGTCTTCGTCGCCCAGTTCGCGGCTCTGCCGCATATCGACGTTCGCAATGGCGAATTTCAGCGCCGTCATAGACAGATAGTCCTGATCCGTCCAGTTCTTGAAGTTGTTTTGCTTTATCGCGGCGAGGTAACTGTTCACCTCCCGTTCGGCCAGACGGTACATCTCCTCTTTTTCGCTGTCGATATTGAGCGAATAGCTTTTGCCTGCCAGTTTGAGTGTTATCGCCTGTTGTGCCATTGTTCTCGTTTCGTTTTTCTTGCTGCCTCCTGTGCGTCCTGCGGCCTTCCGTAGCTACTGCCGTAACGGTGGTGTTTCTTCCGCTGCGGCCTTTGCCTATTCGGGCCTTCCGAGCAGCGCGATGCACTTGTCCACCTCCCGCATAAGACGGTTGACGCGGGCCCGCGCTTTGTCCCGGTTACGGCTTCCGCCCGCCAGCCCTTCTGTCAGTTGCATGCGTGACAATTCTCCGTCGAGTTCGCGGATCCGCTCCTGCAGGGTGCGGTTTTCGGCTTTCAGGCTGTCGCGCTGCGCCGTCAGTTCCGCACATTGATCCGACAACCGTTTGTGGTCGTCCATGAGCTGCCGGATGCGGTTCTCGATATTTATTATCACACTTTTTTCGGCCATCGGGTCACGGGTAAAGTCCGTTTTACATCTCAAAGGTATGAAAAGGAACGCTAAAAAGCAAATTTTATTTCCCGGCGGCCCGGCCGTAGAGGTCGTAGTCGGCGGCGGAATCGATGCGAACGTCGTAGAAACGACCGCGCAGAAGCCGCTTTTCCGATGCCGGAATCAGGATCTCCTGATCCACTTCGGGCGAGTCGTACTGCGTGCGTCCCACGTAGTAATCGCCCTGCCGCGAGTCGATCAGTACCCGCTCGGTCCGGCCGACGCGACGCAGGTTGTTTTCGAGCGATATTTCGTTCTGAAGCGCCATGATCCGTTCGACGCGCTGCTGTTTGACCTCTTCCGGAACGTTGTCCTGCAATTTCTGTGCCGAATAGGTGCCTTCCTCCTCCGAATAGGCGAAGACCCCCAGCCGCTCGAAGCGTACGTCGCGCACGAACTCTTCCAGCTCGGCGAAATCGGCCTGCGTCTCGCCGGGATAGCCGACCAAGAGCGTGGTGCGCAGCGCCAGATCGGGGATGGCTTCGCGCAGGCGTCCGATCAGCGCATAGGCGTCGGCTTTGGTGTGGCGCCGCTGCATGGCCGAAAGCTGGGCGTCGGAGATGTGCTGGAACGGAATGTCGAGGTACTTGCAGATTTTGGGTTCCGAGGCCATGACTTCGATCACCTCGTCGGGGAATGCCGTGGGATAGGCGTAGTGCAGGCGTATCCACTCGATGCCTCCGATGCGGCAGAGCCGGCGAAGCAGTTCGGCCAGCATCCGCCGGCCGTAGAGGTCGAGTCCGTAGTAGGTCGTATCCTGCGCGATCACGATCAGCTCCTTCACGCCGCCGGCCGCGAGTTTGCGGGCCTCCTCTTCGAGCCTCTCCATCGGGACGGAGACATGTCCTCCGCGGATGAGCGGAATGGCGCAGTAGCCGCATTTCCAGTTGCAGCCCTCGGAGATTTTCAGGTAGGCGTAATGCTTCGGCGTGGTCAGGTGCCGCTCGGTCTCCAGCGCCGGGTCTTCGGCCGCGCCCAGCGCCCGGACGATGCCGTCCCACGTGCGGGCGCCGAAGAATTCGTCCACTTCGGGCAGTTCGGCACGCAGCTCGTCGGCATAGCGTTCCGAGAGACAGCCGACGACGAACAGCCGTTCGATCTTTCCGGCGTTTTTGGCCGCGGCCGCCCGCAGGATCATGTCGATCGACTCCTGCTTGGCGTCGCCGATGAAACCGCAGGTGTTGATCACGACGACCTTGGCGTCGGTGCGGTCGCTGTCGAAGAGCACCTCGTAACCCGCCGCGGCGAGCCGGGCCATCAGGTGCTCGCTGTCCACGGTGTTTTTCGAACAGCCCAGCGTTATGACGTTGATTTTTTTCATGCGTTTCGTGTTTCCTCCGCAAAGGTATGGATTATTCCCGGATTTATCGCAAAAACAGCGGCGCACTTTCGGTGCGCCGCTGCTGCAGGGAGTCGGTGGGGTACTACCACATCACATGGATGCCGTAGGCTTCGATGCCGTTGCCGAGCGAGGTCGAAGCGACGTCGACATAGCCCCAGAAGCGCGAGTCGGCCAGCATGAAGATCGTATAGGCCGGGCCTTTCACGATTTCGCGGACCTGAATCGCCTCGTTCGTATTCGCGGCTGCGGACTGCAGCGCGCCGAGCAGGTCGTTTTTCACGGTGCCGATCATCAGCAGGTTCTGCTTCTTGTAGTGCAGTCCGCTCAGCACGACGTTCTTGCCGCCGAAAGCGTTGATCTGGTCGGCATTTTCGAAACGCGCCGTGTTGAAGCTGATGGCGAACGATACGTTGGTCGTGCCCGTGACGTTGCCGTCCTCGTCCTTGTCGGTGCGGGTGCCGTTGAGTGTCGGTGCGAAACCGGTGACGTAGCATCCCGAACCGGAGGGAGTGCCCTTGACCTCGGTCGTGGGACCGTTGAAATAGAGCATGCTGCCCTGATAGGAGCTCTTGTTGGCGATACGGTTGAATGCGAACGCCGTCCAACGCTTGGTGTTGAGGGCCGTCTGCATCGTTTTGGGCAGGTTGGCGCCGTCGGCGCGGTCCAGCACCGTCAGCCACGACTTGCCGCGGCCTTCGAGCGTATTGACCATGTAGTTGTCGATGGCGGCGTAATCCGCATCGCTGCCGGCCAGCGCTCCGTCGGTCAGACGCGATACGAACTGGATTTCGGCTTTGAACTTGTCCGAAGGGGGAGCGATCGTCTCTCCCGACTTGTACTCGTCCAGACCGTTGTCGCAGCCTGTGAAGACCGGGGCGGCAAGGGCGAGCGCCAGAAAAATGGATAAATATCTCTTCGTGTTTTTCATCTCTGTACTTTTTTAGCTGTTTGATACGCGCTTAATTCTTCAGTACGGCCGTGCCTGCGATGGGGTAGTGGTCCGAAATGACATTGAGCCGGTCGCCCTTGACGACTTTGTAGTCGCTGCAGCTCCATTTGCCCTGCGGGAAGCTGATGAAGTAGTCCAACTTGCTGTAACCGCCGAACGTGCCGTCGTTGTTGCAGAGCCGGGTGCCCGTCTTCTCATACTCGCGGATTGCGCTGGAGCTGGGACCGCAGTTCATATCGCCCATGATCAGCACGGGGATGTTTTCGGCAACGGCCGGAGCGATCGCGTGTTCGATGACCTCTTTGGCCTGACCCAAGCAGGTCTCGTCGCCGCCGAAAGCGTCGAGGTGGGTGCAGACGATGCGCACCTTCACCCCTTCGGGTTTGGAGTCGGTCGGAACCAGAATGTCTGCCCAGCCCGCCGAACGCTGGTCGGCGCCGGTGTACATGCCCAGCAGTACCGAAGCCGAATTGACGATCGGGTATTTCGACAGAATGCCGTTGCCGTAGGCGCCGTTGTCCTTGTTGTAGGAGAAGACGAAGAACGGGAACATGCCGAGCGACTGTGCGCATTCGGTCAGCTTCTCGACCGAACTCATGCGTCCGGTCGCGGTTTCGAACTCGTTGAAGCAGACGATGTCGGGGTTTTCAGCCTTGATCTTTTCCATGGCCTCGGCGATTTCGAAATAGACTGCATTGGAGTTGTCGTCGTATTCGAACGACTTGATGTTCCACTCCATGCACTTCAGCTTGACGTCCTGTGCCTGTGCCGACGCGGCCGGGAGCATCATGCAGAGCAGTGCGCCTGCTCCGAGGATATATTTGTTGATTTTCATAATCGTTTCTGTTCTTAAATATGGTTTAATAACCCTTGTTCTGCTTCAGGTAGACCGTGCCGGTGAATGCCCGCTGCGGAATGGGGAACACCTTGTTGTAAGTCGGATTGAAGGTGCGGCCCGGATAAACTTCCACCTCTTCGGCAACGATCTGGCCGTTGACCTTCTTCGAAATGACGCTGTACAGCGGCTTGGCGTAGGTCGTCGTGGCGATGCCCCAGCGAACTACGTCGATGTGGCGGCTGGGCTGGAACTCGAAGGCCAGCTCGCAGCGGCGCTCGTTCATCAGCTGGGCCTTGGTGGCCTGACTGTTCTGCGGCAGACCTGCGCGGTCGCGGATCTGGTTGAGCAGCTGCTTGGCCTCGGCGTCGCCCTCGCCTTTGGTCCAGATCAGGGCTTCGGCCTTCATCAGCATCACGTCGGCATAGCGCAGCAGGCAGCAGTTGAGCGAGTTCCAGAGTTTGTCGCGCAGCGCGGACACCTCTTTGCCCTTGCAGTCGGCGCCTTCCCACGGGGAGATGAACTTGCGGCAGATCAGACCTGCCGATACGTGGCCGGTCGTGTAGTCCGAGACGCTTCCGTCGGTGTTGTAACCGCCGAAGGTGATGTCACGGCCTACGAATTTGACGTGCTGGCCCGGATAGAGGATCGTTACGTCGCGGCGCTGGTCGCCCTCTTCGAACGCATCCCACAAATTCTTGCTAGGCGTGAAATACCCCCACGTGTTGTAGAGGCCCCAGCCAGCGTTGACGAAAGTTACGCCGTGGTAGCGGGCGCCGTTGGTATAGTCGCCTTCCAGCGAGAAGATGTACTCCTTGGAGTGGTTCTGCTCCTTGCGCCAGAGGTTGGCGTACGAGTTGAGCTTGTTCGACGGATCGATGTAGAGTTCGCGTTTGTCCGAACCGGTAAGCGCCATGATCTTGTTGCACATCTCCAGTACGATGTCGTAGTATTTCGCGTCGTACTGCGCTGCATAGAGGGCTGCGCGGGCTGCGTATCCCCAAGCTGCGGCCTTGTGCGGAAGTCCGATCTGCGAGGCGTCGAGCTGCGAAAGGTAGGGAAGCATCTCGCCTGCCGTGCGCATGTCGGAGATGATCTGGTCGTAGTTCTGCAGTACGTGCGCCGGGCGCGGGGAGTCGATTTCGGCGGCGGGAGTCGTGTCGAGGATAATCGGAATACCGCCGTTGGTGTCGTCGCCGTAATAGGGAACCATCCAGAGCATCGAGAAACCGCGGAAGAAATAGGCGGTGCCTACAGCCTGGTTTTTGTATCCCTGGTCCAGCTTCATGTCGGGGACCATCTTGATGATGTTGTTGGCCTTGGCGACATTCTGGTACATCACCTCCCAAACACGCGAGACGTCGTTGTCGTTGGACGGCGACATGCGGAATTCGCGGATTTCATCGACCGACGGACGGGCGCGGCCGATCAGTATGTTGTCGCTGGCGCATTCGAGCCACATATGGCCGCGGCCGCAGATCTCCTCGCTCCAATAGGGCGAGACGAAGTGGTAAAGGGCGTAGATAGCTTGGTCTACATCCTCTTTGGTCTTCCAAGTAGCGTCTTTGCCGTAAGGCTCCCTGTCGAGGAAATCGGAACAACCCGAAAGGCAGAAAGCGCTTATGGCCAGACAGAGGCTGAATATGGTTTTTTTCATGGTCGTAGTTGTTAGAAGTTGATGTTTACACCGAAGTTAAAGAAGCGCGACGTGGGATAGATACCGCTGTCCAGACCGTAGTTGCCTACTTCGGGGTCGGTGCCGGAGTAGCCGGTGATGGTGGCCACGTTGTCGATGCTCAGGTAGACGCGGACCGAACCCTTCTCCATGCCGATGTGGCGGCTGATATGCTTGGGCAGCGTGTAACCCAGCGTGATGTTCTTCAGACGCAGGTAGTCGCCCTTTTCGAGGAAGATGTCCGAAACCTTGAGGTAGTTGCCGTTCATGTCGTCACTGAGGCCGAGTCGCGGATATTTGCTGGTCATGGGTTTGAAATCCCATGTATTGTAAACATCGGTTGTTAGGTTACCCAAGTCTTGACGACCGTTCATTCCCAACTGTTTCGTGCCGTTGTAGACATAATTGCCTGCGACGCCCTGAAACATAAAACTGAAGTCAAAACCTTTCCAATCGAGCGATCCTCCAAAAGAGTAGGTTTGTTTCGGAGTATAGGAGCGGGATAATACGCGGTCGTTGTCGTTGATTACGCCGTCGCCGTTGGTGTCGATGAAACGCAGGTCGCCGACCTTGGCATCGGGCTGCAGCATCTTGACCTCGCCGGTGTCGGGATCCTTACTGATATGACGGTCGATCTCGTCCTGCGAGCGGAAGATACCGTCCGTGCGGTAGATATAGTAAGAGTACCATGGGTGTCCTGCTCCTGAAGCAAAAAGCTGAATGCCGTTGAATGTGGGGTATTTGTGCATTACAATGGGCTGGGGGCCGTAGTCCTCTACATAACCTTTGTTGGTCGAGAAAGTGCCCCAGACATTGTAGTTGAACTTGCCTTGTGCGGCGCTGTTCCGATAGGATACGGAGAACTCCCATCCCTTGTTGATTACGTGGCCCATATTACCCAGCGGCGCATTCTCTACACCCATCTGCGGCGGAATCGTGAGGTAATCGACGAGGTCCTTCGTTTCCTTGTTGTAATAATCGACGCTGACTTCGAGCGTGTTGTGGAGCATTGTCAGGTCCAGACCGGCACTGGTCTGGACGGTGGTCTCCCAGCGTGCGTCCGTATTGGGGATGGTCGCCAGATAGGTTCCGTAATGGGTCGTGCCGCCGATAAGCGAACCGTCCGGGTAGATGGAGAGCGGAATGCTGGTCGGGTTGGGCAGGTTGTAGAGGTCTACGTTGCCGACCTTACCCCAGCCTGCACGGAATTTCACGAGGTCGAAGACCTTGTTGAGACCTGCATTCTGGAAGAATTTCTCCGAGGAGAGTTTCCACGATCCCGAAATGGCCGGGAACCAGTCGTAGTTCTTTGCTGCGGGCAGTTTCGACGATGCGTCGCGGCGGATGCTGCCGGTGAGGAAATAGCGGTCGTCGAACGAATAGCCGAGACGGGCAAGGAACGAGACCATCGAGTAGTCTACTATATCTTCGTTCGGGTTCTTGGTCCATGAGCCTGCGGCGCCCCATACCAGATTGTGGTCTTCGTTGGAGCCGTAGCCCTGCGTGCGGAAGTCGCGGAAATGTAGTTTCTTGTAGTCGGTGGTGAAACCCGCCATGGCGCTGATGTGGTGGCGTCCGAAGACTTGCGCGTAGGTAGCCGTCGTTTCCCAAAGATAGTGGAAGTTGTTGTAGTTGAACTGCTCGCGGCTCGAAGTGCTCGATCCGCCCGGCACGTCGATGACGGGCGAGAATTCGTCCTCCTCGCGCATGTCGAGGTCGGCCGTGAACTCCGATTTCAGGGTCAGCGACGTGATCGGCTTGATTTCCAGCGAGGTGGTCGAGAATATCTTGGTGCGCGGGTAGCGGCGGTGCATGGTTTCGAGCTGGGCGACGGGGTTCACGATGTTGGGACCCTCGACGCCGCTGGCCATGTCGGCCGACGAAGCGATACCGCCCCATTTCGGTTTGCCGTCGTTTCCGTAGACGATGTTGCCGTTTGCGTCGCGGTCATAAACCGATGCGGAAGCGGGGAACCACATGGCGCCGTAGATGGGGCCCGTGTGCGAGGTGCTGATGTTGCCCTGTCCGTTGGAGTATTCGAAGTTTACGCGCTCCGACAATTTCAGCCATTTGACCGGCTTGAATTCCGTATGGAGTTTTGCACCCAGCGCTTGGCTCCATGTGTTGAGCAGGGTGCCTTCCTTTTTGTCGTAGGTTACCGAGAGGATCGACGAGAGCGTCTCGCTGCCGCCGGTAATCGACACGGCATAGTGCTGCGTCAGACCCGTGCGGAAGATTTCGTCGAGCCAGTCGGTGCGGGTGACGTTGGCGCCTGCATAGACCTGCGGGTTGGCCAGATTGGGCAGCGAGCTGCCCGGCGAGTTCTCGACGGCCTTGCCCCAGACGTCGCAGAACTGCTGCGCGTTGAGCATCGTCGGGAGGTTCATGGAGCGTTCGAAGCCGACCGATACGTTGACGTTGACGCGGGCTTTACCTGCCTGCGCCTGACGTGTGGTGATCAGAATTACACCGCTCGAACCTACCGAAGCACCGTAAATGGCGGCCGAGGCGGCATCTTTCAGGATAGTGATCGTCTCGATATCTTCGGCCATGTAGGGAGCGCCGGGGACACCGTCCACAACGACCAGCACGCCGTCGCCCGAAGTCGGGCCGATATTGTCGCGGCTGTATGCGGCGCTCTTGTCCATGCCGTCGTCGTTGCCCTTCGAGCCGCGACCGCGGACGGTGAACGACGCTTTCTGCAGCGGGTCGCCCGACTGCTGGATCGTAACGCCCGGCATGCGGCCCTGCAGGAGGGTTCCGAGATCGGCGGCGCGGCTGCGGGCCGCGTCGTCCACTTTGACGGTGGAGACGGCCATCGAGAGGTCCTCTTTACGCTGCGAGCCGTAACCGATGGCAACGACTTCGCCGATCATCGTGGCGTCTTCTTCCATCGTGACGTTGATTTCCGTGCGGTTCATGACGGCCAGCGACTGCGGTTTGTAGCCGATGAACGAAAAGTCGATCACGCCGTCCGGTTTCACGGAAATCTGGTAGCGGCCGTCGGCATCGGTGGTGACGCCGTTGGTCGTGCCCTTTTCTATGACCGAAGCGCCGATGAGCGGAGTCTGGCTGCTGTCGGTCAGCTGGCCGGACACCGTGACCCGATCCTGCGCATGGGCCGGAAGAATGAGTATGCTCAGCAGCAGACTCATCAGAAGAAAGCGGACGAAGCCCCTGTTCTTCTCCGAAGTTGTCAAATTCATTTTCATAGAGTTAAGGTTAATATTAATAGTAATTGTGTAGAGAGGCTCGGTAATTCTCGGTTTTGGCAGATATTTATTTAAATATTTTAAAAATAGGCGCGGTTTTGGTGTCGATTTGCAGTATGTGCAAAATCGATATTCAAAATTATGTATCTGTAAATTGTTGGTGGGCGTGGTTTGCGTATTTGAATCCTCAAATTGCGTATAATTGACTGCCGCGCCGGAAAAAACCGGACGATACATATATACAAAAAAGCTCCGGACTCTGTCGGGGAGTCCGGAGCGCGATGTTTGTGCTTTTAATATATAGGTGTCGTTCCGATATGGCCGTCCGCCTATTGTGCGGAACCGCCGGCGGCCCGTCAGCTTTGGCCGGAGCCGTCGCCGAAGAGCGCCTTGACGAACTCTTTGCGGTCGAATATGCGCAGCTGGTCGATGCCTTCTCCAATGCCGATGTAACGGACCGGGATGTGGAACTGGTCGCTGATGCCGATCACCACGCCGCCTTTGGCCGTGCCGTCGAGCTTGGTGATGGTGAGCGAAGTGACCTGCGTCGCCTGCGTGAACTGCCGTGCCTGTTCGAAGGCGTTTTGTCCTGTGGAGCCGTCGAGCACCAGCATTACCTCGTGCGGGGCTCCGGGGATGACCTTGCCCATGACATTGCGGATTTTGGTCAGTTCGTTCATCAGGTTGACTTTGTTGTGCAGGCGGCCTGCCGTGTCGATCAGCACCACGTCGGCGCCGTTGGCCTTGGCCGACGTCAGCGTGTCGAACGCCACCGATGCCGGGTCGGATCCCATCTCCTGGCGGATCATCGTCGCCCCGGCGCGGTCGGCCCAGACCTTGAGCTGGTCGATGGCGGCGGCGCGGAACGTATCGGCGGCACCGATCCAGACTTTCAGCCCGGCCTTGGTCAGCTGTGCCGCGAGCTTGCCGATGGTGGTGGTCTTGCCCGCGCCGTTGACGCCGACGACCATCACCACGTAGGGTTCGCCCTGCCTGGCGTCGAGCCCGAAATGCTTCTCCGAGCCGTGCGACTCCTCCATCAGCGACATGACCTCCTCGCGCAGGATGGACTGGAGCTCGGACGTATTCATGTATTTGTCGCGCGCCACACGCTCTTCGATGCGCCGGATAATCTTCACCGTGGTTTCCACGCCCACGTCCGACGTAATCAGCACCTCCTCCACGTCGTCCAGCAGGTCGGCATCGACCGTCGAGCGGCCTGCTACGGCACGGGCGAGTTTCGAGAAGATTCCGGTCTTGGTCTTTTCGAGCCCCGCGTTAAGCTCTTCCTGCTGCTGTTGCCGGCTCTCCGGAATGTCCGCTGCGGCGCTATCCTGTTTCTTTTTGAAAATATCGAAAAATCCCATACTTATATTTATATATCCTGACAAAGATAATAAGAAAGTTTGGAAAAAAACGTTATATTTGCGCTATATACATTTCCTGCAATGATGAAAAAAACGATCCTGCTGCTGTTGGCAGCGTTTTGCGGCGTACTGACTGTCGCAGCCCAAGACCTGATAATCAAGGCTGACGCCTCGAAGGTCGAAGCGAAAGTGACGGAGATAACCCCCGAGTCCGTTCGTTACAAGCGTTTCTCCAATCCCGACGGCCCGACTTACGTCCTGCCCGTGTCGGAAATCAGCTATATCCAATATGCAAACGGCGAGAAGGAGTATTTCAAGGCTGCCGCGAGCATTCCTGCAACACCGTTGACCCCGGCCATCCCGGCCGAGGAGCCCGCTAAGGTTTCCGCCGCTCCCGCTGCGGCCGAGGCGCCTGCCGCCAGCCCTGCCGATGGGGTGAAGTATGTGGTCAAGGAGTACGAGATCGGCGAATTCTATAACCAGGACGGGATCAAGGGCGTCGTGTGTATGCTCTCCGACGACCGCCAGCACGGGCTGGTAATCTCGCTCGATGAGATTTACCTGCACTGGAGCGAGTTCCGCAAGCCCGACCTGCGCGTCATCGGTACGGACAACCGTTCCGACGGCAGTGTGAACATGGAGAAAGTTGCGGCCTACATCGCCGAGAACAACCTTTCGTGGGACGATTTCCCGGCATTCAAGTGGTGCCGCGAGAAGGGTGAGGGCTGGTACCTTCCGTCGATCGACGAACTGCTGAACATCGGCCATAATTACAGCGGCGGGACGCGTGTGCAGTCCAGCCGCCAGGCCCGTAACCGGTTCAACAACGCCCTCAAGAATAACGGCGGCAAGCGTATGGATCGGCTGGTCTACTATTTCTCCTCGACCGAGAAGGACGAGAAGTCGGCCTTTACGTCGCATATGGGTATCGAACCTCCCTATGTCGTCGAAATTCCCAAGTATAACAATTTTCTGGTGCGCGCGGTACACAAGTTCTGATTCGCCGGGAGAGAGCCGGAGAAATACAAAGGGCATCCGATCGGATGCCCTTTGTATTTAAGATTAGCTCTTAAAATACTTATTTCTTCTCTTCGAAGAATTCCTTGACCTGGTCGTTGGGAATGATGCCTTCCTTGAACATGTAAGCACCGGTCTTGTCCGACTTGACCATCTTGATGCACTTCGTAAAGTTCTTACCCGTGCCGGTTT
>OJSQ01003212.1_pt1 | contig 12182 bp, 10 predicted proteins | sample 1599551 | NCBI WGS metagenome assembly OJSQ01 (sample SAMN04168659, study PRJEB22393) | human gut metagenome | biome: human gut microbiome; feature: stool | host: Homo sapiens | collected 2014-05-12
TCGCCGTTCGCGATGAGCAGGCTTCGCCTGTTCCCGCTCTCTTGCGCTCATTATAACACACGGCTTTTTAATTTTACGCGGTAAATTCTCCGTAGAGAATCGTCGATCCGCTCCTCACTCACCGTTCCATCTACAACGGCATCCAAAACGCCCTGATATGCCTCTTCAAAATTCTCCGGCATCAAAACCATGTCCGCACCGGCTTTCAATGCCATAATCGCGGCAACGTCCGATTTATAATATTCGGTAATCGCCCCCATATTCATTGCATCGGTAATAATAATCCCATGATACCCCAATTCGTTGCGCAGCACTCCCGTAATGATTTTTTCGGAAATACTCGCAGGAAGCGAATCTCCATCCGTCAGGTTCGGTGCTGTGATATGCCCTACCATAATCATATCTACACCCGCTTCTATGCCAGACTGAAACGGTAAAAATTCCTCTGCTTCCATCTCCTCTTTCGTCCGATCCGTCTGCGCCGCGCCGGTATGAGAATCCCCTGCTGTGTCCCCGTGTCCCGGGAAATGCTTCAGGCAGGCGCTCACGCCGGTCTCCTGCAGCCCTGTCACCGCACTGGAAACCATCTGTGCCGCCACACCTGCATCCGATGAAAAGGCACGGTTTCCGATCACCGTATTGTCTACATTCGTCAACACATCTGCAACCGGTGCAAAATCCACATTAAAACCATAAGAAGAAAGATAACCTCCGATATTTTGATATGCATCGTATGCCGCCTGCGTATCTCCTGCCGCACCGATTTCCCCCATCGGTAGGGTCTTATCCAGTTTTAAGGCGTCCGCAACGCGCGCAACCTTTCCGCCCTCTTCATCTACGCCGAAAAACAGCGGAAACAGGCTGTAGGATGTTGTATTGGAAAGCATTTCTTTTAACTGGTTTTCCGACTGGATATTCTGTGCAAAATAAATCAGGCCGCCTACCGGATATTTTTCCAGGCTTTCTCTGGTCGCATCGCCCGCTGCCACAACCTGTGAAACTCCCGTCAGCTGCTCCGGCGTCACAAAAAAAAGTCCCGCTACCTTCTGCTCCAGCGTCATCCCTGCGAGTGTATCCTCTACCATATCGTTTAAAGCGTCCTCTTTTGTGTAAGTGCTCTCCGTTTCTTCCGTAGATTCCGTCTCAAACAGGGCCGCGACTGCCGCCTGCGCCTGCGCGGATTCTTCTACCCGGGACGCTTCCAAAAGTTCCTGTCTGGATTCCTCCTGCGCAGCCTGATGCTGTTTTACCGCACTGCCAGCTGCGCGGATGCCCAAAAAGCAGCCTATCCCAACCGCAATCAAAACCACCGCCATGACACAATAAGAAATCATCTGATTTCTGCGTCTGCGCCTTCTTCTGTTTTCTCTGTTCGTCTTTTTTTCTGACATCTCTGATACTGTTCCTTCCAAGCTCGTTTGTCTGCAGGATTCCCTTTTAGACTAACACAAACGGATGCGGGTATCAATCATCTTTTTGATCAATACCCGCTTCTAAAATTCGCTATCCAATGGTCTAAACCTCCGTTTCTCTGTATCGTTCCAACTCTTCGGATTTTGTACCTGCGTACAGTTTCTTCTGTTGACATCCCTCAACGACTTTTCCGTTCCATCGTGTTTCCCTGTCGTCAAACAACATCTTTTCCGCATTCAAAATCGGATTGTGTACTTGATGCAAACCATTTGCTTCGCGTTTCTTTAAAGTAATGGAATCTATGATTCCCTTTAAAGACTCCTTATGCAGTTTTTCCTGTGCTCTTTCATCCATTCTGATGTTTTCGATATCCGATCCGACAGGCTTTCTATTTCCGAATTAGAATGGAAAGCATTTGACTACTGAAAAGCTTCTGCCAGTTTCTTACATCTTCTGTCTGAAAAGAGTGAATGTTATACGGTTTCCGGTGGATTGTCCTCCTTTCTTTTTATTTTTGTTCTTTGTTTTCCTTGTTTGTAACTTCATTATATCCATCGAAAACCGTTCTGTCAATTATTTATCTGACGTTTTTTTAATTTTGTTAATTTTTTCTTTTTATTTCCAGGTAAATTCTGTTTTATCTGTCTTTTTAAGCCGTTTTATCTGAATTATCTGATTATTCGTTTCGAATTGCAGCCAGCGGGCTCAGCTTCATCGCTCGTTTTGACGGAAAATATCCTGCCGCCATGCCGATTACTACTGCAAAAATCACAGACGCCCCGGCAAGCCAAAGCGGAATATAGGACAGGCTCGACATATTTCCACTCGCCGCCACGACCTTGTTGATGATCATGGAAATCAGATAGCTGATCCCCAGGCCAACGATGCCACCCACCAGACCGATATCTGCAGCCTCCATCAGAAACATTGCCTGAATATTTCGCATATCGCAGCCCAGCACCTTCATCACACCAATTTCCTTTGTCCGTTCATAGATGGACATCATCATCGTATTGGTAATGCCGATCGCTGCAACCAGAAGAGAAATCGCACCGATTCCACCCAGCATTGCCTGAATATTGGCATACTGCTTCTGTGTGGATTCAATCCATTCAATGTTACTGCTCGCTTCATAGCCAAGCGCCTGAATCTGCTCCTGCACAGCGATCATATTGTCGATATCGTCCACATTGACCTTTAATACAGAGTAAAACAGATCCTTATACGGTTTTCCGTTGGATGTCGTAGGCTGTCCCGGAATCGCCTTGTTTCGAAAAACCCGTTTCAGCGTCGCCGTGAGCGCATCCAGATTGCAATACACATTGTAGCCGTTTGCACTGTATCTGCCGTCTTCACTTTGTTTTTCCACCCCCGCCGTCGGGATCAGGTATTTCTTTGGAGGAGTCGTCGTCGAATCTCCGTCCCTGCCTGAGCTTCCGCTATTCTGGCTCGCATAATAGGCATCCTGATCAAAGATGAAAAAGACGCTGTCTTTCATAAAATCGACTGCAAATACTCCCTTATCATAATAGGGATATTCATAGGTTCTCGGATTATAAAAATCTGCCGCAACCCGATTTCCGAAAAAAAACTGCAACTCCTTGTCATCCAACGGCAGATTACCGTCTCCGATTTCTATATTTAACGCCTGCAGGCCTTCCGGCGTCATTCCCTGAATGGTCATATAGTCATCCACATACTGCCCATACTTTGCCACAATATTAAGCTGCAGCACCGGGTATACATTTTCGACATGGTCCAGACTTTCAAGCAGACTTACCGCTGCATCGTCCAGACGCATCACCTTATCCTTTGAGGACGAACTTCCGGAATCCGAAGAAAATGTCACAGACCCGCCTCCGCCGATGGAGTACGTGGTATAGGAGCTGCTATCTCCCCTGCCCTCCCGCACTTCGATCGTCGTAAGACCGCCGTACTGTTCAATATCTTCCATTGTCGCCTTGTTTAAGCCAAGTCCCAGCGAAACCATAACGACAATAGACGCCGTACCGATCACAACGCCAAGAATTGTCAGAAGCGTCCTCACTTTTCTTTTCCACAGATTTGCAGAGCTCATCCGCAGCAAATCAAGTATTCTCATATTCGTCTCCGTTTTGACAGCTAAGAAAACGCGAGCCAAACGTTTCGTCTGGCTCTTTGTTTTTCTTTATTCATGACAATAGAATGCTCGCAGAGCGTGCATTCTATTGTTGATCATCCTTCTGATTTAAGTCGAGCAAGTCCTCCTGCAGAAGCTTTGCCGCCTTTTTCTTTTTTCGAAGCTTCACAACAACGACTACAACAACAATTCCTGCAGCAACTGCTGCGATAATCCCGATAATCATGCCAATGTTTGAGGTCTTCTGCGGCTCTTCCTCCGGAATCATCATATCGGAGCCGTCATCAACCATCGGTTCCGAAACATACAGCTGCATATCAATCTCCTGACGTGTCTGGTTGCCCGCATCGTCTTCATAGGTCAGCACCGCTTTTACCGTTCCGTCGTCTGTCGTCGCAGCAATGCCGTTTACCATCGCATCGACATTTCCGGTGGCACCGGGCGCCAGGTTTCCGATAAACGTATCGCCGCCCTCAACGCTGTCCGCTTCAAACTTTACCTGAACGTTATACAGCGTCGTCTTACCGGTATTATAAATCTGGAACATGACATTGGACTGTTCCCCAACCATAATCGAGGCCGGATTGATTTCGGGAGTGCTCGTGTCGTACTTTGCTTCCTGCTTGACCGGTACGGAAACCTTCGCTTCGTCCGTCAGATCCGCCTTTAAATCCGTATCATATTTCATCTTGACCGTTACTACATAAGGCTTCTGAGAAAGATCCGCCTTCGCCTGCATTTCGATTTTCAGATCCTGACTGCTGCCCGCCGGCATCCGATCTACATAGATCGAGCTGGATCCGGACGTCGGGAGGAACGACGCGTAGCTGTTTGTCACCTGTCCGCTGCTCGTTTCAGTTCCACCCTCCACGGCTTCCAGATCGAACAGCACGTTGCTGACTGCAGTATCCTGGGAAGTATTTTTGACATGAATCGTCAGGGTAAAAATGCTGCCCGCATACACTTGTGCCGGATCAGTTTCAAAGCCCGTCACAATAATTCTGGGCTGGGAAATCGTCGCAAGATCAGAAGATCCGATCCGTCCGCTGCCGGGTTTGCCCTGGCAGTATACATATACCGTAATCTCTGCCGGTTTCTCGCAGCGGATTTTGTTTTTGCTGTACCATACCTTAAAGGTCAGCGGATAATAACCAGTCAGGACGTCCTCTCTGGCGGTAAACGTCCAGGTCAGCTCTCTTCTGTTGAACACCGCTTCGTCATACAGCTTTGTGGCACAGCCCGGAATCTCGTTAAAGTTCTTCGTATATCCGGTGCTGTCGGGCTTAAATGGCCATTTCTGGATGTCGTTGGAAACCTCCGGCTCTACCAGAAGGTCTGTCAGCCATTCTTCACCGAGGTTGATGAGCGGCAGCACGATTTCCACACTCTGTCCATAGGAAACGCTCGGCGTCGTCCAGTTGTCCGCAACCGTCAGAAATTCCGTCGTCGTTGTCACACTTCCGCTTTTACCGATCGCTGTGTCCATCTCCGCTTTCACTTTTTCCACATAGCTCCACATCGCATCGGGCGTCATGTATTCCGAATTTGCGATGTAATATTGCCCGCTGTACATGATATCGTCCAGATCATCGATGATGTACTGCTCCGGATTTTCCCGTTTAATCAGACTTTCCTTGTAGTTTTTCAACTCCACGGACGCTCTCCATCTATCATCATCCGTGATGTACTGTACCGAGTTTCCGCTTACCTCATCCGCATAAACCGGCATCGGAGTTTTGACAGCTGCTACCGCCGTCATGAAAATCAGTCCTGCTGTCAGTAATTTTTTGCACCAGCTTTTCATATGCTCGCCTCTTCCTCCCGTTTCTTTTCTTCCTTTTCCCGTTCTTCTTTGCTCTTTCCTGTCATATCGTCAATCCGGACAATTTTGCCGTCAATAATATGGAAAATACGGTCTGCAAAACTCGCCAGATGGTTGTCATGCGTAACCATCACGAGCGTCTGCTGTTTTTCGTGTACCACCTGCTGCATCAGCTCCATCACTTCTCTGGACGTATTGGAGTCAAGGTTTCCGGTCGGTTCGTCCGCAAAAATGATCTCCGGATCAACCACGAGTGCCCTCGCCACGCCGACTCTCTGCTGTTGTCCGCCGGACATCTGAGTCGGCCGGTGATTTTTGTATTTGCCGAGCTTTACCAGATCCAGAAGCGCCGACGCTTTTTTTAACCGCTTTGCCTTATCCACACCCTGAAATGTCAATGGCAGCGCCACGTTTTCCAGCGCTGTCATCGTCGAAAGCAGGTTAAAAGACTGAAAAATAAACCCGATATGCTCCCGTCTGAAACGAACCAGCTGGTTTTCTGTCTTGTTCTCGATATGTTCCCCCGCGATGACAATTTCGCCTTTTGTCGGCTTCTCCAACCCGGCGAGCATATTTAACAGCGTCGATTTGCCCGATCCGGACGTCCCGACGATAGCGCAGAATTCTCCTTTATAAATCGTGAAATCCACGCCGTTTAGGGCGCGCACTTTCGATTCGCCCACACGGTAGATTTTATACAGATCCTTGACACAAATGACCGGTATTTTGTTATCTGCCATTTTCTGATTCCTTTCGCATTCGCCGCTATCCGCAGTACCGCCTCGAAAACGCTTTGCGTTTCCTCGATCCCGCAGCACCACCTCGAAAACGCTTCGCGTTTCCTCGATCCCGCAGTACCACCTCGAAAACGCTTCGCGTTTCCTCGCTGCAGGGCATTCGCCCTGTCGGAAAAAAGAGAAGAGGCAACTCGTCTGCAAGCAGCCGGTTGCCTCTTCTCTTTTTCCGGTACTGCTCATTGGTAATAGCATATCATATTTTATGTCGGAAATCTTTAAGATTATTTTAAGCTTTTTTCATAACCGGAACGAAAGTATGATGTTTGTCCATCCAATCACCCATGATGCCCATGGTCTTGCCCTAAAAAAAATGTGCCTTGGCACATCCTCGCGGAGCATTTTTATCGTATGGAAAACGAAGTTTCCTATACGATAAAAAAGCCCTGTGCGGGAGCGCTCCCAAAGCACAGGACCTCGTATTCCCATTTTATTGGCAAGCCTTACAGCTGCACCAGTACGAACATATTGTAGATCGCGCGAATGGCGTTTTCGAAATCCCCGTCGCTCACGCCGATGATGATGTTTAACTCACTGGAGCCCTGGTCGATCATCTTAACGTTGATATTAGCGTGCGCAAGTGCGGAGAAGATACGTCCCGCAGTGCCTCTGGTCGATCTCATGCCACGGCCTACGACTGCGATCAGCGCAAGGTCGCCCTCGATGTCGATCATATCAGGCTTTGCAAGGCGATGGATCGCTGCGACTACGTTCTGTTCCTTATCCATAAATTCATCCTGATGTACAAATACGGTCATCGTATCGATGCCTGACGGTACATGCTCAAACGAAATTCCATTATCTTCAAAAGCCTGTAAAATTCTTCTGCCGAACCCAATTTCGGAATTCATCATATCTTTTTCGATATTAACTGAGCAAAAGCCTCTCTTGCCGGCAATACCTGTAATAACAAATTTCGGCTTCTGGCAGGTGCTCTCCACAATCCAGGTGCCACTGTTGTCCGGTTCGTTGGTGTTGCGGATATTGATCGGGATACCTTCGCTTCTGACCGGGAAAATTGCCTCTTCATGCAGCACGGACGCGCCCATATAGGAAAGCTCGCGCAGTTCTCTGTAAGTGATCGTCTCGATCTTTTCCGGGTTCGGGATGATATTCGGGTCTGCGATCAGAAAGCCGGATACGTCCGTCCAGTTTTCGTAAACATCCGCATGAACCGCCTTTGCAACGATCGAACCGGTGATATCGGAGCCGCCTCTGGAGAACGTGCGAATGCTTCCGTCCGGATTTGCGCCATAAAAGCCCGGCACAACCGCGTTTTCCATGTTCTGAAGGCGTTCGCCCAGTACTTCGTTGGTCTTTACTGCATCGAATTCGCCATTTTCCTTAAAAAATACGACCTGTGCCGCATCGACAAATTCATATCCCAAATAAGCCGCCATTACGATACCGTTTAAATACTCTCCGCGGGATGCCGCATAATCCTTTCCGACATGAGCGCGGAAGTTTTTTTCGATGACAGCAAACTCGTCTGCCAGAGACAACGTCAGGGACAGACCGTCAATGATCTCCTGATAGCGTTCCTCGATCTGGTGCAGGTTTTCAGAAAAATCTTCGTCCTGCTCCGCCAGCGCGTAACAGCCATACAGCATATCCGTTACCTTTGTGTCCTTGCGGAACCGTTTGCCCGGCGCGCTCGGTACAACGTATCTTCTGGATGCTTCTGCATGGACGATTTCCGCGACCTTTTCAAACTGCTGTGCGCTCGCAAGGGAACTGCCCCCGAATTTTACTACTTTTCTCATGGTCTCTGTATTCTCCTGTCTTTTTTCAATCCTTGATTCTGATCTTTTTCACAAATCCGAAGATCTGCTCCCGACATTTTTCAAACTCTGCTTCCTGCATGGATTCTGTCACAAAAGCGAATTCCTCCAAAGCGCTGTCCAAAGCGCTGTCCAAAACGACCGGCACTACGGCTCCGAATACCTTTTCGACATCCGCCCGGGCTTTCTTTAACACCCGGACAAAGAAGCGTCCCTCCTGACTGTCAAAGTCGGCGACTTTTGCCTCGCCCTCTTCCCACAGGCATCCGACGGTTTTCTGTAGATGTCTCGCGCATTCCACCACATCGGCGACTACCGCACTCGCAGTCGGCAGCTTTCCGGCGCCGCGTCCGTAAAACATCGTATCGCCCAGCGTATTGCCGCATACCGCCACGGCGTTGAACACATCGTTGACACCGGCAAGGGCATTTTCTTTTTTCAGAAGGTACGGCGCGACGGATATCTGATAGCCATCCTCCGTCTCCCGGCTGACCGCCAGAAGCTTGATTGTCGCATCCAGCTTCTTTGCATAGGCAAAATCTGTCGGATCGATTCCGGTGATGCCCTCCGTATGGATTTTGTGGAAATCAACGGTCTTTCCCGCTACGAGGGAGGTCAGAATCGCAATTTTGCGGCACGCATCGTAGCCTTCCACGTCTGCTTCCGGATTGCGCTCCGCATAGCCCAGTGCCTGCGCCTGACCAAGGGCTTCTTCAAACAACATGCCCTCCTGTTCCATCTTTGTTAAAATATAATTCGTCGTTCCATTTAAAATACCGGAAACTTCCACAATCCGCTCCGCCGTCAGGCAGTCGTTAATTGGACGAATGATCGGAATACCGCCGCCTACGCTCGCCTCAAAAAAGTAATTGCAGCGATTCTCCCGCGCCAGCCGAAGAAGCTCTGCGCCGTGGTTTGCAACCAGCTCCTTATTCGAAGTGCATACGCTCTTTCCGGCTTCCAATGCACGCTTGGAAAACGTGTATGCCGGTTCGTTTCCGCCCATCGTCTCGCAGACAATCGAAATCTCCGGGTCCTGTAAAATAACTTCTATATCATGTACGACTTTTGTCTCATTCGGATCTCCGGGAAAATTCCTCAGATCCAGAATATATTTCACTTCAATCGGATTACCGGCACGCTTTGCAATCAGCTCCTGATTGCAGGAAAGCACTTCAGCCACGCCGCTTCCCACTGTACCATATCCTAATATCGCTGCTTTTACCATGCTTTGCTGTTCTCCGTTTTCTATTCTTTCGCCAGAATCTTTACGCTGTGCACGCCTGTCCGCTTCTCCATCGCATCCAGCATTTCCGAAATGTCCTTTGTCGTCTGAAGAACCTGTACGCTGATACTCAGCGTCGCAACGCCATTGATTGGAATACTCTGATGAATCGTCAGAATATTTGCGCCAAACTGTGCAATGACCTGAAGCACATCCGACAGAAGTCCCGGTTCGTCCTCGATCTGCATCGAAAGCGTTACAGTTTTTCCCTGGGTACTGTCGTGGAACGGAAAAATATCATCCTTATATTTGTAAAAAGAGCTCCGGCTGATATCCACTCTCTCCACCGCATCCTGTATTGTCGCCGCTTTTCCTGATTCCAGCAGGCGCTTTGCCTCAACTACCTTCAGCAGGACCTCAGGCACCGCCTTCTGTTTTACTACATAATAATCGCTCGTCTTCTGCATATTCCTCATCCTGTATCCCGGGCTGTTTTCATGCCTTCAGGCCCTTATCATATCATGTCTTTCCACTGCAAACAATTGTGTGTCACCGAGAGATATTGTAGCATAGGGTTTCCGGGAAAGCAACAAAAATTTACAGGCGGATTGTACTTTTAGAAATACAATCCGCCTGACACTGCATAAATATGCATTCAATTATACATTACAGCAAAAACAGCAGCAAATATCTCAGCAGGAGCAAAATCAGCATATGCACCGGATAAATGAGATAAAAGAAATATTTATGCCCCTTTATATATCTTTTTCCGTTGCATAAATAGATCAGGGGGAATACGGCAATACAGAAGCCCTCTATCCCCAGGCTGTCCACCGCATTCTCCAGGCTGCGCAGTCCCAGCGGCACGCCGATGAAATAAGAGGCAAGAAAAAGCGCAGGGGACAGGATACACTGCAGGCTCCTGTCCCCGCGCAGCAAATACAGCACAACAATGAGGAAAACACCGCTGTATCCATAGTCTGTATGCAGCAGTCCGGCCGCCGTCATTCCCGCCGCCACAGCTGCGGCGCTGCACAGCCCGCCAAAAACCTGTGACTTCAGCCGCTCCCGGCACTGTCTTACCGCAGCCATCGTCAGCAGCCCGGCCAGAAGCGTCCAGAACACATTCTGGTGCGCCATTGTCATTTTTCCATAAAACAGAAGATCAAAGGGCGCCTCCGACAAAAGGGCAAACAGGAAAAGCCGCAGGGCATACCTGGCCACGCTCCTTGTATGCAGAAAGCCCTGCAGCAGAAGATAGCAATATATGGGAAAGGACAGACGTCCCACAGTCCTCAGAATCTGATACGCCGCATCACAGTATTGCCAGGCCGCGCCGCCTTCAGGGATGGTGTGAACAAGGAAATACTTCAGCAGCCCGGCCCCCACATGGTCAAGAAACATTGTCACAAGCGCCAGGAGCTTAAGCGCATCCTCTGAAAACATGCCGTTTGCATCCCGCAGGTTTCTCAATACAATCCGGGTGTTTCCTTTACTTTTCATAATTACCTCAACTTAAAAATAACGGGGCATGCCGCCCCGTTATTTCTCCTCTTTTTATTACACAAGCGGATATTTGTCCGTCAATGTCTGCACAATCGCTCTCGCTTCCGGAATCTTTGCCTCGCCGCCCTTGATCACCAGTGCAATCGCTTCTGCGATCCTGTCCATATCCTCCGTATTCATGCCTCTGGAGGTAACGGCCGGCGTACCCAGACGGACGCCGCTGGTTACGAACGGAGACTTGGGATCGTTGGGGATGGTGTTCTTATTGCAGGTAATATGCGCTTCGTCAAGCAGCTTCTCCACCGCCTTGCCCGTCAGATCAAAGTTAGTCAGATCCACAAGCATCAGGTGATTGTCCGTGCCGCCGGATACGATTTTGATTCCTCTGCTCATCAGCCCCTTGCACAGCGCCTGGGCATTATCAATGATTCCCTGCTGGTACACCTTAAAGTCGTCACTGAGCGCTTCCTTAAAGCATACGGCCTTTGCAGCGATTACGTGCATCAGGGGGCCTCCCTGGATTCCGGGGAAAATAGCCTTGTTAAAATTATACTTCTCCGCAGCTTCCTTATTGCAGAGGATCATACCGCCTCTGGGTCCGCGCAGGGTCTTGTGAGTCGTAGTGGTCACTACATCCGCATAAGGGATGGGACTGGGATGAAGGCCCGCTGCCACCAGTCCTGCGATATGTGCCATATCTACCATCAGTACGGCACCCACTTCGTCTGCTACTTCACGGAACTTCTTGAAATCAATGGTTCTGGCATACGCAGAAGCACCGGCAATGATCATCTTAGGCTTGCATTCCAGTGCCAGTTCTCTCATTCTGTCGTAATCTAAGAATCCGTTGTCATCCACACCGTAAGGTACTACATGAAAATATTTACCGGACATATTTACCGGTGAACCATGGGTCAGATGTCCGCCGTGATCCAGGTTCATGCCCATGATCGTATCACCCGGTTTCAGTACGGCAAACTGCACTGCCATATTCGCCTGTGCTCCGGAATGGGGCTGTACATTGGCATAATCACAGCCGAACAGCTTCTTGGCACGTTCGATTGCCAGATTTTCGATGACATCCACGCACTCACATCCGCCGTAATATCTCTTGCCGGGGTAACCTTCCGCATATTTATTGGTCAAGGGACTGCCCATAGCCGCCATGACTGCCTTGCTTACCCAGTTCTCGGAAGCGATCAGCTCGATGTTGCGTTTCTGGCGGGCATATTCCGCCTCGATTGCCTTGCCGACCTCGGGATCATGCTCGGTGATAAACTTCATAACTTCATTGACCATTCAAAAGCCCTCCTTAAATTTTAGTAAGACAGGATTTCCGGCAGAGCGCTGTCAGCAGCAGTCTGCCAAGGAAAGGGAAGTGCGCTTTGCAGGCAGAAAAATTACCGTTTTTTCGGCGCCAGATGGATGGCCATGCCGTGAGCGCTCTCCACCGCCTCGGTCACCGCTTCGGTAAAGGTGGGATGGGGGCGGATCACCGAACTGAGCTCCTTAGAGGTCAGCT
>OJSQ01003245.1_pt1 | contig 12069 bp, 8 predicted proteins | sample 1599551 | NCBI WGS metagenome assembly OJSQ01 (sample SAMN04168659, study PRJEB22393) | human gut metagenome | biome: human gut microbiome; feature: stool | host: Homo sapiens | collected 2014-05-12
TCATGCTCAACTTCCACGCCGACACCCGCATCCCGGCGGCAAAGCTGCCGCTGGCGCTGAACCAGCATCTGCCCCCGGATATCCGGGCGCTGGAAGCGCGGGTGGTGCCGGACGATTTTCACGCCCGCTATGCGGCCCACACCAAGACCTATCTCTACCGCATCCACAACAGTCCGATCGACTCGCCCTTTGCCGCGCGGTATTACACCAGAGTGCCGGGGCGGCTGGACGCGGACAGGATGCAGCAGGCGGCGCAGTATTTTGTGGGAAAGCACGATTTCCTCGCCCTCTGCGCCTCGGGCAGCTCGGCTGCGGCTCACGGCGACACCGTGCGCACCATCACGGCCTGTGACGTTCAGCGTCGGGGCGACGACATCGACATCACGGTGACGGCGGACGGCTACCTCTACAACATGGTGCGCATCCTTGCAGGCACCCTCTGTGAGGCCGGCGCGGGGCGTCTTGCGCCTGAGGCCGTGCCGGGCATCCTCGCCAGCCGCGACCGCAAAAACGCCGGGCCGACGCTGGCGGCGAAAGGACTTTTCCTCAAGAGCGTGGACTACGACACGCCCATAGAATAACGCAAACACGACCGATGCTCCCGGAGGGAAAACGCCCCTTTGGGAGCACTGTCATTGCACGAAGGGACAGGAGAGTATGAGAAAAAGACAGCGCGGCCCCCGGCCTGTGTCGGACGAGCCGCTTTCGGCGGGACGGGTCGAATACCTCGAGCAGGCCCGCGAACGGGTGCGGAACCGGCGCATCCGCCGCACGGCACTCATCGTCGTGGCGCTGACGCTGGTGGTGCTGTTCACCACCGGCATCGTGGGCAGCTCTGTGGCCATGGCCAAGGACTGGGCCGACACCGCCCGCATCCTGCTCTTCCCCGGCACGGGCTGGCCCCAGCAGACCGGCGTCATGGAGGTGAAACAGCTTGCCTCCATGAACAGCAGCTTTGTGGAGCTGGGCGAGGAAGGGTGCGTGGTCTGGTCCCGCACCGGCACCCGGCTCAACTCCATCCAGAGCGGCTACGCCCGCCCTGCGCTGGCTGTGGGCAAGAACCGCTTTGTGCTCTACAACCGCTCGGGCAATGAGCTGCGGGTGGAGAGCCGGACCCAGAACCTCTACACCAAGACGATGGAGAACAGCATCACCCTCTGTGCCATGGCCGACAACGGCACGCTGGCCGTCGTCACAGAGGACCCAGGCAGCGCGGCCCGGCTTCGGGTCTACTCGTCCTCAATGGAGCAGCTGCTGAGCTGGAGCCTCACCATCGCCGACGGCACCCCGCTGCGGCTGGCCTTTTCGCCGGATGGGCGGCGGCTGGCAGTGGCGGCGGTGACGGTAAACGGCGGCCAGATGGTCACGAATTTCTATGTCGTCACCCTGGCGCAGGGCGACCCCCTGCTGGTGGGCAGCGGCAGCGGTGCGGCCCAGTGGCTGAGCTGGACCGGTTCCCAGAGCATCCTGGTCGTCTGCGACAGCCGCGCTGTCCTCTACAACGCATCGGGCGGCGAGCGGGCAGCCTATGACTTTACCGGGCAGACCCTCCGGGACATCTCGGTGGACGCTTCGGGCAATACTGCCCTTCTGCTGGCCTCCGGCCAGCTCTGTCAGGCCGTGATGCTGGGCCGTGACCTCGGCGTCGAGAACACCACGCAGGTGCAGGCGTCCAACCGCATCGTCCGCTCCGGTGCGCAGTTCTATCTGCTCACCGATACAGGGGTGGAGTGCCTTTCCACCGACGGCACCTCCCAGTGGACCCAGAGCCTTTCGGCCCGCCCGCAGGGTCTGCTGGCCGACCGCAGGCAGCTGCTGGTCTTCTGCGGCAATACGGTGCAGGGATTGACCCCGCCTGCAGTGGAAAACAACGCTCAAAGCAATACATAATAAGGAAAACAAGATATGTTCAAGAATCCGTCATTTCTTTTTGATATAGTATGTACCGTGGTCTGGCTGCTTCTGGCTGTGCGCTATGCCCGCAAGGGCTTTCTCGCAGCCAGTGTCCAGCTGGGCGGGAATGTCTTCAGCCTCGTGGGCGCCCGGGTCTTTTCGGGCTGGGCCGCTGCCGAGGTGTTCCAGCGCTTTCTGGCCGGGAGCTTCCGTACCCAGATCGCCGAGAGCATCTCGGCCGGAGGGGTCGTGGACCTGACCGGCATTGCGGACAAGTACGCGGGCTTTCTGCCCGAGAGCTTCCGCGCCTCCATCGTGGAGACCTGCGAGCGCTCCATCTCGGCTGTACTCAGCGACAACGCCGTGGTGCTGGCGGACGCCATCGTCCAGAAGGTGCTGGCTCCGCTGCTCACGCCGGTCATCTCGGTCGTGCTCTTTTTCGTGGCCTTTGCCCTGCTGCGGATGCTGGTGAGTATGCTGGTCACCGTGCTGGGCCTCGTCAACCGGCTGCCGGTCATCGGCACCGTCAACCGCTGGCTGGGCTGGGTCACCGGCTGTGTCGCCAGCACCATGGACATCTATCTGGTGCTCTGTGTGGTGTGGGCTGTCATCGTCATCACCGGCGGCAATCTGACCGTCCTGAACGATACGGTCATGAGCAGCAGCCTTTACTATAAAGCATTCAATCTGTTCAACCCCTTCCTGTAAAGGGGAGCTTTAGGAGGAACCTATATGGTCTGCAATCGCTGTCAGAAACGTCCGGCCATCATCTTCGTCCAGCGGATGGAGAACGGCCAGATGAAAAATGAAGGCTTTTGCCTGCACTGTGCCCGTGAACTGCACATCAAGCCCGTCGAGGACCTGATGAAGCAGTTCGGAATGTCCGACGAGGACATGGACAACATGGAAAATCGGATGGAGAGCATGATGGACGAGATGGGAGACGCGAACCCCCTCTCCCTCATGATGAATATGGGCCAGCCGACGGAGGGCGAGGAGAGCGAGGGGGACGACGACCTCGTGCCCGGCTCCAGCGCGACCTTCCCGCTGGGCGTCAAGGCGGAGGGCGAAGCCGGAAATGGCAAAAAGGCCCAGAAAAACGGCAAGAAGCCACCCCGCCGCAAATTTCTCGATACCTATTGTGAGAATCTGACCCGCAAGGCCCGGGAGGGCAGGCTGGACGACATCGTGGGCCGCGACCGCGAAATTTACCGCACGATTCAAATTCTGAGCCGCCGCCAGAAGAACAACCCCTGCCTCATCGGCGAGGCGGGCGTCGGCAAGACGGCCATCGCTGAGGGCATCGCGGAGCGGATCGCCAGGGGCGACGTCCCCGTGGGCCTGAAGGACAAGGAAATTTTCCTGCTGGATCTGACCAGCCTCGTGGCCGGCACCCAGTTCCGGGGCCAGTTCGAACAGCGGGTCAAGGGCCTGCTCAGTGAGGTCAAGGCCGCAGGCAACATCATCCTCTTTATTGATGAAATTCATACCATCACCTCGGCGGGTGAGAGCGAGGGCGCGATGAACGCGGGCAACATCCTCAAGCCTGCCCTGTCCAGAGGCGAAATTCAGGTCATCGGCGCCACCACCTTCAACGAGTACCGCAAGTATATCGAGAAGGATCAGGCCCTTGAGCGCCGCTTCCAGCCCGTCCGGGTGGAGGAACCCAGCGTGGCCGATACGCTGGCCGTCATGAACGGCATCAAGAAGTATTACGAGGAGCACCACCATGTGCAGGTGGAGGCGGATGTCCTCTCGGCCATCGTCACCCTCAGTGAGCGGTACATCACCGACCGCTACCTCCCCGATAAGGCCATCGACCTGCTGGACGAGGCCTGCGCCTGCTGCAACCTTGCCCACCCGGTCATCTCGGAATACCTCGAGATGCAGAAAGAGCTGGACGGCCTGAAGCAGGAGGAGGCGGAGATGGAGTCTGCCGACGTCAACGAGGCCATCGACTATGAGCAGGTAGCCCAGCGGAAGACCCGCATCGCAAAGCTGGAAGCTGAGCTGCCCGCAAAGCAGGCCGCAGCCAGCGAGATCAGGGTCACGATGGATGATGTGGCCAAGGTCATCGAGCTGTGGACGGGCATCCCGGCAGTAAAAATTCAGGAAACGGAGTTCGCAAAGCTGGCCGGGCTGGAAGCGGAGCTGAAAAAGAAGATCATCGGTCAGGACGAGGCCGTCCATCTGGTGGCACAGGCCGTCAAGCGGAGCCGCGCCGACCTGTCGGGCCGCCGCCGTCCCGCAAGCTTCATCTTCGTCGGCCCCACCGGCGTCGGCAAGACGGAGCTGGTCAAGCAGCTGGCAAACCAGCTCTTCGACGGCCCCGACCCGCTCATCCGTCTCGACATGAGCGAGTATATGGAGAAATATGCGGTGTCCCGCATGATCGGTTCGCCTCCGGGCTATGTGGGCTACGAAGAGGCCGGCCAGCTCACCGAAAAGGTGCGCCGCCGCCCCTACAGCGTGGTGCTGTTCGATGAGATCGAAAAGGCCCACCCCGACGTCATGAACATCCTGCTCCAGATCCTCGACGAGGGCAAGATCAACGATGCACAGGGCCGGACGGTGGACTTCTCCAATACGGTCATCTGCATGACCTCCAACGCCGGCAGCAGCGACAAGACGACCTCCGGCCTCGGCTTCAACAAGAGCGAGGAGCAGCTGAGTGAGGAAAAGACCCGCAAGGCTCTGAGCCAGTTCCTGCGGCCTGAGTTTCTTGGCCGTGTGGATGAGGTCATCGCCTTCAAGCCGCTGAGCCAGCAGACGCTGGAAGGCATCGCGGCTCTCATGCTGGATGAGTACAAGCCCAGCATGGAAGCCAAGGGCATCGCCTACAGCTACACCCCGGCGGCTCTCTCTGCCCTCGTGGCCAGGAGTCAGGGCGGCAAGTTCGGCGCCCGCGACCTGCGCCGCGTCATCCGCAAGGCTGTGGAGGACCCCGCCGCCGAGCGCATCATCGACGGCACCCTGAAAGCGGGCGGCAGCCTGACGGTGGATGCCGAGAATGGCGAAGTTATCTTGAAGTGAATGCTTGACTTTTCTGCACGATCGCATATAATAAAGACAGAAAGACAATGAATTCGTGCATAGAATTCACACCAAAAGAAGAAAACCCCTTCCTGGAGTTGCCGCTCCAAAGAAGGGGTCTTCTTTTTAGTGCTTACAGTCCTTGTTCAGCATTCTGTCAAGCCACTTGCTGATGAGATTCGAAGTCACACCAGCTGCGACAGATACCATGAAAGACAACATCTCGTGCATAGGACACACCTCCCTTCCCAATGAAATTGGGTCGGTAAGGACCGTGAGACAATTATAACATATAATTCGACCAAAAGATACAGTAAACGGCACTCCGAAGCAGTTCGGAGTGCCGTTTGTCATAGGCAGACTTAGTCGAGGGAGACCGGGAACTCGGGCTTGTTGGCCATACGGGCATTGGTGCGGCCCTCGGGGATGATCTCGCCGGCGGCGGTCAGCGCCAGCTTGGTGAGGGTGGGGCCTACCAGCTCATACACCAGCACCGAGAAGAGCACGACGTTGCGCACCATGTGGCCGTCGGAAAGCTCAGCGGCCTCGGCTGCCATGCCCAGCGCCACGCCAGCCTGCGGCAGCAGGGTGATGCCGAGGTACTTCTGGATGTTGCGGCTGCAGTGGGTGGCCCGGCCGCTGACGAAGGCGCCGGAAATTTTGCCCAGAGAGCGGAAGACGATATACACCACGCCGATGAGGAGCACCAGCGGGTCGGAGAGGATGTTCAGATCCAGCTCTGCACCGCTGAGCACGAAGAAGAGGATATTCACCGGCGACACCCAGCGGTCGAGGCGGTCCATCAGCTCATCGGAAGTGGGGCAGATGTTGCAGAACACCGTACCAGTCATCATGCAGACCAGCAGCAGCGAGAAGCCGCAGTGCAGCGGCCCGATGTCAAAGGTGACCATGGAAAGGCCCACCGTCAGCAGCACGAAGGCCACGGAAAGGCTCATGCGTTTGGAGCGGGAGTGAAAATAAATTTCCAGCTGGTTGAGCGCGAAGCCCGCCACGGCGCCCAGACCCAGCGAGAAGACGATCTCCACCACCGGCTCCACCAGAATACTGATGGCGTCGATGCGGCCCTGCTCGAGGGCGTTGGCAATGCCGAAGGAGGCGGAGAAGAGCACGAGGCCCACGGCGTCGTCGATGGCGACCACCATCAGCAGCAGGCGGGTGAGGGGACCGTCGGCCTTGTACTGCTTGACGACCATCAGGGTGGCGGCAGGGGCCGTGGCTGCTGCGATAGCACCCAGCGTGATGGCCGAGGCCATGGAGATGATGTCGGGCCGGATGAAGTGCAGGATGACCAGCGCCGCATCCACGAGGGCGGTGGTCATGACGGCCTGTAAAATGCCGACCGTGATGGCCTGTCTGCCCATGCTCTCAAGAGCCGAGAGACGGAACTCGTTGCCGATGACGAAGGCGATGAAGCCCAGCGCCACCTGGGTGATGATGGACAGGCTGTCCACCTGCTCGAGGGTGCCGAAGCCGATGCCAAAATTACTCAGGCCCAGACGCCCCAGAAAGAAAGGCCCCAGCAGCAGGCCCGCCAGCAGATACGATGTGACCGCCGGCAAATGGATCGCCTTTGCGAGGCGCGACATCAAAAGACCTGCGATGAGCGCCGCGGAAAGGCAGATGAGAAGCTGTTCCATGCGATATTGCGGGCAGCAGCACGATACCGACGCGCAGCCGCCCTTTCCTCCTTTTTCTCAGTCGGGCGCGTTTTCTTGCTGTTTGCCAAAAGCCCAAAAAACACAGCACAGTAATAAATTATACTATTCCACTTTCTAAAAAGCAACATCTTTTCAGGCGGCAAAATTGAAGATTCCTTAACAAATGGCCGAAAAAAGGCAAAAAAACAGGGCCGCTGCGCAGGCAGCGGCCCTGTTGTATGCAACAATCGTGAATTTAGTTGAACTTGAAGATCTTCCGTGCGATGCGGTAGCCGCCCACCACGATGGCGTCGCCCTTGGGGAAGGGCAGGTTGGTCACGCCGCCAAAGCCGAAGCGGATGGAGCGGTAGACTGCGGCGCTGGTGTGTTCGCGCAGATACTGCCACAGGCCCTTCTGCTTTTCTTTGGCCTCGGCGCTGCCGTCCAGCAGCAGGAAGATGTCGCTGACGGCCATCATCATGGAGAGGTAGTGGAGCATATAGGCCCGCAGCTTCTTCTCGCCCTTGAGGGCGTCGAGGTCCTGACAGTCGATCATGTGCCGGGTGACCCGGAGCTGCTGGTCCACGCGCTTGACCATGATGCTCTCGTTGACGCTCTGGTCGGCGCGGCCGATGAAGTAGCGGTAGAGGTCGAGGTCCATATAATACATGGTCTTGACGAAAGGCAGAGGCTGGTAGACGAAGATGTTGTCCACGTAGAAGGTATGCTTGGGAAGCACCATGCCGCACTGACGCAGCACCTCAGTGCGGTACATGACCGAGTGCATCAGCAGGTTCTGGTCGGGGCGGAAGTGGCCGACGTGCATCCAGGTGAACAGACGCTCCTGCGGGAAGATGTTGGTGTACCGCACAGTGTGGCTGGTGCCGTCCTCGGTGTGCTCGTAGACATAGTTGCAGATCATGAGGTCGGGGGCGGTGCCGCGGGTCACGAGGGTGTGCAGGCGGGCCAGCACCTTCTGGAGGGCGTCGGTGTCCAGCCAGTCGTCGCTGTCCACGACCTTGTAGTAGAGGCCGGTGGCGTTGCGGATGCCCTGGTTGACGCCCTCGCCGTGGCCGCCGTTCTCCTGATGGATGGCCTTGACGATGGTGGGGTACTTGGCAGCGTACTCGTCGCAGATAGCCGGGGTCTCGTCCTTCACGGAACCGTCGTCCACGAGGATGATCTCGGCCTGCTCCCCGGCGGAGAGCAGCGTTTCGATGCAGTGGCGCATATATGCCGCCGAGTTGTAGCACGGGACGGCAAAGGTGATGAGTTTCTGTTGCATAAAAATAAGCTCCTTATCGTGCTTGCCCGGCCATGTTCAGAACAAAATGGGCCGGAGATGGAGATATGTATTCTTATTATAGCATTTTCGCGCATAAAAAGCTAGGAACACCAGCAAATACCTGCCAAAAAACGACGACAGAAGAGCGATCTGATACCATTTCGGGCCGGGCTGTGCTATAATAATACGGATACAGATTTGAAAAACGCAGGAGGCACCCATGGCAGACCCGCATTCTATCTTGAAAAAAGTTTTTGGCTACGACAGTTTCCGCCCGGGGCAGGAGGACATCGTCCGGCGGCTGCTGGACGGGCAGGATGTGCTGGCCGTGATGCCCACCGGTGCGGGCAAATCCATCTGCTATCAGGTGCCGGCGCTGCTTCTGCCGGGAATCACCATCGTGGTGTCGCCGCTGGTCAGCCTGATGAAGGACCAGGTGGGGGCGCTGGTGCAGGCGGGGGTGGCGGCGGCTTTCCTCAACAACAGCCTCACCGACAACCAGAAGGCCCTTATGCTCCGCCGCGCCCGGGAGGGATGGTATAAGATCATCTATGTGGCTCCGGAGCGGCTGGAAATGCCGGGCTTCCAGCGCTTCGCACAGGAAAAGCTCATCAGCATGGTGACGGTGGACGAGGCCCACTGCATCAGCCAGTGGGGGCAGGACTTCCGCCCCAGCTATCTGCGCATCAAGGAGTTCGTGGACAGCCTGCCGAATCGCCCGGTGGTGGGCGCGTTCACGGCCACGGCGACAGCCCGGGTGCGGGACGACATCCGCAGCCACCTCGAGCTCCATCAGCCCTATGAGGTGACGACCGGCTTCGACCGGCCCAACCTCTACTTCGAGACGCGCCGCGCCCTGCCCAGCCAGAAGCCCAAGGAGCTGCTGGACCTTGTGCTCCGGGAGGGCGACAACGCGGGCATCGTCTATTGCAGCACCACGAAGCAGGTGGACGAGACGGCCCGCCTGCTCCAGAGCCGGGGCATCCGGGCAGCGGCCTACCATGCCAAGCTGGATGCGGACACCCGGCGGAAGAATCAGGACGACTTCCTCTACGACCGCGTTCAAATCATGGTGGCGACCAACGCCTTCGGCATGGGCATCGACAAGCCCAACGTCCGGTTCGTCATCCACTATAATATGCCCAAGGATCTGGAGAGCTACTATCAGGAGGCGGGCCGCGCGGGCCGCGACGGTCTGCCGTCCCGCTGCATCCTGCTCTATTCCGGTACGGATGTGCGCACCATCCGCTTCTTCATCGACAAAGAGATGGAAGCGGACAACGGCCTGCCCGCCGACGTCAAGGCCGAGGCCGCCCGCAAGGCGGAAGAGCGGCTCAAGTATATGACCTTCTACTCCACCACCCAGAAGTGCCTGCGGCGGTTCATGCTGAATTATTTCGGCGAGGCCGCACCTGAAAAATGCGGCAACTGTTCCTGCTGCCTCTTTGCCGAGCAGAACGCGCAGGAGGTGGAACAGCGCGCTGCCGCCGCGAAGCAGAGGGCTGCGGCCAACTCCCGGCGGCTGTCGGCCCGCCGTGCTGCTGTCGGCGGCGACCTCAGCGAGGCAGACGAGAAGCTGCTGGCCGCGCTCTACGCCCTCCGCAAGCGTCTTGCAGCGAAGCAGAATGTTCCGGCCTACATGGTGTTCAGCGACGCGACCCTCCGCGAGATGGTCCAGAGCAAGCCCCTGAGCATGGATGAGTTTTTGAACATCACCGGCGTCGGCGAAAAGAAAGCCGCCCGCTATGGCATGGCGTTCCTGCGGGCCATTGAGGATATGGTGGGAAGCAGAGAATAAGAAAAAAGCGCAGATCTTCCACGAGCGGAGAGGCTCGTTGTGGAAAATCTGCGCTTTTTATTTATCATTCCATCGTATGGGTGGAGAACACTTTTTCGTCCTGCCACCACACCGGCTGCCCGGCGGCGAGGGACTTGGGAACATCCAGCAGACGCTGGTTCCGGCTGCCCCGGAAGCGGAGGGAGATGTCGTGCTCAGCCTCCACGAAGCGGCCATCCACCAGCACATCCAGCAGACTCAGCAGCTCGTCGGTGACTTCGCACCGCGCATGGCAGGGGACTTTGCCGGTCAGCTGCTCCCAGGTGTAGCCGGAGTAGCACCAGACCGTTTTCTTCGGGTAAAGGGCTTTGAAATTTTGCACGAAGGTCACCAGCTCCCGCTGGTTCTCCGGCTCCATCGGCTCGCCGCCCAGCAGGGAGAGGCCCGTGATATAGTCCGGCTTGCAGGAGGCGAATACCTCGTTGCGGACGGGCTTGTCGAAGGGCTGGCCATAGCCGAAATCCCATGCCACCTCATTGAAGCAGCCGGGGCAGTGGTGGCGGCAGCCGGAAACGAAGACGCTGGTGCGGACGCCCGGCCCGTTGGCGATGTCGTAATATTTAATAGTCGCGTAGTTCATAATATGATTCCTGTACTTTACAAAGAAATGGAAGCCTGCCGCTGCGGCCCTTCCGGTGAAAATACGTTTGGAGCGGCCCGCAGGCCGCTCCAAACGTGAAATAAAAAATAATTTTTCCGCTGTTATGCCCAGAGCGAAGCGGAGGGCATCAAAATCGTAATTACAGATGCAACACCCGATCCTTGATCTCCTGCGTCCGGCCCTGGTTCCAGAACTGGGTGCCGATATAGCCGCAGGTGCGGCGGGCAACATTCAGCTTATTCTGGTCACGGTTGCCGCACTTGGGGCATTCCCACACCAGCTTGCCGTCGTCCTCGACGATCTTGATCTCGCCGTCGTAGCCGCAGCACTGGCAGTAGTCGGACTTGGTGTTCAACTCGGCGTACATGATGTTGTCGTAGATGAACTGCAGCACGCTCATGACCGCCTCGAGGTTGTCCTGCATATTGGGGACTTCCACATAGCTGATGGCACCGCCCGGAGACAGCTTCTGGAACTCGCTCTCGAACTTCAGCTTGGTGAAGGCGTCGATGTGCTCGGAGACATGGACGTGGTAGCTGTTGGTGATATAGTTCTTGTCGGTGATGCCGGGTACGATGCCGAACCGCTTCTGCAGGCACTTGGCGAACTTGTAGGTGGTGGATTCCAGCGGGGTGCCATAGAGGGAGTAGTCCATGTTCTCGGCCTTCTTCCACTCGTTGCACTTGTCGTTCATGTGCTGCATCACGCTGAGGGCGAAGGGCTTTGCGCCGGCGTCGGTGTGGCTCTTGCCGGTCATATACTTCACGCACTCATACAGGCCGGCGTAGCCGAGACTGATGGTGGAGTAGCCGCCAAAGAGGAGCTTGTCGATCTTCTCGCCTTTCTTGAGGCGGGCCAGTGCGCCATACTGCCACAGAATGGGGGCGGCATCGCTGGGGGTGCCCAGCAGGCGCTTGTGGCGGGCCTGCAGAGCGCGGTGGCAGAGCGCCAGACGCTCGTCGAAGATCTTCCAGAACTTGTCGAAGTTGCCGCCGGAGCTGAGGGCCACATCCACCAGATTGATGGTCACGACGCCCTGATTGAAGCGGCCGTAATACTTGGGCTTGCCGGTCTCGGGGTCCACATAAGGGGTGAGGAAGCTGCGGCAGCCCATGCAGGTGTAGCAGTGGCCCTCGCCGTTCTTGTCTACCTTCAGCTCGAGCATCTTCTTCTCGGAGATATAGTCGGGCACCATCCGCTTGGCGGTGCACTTGGCAGCCAGCTCAGTCAGATAGTAGTAGGGGTCGCCGGGGTGGATGTTGTCCTCCTCCAGCACATAGATGAGCTTGGGGAAGGCGGGGGTGATCCAGACACCGGCCTCATTTTTCACGCCCTGATAGCGCTGGCGGATGGTCTCCTCGATGATGATGGCAAGGTCGGCCTTCTCCTGCGTGTTGCGGGCCTCACCCAGATACATAAAGACGGTGATGAAGGGAGCCTGACCGTTGGTGGTCATAAGGGTGACGACCTGATACTGGATGGTCTGGACGCCGCGGTTGATCTCATTGCGCAGGCGGCGCTCCACGATCTCGCGCTTGCGCTCGGCAGAAACATCCAGACCCTCCATCTCAGCCTCGACCTCAGCGGCGATCTTCTTGCGGGAGACGTCCACGAAGGGGGCAAGGTGGGTCAGGCTGATGCTCTGGCCGCCGTACTGGTTGGAGGCCACCTGCGCGATGATCTGGGTGGCGATGTTGCAGGCGGTGGAGAAGCTGTGGGGCTTCTCGATATAGGTGCCCGAGATGACCGTGCCGTTCTGGAG
>OJSQ01003246.1_pt1 | contig 12062 bp, 7 predicted proteins | sample 1599551 | NCBI WGS metagenome assembly OJSQ01 (sample SAMN04168659, study PRJEB22393) | human gut metagenome | biome: human gut microbiome; feature: stool | host: Homo sapiens | collected 2014-05-12
CGCCGGTCAGTGAAAGAAAGGGCTAGACGACCGACAGAAGCGACCGGGTCACCAAACACGAATACCGAAGACGAATAAGTAACGACAGAATAATTCTACAATTAAACGATAATATCCCGTCTGCTTATCGCCAAAAATCAAAGGGGCGGTACCCTGGGGGCGATTTATCGAAGATGGGCTCGACTATCTTTCCGGAAGCCGCTTTGAATGGTATATTGATGACCGCTGGGGAGAACAAGTATTTAAAACGGATGGAATCGGTATCTACGGTGGTTGGGACGATTCGTTTAAGCAAACGAAATGTCGGTCCCGAGCTTATGTATGGGGAATATTCGTGGATGGAAAAGAAGTGGAACGGGGGGACACCGATGTTGATAAAAGTAGGAAACTTTTTTCTTGTAAATCTTTTCTGTGAAGGGAAAAAACACTAATTTAGGCGTCTCTTTGGGATTGAAATAAAGTAAAACATAAAATATTGAATCTATGAAGTTTGTCGTATCAAGCAATACATTGCTGACCCGTTTGCAAGCGGTAAGTAAAGTGATCGGTGGAAAGCCCGTACAACCTATTCTGGATAATATCTTGTTGGTGGCTACCGAAGGTGTCTTATATGCAACAGCATCTGATAAAGAGACGACCATGGAAGCCCGGATAGAATTGGAAAGTCTGGAAGAAGAAGGTAAAATAACGATACCTGCCAAAATATTGCTGGATATTTTGAAGGAATTTCCCGAACAACCGTTGACATTCGAAATCAATACGGAGACCAATGAGGTGAAAATTATTTCCGAGAAGGGAGAGTTTTCTGTGCCGGGAGAAAGTGCCGAAGATTATCCGATACAGGCAGCACTCAACGATAGCAGCAACGACCTGACCTCTAAATGCGGTTTGATTCTGGAAGGAATTGTGAAGACGATATTTGCAACGGCCAACGACGATCTGCGTCCGGTTATGAACTGTATCCTGATCGAAATGAACGAAGATAATTTTACCTTTGTCGCTTCGGATGCTCACAAATTAGTTCGTTACAAACGGTTCGACGCCAAAAGTGAAAACGGACAGTTCTCTTTGATTTTACCGAAGAAACCGGCCTTGATGCTGAAGAATATTCTGCCGAAAGACGACTCGGAACTGAAGATCTCTTTTAACGATAAAATGGCTTGCTTCGTATTCGGTGATTATAAAATGACTTCTACTCTGGTCGAGGGACGTTTCCCGAATTATAATTCGGTTATCCCGCAGAATAACCCGAAAAAGATTATCATTGAAAAGAAAGAGCTTTACAATTCTTTACGCCGGGTGTCTGTCATGGCCAATCAGGCTAGTAATCTGGTGAAATTCGATGTTGCAGAAGGAAAAATCGTCATTTCAGCCCAGGATATGGATTATTCGATGTCGGGACACGAAACACTGACTTGTCAGTATGAAGGCGAGAACATCGCTATCGGTTTCAAATCGCCTTTCGTCCTTGAAATTCTCTCTAATATCGAATCTGAAAATGTGGTGCTGGAGTTATCCGATCCGACTCGTCCGGGATTGTTCCTGCCGTTTGAAAACGAGGACAACGATGAAGATTTGTTGATGCTGCTGATGCCGATGATGGTGTAACGGAAAGACTTATCCGATAGAATAGTAAAGGTAAAAATGAAAGATAAAGAGTCGTTTGATTGGTTTTTATAGTAAATCGAACGGCTCTTATGATTTATGGGTAGGAAAGTGTTGCTTGTCCTTGTCCTGCTACGGAAGAGATTATAAATTTTGAAGTATATGAAACTGAATTTAGCTAATCCCATCGTTTTTTTCGATCTGGAAACCACGGGAATCAATATTGCTAAAGACCGGATCGTGGAAATTTCGGTATTGAAAGTGTATCCGAACGGTAAGGAGGAACAAAAGACCATCCGGGTGAATCCGGGAATGCATATCCCCGAAGAAGCGTCTGCTATTCATGGCATTTACGATGAAGATGTGAAAGATGCACCGATGTTCAAGCATATTGCCCGCGAATTGGCGCATTATATCGAAGGATGTGATTTGGGAGGATATAATTCGAATCGTTTCGATATCCCCTTATTGGCAGAAGAATTTTTGCGTGCGGAGGTGGATTTCGATATGAGTAAACGGAAGTTTGTAGATGTACAAACTATTTTCCACAAAATGGAACAGCGTACCCTGTCGGCTGCCTACCATTTTTATTGTGATAAATGTCTTGAAGATGCCCATACGGCTGCAGCCGACACGATGGCTACCTATGAGGTGCTGATGGCCCAGCTGGATAGATATGGGGAAAAGCTGGAAAATAATATCGATTTCTTAAGTAAGTTTTCTACCCAAAACAAGAACGTCGACTTTGCCGGTTTTATTATTTATGACGATAAAGGGGTAGAAGTGTTTAACTTCGGTAAGAATAAAGGAGTGCCTGTAGAGAAGGTGTTGAAAGAACAACAGGGATATTATGATTGGATGATCAAAAGTGATTTCCCACTTTATACCAAAAAGGTGTTGACTAAGATTAAACTGAGAAGTTCCGGGTTAGTAAAAGGGGTGTAGCTTCCTGTAGGAACGAAACCGGAAACGGGAGATATGGGTGAACTGGTAAGGAAGGAATTAAAAAGTTTTTTTGCCTCGCTGTCAGGCTATGTGGTGTTGGTGTTTTTTCTGCTTGCTAATGGTCTGTTTTTGTGGATCATTCCGGGAGGATATCATATTCCGGCAAGTGGCCTGGCCGACATGCAGGCTTTTTTTACCCTTGCTCCGCTTTTGTACCTTTTTCTGGTTCCTGCTCTTTGTATGCGCCTATTTGCAGAAGAAAGGCGTACCGGTACGCTGGAGTTACTGCTTACCCGCCCGCTAACTACCTGGCAGATTGTCGGAGCAAAATATCTGGCCGGATTTCTGTTGGTGCTCTTTTCGATATTACCTACCCTCGTTTATCCGGTCAGTTTATGGTTTTTAGCCCAGCCGGTCGGACATATCGATGTGGGAGGAATTATAGGTTCGTATATCGGGTTGATTTTCTTATCCGGCATATATGTGGCTGCCGGGGTTTGGGCTTCGGCTTTGACCGAAAATCAGATTATTGCTTTTCTCTACACCCTGGTGGTGGCTTTTTTGTTGTATACCGGTCTCGACTTTATAGCCGGTATTCCTTTGTTTGAAGATTATCAGACTTCGATTCAGTTTTGGGGAATTCATTTTCATTATGAGCCCATGTCGCGGGGGGTCATCGCTTTTAGCGATGTCGTTTATTTTGTCTCCTTCGTTTTTCTTTTTCTGTGGGCTACCGTACGGCGGTTTCACGGAATACGGTTAGGCGGGGGCTATGTTATAATAGCTTTTGTGGTTTTGAATCTGGCTTGTACCCGGGTTTACCTGAGGGCGGATATTACCGATGATAAGCGTTATACGCTTTCCGAATCCACCTGTTCGTTGCTCCGGGGAATCGACCGGGGAGTCAGTGTAGATATTTTTTTGGGTGGAAAATTACCTGCCGGTTTGCAAAAATTGCAATATGCATTGACCAGAAATCTCGAAGAATTCCGCCGGCTTTCGGGAAATAATTTCCGTTATCAGCTGATCGATCCTACGGAAATACAGGATCCTGAAGAGAAAAAGGCTTTAGTAAAATACCTGGCAGAACGGGGAATCCTGCCGATAAATCTGAATCGCAGAAGTGAAGACGAGACTTTATCCCAGCAGATCATTTTTCCCGGATTGATCATTTACGATCAGGAAACTGAAGTAAGTGTCAATTTATTACAGAATGTGCCCGGAAATAGTGCCGACGAGAATATCAACCATTCTATCGAGGCATTGGAATATGAATTGACAAAAGCGATTCGGTTACTGATACAGAAACAAAAAAAAGTAGTCGGTTTTTTGGTAGGACAGGGCGAATTGACTTATCCGGAAGTGATGGATATGGCGAAGACACTTTCCTATTATTATCAGGTCGATCTGGTGAGTTGTGATAGCCTGGCGACCGACTTGAAACGCTATGCTGCTTTGATTATCGCTAAACCGACGAAAGATTTTTCTGAGCGGGATAAATACGTTATCGATCAGTATCTTATGCATGGTGGACGGTTACTATGGTGCTTGGACGAAGTGGATGTAGATCACGAAGTGTTGAAAAATCAGGAGACTGTACCTGCTGTTTATCGGCCTTTGAATGTGGAAGATATGTTGTTCCGCTATGGGGTAAGGATAAATCCTGATCTGGTATTGGATGGAAATTGTGTGCTGATTCCTGTGATTACCGGGATGAACGGGACGACTCCCGACTATAGTCCGGGTTGCTGGTATTATTCGCCCTTATTACTCGCCCGCGGACAACATCCGGTAACGGCCGGATTGCAACCGGTACGGGTGGATTATGCCAACAGTATCGATACGGTGGGAAAAAACGATGGACTGAAAAAGACCGTATTGTTGTCCACTTCCTCTTATGCGGCTGTTATGAAAACTCCTTGCCCTGTATCGTTGTCGATAACCGAGGAGAAGATGACTCCCGACCGGTTCAATCGTCGGTTTGTACCGGTAGCAGTAGCTGTCGAGGGAAATTTTACTTCTCTGTTCCAGTACCGGAATCGGGAAGAAGTGGCGGGACAGCCTTTTAAAGCACAGAGCGGTTATAGTCGGGTGATCGTAGTAGCTGACGGGGAGGTGATCCGTAATCAGGTGAGAGGGGTGGGGGAAAATGCCCGGATCGTACCCTTGGGCTATGATGAGTATAGCGGACAGATGTACGGAAACCGTGATTTTATTCTCAATTGTGTCAATTGGTTGTGTGATGATGAGGGATGGATGCAGCTGAGAGGACGGAATTTGTCCTTATATCTATTGGATAAAACCCGGCTGAAAGCGGAACGTACTTCGTGGGAAATGCTGAATTTATTATTCCCTATATTTATCGTCGCTGTTGGGGGAGGAATCTTTGCCTGGGGAAGAAAATCAAGAAACCGGAAGAGGGGTTCTACCCGTTTTAACGATTTAAGATAGAAATTTCCGATGACTTCTATTCAACTTTTTTTAGTGAAAACCGTATAAAAGAACAAATGAGGTTTTTACTGGTTTTTCCCATAAAAAATATTTTTTAACTTAATAGGGGAGGGTTTGGCTTATCTTTTGATAGAAGAGAGGCGTCTTTGTGAATGAATTTAAAAAAAGAAAATAAATCGAGAATCATGAAATTGAGATTATTTATTTTGTCGGGTTTGTGTGCTTGGATCGGTGTTTCCTGTGGAGGAAAAAAAGAAAATACCGGCCAGGAAAGTATTCGTCCGGTACGGGTGGTAAAAGTAGAATCACTGGGAGCTATGCAAAAAATGTATACCGGAGTGGTACAGGCTGAAGAATACAGTAAACTGGCATTTAAGGTTTCCGGGCCGTTGGTTGAAATGAATGTGGATGCAGGACAGAAGGTGAAGAAGGGGACAGTCATCGCTGCTGTCGATCCTTTGGATTATAATTTGCAATTCGAAGCCAATAAGGCGGCTTATGTCACCTCCAAATTGCAAATGGAACGAAATAAGAAGTTGTTGGCGATGCAGGCGATCTCTAAACAGGATTATGAAATAGCCGAAGCGAACTATGTAAAAGCCAAATCGGCCTACGAGACTTCGCAGAATACATTGGCCGATACAAAATTGAGAGCACCGTTCGACGGTTTTGTAGAACAGAAATATGTTGAAAATTATCAAAAAGTGCAGCCGGGAGAATCGATTATAAAATTGGTGAATCCGGATAAATTGGAAGTCGGTTTTATCCTTCCCGAGACTAATGTCAGGTTGACCCGTGAAAAAATGCAAGTGGCGGTCGAATTCGATACTTACAAAGGCAAATGGTTTAAGGCAGAGGTGAAAGAATTTGTGGATGCTTCTCCCGACGGGAGTGGGATACCTGTGCGACTGGCCATTACCGACAAGAGCTTTAACCGCGATGTGTATAATATTTATCCGGGTTTCTCTTGTAAAGTGATCCTGAGTATCGATAATGAGACCGGAAAAGGCTATACTGTGCCGTTAAGTGCTGTATTTAAAGATTTAAAAACTGACGAAACTTCGGTTTGGTTGTATCATACAGCCGATGAGACGGTCAAAAGACAAAAAGTCACTACCGAGCAATTGTTGGGGACAGATCGTGTTTTGGTGACCGAAGGATTGGAAGCCGACGATATTATCGTGGTTGCAGGAGTGAATTATATCGTTAATGGACAGAAAGTTGCCGTTATTGAAAATTAGAAATTAAAATTGAAACCATATTGATATGAATATAGCAAAGTATTCATTGGATAATCCGAAGGTCATCTACTTTTTTCTCTTCGTCATGTTGATCGGAGGGGTGATTTCTTTCGGTTCGCTGGGGAAAAAAGAAGATTCGCCTTTTGTGATTAAGACAGCCGTATTGATTACTCAGTATCCGGGAGCTTCTCCGAAGGAAGTGGAACAACTGATCACAGAGCCGATTGAAAGGGAGATTCAGTCTATGCGGCGTGTCTATAAGATTAAATCCGATTCATATTACGGTATGTCGAAGATCAATATCGAATTGAGTCCCGCAACTCCGCCCGAAGAAATGCCGCAAATGTGGGATGAACTCCGGCGTAAGGTATTGAATGTTCAGTCGCAATTGCCTCAAGGGGCATCCGATATTAAAGTTTCCGATGATTTTGGAGATGTTTTCGGTATCTATTTCTCTCTGACAGCCGACGAAGGATTTAGCTATCATGACCTGAGGGAATGGGGACAACGGCTGAAAACCGAGTTGGTTACGATCGAAGGTGTGCAGAAGGTGGCCCTGTTCGGAGAACAGACCGAGGTGGTCAATGTTTTTATTTCTATGTCGAAACTGGCCAATTCGGGGATCAACCTGAATTCGTTGATGCAGACCATTAAATCACAGAATTCGTTGATCAATACCGGAGAAAAGAGAGCAGGAAATATCCAGCTCAAGATTCTGGCTGAAGGAACGTACAAGAATCTGACCGATATCAGAAATCAGTTGATTTCTACCGAGACCGGGCAACAAATCCGTTTAGGAGATATTGCTGTGATTGAAAAAGGATATATGGAACCGCCCAGTACCCTGATCCGGGTAAATGGCAGGAAAGGGATCGGTATCGGAGTTTCTACGGCACCCGACTATGATGTGGTGAAGGCCGGAGAGGCTGTGCGGTTGAAGTTGGCACAACTGGAAGAACAAATGCCGGTAGGGATCGAAATGGTGACGCTGTACCCCGAGGATCAGATCGCCCGGGAGGCGAACAACGGCTTTATCCTGAATCTGATCGAGTCGGTGGTGATCGTCGTGGCCATTCTGATGCTTACGATGGGTTTCCGCAGCGGAATGATCATCGGCATCAGTCTGGTGGTGACCGTCGTGGGATCGTTCCTGATTCTGGGAATGGCCGACGGAACGATGCAGCGCGTGTCGCTGGCGGCGTTCATCCTGGCCATGGGAATGCTGGTCGACAATGCCATCGTGATCGTGGACGGCATCCTGATCGACCTGAAACTCGGGAAACCGCGCCGCGAGGCGATGACGGCCATCGGCCGGAAGACGGCGATGCCGCTGCTGGGCGCGACGCTGATCGCCATCCTTTCGTTCCTGCCGATCTTCCTCTCGCCCGATACGGCGGGTGTCTACGTGCGCGATCTGTTCATCGTGCTGGCCGTGTCGCTGCTGCTGAGCTGGGTGCTGGCGCTGGTGCATGTGCCGCTCATGGCCGACGCTTGGCTCGGTCAGCCTGCCGCTCCGGCCGGCGGCGCGACGCTCTACGACAGCGCCGTCTACCGCTGGCTGCGTGCGGCGCTCGGCTTCGGCCTGCGGCATCGCTGGTCGTCGATCGCCGTGGCGCTCGTGCTGGTGGGGCTGAGCGTCTGGGGCTACGGTTACATGCGTCAGGGCTTCTTCCCCGATATGGTCTACGACCAGCTCTATATGGAGTACAAACTGCCCGCGGGGACGAATTCGACCCGCGTGAAGGCCGATTTGGAGGAGATCCGCCGCTATTTGAAGAGCCGTCCGGAGATCCGCTCGGTGGCCGCTTCGATCGGCGGCACGCCGGCGCGCTACAATCTGGTGCGCAGCATCGCCACGCCGTCGCTTTCGTACGGCGAGCTGATTATCGATTTCGAGTCTCCGGAGGCGCTGGAACGCAATATCGACGACATCCAGCAGACGCTTTCGGATCGCTATCCCGATGCCTACGTCAAGTTGAAGCGCTACAACCTGATGTTCAAGAAGTACCCGATCGAGGTGCAGTTCACGGGGCCCGATCCGGCCGTGCTGCACCGGTTGGCCGACAGTGCGCGCTGCATCATGGAGCGCACGCCCGAGGTGTGTCTGATTACGACCGACTGGGAGCCGCGCATTCCGGTGCTGAACATCGACTACGACCAGTCGGCCGCACGGCGCATGGGGTTGAGCCGGCAGGATATCGCCGTCTCGATGCTGTCGGCTGCGGGCGGTATTCCTGTCGGGGCTTTCTACGAGGGGACGCACAAGAATACGATCTATCTCAAATGTACGGAGGCCGACGGGAAGCCGGTCGACAACTTGGAAAACGTGCCGGTCTTCCCGATGATGCCCAATCTGGCGGGGTTGTTCGACGAGGAGCTGCTCCTCAAACTCAAATCGGGAGCGATCGACCGCAGCGAGTTGCTGGAATCCGTCCTGCATACCGTGCCGCTGAGACAGGTGAGCCGCGGCGTACAGGTCGAGTGGGAGGATCCCGTCGTTCCGCGCTACAACGGTCAGCGTGCCCAGCGGGTAATGTGCTCGCCTGCGCCCGGCATCGAGACCGAGGCGGCGCGGCTGGCCGTCGCCGAACGAATCGAGGCGATTCCGCTTCCGTCCGGATACGCACTGTCGTGGGAGGGTGAGAAGGGCGCCAGCGACGAGACGATGCGCTACCTTTTCAAGAACGTGCCGCTCGGCGTCGTGCTGATGATCGCCATCCTGATCCTGCTCTTCGGCGACTACCGCAAGCCGGCCGTTATTCTCTGCTGCATTCCGCTGCTGGGCATCGGCGTGGTGGGGGCGATGCTGCTCACGGGCAAGGTCTTCACCTTCTGCGCCATTGTCGGCGCACTGGGGCTCGTGGGCATGATGATGAAGAACTGCATCGTGCTTATGGACGAGATCGGCGCGCAGATCGCCGCCGGCGCCGATCCCGCCTCGGCGCTCGTTTCCAGTTCGGAAAGCCGTCTGCGGCCGGTGATGATGGCTTCGCTCACGACCATTCTGGGCATGATTCCGCTGCTCGGCGACGCCATGTTCGGGTCGATGGCCGCGACGATCATGGGCGGACTGCTGTTCAGCACCTTCGCCACGCTCTTCTTCGTGCCGATTCTCTATGCGTTGTTCTTTAAAATCAGGATAGATCGATGAAACGTCTTCTTATCATACTCACGCTCGCGGGATTGCCTTGTGCTCCCTTCGCGCAGACGCGGCTGACGCTCGACGCCTGCATCGAGCAGGCCGAGGCGAACAACAAGGCGCTGGCGGCGGCCGACCGGCAGTTGGCGGCGGCGCAGTTCGACTTCCGCAGTGCGCGGGCCAATTTCTTTCCTTCGTTCTCGGCGACGGGGACGGGGCTCTATTCGACGGCCGACGGCGGGCTGGACATCGCCGGCGGCGCGTTGCCCGTGCTGGGTGTCGACGGGATGCCCACGGGCGGTACGGCGCTCTTCCCCGGCCTGAACCTCGCCTACGAGGTGGGTTGGGTCTACGGCGGTGGCATAACGCTCGAACAGCCCCTCTACATGGGCGGCAAGGTGCGCACGGGTTACCGCATGGCGCGGATCGGCAGTGAAATGGCGGAGCAGAACCGACGGTTGACCCGATCGGAGGTGATCGTCTCGACGTCGCGGGCCTACGCTTCGGTGATCCGTGCGCGTGAGATGCGGCAGGTGGCCGAACGTTACCATGCGCTGCTCACGGAGTTGCTGCGTTCGGTCGAGAGTGCACGCAAGCATGGCCTCAAACCGCAGAACGACGTGTTGAAGGTGCGGGTGAAACTCAACGAGAGCGAATTGAACCTGCGGCGGACGGAGAATGCGCTGCGGCTGGCGACGATGAATCTCTGCCACCTGATCGGCCGTCCGCTGACCGACCGGATCGAGGTGGCGGACGATCTGCCCGACCTGCCGTCGACGCCGGTGCCCGCCGCCGACCTTATGGCGCGTCCCGAATATCGGCTTCTCGACCGGAAGGCCGAGCTGGCGCGCGAACAGTTGCGCCTGGCGCGCAGCGAGCGGTTGCCGCAGGTGGGGCTGGTGGGCAATTACGGCTACCTGCACGGCGTCGAACTGAACGGACAGAACTTGTTGGGCGGCTGGGCCTTCACGGCCGGCGTGCAGGTGTCGGTGCCGATCTTCCACTTCGGCGGCCGCTCGAACAAAGTACGGTCGGCACGGGCGCGGTTCGAGCAGGCGCAGGCGGAGCGTCTCGACGGCGGCGAGCTGCTGCAACTCGAAGCGACGCAGGCGGCGAACAACCTCGACGAAGCGCAGCTCGAAATCCGGCTGGCCGAGTCGTCGCTCGCCGCGGCCGACGAGAACCTGCGGCTGAGCCGCCGCCAGTACGAGGCCGGCGTGGAGACGCTGTCGGATCATCTCGAAGCGCAGGCCATGTGGCAGCAGGCGCACCGGACGGAGGTCGAGGCGCGTATCGACGGTTATCTGCGTTGGTTGGAATACCGCAAGGCGGCGGGGTTGCTCGATTGAGCGGGGTGTCTTTCACGAAAAACGCAGCGGTCGGTAGATCCGGCCGCTGCGTTCGTTTTTGTTACTCCTCGTTGATGAAGAGCGCCCGGGGCAGCTGGTCGATGCTGTTGATCGCCACCACCTCGATGCCTTTGGGGCGTTTGGCGCCTTTGGGGAGGTAGCCCGAGACGACGATGCGGCGGAAGCCCAGCCGCGCCGCCTCGCTGATGCGCTGCTCGGTGCGGGGGGCGGGGCGCACCTCGCCCGAAAGCCCGACTTCGCCCGCGCAGCAGATGCCCTCGCCGATCGGGCGATCGTAGTAGGAGGAGACCACCGCGGCGATGATGGCCAGATCCAGCCCCGGATCGGCGACCTTGAAGCCGCCCGCGAAGTTGAGGAAGACGTCCTTGGTGTACATCTTCATCCCCACGCGCTTCTCCAACACGGCCAGCAGCATCGACATGCGTTTGTAGTCGAAGCCCGTGGCCGTGCGCTGGGGCGTGCCGTAGGCGGCGTTCGAGACGAGCGCCTGCACCTCGATCAGGTAGGGGCGTATGCCGTCGACCGAGGCGCCGACGGCGATGCCGCTCAGCGGTGCGTCGTAGTGCGTGAGCAGGATTTCGGAGGGGTTGCCCACCGGCCGCAGGCCGGCGTCGAGCATCTCGAAGACGCCGATCTCGAACGTCGCGCCGAAACGGTTCTTGATGCCGCGCAGGATGCGGTAAACCTGATTGTTGTCGCCCTCGAACTGCAACACCACGTCGACGATGTGTTCGAGGATTTTCGGCCCGGCGATGATTCCGTCTTTCGTGATGTGCCCGATGATGATGACGGATGTATTGGTCTGCTTCGCGTATTTCATCAGCAGTGCAGCACACTCGCGGATCTGCGAAACGCTTCCCGGCGACGAATCGATCGAACAACTGGGCATGTCCAAAGAGGCCAAGAGCGAAACAATCAACAGCAAGTTGAAGTGGGTGGCTTTCAAACAGCAGTTCTTCTCATCGATCCTCGTTTCCCAGAACGACTTCCAGAACGGGACGGTCGAATACACCACCTTCCAGCCGGGCGAGGGTAAAATCAAGACCTTCAAAGCCAAATTGTCGGTTCCTTTCTCCCCGCAGCTTACGGAGTACAACTTCAATTTTTATTTCGGCCCGAACAAATTCTCTGTACTGAAAAAATACGGCGACCTGCATTTCGAAAGGCTGATCCCGCTGGGCGGCTGGATCGTCGGCTGGATCAACCGCTGGCTCGTGATCCCGACCTTCGATACGTTGGGCAAGCACATCGCCAACTACGGAATCATCATTCTGTTGCTGACGATCATCCTCAAAATCCTGATTTCGCCGC